>Ga0123337_10001615_pt1 | contig 28259 bp, 20 predicted proteins | sample frozenSSSSmetaG_FD_89792 | JGI IMG/M metagenome (GOLD analysis project Ga0123337, IMG submission 89792) | Glacier valley bacterial and archeal communities from Borup Fiord, Nunavut, Canada, to study Microbial Dark Matter (Phase II) -... | ecosystem: Environmental > Aquatic > Freshwater > Ice >...
AGCACGAACGCTGTCGGGGTCATCCCGAAGGCCTGCCCGAGACGAGCAACCCCAAAGGCCAGCGCCGCTGAGACGAGAAGGACGCGGTAGCCGACAACGGCTACAAGGGGTGGGATGAACAGACACACCACGCCCGACGCCAGGGCCAGTGCTCCCTCGGCATTGCCGACCACCGAGACGCCCATGCCTGCCGCTCGCACGTAGAGGGCGAACATCGTCCCGAGAACACCCATGCCAATGTTCTGCAGGACGACCGAGGCGAGGTAGCGGCGAGCGTCGGGACCGGCCTCCCTGAGCGTGCGCGCATAGGCGCGCGTCCCCCGGCCTGCGAGATCTCTTGCTCTTTTGATCAAAACCCCAGGGCCTCCCCGCCTCGTCGAGCTGTCGTCCCACTGTAGGTCTGCATACAGGGGTCCTCAAGCTGTATATGTGCGAGGAAGGACGCGCCTGGCTGGCGCGTCCTTCCGAAAGCTAGATCTTCGTCAGCAGGTTCTCGTGCAAACCCGCCTACTCGTCACTCCCGGCGTCCTCGCCGGTTGCGTCGTCCTCGAGTTCAGCGGTCTCGGCCTCTTCCGCGTCGTCGAACTCCTCGGACAGCAGATCCTCGGTCTCGTCGTCTGCGGCGTTTCCGGAATCCGGGATCGTACCCGCCGCGCCCGCATCAAGCAGCGAGCCCTGTCCCTCCGCGACGCCGCGCGGCGCCTTCTTCTTGTTGCCGCCACTCACACGAGCGATGGCAGTGACGTGGTCGGTCTCGGCGACATTCATGACCTTGACGCCCTGGGTCGACCGGCCGAGCTTGGAGATGTCGTCAGCCTTGACCCTGATGACAACTCCCTCTTCCGAGATGAGCATGAGCTCGTGCTGCGGCATGACTATCTTCATGCCTGCGAGCGGGCCCTTCTTCGGGGTGATCTGGATGGTTCTGACTCCCTGCCCGCCGCGATGGTGCTCCGGGTACTCGCGCACCATCGTGCGCTTGCCGTAGCCGCGCTCGGTGACCACGAACAGCTCGGCGTCCTGAGGAGCGATCTCCATACCGAGCACCGACTCCCCGGCCTTGACCGCCATACCCTTCACGCCCATGGTGTCGCGTCCCATCGGACGCGCCTCGGCCTCGTCCCACATGATGGCCTTGCCGGCCGTGGAGACCATGATGACGTGCTCGCCTTCGCGAACACGACGCACCGAGATGAGTTCGTCGGTGTCGCGCAGGTTGATGGCGATGATTCCGTCACGGCGGCTGCGGTCGTAGGCACCGATCGCCGTCTTCTTCACCATTCCGTGGCGTGTGGCGAACATGAGGTACTCGTCAGGGCTGAACACCTTGGTGTTGATGACGGCCGCGATCTTCTCGGTCTGCTCGAACGGCAGGAGGTTTACCACTGCGGTTCCCCGTGCGTGGCGCGAGCCGATGGGCAGCTCGTGCACCTTCATGCGGTAGACCTTGCCCTTGGTCGAGAAGACCAGGATGTAGTCGTGGGTGCTCGCGATGAACAGATGCTCCACGAAGTCGTTGTCGCGCAGGTTCACTCCCTGCAGCCCCTTGCCACCGCGCTTCTGCTGTCGGTACGTCGCCACCGGCAGGCGCTTGATGTAGCCCGCCTTGGTGATCGTTACGACCATGTCCTCCTCGGCGATGAGGTCTTCGACATCGAGGTCCTTGGCCGCCCCGGAGATCGTCGTGCGGCGCTTGTCGGCGAACTTCGCACGGACCTCGGCGAGCTCGTCCTTGATGATCTGCAGGATGAGGTTCATGTCGGCGAGCACCTTCTGGTACCACGTGATCTTCTCGCGCAACTCGGCGAGCTCGGCCACGATCTTGTGGCGCTCGAGTCCGGTCAGGCGACGCAGGCGCATCTCGAGGATCGCGTCGGTCTGGATCTCCGAGAGGGCGAAGCGCTCGATGAGGCGGGCCTTGGCCTCAGAGTCGTCTTGGCTCGCGCGAATGATCTTGATGACTTCGTCGATGTTGTCGAGCGCGATCATCAGTCCTTCGAGGATGTGTGCGCGCTCCTGCGCCTTGCGCAGTTCGTACTTCGTGCGACGAGTGATGACGTCCTTCTGGTGCTCGATATAGTAGTAGAGCATCTCTTTGAGGTTCAGGGTGCGCGGAATGCCGTCGACGAGTGCCAGCATGTTGACGCCGAAGCCCTGCTGAAGCTGCGTGTGCTTGAAGAGCTTATTGAGAACGACCTGCGGGATGCAGTTGTTCTTCAGCTCGATGACGACACGCATGCCCTTGCGGTCCGACTCGTCTCGCAGGTCGCTGATCTCGGTGAGCTTCTTCTCGCGCACCAGGTCGGCGATCTTGGATACGAGTTTGGACTTGTTCACCTGATAGGGGATCTCGGAGATGATGATTCGCGTGCGACCTGTCGAGGTCTGCTCGATGTGCGCCTTGCCGCGAATCGTGATCGAACCACGGCCGGTTTCGTAGCCGGACTGGATTCCCTCGCGCCCCATGATCGTACCGCCGGTTGGGAAGTCAGGTCCCGGCATGACCTTCATGATGTCCTCGATGGTGGCATCGGGGTTCTCGATGAGCAGGTGCGTGGCGTCGATGACCTCGCCCAGGTTGTGCGGCGGGATGTTGGTGGCCATGCCGACGGCGATACCGGCCGAACCGTTCACCAGCAGGTTCGGGTAGCGGCTCGGCAAGACGAGCGGCTCGGTGAGCGACTCATCGTAGTTGGGCCCGAAGTCGACCGTCTCCTTGTCGAGGTCGCGCAGCAGCTCCATCGCGAGGCGCTGGAGACGCGACTCCGTGTAACGCATGGCAGCAGCGGAGTCGCCATCGACCGAGCCGAAGTTGCCGTGGCCGTCGACGAGCGGAGCGCGCATCGCAAAAGGCTGTGCGAGGCGGACCATCGTGTCGTAGACCGCTGTGTCACCGTGGGGATGGTACTTGCCGATGACCTCGCCGACGGTCCACGCCGACTTCTTGTAGGCGCGCGTCGGTGTGAGGCCTGACTCGTGCATCGCGTACAGGATGCGACGGTGTACAGGCTTGAGGCCGTCGCGAACATCCGGCAGAGCACGCGCGACGATGACGCTCATCGAGTACTCGAGGAACGAGTTGCGCAGCTCCGTCTGGATTTCGATCGGCAGCATCCTGGTACCGCTGACGTCGATCGTCCCGTTCTCGTCTGGCACTTAGAGCACTCCTCGCTGTCGTAGAGTCCGTTCCGCCAACCAGAGACCGGCGCCGATGAACCCGGCGCCGAAGAATAACAACACCAATCCGCCCAACCGGCCCACCTGGCCTGTTTGGCCAGTTGTGGCAAGCGCCGTGATGGCCCATATGACGAGCATGATCCCAACAACGCCCACTACCGCGGCCGCGACCATCGCGACCTTCCACACGTCACGCATCGCGGGGGGCTCTTCTGCCCGAAGGTCCACAAACATGGCCGCGATCTGCTTCTCTCTCAGGGCTTCGTGCTTCTCGCCGCTATCCCTGGGCACGTCCGCCGGCTCGGCGGCTGGCTGCGGTTCGCCCTCCAGCTCTCTGAGGGGTAGTTCCTGTTCTTCGGTCGTGCTCGGCGCCTGTGCGATCTTCTCGTATTGATCGCGCTCCCAGGGTGGGGGCTCGAACATCTTGCGTTCCCGCCTTGGCGGCTGAGTGAAGTTGAATCCCTGGTCGCCCACGATACCTTCCTGCGCTCCCTCTCGGGCCCCTGCTAGATATCGAGGAACCTGACGTCCTTGGCGTGCCGCTGGATGAACTCCTTGCGCGGCTCGACCTGGTCTCCCATGAGATCCGTGAACGCCTTCTCGGCTGCGAGCGCATCGTCGAAGGTCACCTGCATGAGCGTTCTGGTCGACGGCTCCATCGTCGTCTCCCACAGCTGTTGCGGGTTCATCTCGCCGAGACCCTTGTACCGCTGAAGCCCGACCTTGGCTCCCTCAGGAAGCTTGGCGAGTGCCACTTTGAGTTGGGCGTCGTTATACGCATAGCTGTGCTTCTTGCCCACCGAGATCTTAAAGAGCGGCGGCTGCGCGATGTAGATGTAGCCGGACTCGATCATCTGCGGCATGAAGCGGTAGAAGAACGTTAGGATCAGGCACCTGATGTGGGCACCGTCGACGTCCGCGTCGGTCATGATGATGACCTTGTGATACCGGGCTGCGGTGATATCGAACTCGTCGCCGATGTTGGTGCCGATGGCCGTGATCATCGCCTGAATCTCCACCGACGACAGCGCCCGGTTCAACCCCGCTCGCTCGACGTTGAGGATCTTGCCGCGCAGCGGCAGAATCGCTTGGAAGCTACGGTCGCGGGCCTGCTTGGCTGAGCCACCGGCCGAATCTCCCTCGACGAGGTAGATCTCGGTGAGTTCGGCCTCGCGTATCGAACAGTCAGCGAGCTTGCCCGGCAGGGTTGTGGACTCCAAAAGCCCCTTGCGGCGCGTCAGCTCGCGAGCCTTGCGCGCAGCGGCCCGTGCTTTGGCCGCCTGAGCGGACTTGGAGATGATGGCGCGCGCCGGCTTGGGGTGCTCTTCGAGATACTCGGAGAGGCCCTGGGTGACGATTGACTGCACGAGGCCGCGCATCTCCGTGTTTCCGAGCTTGGTCTTCGTCTGACCCTCGAACTGCGGGTCTCGCAGCTTGACCGAGATGATCGCCGCAAGCCCCTCTCGGATGTCTTCTCCGGAGAGGTTGTCATCTTTTTCCTTGATGATGCCCTGACGGCGCGCATAGTCGTTGATCGTGCGAGTCAGCGCGTTCTTGAAACCATCGAGGTGCGTTCCGCCCTCATGCGTGTGGATGTTGTTGGCGAAGGCCAGTGTTACATCCGAGTAGCCCATGTTCCACTGCATCGCCACCTCAACGGCACCGTCGGGACCATCGAGCTCGAAGTAGATCGGCTTCGGGTTGACGGTCTCTTTGTTCTCGTTGAGGTACTTCACGAAGTCGACGATGCCACCTGCGTAGCGGAACTCCTCGCAGCGAGGCTCGAGTTCCCGCTCGTCGGTCAAGTGAATCCGGAGGTTCTTGTTCAAGAACGCGGTCTCCCGAAAGCGGGACGCAAGCGTGTCGTAATCGTAGATCAAGGACTCGAAGATCTCAGGGTCGGCCCAGTACGTGACCTTCGTTCCGGTGGTCTTGGTCTTCCCCTCCTGACGAAGGGGGGCGATGGGCTTTCCGTAGTTGTACGTCTGCTTCCAGACGATTCCGTCGCGGCCAACCTCGACGTCGAGGCGACTCGCCAGGGCGTTTACAACCGAAAGACCGACACCGTGCAGACCGCCTGAGACTTTGTAGCCTTCTCCACCGAACTTGCCGCCGGCGTGGAGCACGGTCAGAACGACCTCGACCGTCGGTTTCTTGAGCTTCGGGTGCTTATCTACGGGAATGCCGCGACCGTTGTCTGTAACGCTGATGGAATTGTCGGCGTGGATGACGACGTCGATCGTGGTGCAGTACCCGGCGAGAGCCTCATCAACAGAGTTGTCGACGAGCTCGTAGACGAGGTGGTGGAGACCCTTAGGGCCGGTCGAGCCGATATACATACTCGGGCGCTTGCGAACAGCTTCAAGACCTTCCAATACCTGGATGTCTTTGCCCGAATAATTGCCGTCTTTTGACACACTGGCTCCTTTGCTTGTCGCCGAAGGGAACAAGGCCAACCAGCACCCCGAGGGGCGCCACGAGATGTTGTGGAATTGAAGTCAATCTTACCACAACCTGTGGGGTTGGAAGGCTTGAAACACGCCTCAGGAGCTCTCTCGTGCCCTCTCGCGGGAGTTCCGGTCGGCGATACCCTTCTTCCACTCCAAGTCCTTGATTGTGGCGCTTATGGCCGCCTCACGAAGAGTCTCGTCAGGAATCACGGAGGCTGAAGCCACTACCTGGGCTCGCTCGGTCTCTGTGAGCGGCAAGGACTCTACGAAGTCTTCTCTATAAAACTCGTCAAGTTCCTGTTCCGCCCGAGCAAACCTATGCTCCTCGACGACCTTACGAGAAACAGTGAACCGGATGGATGTGACTGTTTCCTTGCCGAGTCCTTGATTGATGCTGGTCCTGTAGCGTTCTGCCATGGCAGTGAGTTCTGTCGCCCACGCCGACGCGTCCACGTAGATGACCAGCACCCCGTCGCGCAGATAGGCGCCGGTGGTGTGCTTGGCAACTTGAGGCCCGGCAACCTCTTCCCAGAGCAGGGCTACTCTCGCCGTTGTGTAGGCGCCCCGGTTCTTACGATCGAGTTTGCCGAGAAACCCTCCCAGCGCAGACGCGAGATCTGTGTTCTTTCCGTGTCTCCTCGTCATCCGAGTGTCACCACCTTTGCCCGCTCGATCAACTCGTCATCGAAGTAGCCTATGTTCGTCGTAGTGAGAAGCGTCTGAGCGGCTCTTCCCACAAAGGACATCAAGGCCTGTCTCCTCGTCTCGTCTAGCTCAGACATCACGTCGTCGAGAAGGAGAACCGGGGCTTGTCCGGCAATCTCGGTAATCACTCCTACCTCGGCCAGCTTCCACGCCAAGGCGATTGTCCGTTGTTGCCCTTGAGACGCAAACGTTCGGGCATCTCGCCCTCCCACAGCGAAGAACACCTCATCCCGGTGGGGCCCGATGAGGGTCGTCCCACGAGACAGCTCCTCACTACGACGGGAGGAGAAGACATCGAGAAGCTCTGAGTCCGACTCCGGCTGGCTTGTCGATCTTCCGTCCCGCTGCCATGAGTACACGTAGCGAGCTGAGAGTTCCTCACCGTTCGAGAGTGTGGGATACACCTCTGACATTCGCCGGCTGATTCTCTCGAACAACCGTTTTCTGTGTCCTGCGAAGGCAAACCCTGAGCGTGAGAGCTTCTCTGTGAGTGTGTCGAGCAACTCCGGATTGGGTTGAGGATGCTTGAGAAGAGAGTTCCGTTGTCTGAGGACTCTCTCGTACTCTGTTCGTGTGGCCATGTACGTCGAGGACAGCTGGTCACCAACGCCGTCAATCGCCGACCTTCGGCGTTCCGCGGCATCCTTCACCAACCTCAGATCATCTGGCGTGAATACCACACATGGCAGAAGTCCGGCCGCCTCCGACACACGACGGCGAACCTTTCCGTTCACGCGATACACGCGCCTCCCGGCGCCTGAAACCGCCAGTTCAGTCTCGAGTAGCCGATTATTGCCTTCCGCCCTCAGAGACAACGACGCTTGTTCCTTGCCCCACATGACGAGATCCGACCATTGGGGCTTTCTGAATGAATCCGCTGCGGTAAGCAGTTGCATCGCTTCCACGATGTTCGTCTTGCCAGCAGCGTTTGGTCCCACTAAGACAGTGAGAACGGGATCCGGCTCAAGCTCAAGAGTCTCGTAGTTCCGAAAGTTCCTGAGGATCAGCTTCGTTGCGACAAGTCCCATGGTTCCTAGCCGAGCCGAACCGGCATGAGCAGATAGAGGAATCCCTCATCCCCTACAGTCCTGAGAAGGCCGGGCTTGAGTGCACTTTGAACTTCAAGACGAACCGTTTCGGTTCCTGCCGAGTTGAGGCCATCCATCAAGAATGCGTGGTTGAACGCTATCTCAACATCCTTACCTTCGGTCTTGACCATCAGATCCTCGGAAGCATCTCCGACATCTTGAGTCGTCGCCGACAGAGACAGTGTCTGATCGGCCACGTTGATCGAGACTTTCAGGGGAGTGTTGTGGAGAGCCATCAGAGAGACCCTCTTCACAGCAGCAATCATCTCTTCTCCCGTGACAACCGCGTGTGTCTCGGATTCCTTCGGTATCAGCTGCTTGTAGTTCGGGAAGGTTCCTTCGATGCGACGCGTCACAAACACCGTCTTCCCGAATTCGAAGACGATCTGGTTGTCCGACATCCCAATGATCACGTCCGGGGAGTTGGTAGAAAGGCGGGTGACTTCTTCAAGCGCCTTTCCGGGGATGACTACTTCGACGTCCTCGCCGGCAGCCTCCTCGAGTACGAGTTCACGAACGGCTAGACGATAGGAGTCGGTTGCCACCATCCGGACGGAGGGACCTTCGATAACAAGCATGATGCCTGTGAGTATCGCTCTCGTCTCATCCCGGCTGACCGCTCGAGAAACCTGTTTGACCATCGAGGCCATGGTTGCTGAAGGGAGTGTGATTGTTCGGTCGACCGAGACCTCGGGGAACTTCGGGAAGTCCGCCGGCTTAAGTGTTCGTACGGTGAAGGACGACTGCTGACAACGGATATGGGCTGTCTCCCCTTCCGTCTCGATCGTTACGGCCGCTTCAGGGAGGCTTCTCACAATATCGTTGAGGAGTTTACCTGGAAGGACTATCGACCCCTCTTGCTCGACTAAGGCTGGGGAGATGTGTCTTACAGACACCTCAAGATCAGTGGCCTGGAGCTGGATCTCTCCGTTGGTAGCGGAGAAGAGAATGCCCGAAAGGATAGGAAGAGTAGAACGGGCTGACATTCCCTTGCTCACGACTGACAGGGCTTCAAGAAGTTCACTCCGGGCGATACTGATCTTCATGTATTAGTCCTTTCTATCTTCTTCAACTCAATAGTAAGAGTAATAAGGCCTGTGGGAATGTGGATAGTCCCTGTTTCCGCAGGTAGAACTCGGCGTATCTCTTCATTCTTACCTGTGGATGAAATGGTCCACCTGTCCACACCATCCACAGCAAAGACCCGATCAACACAGGAGGACCGTTCTCTCCCCAACTTATCCAGAGCTTCTCCTCAAGGTTCTCAACAACACACTAAACGACATTGAGCGGTTAGTTCTTCTGTTTGACGGTATTTGTGAGTTGTTGAACCTGGTTGTACACGTCTCTTTGCTCGCTCATGAGCTTCTGTATCTTGGCCGTGGCGTGCATCACAGTCGTGTGATCTCTTCCGCCGAATTCGTCGCCTATCTTCGGGAGAGACATATCGGTCAGCTCACGAGTGAGGTACATGGCAATCTGACGCGGATAGACGATGGACTGTGAACGCTTGCTCCCGACTAACTCCGAGTGACCGATGCCGTAGAACCGACACACCTCACGCTGAATAGAGGCGATTGAGATAGGGCGGGTGGAATGCTCAGGAAATACGGTCAGAAGGACCTCCTTGGCCATCTCAAGGTCTACAACGGAGCGTTTGGACAGATGGAGCCAAGCCCCTATCCGAGTCATAGCCCCCTCCATCTCACGAATATTGGGAGTGCTGATGTCAGCAACATATGAGAGAACATCCTGCTCGATAGGGAGCTTCTCTCGCTCAACGTACTGCCTGAGGATCGCGAGCCTGGTTTCGTAGTTTGGAGGCTGGATGTCAGCCGGCAGACCGCTTCCGAACCGACTTCGATAACGCTCAGCCATATCCATATCTTTTGGAGAGCGATCAGAAGCAATGATTACGGCTTTGCCGTGGCGCTGGAGTTCGTTGAAGGTGTGGAAGAACTGTTCCTGAGTCCCCTCTTTCTTCTCAAGGAACTGAATATCGTCAATGAGAAGAACATCCACTGACCGGTATTTCTGGCGAAAACTGTCAGTACGCTTGGATCCTAACGAGTCGATGTAGTCGTTGGTGAACTGCTCTGACGTTACATACATGACCTTCTTGTGAGGGAAGTTGTGCGTGACGTAGTGGCCGATAGCCTGAAGCAGGTGGGTCTTGCCAAGTCCCGGACCTCCCCAGATGAAGAGAGGGTTGTACTTGAGTCCGGGCTGTTCAGCAACTGCGAGCGCTGCAGTCCTTGCAAACGTGTTTGAGTCGCCCACTACAAAGGAGTCGAAGGTATATTTGGGATCGAATTCGCCGTGGACGACCGGGTCTGAGTTCGCCGGCTCGTCTTCCGATTCACTTTCGACCGGCAAGGCATCCTTGCGCTGTTCCTCGTCCGCTGTGGCAATCGCTCCATCCACCACGATCTTGATCTTCAGCTCATCCCCAACGACCTGGCTGAGAGCGGCGCTCAATCGCTGCGTATAGCGGTCTTCGAGCCACGCCCGCGCAAAGTCGTTCTGGACGCCGACAACGAAGACGCCGTCCTTGGTGAGGTCGACTGCAGCGGTGTGCTCAAACCACGTCTTGAAACTCGGTTCATTGAGCTCGCCGCGAACGATTTCAAGGACATCAGCCCAGATGGTGTTGATATCGGTCATATAGATTCCCTTGGAGTGGAAGGTGAAGGCAGCAGTGAAGCTCTTTAACGCGCAATCAGGTCATCGATGTAGGTAAGCCCCTGATCGGTCAGTGTTCGCTTTCCTCCATCGGAGGTGATGAGTCCAACATCCTCAAGTGATGCGAGGTCTCGATAGGCGGTAGAGATGCCGACACCGAGCTCCTTGGCTACGAGACTCGGTCCAGCCGCGCCGGACTCCATTACCAGGGCGAGTACTTGCTTCTGGCGGGTTGAGAGCCGCAATGAAGGTCTCATCACTTGCAGCTGCTGTTGAGCCACGCTGGAAACGTGATGGTCTGCAAGCGATGTAGGGGACTCTCCACGCGCGACCATAGAAGAGAGCGACGAAGATTCAACGTCTACGGAGGCCGCCTTAGCCGACAGGGTTACGACGGATCCAGTGCCGAGGTTGTCCTCGATTTCGAGCGAGCCACCGGAGAAGGTCAAGAAGTCCTTCACGATAGGAAGGCCTGAGCCAACTCCTCGGATATGAAGCTTCATATCCCCGTTCGCAGTCGTGAAACCAGGCATCACCGCTCGCTGCTTGTCAGGGATACCCGGACCTTGATCGGCAAACCTGATGACCATTCCGCCATCCATGATGGATACGACAGGTTCAGCGAAATCGGCGTGAATGAAGTTCTCGCTGACCTCGCGGATGGCCGTGTAGGGAATCGACCCTCCGGCTTGCTTCGCCAACTCGTAGACACGCGTGGTGAGCGTTTCAATGTACTGTCCGACTAGCCCAGGTTCGATATCCTCGACACGAGGAGCGGCCCCAGGGGCCTCATACACGGCTACCCGCGCGCGTGTATATATATAGGTGGACGGCGCACTGTCCAGCGCACCCGTCGGAGGCGACGAGGCATGCGCGGATCGCACGCTCGGTGGTGCGGAGTAAAAAGGCTTCATATCCCCCACGCTCTCATCAGCGGACCACGGGTCCGCATAGTCGTTCATCACGCGCCGGCGTCGGCAACTGTTAAACACTCGATGGAGACGCCCTTTACCAGCATCTTTCCACAAGCATGAAAGACAAAGAACGTCTCTCACATGGGCTTTCCTTGTCTTTCCACAGCACTTTCCACATCTGTGGAAAGAAAGAGCTGGCGAGACGGCCGCTTTGGGCGATATCCCTGCTCCGTCGCGGCGTTTGCTGTGGAAAGCGCTCATCCGGTTGTGGAAAGTGAGGCGTTTGCCCGATCGGCTTGTGGATACGCCGGCTCTACGTTGATCCTCACGCGACGCGTCTGGACTACAGCGAGTTCCGTAGCAGGAGAGGCGCTTTGAGACAACCCACAACGAACTGCAGATTCTGGCCCGTAAGCGGGTCTTTTCAACACGAGACGGGTACTTATGCACAGGTCTTTCGCGAGGGGCAGATGATAACAAAGGGCGGCAGGCGCAACAACGCGACCTGTCAAGTTGTCCACAGGTTCCACAAGCGTCAATCCTGCGTTTTCCACAGTATCCACAGATTGCCGACCAGTTTTGCGATCACCGGTGGTATGTTGTCTACCAGCGGAAACGCCAAGCAGAACAGACGTTCGCTGGTTCGACGCTCGGATTGGCGTTTTCTGACACAGTAGTGATTGAAGTTTTCCGACGCATCAGGTCGGTGGGTTTGACACTGCGCGAAGCACCCGCATATAATCGTCGGGCTTTGCCCCAGGACCAGCCGGGGCGCACCGAGGAGGAACAATGAAGAGGACTTACCAACCGAACACCCGGAAGCGTGCGAAGTCGCACGGCTTTCGTGCCCGTATGGCGACTCGTGGCGGACGCGCGATACTCGCCGCTCGCCGTCGCAAGGGGCGTAAGGTTCTGTGCCCCTCCTAGCCCCATAGGGACTAGGAGTACGACGCAGAACGTGATCGCATGAGCACCATCAAGTCGTCGCGCGAGATCGACACGATCTTTCGCACAGCGGCGCGGGTCGCTCATCCGCTGCTCATAGCGCTTATCGCGCAGACACCAGAAGGACGCGGCCCCTCGGGCCGCGTTGCTTTTATCGCGGGCAAGAAGCTTGGAAACGCCGTGCTGCGGAACCGCTCGCGAAGGGTTGTGCGTGAAGCGGTCCGGCGAGCCGAGGGTCCTTGGCCCGGGTATGATGTGGCGCTGATCGCGCGGCCCAGAACAGCCACTTCCTCACGCGCCGAGCTTGACGCGGCGATGAGCAGCGTGGTTTCACGGGCGGGCCTCCGCCGATGAGCCGGCTCCTCAATGCGCTCGTACATCTCCCCCGCCTCTTGGTGATGCTCCTCATCAAGGGCTATCGCAGGTTCATCTCCCCCGCGTTCCCCCCATCGTGCAGGTTCACTCCGACTTGCTCGGCATATGCGCTAACATCAATCGAACGGTACGGACTGATTCGCGGTGGCTGGATGGCAGTACGTCGGATCGGTCGGTGTCATCCGTGGAATCCCGGTGGATATGACCCCGTCCCTTAAAGGGGCGTAGCAGCACCTAGTCTGAGGAGGCCCTCCCAACGTGTGGAACCAATTTAAAGACATAATCTTCCAAGCACTACAGTACCTGCAGTCCCTGACCGGCGACTGGGGTATTGCGATCATCCTGCTGACGGTGGCGCTCAGAATCCTGATTCTGCCACTCACTTTGAAGCAGACCAAATCGATGCTCGAGCTGCAGCAGATTCAGCCTAAGATCAAGGAGCTGCAGGCGAAGTATAAGGACGACAAAGAGAAGCTTCAGGAGGAGACCCTGAAGTTCTACTCCGAGAACAAAGTGAATCCCTTCGGCGGTTGTCTCCCGGCCATTCTGCAGATGCCCATCTTCTTCGCGCTTTTCGGCGTGCTAAGGGAGCTTCCTCAGACAGTCAAAGGCAACGGCGTTCAGTCGTTCTTGGGAATCATTCCCAATCTCTCGCTCATGCCGAAAGACGTCTTCGCCGACCAGGGCATCGTCGCGGCCATCCCCTACCTGATCCTCGTGATCGTCTTCGGCGTGAGCATTTGGCTGCCGCAGGCTCTGATGCCTGGGGACAAGCAGCAGAAGATGATCGGTGCCTACATGGCGATCGTCATGCTGTGGTTCGGCTGGTCCAGCCCGGCCGGTGTGCTGCTCTACTGGGACGTCTCGAGTATCTGGGGCGTGGCGCAGCAGCAGATCACCATGGTGCTAGCCAAGAAGAAGGCGCTCGAGCTTGCGGCGGCGCTGCCGGACAAGCCGGCCAAGACCAACTCCTCGAGCAGTAAGGCACTCGACTCCAAGAAGTCCGCCAACAAGAGCGGCAAGAAGTCGAACAAGAGCTAGACATCCTGCGCCATCCGGCGCTGTACGAAACGGAGCGTGGCACATGGAGAAAGAGTGCACCACTGAGGCACCGAGTGTCGCCGAGGCAGTCGACGCGGCGCTGGAACAGCTCGGGGTTCAACAGGACGCCGTGCGTTACGAAGTGCTCGAAGAGCCAGGTCGCAGGATGTTCGGTATTGGCGCAGACAAGACGGCCCGAGTTCGGGTGTGGTTGAAAGAGGAGTATCTAGCAGAGCTCGAGCGCGCTCGGAGACTCGAGGAAGAGACCCTCAAGACCGAAGAGTCCCCGGTTGCGAGCGACGAAGCCCTTCCCCGGGAGCTTCTGGCCTCACCCGGAGAGAACCTCACCGAAGAGGAGCTCGATAGCGTCGCCGACAAGGCGGTCGAGACGCTACAGACGATTCTCGACTCGTTCGGCATTGAGGGCTCGTCGATCGAAGAGTACGAGGGTGACGAAGGGGAGATCATCCTCGACGTCGTGGGCGGGGACCTCGCGATCCTGATCGGGCGTCACGGACGTACGCTTGACGCACTACAGGCGCTTGTCTCGGCGATAACCAACCGCCAGCTGGGGTTCCGCTACCCCATCATTATGGATGTCGAGGGCTACCGGCATCGGAGGCGACAGAAGCTCGAGGACATCGCCCGTCGATCCGCGGACCGTGCCTCACGCCAGCACATTGCGGTCAGCCTGAGGCCAATGACGGCATATGAACGACGAGTCGTTCACGTCGCGCTGCGAGACGATCAGCGAGTCAAAACGATCAGCGAAGGCGAAGACCCGTTCCGGATGGTCGTAATTCAACCGAAGTAGGCAGTCAGAGCGGTTTCATCATCTCGAAAGGGCGCCCCTGGGGGCGCCCTTTCTTGTTGGCGACTGGCCGCACACCGAGGGAGCCTCTCTCGGGTTAGCGGGGCCCTCAGGGCCAGTGCTAAGGGGGGCCTTCATCCAGCTCGACCATCGGCCGGAGTCCCATCACCGTGGTGGAAGCCGGCTTGATTCCTGAGACGCGCCTGGCTCGCCATGTCGCCGGGACATCACCTTTGATCCCCCAGCTGAGAAAACGCCAGATCGCGAGCAATCTCGAGGTGTGAGCCAACCGCTTCGGAGAGTGATGTGATTCAACGGCGGCCTTCGTTGGCTCTTCTTGGTTTGCGCGATAAAGAGGGAGGCGGTTTCCGTAGCGCGGGTTCTCCCGATCAGGGGCCGCCGTGCGCCGTACCGGCGTCGTGGGTGCTATGGCCGCACTCTCGTGAGGCGCGCGACATTGGCGGTGAGCACCGAGCCGCCAGATCCTAACGGCCCAGCCGACGCGCTCCCTGCGATGGATGTCCAGGCGGAGTGCAATACGCCTGTTCCGCGTGCCAGACCGCCCAGAAACTCCGAAGCGTGGTTTTGGGTCGCGGCATCCCCCCAGAACGCCAGCCTCTGAGCGCCGGTACGGGTGGTAGCAGGCGGATTGGTTTCACGTGAAACATCCAGTCCTCGCTTCTGCCGGTTCCCACGCGCAGCAGCTCATGCGTATCGAAGCGAGCGCCGCCCAGTGGACGCCGGACCTACGGCAAACCGAGCCGACGAGAGTGACTGAACACGGGAGAGAGACGCCACCGGTCTCGCAGGCGGCCCACGAGACAACGGCCGCCCATGGCAGCGATGCCGCAGTATGGGCATCCGGCCCTTGGGTTGCGCTGAAGTGACCTCCTTTCCGACAAAACGGGCACCGATGGCCATCATCGCCGTGACTCACCACGCAATGGTCTCTTGCATCTCGTTATACCGGCCCTTTGCCGCAGTTCGTCGGAATGTCGCGATCACTGCCGCCACCGGGAGCCCTTCTCTATGCGTTTAGGTGCAACTGGATTGGGATGCGTCGGGAGCGAGGTTTGCAGATGGTGCGGCGGTTCGACCCTTCTCCCCCAGGGGTTTGCACGAGGAGTGTTTGAGACCGAGCCGAGTACTCTCCTCGATTCCTCCGCGGTAGAACACCGTCGATCAGAGCGGATGGCTTCTCGGGGAGAAGAGGGGGAAGCAAGAGCTCTGGAGTGTGCTGACCAGAGCCTACGGTTCGAAGGAACGAGTCACACGGTCAGCCAACACAGAGAACGCAGCTCCTCAGTAATCTGATACCGGGTAGGCGAGCCCAGAAGGGACTGTTGCTCGCCGAGAGACCGTCGTTCCGCTACGGAGCGGCGGAAACAGACTGTTGGAGCCGCCAGCAAGAGACGCCTGCGCTTGAACTTGTCCCTTGATGTTTCACGTGAAACATTCGACCGTGTGGTGCTACACTCACGAACGAATCGAGGAGGCCCCAAACTGAAGCACCTAGCCCACAACGCAGCCGACGTACTGCTACAGTTATGCATCGTCGGCAAAATAGACGTGTCCGAGACGCAGCGCACCATACTTCTCGAGTACCTCGATGAACTGATCGAAATGAACTCCCATCTCAATCTCACTCGAATAGTCGATCCTGCGGCGGCTATCCGCCTGCATCTGGTCGATTCGATCCTCTGTTTGCCGGAATTCATCGATGCCCCACCAGGGCCATTGTGCGATATCGGCACTGGCGGTGGGCTTCCAGGAGTCCCGCTCTGCGTGGTCACGGGCAGGAAAGGCCGGCTTCTCGATTCGGTTACCAAGAAGGCGGACGCGCTTAACCAGATGCTCGTTTCACTGAGACTCGACTCATCGATTCTCGCCGTGCCAGAACGTTCTGAACTTCACGCGCTGGCCCATCCTTCCAGTTACGCCGTTGTCACCGCTAGGGCCGTGTCGTCCCTCCCCGCCCTCGTTGAAATGGCGTCGCCGCTTCTTGCCCAGGGCGGAGTCCTCATTGCGATGAAGGGCTTCCCTGATCAGGCGGAACTGGAGCGGGGTCGGGTTGTCGCAGGTTTGGTCGGCATGCAGGAGGTTGGATGCAGGGAGCTCCTGCTACCTGGCGGCGTTGAACGGCGGACGGTCGTTTCCTATCGAAAGACGGCCAAATCGCGGGTTCGGCTCCCCCGGAGACCAGGGCAAGCTCACCACACCCCGCTGGCCTAAGGGTTGTTGTAAGATGGCTGAGTGCACGGGCACGGCTCGTGCGCGTTCGTACGAACGGACTGAGGGGGATGCGTGGAGAACATCGCAAATGCTCGTCCTGCGGTGGGGCCGGCTCAGGTTTTTGCGGTCGTCAACCAGAAGGGTGGGGTCGGCAAGAGCACCACTGCCGTGAACCTTGCCGCGTGTCTGGGCGAAGCCGGACGCAAGGTCCTCCTTGTTGACTTCGACCCCCAAGGCAACGCGACGTCGGGCTTCGGACTCAACAAGAACCAGCGCGAGCTGTGCATCTACAACGCGCTTCTTGGCGATACGCCGATGTCAGCGATCATCGAACCGGTCGAAATCGAACATGTGTTCGTGGTACCTGCGACGATCCAACTTGCAGGCGCCGAGATCGAGCTGGTATCGGCGCTTAGTCGCGAAAACCGACTCAAGACGATACTCGAGCCGGTCAGAAGCGACTTCGAGTACATCCTCATTGACTGCCCCCCGTCCCTTGGGCTGCTGACAATCAATGCGCTTACCGCAGCTGATGGGCTGATAATCCCGATTCAGTGTGAATACTACGCACTTGAGGGCCTCTCAAAGCTCCTTGACAGCGTCAGACTCGTGAAGACGCACCTGAACCCGGCCCTCGAGGTCTTCGGCGTAGTCATGACCATGTACGACTCCCGGACTCGTCTCGCCCAGCAGGTTGTGGACGAAGTCCGCGACTTCTTCGGCGAGAAGGTATTCCGCACTCTCATACCGCGAACGGTGCGTCTGTCTGAAGCCCCTAGTTTCGGCCAGCCCGTGAGCCTCTACGATCCCACCGGCAAGGGCGCCGAAGCGTACAAGAACCTCGCGAAGGAAGTGATCGAACGTGTCTAAACGTGGGCTTGGTCGTGGACTGGCATCGCTCATCCCGAGTGCGTCGCAGGAATCGCAGACCTCCGGAGACGTTACAGAGCTCGCAGTAGACATGATTTCGCCGAATCCGGATCAGCCCCGTACTGACATCAGTGACGAAGGCATCGCCGAACTCGCGGACTCGATCAAGAAAGTCGGACTACTCCAGCCGATCATCGTTCGAGCACTCGGCGAGGGGTATCAGATCATCGCCGGGGAGCGTCGATGGAGGGCGTCGAGACTGGCGGGGATCGAGCGGGTGCCAGTCAGGGTGCTGGCCACCAACGAGACTGAATCTCTCGAGATTGCGCTGATTGAGAACCTGCAACGACAGGATCTGAACTCGATCGAAGAGGCGAGGGGATACCGCAGGCTCCTGACTGAGTATCGGATGACACAGGCCGAGCTCGCAGATAAGGTCTCGAAGTCGCGTTCCACCATCACGAACGCCCTGCGGCTCCTCGATCTTCCTGACGAGGTGCAGGAGCTCGTCTACGGCGGCAAGATGACCGCAGGTCACGCGCGGGCCGTGCTCTCAGTGCCTGATGAGGGCATCAGACTGAAACTGGCGCAGCGGGTTGTCGACGATGGGCTCTCGGTGCGTGAAGCCGAGAACCTCGCCAGACTCTACGCAGCGGGACAGACGGAGCGGACCCCTCGGCCCATAGCCCCGAAGTCGTTCAAGCTCGTGGCCCGCAAGCTCCGCCGGCTTCTGGCAACCAACGTGCGGGTCAAGCTCACCAAGGACAAAGGGAAGATCGAGATCGACTTCCAGGGGGAGGAAGAACTCGAACGTATCTTCCGAGTCTTGACCGAAGCCGAACTGATAGCGGCGCCCGAGGAGGTCCAGTGATGAGACGCAACATGGAATATATTGCCATTGGAGTCATTCTCGGCGCCGTGCTGGGCTTCGTCGGAGGATTGCTCCTCGCGCCGAGCAGCGGACGCAAGACCCGCCAGCTTCTGGCGAGTGAGGCTCTGCGCGGGGCGGAGCTTGCGAGGGGTCTCGCTGAGAGGGCAGAACAGGCCGCGGAGGTGATCGGCGGTCGCGTCGAGCACTACATGGGTCGGGACGAAGAAGTGGCGTGGCGCAAGGTCCGTGAGATTCGCGAAGGGGTCCAGCGGTACACTCAGGCCCAGTCGTAGTGTCAGAGGCGTGTGGCACGATGCTCCTGCCGGAAAAGGGGGAGTGACGTGTCGCTCATACTGATCACCGGACGCGCAAACGCCGGTAAGACCGAGATAGCCTACGACCTGTTGCGGGACAGCCTCCGCTCAGGCGAGACGCCGTTCCTGCTCGTACCCAGCCAGCCCGACGCCGAGCGGGCGGCCGATGATCTTGCGGGCAGTTTCTCTCTGGGCGTCAGGGTCATGACGTTCGACCGCTACCTTGCCCAGTCTTGGGCTACCCACGGTGACGGCCGCACTGTGGTCACCCCGGGGCAACGCATGATGCTGCTCAGCGACGCCGCGAGGCGCGTTGAAGGAGCGAGCCGGGGTATCGTGAGGCTTGCTGATCGCTGCGCAGCCACCATCGTCGACCAGGTGGGCGTGTCCTGGCGACGCGCATCCGGCGTAGTGGAGGGTCCGGGGGCAGTCCTGGCCGAAGTGCTTCGCGCGTATCGAGAGGCACTGCAGGCATTGAATCTGGTGGAGCTGTCCGAGGCGTCCTATCTCCTTTCAGAACGCGGCGCTTCTTCGGCAGATCTAGTGGTCGCTCACCGGTTCACCGACTTCACCCCCTCGCAAGAGAACTTCCTCCTCGGCGCGGCCGCCTCAGGCGTGCGCACGGCGGTTACTCTGACGTGGGAACAGGGCTTCGCTCCAACCGAGGCCCTCGACGGGCTCGTTGCTCGTTTGGCTCCTCTTGCTGACAGCCACCAGAGACTCGCTTTCGAGGATGAACCGGGTACGTCGCCTGAGTTGCGCCATCTCGAGCGCGAGCTCTTCATGCCGCTGAGCTCACTTGATCCACAGGGGGCAATCCGTCTCTCATTCGCCGAGGGACCCGAGGCTGAGGCTGTTCGGATCGCACAAGAAGTCCGTCGCCTTATAGAGGAAGATAATGTCAGTGCGGAGGAGATAGCTGTCGTGTTCCGCGACCCCGACGGGCATTCTCAGTTCATCCGGGAGGCCTTCGCGGATGCCGACATCCCGGCAGACTTTGATGTCAGAGTCCCCTTTGGCAGCACGCCTTTCGGCCGGGCATTTCTCGGGATTCTCGCGTTTGCCATCCAAGGGGACAGGGCAGGGCTGCTATCGTTCCTGCGTTCTCGGTTCTCAGGAGCAGACCGAGACAGGGTGGCTGATGCCGAAGCCACCTGGCGCAGGAGAGGGTTGAGCTCTCCCCGAGGTCTGGCATCAGAGGCCTCGCTGCTTGGCGAATGCACCCGAAAGAACATGATCGCTGCCCAGCGCTGCGCGAGTCGAGATGTCGATGTCGCCACCGCAGCGGCATGGCACTATCTGGCCGACAGGCTTCTGGTGACGGGCTACGGCCGACAGGGCCGTGCGCTCTCTGGCGCGTATGAGTCAGACGCGTGGGCGCACGCGGCTGTCACCGAGACGCTGACCGACATTGTCGAGCTTGGCCGAGTCAGACTAGCGCCGGCCGACCTCATCGACGCACTCACTGCCCGCAAACTCGCTCCCACCGAGGTCGAGCGGAAGGGGAGAGTGCAGGTCACGGCCGTCGCGAGGGTCCGTGCTCGCAGGTTCAGGGCCCTCGTCCTGGGGGGACTCAATACAGGGGAGTTCCCTGCAAGCTCGACTGAGGACATGCTGCCTCAGGGAGCCGTCGCCCACGTGCTCTCGGCTTTCGGCGGCTCTGGTCAGGAGAAGCTGGGGGCGCCCTTCGAGCGACTGCTCTTCTACCAGACCATCACACGGCCGACCAAGTCTCTGGTCTTGAGCTCGTGCACAACCGATTCAGATGGAGAGATCCTTCAGGTATCGCCGCTGCTGGAGGAGGTCTTGGACTTCTATCGTGATGAGGACGGGCTCAGGCTCGAGCCGGTCCGGCGCAGGATGGTCGAGATTCCCGCCCCCGGAGACTCCTGCACGCCTCGCGAAGCTCTGAGAGCACTCGCCTACCGCGCAGACGAGGGGAACCCGCGGGCGGCGGCCGCGCTGTCGCGAACCAAGAGCCGTGACGGAGAACTGGGAGAGGAAGCCCGAGCGCTCCTGGCAATCAGGGACACGTTTTCGGCCAGCGAGCTGGAGTCGTACCTGTCATGCCCGTACAGATGGTTCTACGAGCGCGCCTTACGCCCGCAGAGGCTCGACACCGAGTTCGACGAGGCGCAGCAGGGGTCCTTTGCCCACGACGTTCTAAGAGCGTTCTACGACCGATTCCTCGAGCAGACAACCGAGACTCGGATTGACTCCTCCTCGCTGCCGCTGGCCCTCGAGATTCTGTCGCTTGTGTATGACGAGGAATGCGAGAGTGCCGGCCTGGCGGGCTCGATGTCTGAAGAGATGGCGCGTCGCGAGGTACTGCGCTGGACGAGACGCGTCGTCGCCGAAGATGCGGGCATACTCCCTGGTTTCGCGCCCACACGATTCGAGTGGGACTTCTCGGCAGAAGCGGTCGACGTGGGGGGATTCAAGCTGAAGGGGCGCGTCGACCGCATCGATGAGGACGCCAGCGGCAGGGCGATAGTGACCGACTACAAGCGCTCCAACGCAGCGAGCGCAGCCGACATGCTCAAGTACGGCAAGATCCAGCTCCCCCTCTATCTTCGCGCCGTCGAACTCAGGCTCGAGTTGAAACCGGCCGGCGGACTCTACCGTGCGCTTCGTACGTCCAGCAACAGAGGGCTCATAGACTCAGACATGGTTGTTGACCCGACATTGGGCAAGAACGACTTCCTTCCGACCGAGGAGTTCTCGCTGCGCATAGAGAGCGCCGTTGAACTCGCCAGAGGCGCCGCAGAGGGCATTCGGCAAGCCCTGATTCCACGCGCGCCGCTCGTGGTCAAGTCCTGCGACACGTGTCCCGCCTCACGGGTGTGCGGGGGGAGGGCTTAGATGAGCGTTGAATACACCGCCGCCCAGCAGTCGGCGATGAACTCGGTCTCGGGAGATCTGGCGATCAGCGCAGGCGCGGGTTCCGGGAAGACCACCGTGCTCGCGCACCGTTTTGCCAACGGTCTGACCGACATCCAGGGAATCGGGTGGGACTCCGCTGACGTGGACCAGATCCTCACAATCACGTTCACGTCGAAGGCAGCCAGCGAGATCGCTGAGCGGGTGAGGCGGGTGGTCGCGGGAGGCGCGACGCCCTCGCTGAGCCGCCGAATCGACGAGGCATGGATATCGACCATCCACACTCTGTGCGGCAGACTCATTCGCCGACACGCGCTCGAGGCAGGCGTCGAACCGGGCTTCACTCAAGCCGATGACGTCCAGGCGCGTCTTCTGCAGGCACAGGCGTTCGAATCATCCGTTGCGGCGCTCTACGGCTCCGACGAGGGGGTCACTCGGGCCCTGGACGAGTTCTCGTATCCCGTGTTGCGCGGCGGGGTCGTTCGGCTCCACGAGCAGATCAGGTCGATGGGGCTCGACCCCGCCACCGTGACGTTTCCCGCCACCGTGGAGTGTGCGATTGAAGCGGCCCGGCACTCAGCGAGACGCGCGGTGGAAGCCGCGGATGCCTTGGCCGAGGAGGGCATGACCACCGCACGCAGCACGGCGCACGGGGTGTTGCTCGACTATGCGGATACGGTTACGTCGTGCCTTCTCGACAGGGACCTTGACCGGCGGCGGCTTGCGGCCGCCACCGCAGCTCCGTCTGTCAGAAAGATGGGGAGCGAACGCTCCAAAGACGCCATCGGGGCGCTCAAGGACGCGAACACGCAGCTGCGATGCGCGCTTGCGAGTCTGGAGGCACGACCGGCACTGTCGGGTGTGGAGACGCTCGTTCGCACCTTCACGCGTGAGTACGCCCGTCTGAAGCAAGAGCGAGGCACGCTGGACTTCGATGACCTGCAGGAGCATGCGGCGCGCTTGTTCGAGGAGCATCCGGATGTGGCCCGTCGCTACCGCGAGCATTTCCGCATGATCATGGTCGACGAGTTCCAAGATACCAACGACCTGCAGCTCAGGGTCGTCCGGCACCTTCAGAACGACGACCTTTGTGTGGTCGGCGATGAACGTCAGTCGATCTATGGCTTCCGCTACGCCGACGTGCGGATCTTCGGGAGGATGAGAGACAGCATCGGGCACAACGTGAAGTTGCAGGACAACTTCAGGTCACACCCCGATCTCCTCGCCTTCGTCAACGGCGTATTCTCGCGGCCCGAACTGTTCGGCGCGGACTTCATGCAGTTGAAAGCCGGGCGCACAGAGGGGTGGACGGTGCCGGTGGCCGAGGACGCTCCGCGCGTCTCGTGCCTGCTCGCTGACACGGCCGATTGCAGCGTCGACGCGGGTCGTCGTAGCGAGGCGGCGGCCATCGCCCGGCAGGCTCTGGAGTTGCGCGACAACGGCACAAGCCTCGGCGACATAGCGGTACTGCTCCGAAATAAGACCAGCGTCCCCATCTACGCGGCTGCATTCGAGTCAGTCGGCGTGTCGATCTACGTAGGCGCCGGCCAGGGCTTCTTCGACGCGGTCGAGATTGACGACGTGCTCTCTTTGCTCAGGACGATAGCGCTACCCTCCGATGACGAGGCCCTGATAGCGGTGCTCGCGAGCAGCCTCGTCGGCCTGTCAGATCACTCGCTCTTCGCCCTCCGTGGGGCGGTGGGGGCGGGCGGACACCTCTACGATGCCCTGCGCTCGCTTTCGGGCGGAGACGCGATTCTGGATCACGCGCCGATGGGGGATCGTGAGGCCGCAGTGGCGGCGTTCGATGCCATCGAATCCCTGCGCGCGAGCCAGGGGGAGCTTGGTCTCGGAGCGCTGCTTCACAGAGCTGTCGAGGCCTTCGACTACGATCTCACGCTGTTCTCAAAAGGTCCGTCGGGGGCACGAGCGTGGGCCAACATCCTTAAACTCGCGCGATTCGCCGAAGGCTTCGAGAGAGCGGAGTCGTCCGATCCCGGGGCGTTCGTCGAGTACATGAAGGTGCGCAACGACGAAGGCGGTAAGGAGAACGTTGCGGCAACCGAGACCGGAGGCGATGCGGTCAGGCTGATGACCATTCACGCATCCAAGGGGCTCGAGTTTCCCGTGGTGTTCGTCGCCGATCTTGGGGTCAAAGCGTACAGGGGCGCAGGGCAGTTTCTCGTGGGATCCGTCGAATCGGGGAGCATCCGGACTCCCGTGGCAGGGGTCAAACTGCCAGACGACGACCTCTATCAGGGTATGGCGACGACTGAGCACGCCGACCTCGCTGCGTCGCAGAAGATCGACGAGATCGAGGAGCAGAAGCGCTGTCTCTACGTTGCATGCACGCGAGCGCGGGAACTGCTCTTCGTGTCGGGAGCGGCGAACCTGGCCAAAGCGCCGAGCGACACGATGCTCATCGACTGGATACGGGGCGCGCTCGGAGACCCGCAGGCGTGTGGTGACGTCTCATTGCCCGGGGTCACGGTCGCTGTGAAGGTGATGGTACCCGACGACAGGGAGGAGAGCACCCCGCTTGCTGGCGAGCCGCCGACCGAGCGCGGACCCATCTACGCGGCTCGAGACCGCTTGATCGCAGAGGAGACCGAGGGCGAAACGGTGCGGCTGCCCAAGGCCGTTTCCTACTCCGGGCTGCACCTCTACGACCAGTGCCCCTACTCGTACTACACCCGTTCGGTTCTGCGACTACGCGAGTTCGAGGAGCACCCGGAACTCTCGCCCGCTCAGTTCGGGTCGGCGGTTCACGCCGTGCTTCAGTCGGCGAGCTCGAAGGACCTTGCTCCGAGAGCGGTCGCCGCAGCAACCATGCGCTACGCCCTCGACGAAGCCTCGGTTGAGCGTCTCGAGCGGACGGCCGCGTGCTTCCTGACCAGCGAGTTGGGACGGCGCGTCTCGCGTGCGGCGCGTGTCGATCGAGAGCAGCCCCTGCGCGTTTCTGTGGGACGGTCTGTTCTCGTGGGCAACGTCGACCTCATCGCCTGGGAGGGGGAGACGGCCTTGGTGGTCGACTACAAGACCGGGGAACCGCCATCGGCTGATTCCGATCGCATCCCGGCATACCACCTGCAGGCATCGTGCTACGCGCTGGCGGCACTGAGAGCAGGAGCCGCTCGGGTCGAGGTGGTCTTCGCGTTTGTCGAGCACGAGGGCCGGACGCTGGAGTTCGAGTTCGCTCCCGATGACAGGGAGTCGATCGAGGCTCAGGTAGTGCGTCGCCTCGATGCGACGGCGGCAGGGCACTACCCGCATCTGGACGCTTTTGACGTGGCGATCTGTCAGCGGTGCCCAGCGCTGGGTGGGCTTTGTCCGATAGACGATCCTCGCAAGCGGCGCGGTTAGAGGCTCTCTTCGCGTTGACGAAGCTGGCCGCAGGCCGCGTCAATGTCGGCTCCGCGTTCCACGCGCAGCGATACTTCGATGCCAGCCGCCTCAAGGCCTCAGGTGAATACCTGAACGCGATCTGCCTGTGAGCGATTGAACCCACTTTCAGTGACAGGGTTCACTGGAATGAGGTTGACGTGCACGAGCAGGCCTCGGCAGAAGGCGACCAGAGCCGCCAGTTCGGCGTCGGAGTCGTTGACGCCGTCGATGAGGGCGTACTCGAGCGAGGGGCGCCTTCCGGAGGCGTTCGCGTATTCGATGAGTGAGGTCCGCAGCCTGCGCAGGGAGACGGTGCGCATTCCCGGCATGAGGCGGTCGCGGGTCGCCTGCACCGCGGAGTGAAGCGAGATCGCGAGCGTGAACTGCTCCGGTTCATGGGCGAACCTGTCAATCCCCGCGATCAGGCCGCAGGTGGAGACGGTGATGTGGCGAGCGCCGATTCCGAGATCCTCCGCCGCGTTGAGGAACCGCAGGGCGCCGATGGTGGCGCCGTAGTTGGCGAAGGGCTCACCTTGACCCATCGCGACGGCGTTGGTGACCCGGTGTCCGAAGTCCTCGGCGACGAGGCGCACCTGATCGACCATCTCTCCCGGACCGAGGTCGCGCGTCAGTCCCGAGGTACCCGTCGCGCAGAACGCGCAGCCCATCGCGCAGCCGGCTTGGGTGGAGAAGCATACGGTGAGCCGGTTCTTGGCCGGCAGGCCGACCGTCTCGACCGTGACGCCGTCGGCGAGCCTCAGCAGGTACTTCCGCGTTCCGTCCGCGGAGTCCTGGCGTTTGACCACCTCAGGGAAGGGGAGCGCGAGCCGACCTGCGAGGGAGTCTCGCAGGTCGGCTGACAGGTCGGTCATCTCGTCAAATGAGCGTGCGCCGCGACCATAGAGCCAGCGCTCGAGCTGCTTCGCTCGGAAGCGTGGCTGCCCCATATCGGCCAGCAAGGCCTCAAGCCCGGCGCGGTCGAGCGCTTTGATGCCGACGGCTTCTTCGCTCTGGATCGTCACTAGGGACGTTCGAGCTCCTCGAGCGCAGCGAGGTACTCCTCGCGATGCGAGTTCTCGAAGCGACCGACCGAGCGCAGGTAGTAGGCGATCTGGTCGAACCCTTCGCTTGCCGCATCGGCAGCGAACTCGGGATACATCGTGAGGGTCTCGTAGCCCTCTCCCTCTGCAGCGGCCTTGAGGTTCTCGGCAGTTGTGCCAAAGCCTCCCATGTAGGCAAGGTGGCCCAGCGCGTGCGCGGTCTCCTCGCGCGCCGCTCGGTCGAACGCGTCGATTGCTGACTGCGGCGCGCCCTCCAGCTCGGCGATTCGCTTCCACAGGGTGTAGCGGCGGTTGGCCTGCGACTCTCCGGCAAAAGCGGCCTTGAGGTGCACGAGGGTCTTGGTGCCTTCGAGCTCCGGGAGGGTCTCAAAGGCGACGAATGCCGTCTTGGGCGCTCCGCACACGGGGCACACGTCGGGCGCGGGCCCGACGTGGAGGTATCCACAGCTACTGCAACGATACAGTTCGATCATGTGTGTTCCTTTCATAGGTGACGTGATTCTACTTCACGTGCTGGTAGTTGTACCCAGACGGGCTAGAGTGCAGTGCGAGACCGCAGGATGGTGCGCTACTTCTTCGGAGCAGGCGTCGCCGACGTGTCTTGAGCGTTGAAATCGGCAGGACGGTCGCCCACCGTCACCTTGATCGAGATCGTCCTGTTGTCGCGCAGAACGGCGAGAGTGATCGTGTCTCCGACTCCGTGGCGCCGTACGATCAGCACGAGGTCGTCGAAGGTGCGGACGGCAGCGCCGTCCACCTTAGTCACGATGTCGCCGACGCGCACGCCCGCCTTCTGGGAGCCCGAACCCTTCGCCAGCTCCTCGACAAGCGCGCCCTCTTGTACGGGCAGTTTCTTCGCGGTCGCAGCCTCGGGCGTTATGGTCGAGCCGATGATTCCCAGGAAGGGATGACCGACCTTGCCGCTCGAGATCAGGCTGTCCGCGACGCGCACCGCGGTGCTGACCGGGACAGCGAAGCCGATTCCACCGCTTGAGCCGTTCTCGGTGTAGATCGCGGTGTTGATGCCTACCAACGTACCGAGGCGATCGACGAGGGCGCCTCCCGAGTTGCCCGGGTTGATCGCGGCGTCGGTCTGGATGACGTCGACGAGGGGATAGCTGCCCGATGTGGTGTTGGTGAACGAGGGAAGCGAACGCCCGAGAGCGGATACGACGCCTGCGGTCACCGAGTGCTCCAGGCCAAAGGGCGAGCCGATGGCCACCACCGTCTGACCCACGACCAGCTTGGACGAATCGCCGAGCGTGATGAGCGGCAGTTCGGCGTCGATGCTGACCACGGCGATATCGCTGTCAGCATCTCGGCCGACCAGTTTCGCGCTGTAGCCCTTGCCGCTGGCATCCCTCACGGTTATCCGGTCGGCCTTCTCGACGACATGGTTGTTCGTGAGGATGTACGTACCTCCGCCGGGGGCGCGCTTGAATGCGACACCGGAACCCGTGCCGAGCACGGGAACCGTGGGATGTGTGCTCGGAAGACCGCTCTGGCCCGCGCCGGAGGTTCCTTCGCGGACGTCGATGTTCACAACGCCGGGGACGGCGGCTGCAGCCGCCGCAGCGACGGACTCGGTGGTCTTGGGCGCCACGACGGTGACCTTCGCTGCGGGACTCGCCGTCGTCTTGCCGAGGCGCGCACCTACGAAGCCGCCAGCCAGACCGGCCAGACCCCCGGCGATGAGGGAAACGAGGACCGCGAGCGAGACGGCCAGGCCAATCCCGCTATGGTTCTTCGTATCGTGCGACGGCATCGTCGCGGCAAAGCCGTTGCTGGGCGCACCGGGCGGGAGCGTGACGGAACCTGACGCGTCAGGCGCTTGTGCAGGGGCGGGGTCGTCCCATCCGGCGACCGGGGGGGCCTCGAATGTGGGACCGCTTGAGGGTGGTGCGTACTCGGCGTCACTTGCGGCCGCAGCCTCGGCAGCTAGCGAAGCCTCAGACTCGGCTTCGGCATGCGGGTCGTTGAGGTTCTGGTCGGACATGGTCGCTCCTTCGTGATCGTTCCGGGCCCGGGCATGGCCACGTAGGCTCCTGCTTTGGATTATGCGCGAAAGGCGCCACACAAGTAGCGTCCCACCTATTCTTCCCGCTCCAGCGTTCGCGGCGTGAATCGATTGTGGTGTTTCTGTCGGGAGAGGGCCTCCGGTTGAGTCGGAGCGCCGGGGTGCGTAGACTCAGTCGGAGCCGACGAAGGAAGGGGTCCTGTGGGGGAGACCGAACAGGAAGAAGCGACGGGATTCGATGACGTCACCGTGGCCATCGCCGAGGCAGACGATCGTGCCAGTGTAGAGGGCACGCTCGACGACATCGCCCCTGCGGCCGCGCACTCGGTCGAGGATGCTTCTGCGGAACCGACCCAGGAGGCTGCGAGCATCCAGTTTCCTCGGCGGTCGATACCGGTTTGGCCGTTCTTGTCGTACGTGGGATTGTGGCTCGTCTTCGCGG
>Ga0123337_10001617_pt1 | contig 28245 bp, 31 predicted proteins | sample frozenSSSSmetaG_FD_89792 | JGI IMG/M metagenome (GOLD analysis project Ga0123337, IMG submission 89792) | Glacier valley bacterial and archeal communities from Borup Fiord, Nunavut, Canada, to study Microbial Dark Matter (Phase II) -... | ecosystem: Environmental > Aquatic > Freshwater > Ice >...
ACGCGACTTCTGGTGACGCAACATGCCGATGCCGTGACGATCGACAAGCTGACGCGCAGCCTGCTCGCGGTCCGGCGGAATGGCTCGTGGGGCTGCACGTGTGAAGATGCCGTCGTGCTCGATGCTCTTCTCGATATTTCCACCGCCGCCGGACCACCGCCGAATCTCAACGTCAGTGCGAAGTTGCATGGGAAGCTGGTCGCAAGCAAACAGTTTACCGGCAATCGGGCGACGATGGTGTCCTCTACCGTATCACCAGCGAATCTGCCGGTGGGCGAATCGACAGTTGCACTCACGAGTATGGGTGGAGCGCTCCACTATGCAGCGACGTATCGCTATCGGCTCGTCGGCGAACAGCCGGGCCGCCTTGCCGGACTTCGCATAACGCGGATCGTCCGCGATGCGGGTGGAAAAGCGCCGCTCGCTACGATGGGCCTCGCTCAACTCGCCGCGCCTGTCACGCTCGACGCCGCGCGCGTCTTCGATATCGAGTTGCAGATCGTCACCGATCACGCGGTGGATCGCGTAACGATCACCGATCCGCTTCCCGCCGGTATGGAGGCCGTCGACACGACCTTCGCAACGACGACGCAAAGTACGAGCTTCGGCGAGAGTTGGCAAATCGACAACCAACAAATCTTCCACGACCGCGTTGAAGCGTATGCCGATTCCCTCGGTCCGGGCGTCTTCACGATGCACTACCTGGTGCGCTCGGTGACAACGGGAACGTTCCGCTGGCCGGGCGCCGAGGCGCACCTTGCAGCCAACGCCGAAGAATTCGGTCGCAGCGCGAGCGCGACCCTCGTCGTCAAGTAAGATGACGCAGTGGCTGACTTGGGCGAACGGCGCACACGTGCTCGGCCTCGTCGTACTCGCGGCGAAAGCCGTGCTCACGCTGCTTCTGTTGAAGCTGCACGCGCATGAGAACTCCGTGGCCCCGCGGACGCACCACTCCGGCCGCGCCCGAAATGGTTACAAGTCTTTTGGCTGGGCCTGACGGCGGTCGTCCCGATCTACACCGTTGTCGTGGTCGCCATGCAGATGCAGCGACTGAAGTGAAGCGCCTGATCCTCGTCGGGGCGTTGATCGCCGGCGCCTATGAGCAAGAGCGGCAGCTGCTTTTCGGCATGCGCGCGCTCGTCGATGCGACGATCGCCGGGAATAAAAAAAGAGACATCCATCGGATGTCTCTTTTTTGAAGAACCGGGACGCTTAGGCGGCGGTCGCTTTTCCGAGCGAATCCTTCGCAACCGTGAGCAGGTGGTTGAACGCCGTCGCATCGTGCACCGCGAGATCCGCGAGCGCTTTGCGGTTCACGTTGATGCCGCTGATCTTCAGGCCGGCCATCAGACGCGAGTAGTTCATGCCTTCGCGACGGGCTGCCGCGTTGATACGCGAAATCCAGAGCGAACGGAACTCACGCTTGCGAACGCGGCGATCGCGGAACGCATACGAGAGTGAGTGCAGCAGTGCTTCATTCGCTACGCGATAGTTGCGGCTGCGTGCGGCGCGGAAGCCCTTGACGAGCTTCATCACCTTACGTTTGTGTTTGGCTCCGTGGAGGCCACGTTTGATTCGCGACATGGATCAGACTCCTAGAGAAGATAGGGGATCTGCGGCGCAAAGCGCTTGAGATCTCCGGCGAAAACGGGCTGGTCCTTGCGGAAATTCCGCTTGCGTTTGCGCGTCTTCTTGGACAGAATGTGGCCGCAGCCGCTGAACTGGTGGCGATGGCTGACTTTGCCGTTCGCGCTCACCTTGACGCGTTTTGCGGTACCGCGGTGGGTCTTGATCTTAGGCACTGGTGGCACTCCCGACGTTGGTGGTTTCTGCTACCGGTGCCGCAGCTTCGGGCGCTTCTGCCGCCACGTCGTCATGATGTTCGTCGTCATGTTCGTCGTGATCGGGTTCTTCGTCTTGGGCTTTGGCGGCTGCATCGACGACTGCGTCTTTCACGTGTGTGAATTTCGGCGGTCCGAGCGGTACGGCGCGCGGTGCGAGGATCATGAACATGTTCTTGCCTTCGAGTTTGGGTTCACGTTCCATGATCGCGATGTTCGTCATATCGACGGCCATACGATCGAGGAGGCGCCGGCCGAAGCTGGCATACGTGATTTCCCGCCCGCGAAACATAATCGTGACTTTGACTTTTCCGCCGTCGGTGAGCAGGCGTTCCGCCATACGTGCCTTGACTTCGTAGTCGTGGGTCTCGATTTTGGGTCGGAGTTTGACCTCGCGCAGTTCCCAGTTTTTCTGTTTCTTGCGCGCGTCTTTGTCTTTTTTCGACTGCTCGTATTTGAGGCGACCGTAATCGCTGATCCGGCAGACCGGCGGCACCGCCGTCGGACTAACCTCGATCAGATCGAGGCCCTTGTTGCGTGCGAGCGCTAAGGCATTTTCCGTCGGCATGACGCCGAGTTGCGCACCCTCGTCATCGATGACGCGGACGGTGCGAATACGGATCTGGTCGTTGATACGAAGCGGTCGAGCTATGGGCGTCCTCCGGCAAGAAAACAAAAAATGGGGTTGCCGAAGCAAACCCACTCATTTTCAACCGCAAGCGGCGTCTCTTGAGAAGTAACCGGATCGCCGTGAGGCATCCGGTGAGGTCTTGCGACCTGCTTCGACCTCCGAAGCATACCAGGTTGCGAGCGCCGGGTCAAACACGCGTGGGCTGGATCACTTGCTGCCCCCAAACAAGCAGGCGCCCCGCGAAATTGCCGAATACCCTATCATGGGCCACATATCGCCGTTTATGTACAGCTTTTTCCCGCCTCAGCCATCGCTGAGCGACGGAGCCGCGGTCGCCCGCAATTTCCTCCGGAACGTGTTGCCAACGACCGTTCCGACGCCGCCGCAGCAAGGCTTCGGGCAGGCACCGATCCCGCCGCTTGGCAAGACCGATTCGTTCACCGCCAACTACGCGCCGGAAATCTACCAGGTCGCTCTGCAGAGCGAACAGCTCTCAACGATCCTTATGGGCCTGAACTTCAGCCACCACTAAGGCAGCGCGAGGTTCGGCCGCGGCGTGAACTGCGGCTTGCCGGTTGCCCCGTTACGCGCCTCGGCCATCAGCTCGAGGCCTTTTTCTAACTGCGGGTCGCGTCCGGCGCGCGTATCTTGCGGGGCAATATCGACGTCGAAATCGGGGTCCGTGCCGTAATTTTCCACGCCCCAGCCAACGTCGACGAACCAAAACGAGTATTCCGGCTGGGTCGTGACCGTGCCGTCGACGAGACGGTGATAGGGGTTGATGCCGATGACGCCGCCCCAGGTCCGTTTGCCGACCAGCGGCCCGAGCTTATAGATTTTGAAGCAGTGGCTGAAGATGTCGCCGTCGCTGCCCGCAAATTGGTTGGTGAGGGCAACGATCGGACCGCCAACGGACTCGGGCGGATAGGGCATCGGTGGGCCGTAGCGCGAGACGTCGTAGCCGACGCGTTTGCGGGTGAGCTTTTCGAGCAGCAGCGGCGAGACGTGGCCGCCGCGGTTGTAGCGCACGTCCACGATCAGTCCGTCGCGGTCGAATTCCGAGAGATAGCCGCGATGGAATTCAGAAAATCCCCACGGTCCCATATCGGGGATATGCAAGTAGCCGACGGCGCCGTCGGTGCGCTCGTGCACGATCGCGCGATTGCGTTCGACCCAGGCGCGATAGCGCAAGAGGCGCTCGTCGCGTAGCGCGTGCACGAGCACCCGCCGCGTTTCGCCATCGCGTGAGAGCGTGAGCACGATGTCGCGACCCGCTTGATTGACGAGCAGTTCGTCGGGTGTCTTCGTGCGATCGACCGGACGGCCGCCGATCGCAACGATCGCGTCGCCGACGCGCACGTCGAGTCCGGGTTCTGCGAGTGGCGAATCGAGCTCGCGATCCCACGAGTCACCGCGTAGGATCGTATTGATGCGGTAGCCGTTGCCATCCCATTGAATGTCGGCGCCGAGAAAGCCGCGTTTGTACTGCGGCGTGGCGCGATAGTCGCCGCCGATTTCATAGGCGTGCGAAGTGCCGAGTTCGCCTTGCATCTCCCAAATGAGGTCGGAGAGTTCGCCGCGCGTGCGCACGCGCGATACGAGGCGTTCGTACCGCGCGAAGACTTTGTCCCAATCGATGTTCGACATTGCAGCATCCCAGAATTGTTCGCGCTGCAAACGCCACGCCTCGCGGTACATCTGATGCCATTCGTCTTGCGGTTCGACGAGCACGCTCGCGCGCGAGAGATCGAGCCAGCCGGAACGACGATTCATCTCCGCCGGCGGTTTCGGCTCATCACCGTCGTCCTCGGGCAGATCGCCACCGGCATCGATCACGCGCAGTTTATCGTGCGCGGCGTAGATCAGGGTGCGCCGATCGATCGAGAGGCGGATGTCGTCGACTTCGAGTGCGAGCGTTGCCGCACGTTGCGATTCGAAGTCGTACGCCATGAGCGTTCCACGCTCGTCGTCGTCATGATCGCGGCCCTGCGGCGGAATGCCACGCACGGGGAAGAGCGTAAAGAGCGCGCGATTTTTTACCGCCACGATTTGATCGTAGTCGCCTTCATCGACCGGAAAGCCAAGGACGCGCTGCTTGAGGCCGGTGAAGTCGATCGCGATCGGCGTCGGTTCGTCCGTTTCGCTTTTGTCGTCGCGTTCTTTGTCGTCGCGCTCTTTGTCGTCGCGATCGGCATCGTCTTTGTCGGCGCGGTGGAGCGGAGCGGGTTTTGCGACGAACGGGTTTGCGACATCGGCGCGCAGGGTGATCAAGAACGGGCGCGCTGCCTGCGGAAAACTCAGATCGAATTGCAGCGCGTCGTAGACGGGATTGAAATCGCGCGTCGAGATGAAGTACAGATATTTCCCGTCGGGATCCCACGCGGGTGCGCGATCCGTGCGCAGGAGCGGCGTCGCGTCGTGGACGGCACTTCCGTCCATCGCCGCGATGCGAATGATCGATGCGCCTTCGGCGGGCGAATATGTGTACGCGATCCAGCGCCCATCAGGTGAGATCGCCGCATCCATGATGCGCGTGGCGCGGCCGGTATCGAGCAGGCGACTCGCCCCATCGGCGAGATCGATCGCGTGCAATTCGTGGCGGTGATTGGCGATCGCGACGACATCGGCGACGGGAGAGACGGCAAGTTCCGTGATGCGACCGTAGTCGGTCGTGCTGACGTATTTCGGCGCTTCGCTTTGATCGAGCGGAACGACCGCGAGCCGTTCGAAGCCGTCGGCATCATCGATATAGATGAGGCGCTTCCCGTCATGGAGCCAATCGATTCCGCGCGCGCGAACGCGTGAGGTCGTGCCGAAATCGGTAACGGCTTCTTCCCAGAGGGGCATCGCGAAGGGTCGTCCGCGCGAAATCAACGCAAGCGAGGTTCCATCGGGCGATGGCGTGTACCGTTCGAGAAAGTCGTTTGCTTCGATAAACCGGCGCGCGAGTTGCGGCGAACTCGAGGGTGCCTCGATCGCGACCCGCTTTGCGTTACTCGTCGTCGGGTCGAAAAGCACGATGTCGCCGCCTGCGGCGTAGACGATGCGCTTGCCGTCGGTTGCGGGAAAACGTACGTAATAGTCGGTCTCGTTCGTCTCGCGATGGAGATCGCCGCCATCCGGCAGCGATGAGAACAGATTGCCGATGCCCTCGTGGTCGGAGAGAAAATAGACGCGCTCGCCGAGCCACATCGGCCAAACCAGGTTGCCGTTGAGATTCGCATGCAGCCGCGTGAATGCGTCCTCACCGCGTGGATCGACCCACAGTTGACCCGCCGTGCCGCCGCGATAGCGCTTCCAACGCGCGGGATCGAGATTGTTTCGACCGATCAGCATGCCGCCGCCGGCTCGCGTTGCGATCGTCATGGCGTGGCCGAGCTCGAATGCGCGCACCGGGCCGCCGCTTGCCGCAACGGCGAACGCGGCGGTTTCCTTCGCGAACGGCGTGCGCGCGTCGGCGCAGAAATAAATTTCGCTGCCGTCGGGCGACCAACCCGAGCAATGCAACACGTCGGCACCGAGGAACGTCAGGCGTCGCGCGGGTCCGCCGCCCGCCGGCATCACCGAAATTTCCGGGTGCCCTTCATCGCGCCCGACGAAAGCAATTTGCGAGCCGTCAGGCGAAAGACGCGGTAGAGAACATTCGCTCGCATTCGTGGTCAGGCGACGTGCGATACCACCGCTCGCCGGAACGGTCCAGCAGTCGTCTTCCGTAATGAAAACGATGGACTCTCCGTTGATCGTCGGTGTGCGGTAGTAGCCGAGTGCGTTCATCCGTCCACCCTACGGCACCAATCGCGAGCGTCCTCGCAGAGGCAACCGAATATCGTGACGATCGAATATTTCATCGATACCTGCTCTTCGTGGGTCTACCTCGCGCGAGAAACCATCACGCGTTTGCGTATGGCCTACGGCGACCGTGCCGCGTTTACGTGGCGCATCGCCTTGCTCGAGAAATCGAGCGCCCTGGGCTATACGCCGGATACGATGGACTGGTACTATCGCCGCTCGCATTCGATCGCCGGGGAAAAACTCGATCCGCATTGGATCGTCGATGGCACGACGGGTTCGCTCGAAGCGAACCTCGTGGTCGAAGCCGCGCGGGAACTCGGCATCGACGACGATCGTGCTTGGCTTGCCGTCGCGCAAGCCGCGATGGGTGCGGGTCGGCAAGTGGCCTCGTTCGTCGGTGCGGCAGATACCGTCGCACAGGCGTGCGGTATCGACGCCGACCGACTCGTCGATCTCGCGCAGTCGGCGGTGATTCGCGATCGGATCGAGGCGTCCACGAAGCGCTTTCACGATCTCGGACTGAGTCAGCGGCCCGCATTCGTCGTGCGCAATGCGATCGACGATGAGGTGCGTTTCTCCGGGCTGATCGCCTACGAGCCGATCGCGCTCACGATCGAAACGATGCTCGGTGACGCGGCCGGTTACCTCGCCTTTGCACGAGCAAACGGAGTCGGACCCTAATGCGTCGCTTCATCGTCATCATCGCTGCTGTCCTCGCCGCATGTTCCGCCGCGAGCGCCGCAGAGACGGCGGCTGATTCAAACGCGCTCTCACCGCTGCAGATTTTCATCAAGGCACGCCAAAGTTGGCGCGCCCGACCGCTCCCGCCGTACATCAAATATCGGGTCGATGGCGAGTTCAATCGGAAGCGGAAACATATCACGGCGGACTACGAGGTCACGTATCGCACGAGCGACCGTCAAGCGATGACGGTCTCACTGCCGCATTCGCCCAAAGACAAAGTCGAGCGAACCTTCGGACCGCCCCGCATCTCGCCGGATGCCACGTTCGGCGTTGCGCCGCGCGCGGCGTATAGCAGCGACGCCGTCGCCGATGCGGTCGCGACGGCCGCGCCGACGACGATCGGCCGCGTTACCGCGATCGTAAAAATTCCTTACGATATGTCCCTCGCGCCGGACGAAACGTATGCCGACCGGCCCGTTTACCATCTCATCCTCAAACCGCAACACGATCCGGACATCTATCGACTGCGCGAACTTTGGATCGACAAGCAGAACTTCGATGTCTGGCACATTCGCGCGATCGCGATCGCGCAGGTCGGGATGATTCACCAGCCGTTCGTGTACAACGCATTCTTCAAACCGGTCGAATCCTATTGGATGCTCGATAAGATGTTTGCGTCGGGTCGCTTGCGCGTGTTCTTGTTTCAATACGGCGGGTCGGGGGATCTTGCGTTTCCGTCGATCGAATTTCCGGCCAGCGTCCCCGAGTGGACGTTCGACAAGAAGTCGTATGACGAACACGAGAAGACGACGAAGGGCGCCCCCTAACCTTCGCGTCGCATCCAAGGGGATGCGCACGCGCGGGCATGAATGGTGTGCGGCCCATGTCTACGCTTCTCGATGAATTCCGAAACGGCAGCATGCGCGCGCTCGCGCGTGCGATTTCGCATGTGGAATCGGGCCGCGGTGCCGACTTGATTCGCGCCGTCTTCCCGCAGAGCGGGCGAGCGCTCACGATCGGTCTGACGGGACCGCCCGGTGTCGGAAAATCCACCTTGTGCTCGGCAATCGTGACGCACGCGCGAGCGGCCGGCAAGACGGTCGGCGTCATTTCGGTCGACCCGAGCTCGCCGTTTTCGCACGGTGCGCTTCTCGGCGACCGAATCCGCCTTGCCGAACACTTCGTCGATCCCGATGTCTTCATTCGTTCGATGGCCTCACGCGGCCACTTAGGCGGTCTCTCCGGCGCCACGGCCGACGCCGTTACGTTGATGGACGCCTTTGGGAAAGACGTCGTGATCGTTGAGACCGTCGGTGTCGGACAGTCGGAGATCGAGATTGCGGAAGTCGCCGATACGACGCTGGTTGCCTTACAACCGGGCAGCGGCGATTCCGTACAAGTGCTCAAAGCGGGCATCTTGGAAGTTGCCGATATCTTCGTGGTCAACAAGGCCGACCACCCGATGGCGTTGCAGTTGCAGCGCGAGATTCGCTCGATGATGGAGATGCTTCATTACCGTGGGTGGAATCCGGAACTCGTTCTTACGCAGGCGCTCGAAGGCAAAGGGATCCCGGAACTGTGGGAGGCGATTCTCGCGCACGATCGCTACCTCAAAGAAAGCGGTGAAATCGTCGTGAAACGACGAGCGGCATTCGACCATCAGGTGCGACAACTTGCGCTGGGAACGCTCGAGCGCCGACTGGAAGATCAAATCGCCGCGCTCGCAAGCGGTGATAGCGATCCGTATGCGGCAGCCGAAACGATTCTCGGCACGTACGGGATCGTCGGCGGCGTCGAACGCGCAGGACACGCCCGCGCGCGCACCGATGTGCGCGCGACCGTCAAGGGACTGTAATCGGAGGGGATGACATGAGTACGACCGTTGCCGTCGTCGGCGTGGGGCGCATGGGCGCCAATATGGCGCGCCGATTGAAGGACGTCGGGTACACCCTCGCTGCGGTGTACGACCTCGACCGCGCACGGGCAGAAGGCTTCGCGCAAGAACTCGGCGCCCAGGCGCCCGCAACGCTGGCGGAGATCGCGGCGACGAGCGACGTCATCATCACGGTGGTCTCCGATGATGCAGCGATGCGTTCGATCTTCCGCAATAGCGGTGATTCGCTTCTCGCAGCCGGGAAAATCTACATCAATTGCGCGACCATCACGCCGGCGGTACACGTCGAAGTGCACGCTCTTACGAAAGCGCGCGGATCGGCGAGCATCGAGGCGTGCATGGCAAGTTCGATCCCGCAGGCTCGCGACGGTTCGCTCTACCTGATCTGCGCGGGCGACGAAGCGGCATTCTTGACCGTTCGTCCGCTACTCGAGAAGATGAGCAAGGCGCTCAAATACGTCGGTGGACCGGGCTCGGCCGCGCAAGTCAAAGCGCTCGTCAACATGCTGATGAACATCAATACCGCCGGTCTTGCCGAAGCGCTCGGTTTGGGCGACGCCCTCGGTCTCGATCTGACACTCTTGCGCGAAATTTTTTCGCAAACCGGGGCCAATTCGCGCGTCTTGGAAACGGATGGCCCCGACATGCAGGCGCGCGAACACGACGCGTACTTCATGGCTGCGCACGCGGCGAAGGATTCCGGCATCGCGCTCGCACTCGCGCACGACGAAGGCCTCACGCTTCCCCTAGCACAGGCGACGTTCGATCAATACACGGCGATGGTGACCGCGGGTCTGGGCGAACTCGATAAGAGCGGCGTCTCCGAGCTGACGTTCCGGGAGCGTCGCCCGCAATGACGCAATCGCACGAACGCACGATCGTCTTCGACGATGGCGCCGCGACGACACTCGAGGTGTGGGGTCAACGAGGTCCCGTGTTACTCGGCGTACACGGCATCACGAGTTCGCGCAAATCGTGGGAGCGAATGGCGCAGCACTTCGCGCCGACGCATCGTGTCTTTGCCTACGACCAACGCGGGCACGGCGATTCGGCTTCGGTGCGCGGACCGATGTCGCTCGAGCGCAGTCTGCGCGATCTCGAAGCGGTCGCCGCGGCGATCGGCGAGCCGATTGCCGGTTTTTTCGGACATTCGTGGGGCGGCGCGGTCGCGCTTCTTGGCGGGAAGCGGATTGCCGCCGAGCGCGTGATCGCGATCGATCCGATGATCCACCAGGCGCCGGGCTCGTGGTACGCGGATTTCGTCGATGAATTGCGCGCGATCTTTGCTTTGCCCGAAGGCGAACGCGAAGCGGCAATCCGCGACTACTACGACGCGCTTGCACCGATCGAGATCGATGCGAAAGTTCACGCGATGCGCCACATGACGATCGACTCGATCGTCGAGCTCGGGGAGATGAATCGAGTCGATGACGGCAAGTGGGATCTGCGGCCCGACCTCATCGATTATCCCAAGCCGCTCCTGCTGCTGCTCGCCGACCAGGCCGACTCCGTGGTTGCGGCGCCCGATGCCGCGTTCGTTCGCGAGCGAGGCGGGGCGAATCTAACGATCGAGGTCTTCACCGGTGAAGGCCACAGTCTCCAGCGCACGGCCTTCGAGCGCTTCATCGCGTCGGTCGAAGCGTTTCTCCGCCGTTGACTCTGTCGGGCAAAGTCAATTGAGAGTGGGGTCCTTTTAGGGAAAGCGGTAGTCTCGGTCGAACGAATACCGGCTTTCGATTTCTTGGGGGTTTTCCGTGGCAAAAATGATCGAGCGTCCGTCCGGACTGGGTCCGGCTGAAACGCCGGAGTTCGTAGAGCAGCAGGCCAGCTGGTCGGCACGTTCTGCCAAGTCCAAAGGCCGCAGAGGCCCGGGTTCGGGCGCCGGCGACCGCACGATTTCCGATCTGCCGCTCAAACCGCTCTACGGTCCGGCCGACGTTTCGCATCTCGACCTGGCGCGCGATCTTTCGACGCCGGGTGAATTTCCGTACACCCGCGGCATCCACGCGAACATGTACCGCGACCGTCTTTGGACGATGCGTCAGTTCGCGGGATTCGGCAACGCCAAGCAAACCAACGAACGCTATCATTTCTTACTCTCGCAAGGTCAGGCCGGACTCTCGGTCGCCTTCGATATGCCGACGCTCATGGGCTTCGATTCCGATGCGCCGAAAGCGCGCGGCGAAGTCGGCAAGTGCGGCGTTGCGATCGACTCGGTCCGCGACATGGAGATCCTCTTCGAGGGGATCGACATGGGCGCGATCACGACCTCGATGACGATCAACGGTCCGGCAGCGATCGCGCTTGCCCAGTATATCGTCGCGGCAGAAAACAAAGGCATCCCGCGCGCAAAACTCGGCGGCACCTTGCAAGCCGATATTCTCAAAGAGTACATCGCGCAGAAAGAATGGATCTTTCCGCCGCGCCCGCACGTGCGCATCATCGTGGACATGATGAAGTTCTGTCGCGACGAGATGCCGCTTTGGAATACGATTTCGATTTCGGGCTATCATATACGTGAAGCCGGCTCGACCGCGGTCCAAGAACTCGCCTTTACGCTAGCCGACGGCTTCGCCTACGTGGAGGCGGCGATGAAAGCGGGTATGGACGTCGATTCGTTCGCGCCGCGTCTTTCGTTCTTTTTCAATTCGCATATCGACTTTTTCGAGGAGATCTGCAAATTCCGCGCCGCTCGACGTATTTACGCGCGACGGATGCGCGACGTTTACGGCGCGAAGGATCCCAAGTCGTGGCAGTTGCGCTTCCACACGCAAACGGCCGGCTGCAGCGCGACCGCTCAACAGCCCGAGAACAATATCGTTCGCGTCGCGTACGAGGCGATGGCGGCGGTACTCGGCGGGACGCAATCGCTGCATACCAACTCGATGGATGAAGTACTGGCCTTGCCGAGTGAAAAATCGGTCGAGATCGCTTTGCGCACGCAACAGGTCCTCGCGTACGAAACGAACGTGACGAACGTCGTCGACCCGCTCGGCGGGTCGTACTTCATCGAAGCGCTCACCGATGAAATGGAAAAAGGCGCGCAAGCGTATTTCGATCAGATCGCCGAATTCGGTGGCGTGATCGAGGCGATCGAAGCCGGGTTCTTCCAGCGCGAAATCGCCGATGCATCGTATCGCTACCAGCGGTCGCTCGAGACCAAAGACCGCGTGATCGTCGGTGTGAACGCCTTCGAAAAAGAAGAGTCGCAGGCCAGGATGGATTTGCTCAAGATCGGTCGGGAGATCGAAGAGGGTCAAGCGCGATCGGTGCAAGACGTGCGAAATTCGCGCAGCGGCACGGGCGTTGCCGAGGCGCTCGAAGCGCTGACGCGTGCTTGCCGCGACGAAAACGAAAACGTAATGCCGCACATCATCGATGCGGTCAAAGCCCTCGCGACCGAGGGTGAGATCGTCGATGCGATGGTCGCGGTGTACGGACGCTACACGGAGAGAGCAGCATTTTAATCGCTATGGGAAAACGTCGTAAAGAAACCGAGCGTCGCACGCGCGACGTGCGCCGGACGCTTTTGGTGGTTCGCGAAAAATTGCGCGAGGCGCTCGAACTGAGTCTGGCGCGCGAGGATGGACGCTGATGGCCGACCGACCGCTGCGCGTCATCGTTGCAAAAGCCGGACTCGACGGGCACGATCGCGGCGCGAAAGTGATCGCGCGAGCGCTGCGTGATGCCGGGATGGAAGTGATCTATACCGGACTCTTTCAAACGCCCGAGCAGATCGTACAAACCGCAATTCAAGAAGACGCCGACGGGATCGGACTCTCGATCCTCTCGGGCGCGCACATGACGCTTTTCCCACTCATCGTCGAGCAGCTGAAGGCCCAGGGCGCGGCGGACATCGTCTTTTTTGGCGGCGGGACGATTCCCGCCGATGATGCGGCTGAATTGAAAGCGCTCGGCGTGCGCGAGATTTTCACCCCCGGGGCGCCGCTCTCCCAGATCATCACCTTCGTCGAACGTGAATGCGGAAAACGTCGCGAGCTGGTCGGCTGAGCTGATGTCGGTACGCGTTCGATTCGCCCCGTCACCGACGGGGTTTCTTCATGTGGGCGGTGCCCGCACGGCACTTTTCAATTGGCTCTACGCTCGGCGTCACGGCGGCACGTTCGTGCTGCGCGTCGAGGATACCGACGTCGCCCGCGAGCGACCGGAGTATCGCGAGGAAATTTTTCGCGCACTCTCGTGGCTCGGTCTCGAGCACGACGAAGGCCCGACCAAAGGTGGTCCCTACGGGCCCTATTCGCAGCGCGAGCGCCTGCATTTCTATCGCGAGGCTGCGGACAAACTCGCTGCGCTTGGGTTAACGTACCCGTGCTTCTGCGGCACGCGTGTCGATGAAACGTACGAAACCAGCGACGACGAGCCTGAAGATCCGAAGACCTCGAAGCGCTGCCCTTGTAGCATGCTCTCCGCGGCTGAGATCGCCGCGAGAACGATGGCGCTCGATACGACGCCGGCCATGCGCATGCGCGTCGATCAAACCGCGACGCATCACGTCCACGATCTGATCCGCGGTGACGTCGCGTTTCCGCCGGGTGAAGTCGAAGACTTCATCGTGACCAAAGCGGGCGGCGACCCGCTTTATAATTTTACCAATGTGGTCGACGATGCCGCGATGCACATCACGCACGTCATTCGCGGCGAAGAGCACCTAGCGAACACACCCAAGCAAATCGTGCTCTACCGCGCGCTCGATCTGCCGGTGCCGCAGTTCGCGCATCTGCCGATCATCCTCAATGCCGAGCGCAAGAAGCTCTCCAAGCGTGATGGGGCGACCGCGGTGTTCGCGTATCGGAAGCTCGGTTATCTGCCGCAAGGGCTCGTCAACTTTCTGGCTTTGCTCGGCTGGTCGCCGGGTGAGGATCGCGAGCTCTTGACGCTCGATCAAATGGTCGCGCTCTTCGATCTCGATCGCGTGCAGAAGCACGGCGCGGTGTTCGATACCGTGAAGCTCACCTGGATGAACGGAGAATACCTCAAAACCGCGCCGATTGCCACGCTCGTCGACGAAGTCGTGGCGCTCTTGATCGATGCACCCGATGCGGCGAACTTGCGAACCGATCGCGACCACGTGGCGGACGTCTGCGAACTCTTACGCGAGCGAGCGAAGACGATCGCCGAGATCACCACGGCCTCGCGCTATTTCTTCACGCGCGAAACGAACATCGGCTGGCAGCACGAAGCGGTTGCAAAGCGCATCGGTACACAAGAGGCGCGGGTGCATCTCCGCGCGGTCGGAGTCGCGTTGCGCGCGCACGATGGGATATGGGACCGCGTTTCGCTCGAGTCAACGATCCGCGCCGCAGCAGTCGGCGCTGGCGCGAAAGCGGGCGATCTGATCGGACCGCTGCGCGTTGCGGTGACCGGATTTGCGGTGTCGGCGGGCATTTTCGAGACGGTCGAACTGCTCGGGCGCGAGATCACGCTCGGGCGCATCGATGCATTCTTCGAAGCCCACGCGGAAGCGCTAGCATGAGCGTTCGCGCGATCGTGCTTGCCGCCGGCAAGGGGACGCGCATGAAGAGCGCCCTGCCGAAGGTGATGCACGAGATTTGCGGGCGACCGATGCTCTGGTACACGCTACGCGCGCTACGCGAAGCGGGCGTCGATGAGATCGTGGTCGTGACCAATCGTGAAGTCGAACCGTCGCTTGCGGCGCTCGGCGTGCACGGCGTGCTCCAGGAGCCGCAACTCGGGACGGGACATGCCGTGCAGGTCGGTCTTGCGGCGCTGACCGCGTCGAGTGGCACGATCGTCGTTGCCTACGGCGACATGCCGCTGGTCGATGCGGCAATCTTCCGCAACGTGATCGGCGGCATTGCGGATGGCGCGGCGCTCGCTCTGCTTACGGCGCGTATGCCGCTACCCTCGAACTTCGGGCGCGTCGTTCGCCGCGGCGGCGGCGTTGCGAAGATCGTCGAAGTGCGCGACGCATCGCCCGACGAGTTGCTGCTCGATGAGATGAACGCCGGGATCTACGCGTACGACGAGACGAAACTGCGCGCGGTGATCGTCGACTTGCGCGCCGACAACGCGCAAAAAGAATTCTACCTCACCGACACGGTGGAACTCATGCTCTCGCGTGGCGATCGCGTCGTCCCCATCGTTGCAAGCGACTACCGGTTCGTCTTGGGCATCAACGATCGCGTGGAACTCGCTTCCGCACGGACGATTCTCAATGCGCGTTTGTGCGAATCGCACATGCGCGCCGGCGTGACGATCGTCGATCCGGCCACAACCTATCTCGAACCCGATCTTGCGATCGGCGCGGATACGATCGTTTTTCCGAACACGACGATCGGTGGGGAGACGGCGATCGGCAGCGGCGCGCGCATCGGTCCGAATACGCGTATCGTCTGGTCGCAGATCGGCGACGGCGTTCGCATTACCGAGAGCGTGGTCAGCGAAACCACCATCGGCGCGAAGACGACGGTCGGCCCGTTCGCACATCTGCGCGCCGGGAATGACGTCGGCGCGGGCGTTCACATCGGTAATTTCGTCGAACTGAAGAAAACGACGATGCGTGCCGGCGCGAAAGCGGGGCACCTCACGTATCTCGGCGATACCACGGTCGGCGAACGCGCGAACATCGGCGCGGGGACGATCACGTGCAACTACGATGGCAAACGAAAGCACCGCACCGCAATCGGAGCGGATGCCTTCGTCGGGAGCAATTCGTCGCTCGTCGCGCCGATCACGATCGGCGATGGCGCGACGACGGGCGCAGGCGCCGTCGTCATTCGCGACGTTTCCCCCGGCGAACGCGTGGTCGGCAATCCCGCGCGCGTTCTTCCGATGAAGCCTTAGTCGTTGTCCGGGGCGACGCCCGAGGGACGTTGCAGCTGGAAGTCACGGATGGATTTGGTCGTTCGTAGTTGCGCGAGCGGCTTGAGGGTCTGCGTGAAGTCGAACATGTCTGCGGGGCTCGTTGCGGTCGCGTCGCGCTGGCCGAGACTCGCAAGGGCGAACGTGTCTTCGATGAATCGTGTGAGGCTGGCCGTTTCGTACTGCGTGTGCGAGACGAACCCACGTTTGGCGTACGGCGAAATGACGATGAGCGGCACGCGCATCCCGAGACCCTCGATGTCGATCTGCGGCGGCGGGACGTGGTCGTACCAACCGCCCCAATCATCCCACGTCACGAAGATCGCCGTGTCTTGCCAGTATTTGGATGCACCGATCGCATTGACGATCGAACTCACCCACGCGGGACCATTGACGGCGCTGAAACGCGCGTGGTCTGAATTTGCAGCATCGGGAATCACGATCGATACGCTGGGTAACGTTCCGCTAGCGATATCACCGAGCACCGCTGTCTCGGGCGAACGGACGTTGCGCGTCCAGTCTGCGCCGTATCTGACGGGCGAGATCGCATCGAACGCGCTCCACACATTGCCGCCGGCATCGCCGCCACCGACGGCAGGCGCGTAATAGCCCCACGTGACGCCTCTGGCATCGAGCGTGCTGGCGATCGTCGGATAGGAAAAACAGGGGAACGGTCCGACCCCTTGCGACCCATCAGGATTCAGCGTAACCGTCGTCGTTCCGGCCGGCGCATCGCACCCCCAAGGAAGCGATGAGGGCACGTCCGTGAGGCCGCCCGCTTGTCCGGCGATCAAGTATTGATGCTGCGTGAAGCTCGCACTCGATGATGATTGAAACATGTGATCGGCGATGCCGTAATTTTTCGCCATGTCCCAGTAGGGTTGAACTTCCGTCTGCGGCACGCGCGCATAAACGTAGGTTGCCGGGCGACTCGAGGTCGCGTAAATACCGACCTTATCGAACCCGTCCATTTTCCCGCCGTCGAACGAATTCAAAAAATCGCCATGACGGTGATTGGGATCGGCGCCGTCTTCGAGTGGAACCGTCGCGAGCGGAAGGAACGCGCCGCTCGAGGTGATGCCGCCGGTTGCGGTATCGGCGCCCGGGAATCCGGAGAACAAATTATCGAACGAACGATTCTCTTGCATGATGACGACGATGTGCTTGATATATGCACTCGGATTCGGCGGAACGACCGGCGGCGTCGTGCTCGGCATCACACTCGGGAGCGTCATCGGCGTCGTCGATGAACCGCCTCCGCCCCCACACGACGAGAGCAGAAGCGCAGCGCTCGCAGCGATTCCAAGAGAGAGTGAACCGCGTTGCGTTCGTTTCATCGTCTCATCGTTGTATCACGTCGGCAAAGCGGCGACTAGTTGCTCTCAGTCACCTCTAATCACACCGCTACCCGAAATTCATCTAGTCGTCCGGCGGGCGGCTCGAACGGGATTGTTCGCGACGAAAATATTGCGCGGAATGCGTCGTCGCAATCGGCGTGAAAAAGCGCGGCGCCGCGTTGAAATCGAAGAGATCCAGCGGCGGGAGCGCGCGCGCGTCGGACCCGCTAAGCGTCGGGAGATGAAAGGTTTCTTCGATGAATTTTAAGAGGCTGCCGAATTCATATTGGGTGTGGGAGACATAGTGACCGCGCGCGTAGGCCGAGACGGCGATGAGGGGAACGCGAAATCCGAGACCCATCGAATCGAGCTGCGGCGGCTTGACGTGGTCGTACCACCCTCCCCAGTCATCCCAGGTCACGAATATCGCGGTGTCTTGCCAGTAGGCGCTGGTTCCCACGGCGTTCACGATCGAAGCGACCCAATCGGGTCCGGTCGCGCTACGAAATCCGGCATGGTCGCTATTGGTGAAATTCGGAACGACCCAGCTGACGTCCGGCAATTTGGCGGCCGCAATGTCGTCCAGTACGGTCGTCTCGGGCGTGATAACGTTCCGGGTCCAATCGGGCCCGAACCGGATGTGCCGAACGGCGGCATACGACGACCAGATTCCGCCAGTCGAGATCGTGTCGCTCACCGGGGCATAGTAGCGCCAAGAGTGCGCGGCGGTATCGAGTTCGTCACCGAGCGTTTTCGGGTCGACGCACGGCTTGGCCGTCCCCGCGTAGAGGCTAGGGTCGATGGCGTCGAGGACGTCCACCGTCGTCGCGGAGGACGAGTTGCAATTCCACTGCGAGTCCGAGGGGTTCTCTGCGGCGAACTGCGAGGTTCCGGCGATCAGATAGAGATGCGCGGGGAAGCTCGGTCCGCTATTACTTTGAAAAAAGCGATCCGCAAATGTGTACTGGCTTGCCATATCCCAGTACGGCACGGTTTCGCTGCGCGGCGTGATCCCAAAGGCCGGCGCCGGCTGTTCCGGGGTGTTTTTGAAAAACGTCCCGGTGGTGGTGGAGTCGAATCCGTTCATTTTGCCATGATTGTAGTCGCGCAGCCACCCACGGTGGCTATGATCCAGGTCCGTGCCCTGCCCGAGCCCGATCGTCGCAAGCGGCACGTGAGCACCCGTGTGATCGATTCCGTATTGCACGGTATCGGCACCGGGAAAACCGTTGAACAGATTGTCGACCGATCGATTTTCCTGAACGATGATGATCACGTGCTTGATCGTGTTTTGCAGGGTGCGCGGGACGGGGATCGGCGTTGCGAGCGGCGGCGGGATCGACGCGCTGCCGCCACCGCCTCCGCCGGAGCAACCGGCGAAGACCAAAGCGAAGAGAACCGCGAGTATACGGCGTGCCACGGTGACCCCCAAGAACATGTGACGGACCACACCCTGCTTCTAGCCGAATTGTAAGCGAAGCGGCCGCCGAACGAAAGGGCTTATGGTAAAGTTTGCGCCCTGCGCAGTCGTGCCCGGCGAAGAAGATTGGGCGCTCTGCGCGCGAACTCGAACCGCTTCCTCACCGCCTGGCCGGAGGATCGTTTGGCGCTGAAAGTGGTCCTGCTCTCGCATAGTCCCGAACCGGAAAAAGCCGTCGCGACGGCCGCCCGCAATTGCTACAGCCCGCGCGACATCGAATCGATCGACGAGAACTGGACGGACGATGACGTCAAAAAAATGGTCTCCCGTGTGCGGGATGCCGGGCATCTCTCGACCTTCGAACACACGATGTTCACCTTCGGAGTGGCGGGTGTTTCGCGCGCGCTCACGCATCAACTCGTGCGCCATCGCCACATGTCGTACGAGCAGAAGAGCCAGCGATACATCAAGGTCAAAGGCCAGTTCGATTTCATCACGCCGCCTTCGATTGCCGCGCGTCCGGACATCAAGGCGAAGTACGACGTGCTGATGGGCCAGATCGCCGACTTCTATCAAGAGGCGCTCGCCGCGGGAACGCCCGCCGAGGACGCGCGTTTCGCGCTCCCCAATGCCGCCGAGACGCAGATCGTCATCACGGCAAACGCGCGCGCGCTGCTCGATTTCTTCACGCTACGCACGTGCAACAACGCGCAGTGGGAAATTCGCGAGCTCGGATTTGCGATGCTGCGCCTGGCGAAAAAAGCGGCTCCGACGCTCTTCATTCGCGCGGGTGCGAGTTGCGTTCGTGGGTATTGTAACGAACCCAACGGTCCCGAATGCCCGCGCTACATCCTCGTCGCGAACCCGATCGCTGCAAAGCGTCGGGCGACGATCGACGAGGACGGCCCGGAACGCTCGAGTACCGAGATTATTGCAGATCACCAAACGGCGGCAACATCATAAATGCGTAACTTCGTCTTCGGATTTTTCGTCGCGATCATCGTGCTGCTCGCGGGCGGCTATTACGTCGTATCGAACGGCTACGTTCCGGCACGGGCCGACGTTCCGCCGAGCGCACTCGAAAAAAGATTTGCGATTCGCAGTTTGAACAAATCCGTCAATCGCGATGCAGCGGGACTCGTCAGTCCGCTCAAGCCGACCGATGCGGATCTGCTCGCCGGTATCAAAATGTACGGCGCAAATTGCGCGGTCTGTCACGGCGCGGCCGATGGCAAGCCTTCACTGCTCGCGCAAGGATTCGCCATCGAATCGCCGATGCTCGGCAGCAAAGACGGCGGCGTCGAAGACGATCCCGAAAGCGTCACGTATACCAAGGTGACCCACGGCATTCGCTTCACGGCGATGCCCGCGTTTTCGAAAACGCTCAATGACGAGCAGCGTTGGCAGATCGCCGCGTTCGTGAAACGGATGGATGCACTACCGCCCGGACCGGCTGCGGCATGGAAGGCGATGACGAGCGCGGCTGCGGGAAATGTCGCAGCCGGCGGAAGCGTTCCCTCAACCGAAAATGTACCCGCGCGAAAAGCATCGGACGTGCAACGCTCCACACCTTCGCCGGGTCCGGTGTAGCCGTATGGAACTTGCCCGCCGCGCCATCCCGTATACGCCCTTCGAACGCGATCTGAGCGAGACGACGATCGCGCTCGTCTCGACCGCCGGCGTTCATTTGAAAACGCAGGAGCCGTACGAGGTCGAAGGCGACGGCTCGTATCGCGTGATCCCCTCGAACGCGAACGTCGCGGATTTGATGATCACGCACGATCACTACGATCACGAAGCGGCCGACCAAGATATCAACGTCGTCTTCCCGATCGAGCGCTTACGAGAACTCGTCGCCGACGGCACGATCAAGGGCCTCAATACCGATTTCTTCGGCATGATGGGCTACACGCTCAAGATGAAGCAAGTCCTCGAAGAAACAGGCCCCGAGATCGCAAAAAAAATCGAACGCAGTGCGACGGACTTGGTGCTCCTCACCGGCGGTTGACCGCTCTGTCATCGCACGGTCGTGCATGTCCAACGCGCCATCGAAGCAACCGGGATTCCAACGATGCTCATCACCGTTGAGCCGGCCCAAACCGCATCAGCCCGTCCCCCACGCGCGGTCCACCCGATTCACCACCGGATCGGCACCCCGATGGGCGGCCCCGGCGACATCGGCGAACAGCGACGGACGCTGCTCGCCGCACTCAACGCCGTCCTCGACCCAATCGAACCGGGAACGATTCGAACGATCGAGTAGACGCACAGCTTTCCAGCTTCCGCCATCGTCGTGATTCCCAGCCCTGTCCCGAGGGAGTTCCGAACAATGACGGTTGATGGGATCAACTCCGTTCGGGCCCCCCATGGGGAATCTCGAACGCACTATTAGGTTGGCGGGGCCCGTGATCCGGGGACCCCAAAACGCGCGAGCGTTTTGGGGGGCGCGGAGCCAGGGGCGTAGCGCCTTCAAACCAGGGGGTGAATACTAACATGGCAATCACAAAAGGACGATCGTCGACTTCGCACTCGACGTCGACCCTCAAGATCGGTGACACGGCCCCGGAGATCGAACTCGGCAGCCACAACTCGGAAGAGAAGTGGAAGCTCTCGAGCCTCAAGGGCAAAAACGTGGTGCTCGCGTTCTATCCGTTCGCGTTCACACCCGTTTGAACGAGTCAGATGCCTTCGTACGAGGAAAACCTCGAACGTTTCGAAGGCTATGATGCCCAAGTTGTGGGCATTTCGATCGATCACCAACACGCGAATCGCGCGTGGGCAAAGACGCTCGGCGGCATCACGTATCCGCTCCTGAGCGACTTCTTCCCGCACGGCGAGGTCGCGAAGACGTACGGTGTTTTCCGCGCCGAAGGGATGTCGGAACGCGCGATCTTCATCATCGACAAGCAGGGAATCATCCGCTATATCGATGTTCATAACATCGCTGAGCAGCCCGACGAAGAGCAAATCTTCGACGAACTGCGTAAGCTCGGTTAAGGCCATCAGCGCACGGTCCGCTACGCGCATCGGCGTGTGGCTGGCCGTGCTTTTCTTACTCGTTCTCGTCGCCAGTCCGGTGGTTGCCGCAACTCCGCTGGCCGTGGATCATCATGTCTCGGCGATGAGCGATGCAACGTTGCGAACGCAGAGCGTCGTGCACCTCGTCGACGGCAATCGCCAACATGCGGCACGCGTCGTTGCGGAGATTCGGCGCCCGCTATTTTTTGCGTGGGCGTTCGCCCAGGTTGTCGCGTTCGCTTGGCTTTGGCGATCCGGTACGGCCGCGCGCATTCGAGATTGGCTACGACGTCGCACGCGGTCGATTTCCGTGCAGCGTGCGCTCTTCGGTGCGACCCTCGCGATCACCGGGGCACTCGCCGGATCGCCGTTCTCGTTTGCGTCGTATCGCGTGCTGTTCAACGTGGGGTTGACGGAGCAACGGATCGGCGCGTGGTTTGCGGACTTTGCGATCGGGACGATGCTGGGGATCATCGTCGTTGCGATCGTCGTAACGCTCGTGCTCGCACTCGTCGATCGCACGCATCTCTGGTACATCGCGGTTTTCTTCGGGCTATTCGCACTCGCATCGCTCGGCGCGATGCTCCGTCCGGTCGTACTCGATCCGTTTTTCGGACCGGAGCGAGCCGTGCAAACGCGCACCCTACGAGCGCGCATCGACGCGATCGAGGCGGCAGCGAAAACGTCGATCCCGATCGTCGTCACGCAGACCGCGCTCCGGCGAACGATCGACGAACCCTCCGTCGAGGGCCTCGGCCCAACGACGCGGATCTTGCTACCCGACTCGTTGCTCGCGGTCGCCAGCGACGATGAAATAGCTTTTTTCTTAGCGCAGAGTATCGCGGAGGCGCCCGATGCATTCCGGCGCACGTGCGTAGCGACGTTCTTGCTCGCGCTCGCCGCGGCACTCGCCGTACTCATGAGCGATCGAATCGGCTTTCGCCGCGATGACGATTCGCTGGTACGACTTTCGCTCGTAGCGGCGTTTCTCGGCGTCTTTTGTTTGGCGCTCTATCCGGTATACACCGCCTATTCGCGAACGGTTACGGCGCGCGCCGACGCCGCAGCGCTCGACTTGACGCACGATCCAGCAGCCGGCATTCGCGGCTTCGTGCGCATCGTCGACGACGGCGAGCAACAACTCTGCCTACCGCGAACAACGCGACTCTATTTCGGCGCACGCCCATCGTACGGCACGAGAATCGCAAACCTACAGCACGCCACAAACCCGTGCAGATAGAACAAGCAAAAGCGCGGCAAAAGCGGCAAAAGCGACAATCACAACACGATAACGATGCAAGGCGCGCCCACGGGGAATCGCGGCACGAGCAAACGTCGAAGCGCGCCAAGGCCCGGGGGCCCCACGGCGAAGCCGTGGGGGGCGCGGAGCGGAGCGGAGCGCCTTAAAACTCGCCAGCCATAATTTCGCCCTCAGGCAGCGCACCGGCACGCCACCGGCTTCGCCCTCAGGCAGCGCACCGGCACGCCACCGGCTTCGCCCTCAGGCAACGCAGCGGCACGCCAACAGCTTCGCCCTCAGGCAACGCACCCGCCCACTGCCAAGCGCGCCCTCAGGCCGCGATCGGCACGCCACCAATCGCAAAAACTATTTCGCGTTCGTTTTTTTGCTTGATGCGAAGATTACTCGGTTTCGGATCGTGCCGATTTTTTCGATTTCGATTTCGATTACGTCGCCGTGTTGCATGAAGATTGGTGGCTTTCTTGTGAAGCCGACGCCGGCCGGCGTGCCCGTCGCGATGATGTCACCGGGTTCGAGCGTCATGAACTGACTGATGAACGCGATGGCATCGGCCACATCGAAGATCATCTCGCGCGTGCTTTGATGTTGGAGTCGTTCGCCGTTCAATCGTGTCGTTATCAGCAGTGTTTGGGGATCGGGGATATCGCGTGCGAGGGCGATTCCCGGACCCATTGGTGCGAACGTGTCGATTGCTTTGCCCGCTCCCCACTGCGAGGTTTGCATTTGCAGATCGCGTGCGCTTACGTCGTTGAGTACCGTGTATCCGGCGACGTAGGAGAGCGCAACCTCGCGTTCGATGCAAAATGCGCGTCTTCCGATGATGACGGCGAGTTCCGCTTCGTAGTCGAGTTGCCGTTCGGCGACCGGCGGGACGACGATGTCGGCGTACGGACCGACGAGCGAGTTCCGGAATTTTGCGAAAAGAACCGGAACGATTGGTAGCGGCAGATTCGCCTCGGCTGCGTGATCCTTATAATTCAAGCCGAGGCAAATGATTTTGTCAGGATCGGGGATCGGCGGTCCGAGGATCACGCTTGCGGCTTCCCGCGCATCGGGTCGCTCGAGTGCGACCCTCGCTGCTCCGAGCGCCGCGTCGAACAGCGCCGGATCGATCGCGATCAATTCTTTGACGGTTGCGGGGTACGAACCGAGGGCGCTTGCGGCGACGATGCGATCGCGCTCGAGAAAGCCGGCTTGCCAGGCGCCATCGGCGCGAAATGAAACGATCTGCACGCGTGATCGTTGTCCGATCGAACCTCAGCGTCCTTGGGGTCGGAGAACTTCGCCCAAGCTGTTGACGCGCGTGAAACCGTTCGGAATTGCAAACGTGCCGCTTGCGGGCGCCGCACGCTGCACGTTCGTGAGGTCGAGCCGCAGTGCGCCGGCAAAGTCGGTGCTCTTCGCTCCGACCGAATCGAGCGCGATCTGGACGGGGAATCCGTCGAGGTCATCGGCGAGTGCGAGATGCGCGCGATAGTCTTGCAGCGCACCGCCCGTTTTCTGCTGTTTGAATTCGAGATTCACGTTGGTCGCGAGATGACCGTTCGTCGTCGTGTGGCCGGCGAGATCGAGCGTGGCTGAAAACGTTTTGTCGTCGCGTAAGAGGCGGCCGTACATCGCGATCATCGAGAGCGGATCGCTGCCGCTGCCCGTCTGCGCGACGGTCGTCGGCGCTCCGCTTACCGCGCGCTTCGTCTCTTGATAGTAGGTGTGGTTGTCGTTCGAATACGCGCTCGTCGTCGACGTCACGCCGTCGTACATATAGGTGAACGAGTGAATGGGAAGCGCGCTTGCGAGAAACGCACCGACCGTTGGATCGGTGCCGACCGGTGTGAGCGCTTGCACGTCGAGTCGGTACACAGAACCCAAGCGATAGAGCGCGATGGGGCTGCCGACGTTGATTTTCTGACCTGAGACGATCGCCTGGATCACGATCGATCCGCTCGATGTGAGGCCCTCATCGGCGCGGGCGGCAAGCGGTGTAAGAGCGAGGACGGCCGCGACGGCGGCGCAGATCATTTGGCGGGACGGGAGCATGGAATTACCTCATGAAGACGGTTCCGGCGACTTGGGTTCCCAAGTGCCGTGCCGTAAGGAATTCCACAATTGCGGCGTGGGCAATCCGCCCATCGACGATTTGTGCCGCCCCGACCCCGCCGCGCACGCCGAGCGCCGCCGCGCGAATGGCGCTACGAAGGTCCGGAGCAAGCGTCTGGTTCTCGCTGAGTTCTAACGCCTCGGCGGGGGTAAGCTCATCGATCACGCGTTCGCCATCGACGACACCACCCGCATCGTGGAAAAAGATTGCGCGGCACGCCTCGGTCGCCGAGGCGATTGCCCCGGCCAAATCGTCTGCACCAACCGCGACCTCGCTGCCGAAGAGTCCGAGCGCCATCGGCTCGATCACGGGGATATACCCCGCGCACGAAAGCGTTCGAAGCAACCGCGCTTGCACGGCACCGATGCCGTTCGCGCCGGCCGATGGCACCATCCCGGCGTCGGCGCCGGTGAGACCGACGGCCGTGTCGCTCGACCGATTCATGGTCCGAACAACGGCCCGTGCAACATCGCTCGACGGCGCGATCACGATCGGCGAGACCTTGTGCTCGACCAAAAACGCAAGATCGCTGAACAAGGTCGAGCCCGCGCTCGTGAGACTCCCCTCATCGATACGTACGACCATCGTTCGTCCGGCGAAATCGTTAATGCGTCACGCCTCCGGAGCTCTAGGAGTGGGGAGCTTTGTTTTCTTGTTTTTCTTTGTCGGTCGGAATTGGTTTTGGTTGAGCGGGTTCCGGTGGGTGAACGTTCCAGGGGTTCGCAAAATTCATTGCGCCGCTCAGATTTCCCGAGAGCCAGGTTTCGATCGTGCTGATGCTGGCGTCGACGATTTTGGTCATGTCGCGCTCTTCGTCGTTGGAAAACGTGCCGAGGACTTGGTCGATGGCCTCGCCGCCGTTGCGGTCGCGGCCGATCCCGATGCGTAGGCGCGGGAAGTCGGGTCCGAAGTGGCCGATGATCGACTTGAGACCGTTATGGCCGCCGGAGCTGCCGTCGGCGCGGACGCGGAGTTTGCCGAACGGCAAATCGAGGTCATCGACCACGACGAGCACGTCGCGGACGTCGACCTTGTAAAAGGACGCAGCAATCCGCATCGGGGCGCCGCTTGCGTTCATGAACGTTTGCGGCTCGATGAGGAGTGCGTTTTTTTCGCGGACCAGCGTCTGGAGCGCATCGTCCTTTTTCTTCCACGCGGGCGCATTCCAGCGCCGCGCGAGTTCGTCTAGGACGATAAAGCCGATATTGTGGCGCGTGCGCGCGTACTGCTTGCCCGGATTTCCCAGGCCCGCGATAAGGCGCAGACCGGCTATGTGGCGGGCGCCGCCGGATCGGCAACCGCCGTAGCGGCCGGGGCGTCAGCCGCAACGGTCGGCTCGACCGCGGTACGCGGTGCCGAGATCGTCACGATCGTCTGATCGGGCGAGGTGTGCAGCGTGAAGCCCTTGGGCAGCGGCACGTCTTTTGCCGTGATGTGACCGTGGACGCTCAAGCTCGACACATCGACCGTGACGTATTCGGGAAAATCCGAGGCCGGGCCGCTGATGTCGATTTCGTGCGCAACGACGTCCATGACGCCGCCGCCGTCTTTCACGCCGATGGCCGTACCGCTGGTGTGAACGGCGATCTTGTTGCGGATGCTTTCTGTGCGCGACATGCGCTGAAAGTCGGCGTGGATCGGCCGATGCGAGATCGGATGACGGGCGACGCCGCGCAGCATGACCGTATCGGCTTTGCCGTCGACGGTCGCATCGAGCAGATGGTTGGCACCGGCCGCAAGCAGCTCGTCGAGCACTTTGACGGGCACGGAAACCGACAGCGGATCGCCATGTCCGTAGACCACGGCTGGGATCATCCCGGCGTGACGGGCGGCTTTGGATCCGGTGGTTCCGGTGTTCGGGCGCGAGGCGAGCTCAACTTTGGTGAGCGTAGATGATTTGGACACGATATTCTTTCGTTAGCTGACGGCGATCGGTTCGAGCGCCGGGTCGGTTGGGACCGACGCCGTAGGAGTGTGGGCCGAACCGACGTCCTCGAGTTCGTCCGGCATGAACAGCTCGGAAACCGAGCGGTTCGTGGTGATCCGTTTGATCGCATCAGCGAGGATCTGTGCGATCGAAAGCACTTCGATCTTGGAGGCCGCATCGCCGCCTTCGGCGAGCCACGAGCCGCGCGCGATGGTATTGGTGACGATGACCTTTTCGATCGGGGAGTTCTGGAGCTGCTTGATCGCCTCGCCGGCAAAAATACCGTGCGTGGCAAGCGTGAAAACCTTCGTCGCGCCACGCGCGATGAGGGCCTCGGCCGCTTTGACCAGCGTTCCGCCCGTAGAGATCATATCATCAACGACAACCGCGATCTTGCCGCTTACATCGCCGACGATATGGGTGACCTCGGAAACATCGGGTTCCGGGCGCCGCTTCATGATGACCGCAACCTGCGATTTGAGGCGTTTTGCGAAGAGTTCCGCCCGCGGAACGCCGCCAGCATCGGGGGAAACGACCACGATCGCATCGCCCTGGAGCCCACGCTGCTTGAGGTAGTTGCAGAGGGTCGGGGCGGCCATGAGGTTGTCGACCGGGATATTGAAGAAGCCCTGAATTTGCGCGGCGTGCAAGTCGAGCGTCACCAAGCGCTCGCACCCGGCCACTTCGAGCATATTCGCCACCAGCTTAGCGGAGATCGGCTCGCGCCCTTTGGTCTTCTTATCTTGCTTTGCATAGCCGTAATACGGAACGACGGCCGTAATGCGATTCGCCGAGGCGCGCCGAAGCGCGTCGATCATGAGCAGCAACTCCATGAGGGAGTCGTTGACGCTCATTCCGCTTGGCGACGTACAAATCGACTGAAGCACGAAGACTTCAGCCCCACGTACATTTTCGCGAATCTCGATCCGGCACTCTTCGTTTTTGAAGCGGTCCACGAGCGCAGAACCAACGCGGCCCTGCATTTTCTTAACGATCTCTTCGGCAAGCTCGCGATTCGAGTTTCCGCTAAAGAGAAGCGGCGCTTGGATCAAAGACGGAATCTCCGGAGAAAAGGCGCAGGACACGGTGTTTTCGAGAACCACGCCCGGTGGCCTGTATAAGCATGCTTGCGGCACCGGCCCGAGCGCAGGCTGGAGCGCCGATGCGCTGCTTGCGGGCGAAGTTGCTGCTGCGCCGGTGCGTTGCGTGAGGGCGAAGCCGGTAGCGGGCTGGTGCGTTGCTTGAGGACGAAGCCGGTGGTGTGCCGGTGCGTCGCTTGAGGGCAGAGTTGGTAGCGGGCTGGTTGTTAGCCCGAGGGCGAAGCCGGTTGTTGGCCTGAGGGCGAAGCCGGTGGTGTGCCGGTGCGTTGCCTGAGGGCGAAGCCGGTGGTGTGCCGCTGCGTTGGCTGAGGGTAGAGTCGGTGGTGTGCCGGTGCGTTGGCCTGAGGGCGAAGCCGGTGGCGCGCCGGTGCGTTGGCCTGGGGCCGCCGCCGTGGCGTG
>Ga0123337_10001618_pt1 | contig 28209 bp, 25 predicted proteins | sample frozenSSSSmetaG_FD_89792 | JGI IMG/M metagenome (GOLD analysis project Ga0123337, IMG submission 89792) | Glacier valley bacterial and archeal communities from Borup Fiord, Nunavut, Canada, to study Microbial Dark Matter (Phase II) -... | ecosystem: Environmental > Aquatic > Freshwater > Ice >...
CCACAACGGGCGGGCTGGGCAACCCGGTCGTTGCTACGGGCGAGAACGTGGCGTCGGTGGGTTTTTCATTGCTGGCCATGCTGTTGCCCATCATCACCGTTATTCTTATCGCGCTGGTTCTGGTCTTCATAATCCGGCGGCTACTGAAACGAAGGCGGGTTTCCTGAATGAAAAACTCAAAACAGAAAAGGTGTCAGGTAAGACCTGACACCTTTTCTGTTTTGGACGATTTCTGATGTTAAAGCCCCAGCACTTTCTTATTAAATCCCTCGTCGCTGCCTGTTCCGGCGAAGTCGTCGAAGGCGCGTTCGGTAACGCGGATAATGTGGCTCTCGATGAACGGTGCACCCTCGGCGGCTCCCTGTTCGGGGTGTTTGATGGCGCATTCCCACTCCAGCACGGCCCAGCGGTCGTAGTCGTACTGCGCCAGCTTGGAGAAAATACCCGAAAAATCGACCTGCCCGTCGCCCAGCGAGCGGAACCGTCCGGCCCGCTCTGTCCAGCCCTGGTAGCCGCCGTATACGCCTTGCTTGCCGGTGGGGTTGAACTCGGCGTCTTTCACGTGGTAGGCGTAAATGCGGTCGTGGTAGAAGTCAATAAACTGAAGGTAGTCCAGCTGTTGCAGCACAAAATGGCTGGGATCGTAGTTGATGCCCGCGCGGGGGTGGTTACCAACCTTCTCCAGAAACATCTCGAACGTAATGCCGTCGTGCAGGTCTTCGCCAGGGTGCAGTTCATAGGCCACATCAACGCCCGCTTCGTCGTAGGCGTTCAGGATGGGGAGCCAGCGGTTGGCCAGTTCGGTAAAGCCCGTCTCAACCAGCCCGGCGGGCCGCTGCGGCCAGGGATAGACAAACGGCCACAGTAACGCCCCCGAAAACGTAGGACTCACTTTCAAGCCGAGGTTTTTACTGGCTTTGGCCGTCATCAGCAGCTGGTCGGTAGCCCAGGCCTGCTGGTCTTTGGGTTTGCCTGCCAGTTCTGCCGGACCGAAACCGTCGAACATGGAACCGTAGGCTGGGTGTACCGCTATTAGTTGCCCCTGCAGGTGCGTAGCCAGTTCGGTAATTTCCACGCCAATATCGGCGAGTTTCCCCTTCAGTTCGTCGCAGTACGTCACGCTTTCCGACGCCTTTTTGAGGTCCATCAGGCGTGGGTCCCAGGTTGGAATCTGCACGCCTTTGTAGCCGAGGTCGGCCATGTAGCGGGCAATGGAATCGAGCGAGTTGAACGGGGCTTCGTCGCCCAGAAATTGGGCGAGAAAAATGCCCGGTCCTTTCATTGTTTTCATGTAAGTTGGGAGTAGTTAAGAGACAGTTGCGATTGAAAGTTTGTTACATTGCAAAAACGAAGGCTCAAATCATGCAAAACGAAAGGAGAATCGTAGAATTACTGGCCGAGATGCTCATCAAACACGATGTGTTCATTGATGAGTTGCGCAATGTCAAAAACGAACTCGTGGGTGTCAAAGGTGAACTCGTAGGTGTCAAAAACGAACTCGTGGGTGTCAAAGGTGAACTCGTGGGCGTTAACCAACGCCTTGACCAGCATAGTACCATCCTGAAAGAACATGCCGAGATTCTGACCCGCCACGAACGATTGCTCAAACGCAACGATTCGATGGTGGAGCGTATTCTGGAGCTTCTATCGGAAGATGTCATTCGATTTGAGGAAATTCTTGATGTTGAACAGCTTGAAGGAGGAAAACGGATTGTGCTTCATAAAAGTAAATACGCATCTAACATTTGATGCCAATTTTTAGCTGTTAATCTCAACCGAGCGTCTGCGGTCAGCCGCAAACAGCAATGCAGCCTGAATGTCTTCACGGGTTAGTTCAGGAAAGTCGTAAATGATCTCATCATGCGTCATACCCCGCGCCAGCCAGCCCAACACGTCAAACACACTGATGCGTGTACCCGTAATGCAGGGACGCCCAAACCGGATGTTGGGATTGATTGAAATAAGTTCGCCATAGTCTGCCATGATCGTCTGATTTTGCCGACAGCAAGTTACGGTTTTCTTCACACCTCAACCCACGCCTGCGCCCGGTTGCTTTCGAGGATTTTCTCGCAGATGAGCAGCTCGCGGTAGCCGTCGGCGAAGGTCGGATAGGTCGGCTTTTCGGGCTGCTTACCGGCCTCAATAGCTGCATAAACCTCCTTAAACATCTGCTTCGACGTGTCGGGGAAACCTTCGTTGTGGCCACCCGGGAAACTGATTACCGCCCGTGCGTCGGGCAGTACCAAAGAGGGGTCGTCGGTCATGGTTTGGTTGTAGCCGTCGCGGTTGCCGAGCCAGAGTTGGTTGGGCGACTCCGAATCGAACGCAAACGTTTTCTTCGACCCGGCAATTTCCAGCTTCATCTGATTCTTGCGCCCCGCCGATACCTGTGAGACGGTAATAACCCCCCGATTGCCGTTGTCGAACCGTAGTAATACGTTGGCATGGTCTTCGGTAGTAATGGGTACGTCGGCGTAATCTTCGGGTTGCAGCATCTTGCCCGAATACGTCTCTACGGGTTTCAGCGGCTTTTTCCGGGTTTTGTGGATGGTGTTGAAGTCGGCCATGACGGCGGTGGTTTTCAGGCCGGTGATGAACTCGAGCGCGTCCATCAGGTGCGAGCCAATGTCGGCAATGGCGCGGCTGTCGCCGGATTTATCGGGTTCGAGCCGCCAGTTGTAGTCGGTTTCGTAGAAGAGCCAGTCCTGCAAATACGAGCCAATGACGCTATACACGTCGCCGAGGTCACCGTTTTCGCGCATAGCCTTCATTTGCCGAACCAGCGGGTAGTAACGCAGGTTGAAATGCACGGCGTTGACCAGACCGGATTCTTTGGCGAGTTGCACCAGTTCTTCGGCTTCGTGCAGGTCTTTGGCCAGTGGTTTTTCGCATACCACGTGCTTACCCGCCAGCAAAACCGCTTTCGACTGTGCGTAGTGCAGGAAATTAGGCGTACAGATGTGTACCGACTGGATATCGTCCATCTGGAGGAGTTCCTCAAACGTACAGGCGCGTTCGATACCGAGTTGATCGGCTTTCTGGCGGGCCAGTTCGGGGGTTACCTCGCAAAGGGCGAGGACATGCGTGTTGGGCAACCGGCGCAGGGCTTCGATGTGGGCCGGCCCGATGAATCCAGTGCCAACGACACCGATGTTGATCTTTTGCATTCTTTTAATGAGTGAATTGGTGAATGAGCGAATTAGTGAATGTTTGGCAATTTATTTTGTGTTGGAACGGGCTTTGGCCAGAATTTTAAGTAGCTGTAGACCTTCGTCTGCCAGGCCATCCAGCCGTTCAGACGTAATAATTTCGGTAAAAACCAGCATCTCTAATCAGAATGTTGATTCGTCTAATTCCTCAATGGTGAGACTTAATTTGGCGAAAAACTCGTTTTGACTGCGCGAACGGCGAACGGCCCGGTAATTAGCGGCAGCGGACGATGAAGAGCGAACGAGTTGTTTACCAAAATGTTGGGCTTCGTAAGCAGTAGGAAGGTTCCTAAACACCCGAATGCACCGCAACATAAAGTGCCGAAGTCGCTGCTCAGTTTGCTCGGCAAATGCAGCTTTCTCATCAGGTGTATAATACATGCTTTACAAATCCAGACATTCGCTAATTCACCCATTCACTCATTGAATAAACTTCGTCCATTTCATCTCGCTCTTATTCGACGCGATTACAGTGTCGATAAACGCCAGACCCCGTACGCCGTCCTGAACGCCGGGGAAATCGTAGAGCGGGTCGGCGGGTTTTCCGGCCACGTGCGCCCGAATAGCATACGCGAAGTTGCGATAGACGTTGGCGAATGCTTCAAAAAAACCTTCGGGATGTCCCGCCGGAAGCCGGATGTGCGCTTTGGCCGATGCCGACATCTCGCCCACATTGGGCCGGATAAGCTGCTGACTCGTCTGGGTTTTATGATACAGCGTGTTCGGCTCCATCTGATGCCACTCCAGCCCGCCGAGTTCACCATAGACGAAGATTTTGAGCGAGTTCTCTTCGCCGTTGGCTACCTGACTAACCTGCAAAACGCCTTTTGCCCCGCCGTCAAAACGCAGCAAAACGTTGCCATCGTCGTCGAGCTGTCGACCCGGTACAAAGGTGGTAAGATCAGCACAGAGTTCGCTGATCTTCAGGCCGGTAATATACTCGGCGAGGTTTTCGGCGTGGGTGCCGATGTCGCCCATTGCACCTGCTGCACCTGATCGGGCCGGGTCGGTACGCCAGATGGCCTGTTTGTAATCCTTGTTTTCCTCGTCAAGCGAAAGCCAGCCCTGCGGATACTCAACCACGACTTTACGAATGGGACCCAGCTTACCATTACGTATCATGTCCCGGGCCTGTTTTACCATTGGGTAGCCGGTGTAGTTGTGGGTCAGGCCAAAGACGAGTCCCGTTTTTTCTACCACAGCCGCCAGGTCTTTGGCCTCCTGAAGGTTCAGCGTCATCGGCTTGTCGCAGATGACGTGGAAGCCATTTTCGAGGGCCATTTTGGCGGGCGCAAAGTGGAGGTAGTTGGGTGTACAGATGCTCACGAAGTCGATACGGTCGCCATCGGGCCGTTCTTTCTCCTGCATAATCATCTGCTCAAACGAGCCGTAGACGCGGGTGGGGTCGAGATAAAGGGCTTCGCCGGTGGCATTTGATTTTTCGGACGACTGGCTGAAGCAGCCTGCTATGAGTTCAATTTCGTGGTCGAAGATGGCGGCCCGGCGATGAACGGCCCCAATGAAGGCGTCGAGCGAGCCACCGACCTGGCCCATACGTAGTTTGCGATGCATAACGTGGGTTTTTAGAGTAAAGGGACCTCTTGGGGTGGTTTACCCGTTGACTGGCCCAAACAAATTTTGGGCGGAAATTAGCGGATTAAGTTATTTTTTGGAAATTTTGCACCATAAGAAGATGCTTGAGTGGGTAATTACTCCAGGCTGGCAGCTTTGTTTGATGTATAAACCCGTTCTGATCTAAACCTCTAAAATTCTCTGCAAATGAACCAAGCTGTTAACCCTTCGCGCCTGTTTCTGGCCAGCTGTCTCGCGCTGATCACCACTGCTTTCTCGTTTAGTATCCGGGCGGGTATTCTGCCTCAGCTGGGTACCGAATTCGGACTCTCCGCCGAACAGCTGGGTTTTATCAACTCCATGTGGTTTTTGGGCTTTCCTATCGCTATGATTGTGGGTGGCCTGGTGTATAACACGGTTGGCCCCAAGACCATCATGAACGTAGCATTCGTTTGCCATACGCTGGGTATTCTGCTGACGATCTATGCGGGGGGCTACACAACGCTGCTGATTTCAACCCTGTTCATCGGCATTGGCAACGGCTGTACTGAAGCCGCCTGTAATCCTATGATTGCCGACATGTATTCGGGCAGCACCATGAATAAGAAGCTGAACCGTTTCCATATGTGGTTTCCCGGTGGTATTGTGGTCGGTAGTCTGCTCTCGCTGGCCATGACGACGTTGAACCTCGGCTGGCAGGCGCAAATCTGGATCATTCTGGTGCCGACCATCACGTATGCATTCCTGTTTTGGGGGCAGGCTTTTCCGCAACCCCGTATCGAAGGTGTTACCTCGCTGGGCAAGAACTTCCAGGCAATGCTGACGCCCCTGTACCTGACTATTTTTGGTCTGATGGCTCTGACGGCTATTTCGGAGTTTGGTCCGCAGCAGTGGACGGCCCTGATTCTGAGTAAGAGTGGTGCCGAGCCGCTGCTCATTCTGGCCCTCGTAACGGGGCTGATGGCGGTGGGTCGTTACTTTGGTGGGCCGGTTATTCAGCGGTTCGATCAGACCGGCGTGCTCCTGGGCGGATCCTTATTTGCCGCTATTGGTATCTATCTGTTCAGCACCCAAACCGGCGCAATGGCCTACGTAGCGGCTATTTTCTTTGCCATTGGCGTGTGCTATTTCTGGCCTACCATGATTGGGTTTATTGCCGAGCGGGTGCCGCTGAGTGGTGCGCTGGGTATGTCTATCGTGGGCGGAGTCGGTATGTTTTCAACGGCAATTTTCCAGCCCGTTATTGGCGGCTGGATTGATGCCGAACGGGCGCAGAAAGCGGCTGCTGGACTGATGGGCGATGCCCTCGAACTGGCCGCCGGGCAGGCCACGCTGCTGAAGATGACGACGTTTCCGCTGATTCTGATCGTAGCCTTCGCCATTCTGTATGTGGTCATGCGCAATCGTCGTCCATCAACTGCGACCGAAGCTGCCGTGGCGCAGCAGCCCATTCTCTGATCGAACAGTTGTCAAAACACAGCGAAGCCCCGCAGCCAGATTGGTTGCGGGGCTTCGCTGTGTTTTGACCAGATAAGTACAAAACGGATTCAGAAGAGTGGGAAGCGCACACCAAATTTAGTCGTCAGATAGCTGTTATTGCCCGTTGTGACCGCTGATTTGGCGGGGGTATAATAAATAATCTCCTCGCCAAATACGCCTGCCGATTTTGAGAATTGCCAGTGAATGCCCGCACCAGCCACGCCAAAAAGTGTCAGTATGGATGACGATTCCAGCGATAGCAGCCGAGTCTGATCGTTATACACTGGGTTGCACTACACTACTTACCAGCAACGCAATAAACAGAAGTCTGCACCTCATTTTAGCTCCGCACTACCGAATGAAACCGAGAATGCCTTGCACCAGATCAGGACGAAATTCTGCTTAGCGGGGTCGATGCCGGTGGGCAGGTCGAGGGTAAAGTTGCCGGAATTGTTTAGTTTGGTCAGTTCCACGAAGTTACGGGCGGCCATGTTTTCGGCTACATAGATGCGCAAATCGGGGCCACTACTGGCCGTGAAGTTTGTGAACACAAGCGTACGTTTGCCCGCTTTTTCAAATACCGATACTGTACCACCAACCGTGTAGCGGTTGGCACCTGCGAACGTGCCGGTAAAGAGCATCTTCTGCCCAACCGTATCAACCGTAGCCACTACCGTAACGGGGGCTATGAGGGGCGGGGCCGACGAGGTTGGTTCAACGGTTTCTTTAGTGCCGCAGCTAACGAGCGTACCCAGCAGGAATAACGAAGCAAGAAAAGTGAGAAGCGTTTTCATGGGTTTTATTGGTTAGAAAGTTGATTACCATTTATAAAAAATACCGGCATTGTACGACCGCGAAAATGGTACGTTCTGCCCGGCTAACGCGCCAATCAGACTTCCACTGATACCCATTTTGTTCGGTATGAGGTCGTAGGAGGCTTTCAGGCCAGCCCCCAGAAACTGTTGATTGTTTAGGTAGGTCGCCGTAAACTGGTAGGCTTCAGTATTGAAAAAAGGGCCGTTTTTAGCCGGCACCCGGAAGTCGAGTGTACCGGCCACCCACAGCCGGGGCAAGAGTTTATAACCCAGCTCGCCACCCAGTTTCAGAAAGTTACTGTAATTCTGCGACATAAACCCATAGCCCACTTCGGCAAAGTAATACGTGCGGCTCCCGCCCGACCCAACCGAAATGTACGGCGTAACGGTATAGCCTTCGTAGCCGGTGCGCAGCCCCAGCCGGTCATTGTTGGTGAAGGTATTGGCCAGCGCGTCGATCCCAACGCTGACTTTGACCGGGCCGTCGAGTAACGACCGTTTCACGCCCAGCCCAATATTGCCAATGCCCGTCAGCGTACCCGCCGGAGCCGGATTGGCCGCCACATTGGTGCTGCTTCCGGTGGTCAGGATTTTGTAGGGCAACACGCCCCGAATGGCCCATTTTTTGCCGATACCGTACTCGCCGTAGAATTGCAGCGTTACGTCGCTGGTGGTACGAAAGGCGTTTAGTTCGGAGCCGTTCGGCCCAAAAACGGCGTCGTAGAAAAGACCCGAAAATCCGATCTGCACAAAACCTTTTCCCTTACCCGGCAGCCAGGGGCCAGCCCAGACAGATGCTGTTGTCAGTAGAAAGAAGGCAAGCAGAAATGATGAAAAACAGCGCATGATGGAATGGAGTTAAATGATGAGATTTTGTGACTGTTCGTTAATTAGTGTCTGGCTTTTCAGGCCGGGTTATCTAATGGTAGTGTGAATCAGGTTGGAATAAGGAATCAAATGACACGAATAAGTTGCCAGAGTGCCATGCCCACAAATAGTACACCCGTGAGCCGGTTCAGCCAGTGTCCGCTGAGGTAGCGCAAGATCTGCTGCCGTTTTCGATTGGCCAGCCACGCCACCAGACCCAGCAACCCAAACGCACCCGCTGCCGTACCCATCGCAAAGACCCACAAACTGCCCGACTGCCCTACCGGAACCAGCACACTGCCGCTCAGATACAGCCACACCGCCGACCAGAAGGGTAGCAACTGCGGGTTGGAGCCGCCCAGCACAACGCCCTTCCAGAAGGGGAACAGCGCACCACTGCCAGCCGCTTGCCCGTTAGTGACCAGGGTTGTAAAAACCACCGCCTTTTGCCGGAACGCTACTATGCCCATACCCAGCAATACCGGAATGGGGGCGTAGGCCAGCCAACTTGTCCAGGCCAACTGCATGGGCAGCAGCATCAGCCCGCCTGCCGCTACACTGCTCCAGAAAAGTTCAGGCAGGCTACCGCCCAGAGCCAGCCAAAGCCCGGCCCGCCGACCCTGGCTCAGCGTAGTTTGCACCACTGCCAGGTTAACCGTGCCGGGGTGCAGTGATCCCATAAAACTGATTAAGCTGACAAGTATGAACAGGAGAAACATGGCTAACTATGGGTTAATGCGTGGCCTGATGTTGAACCGTAGAGGAGGCCACGCCGAAGTTAGGCGGCAGACCGACCTGCGGAAAATTGTGCTGTACCGCTATCTGAATCAGTGCGAAGTGGTGTACGCTGTGTTCGATGTTGTAGAGCAACTCGCGGGCAACCGACGACGGAATCACCACTGGTTGCCCCCCTGCTACCGACACATTGGCTTCCAGACTCCGAGACTCGCTGAGGTCGAGCCGCTGAATGGCACCGTCCACACGGCTAATGCGCCGGAGGGTTTCATCGGTGTCGGTTTCGAGCCGGAGGTCCCGTTGCCGGCGGTCGTAGTTGAGGTAACTGGTTGGGCGGCTGTTGACCAGGAGTTCGTAAAACTCAACGATGTGCCGAACGTGCCTGCCAATGGTATTGCCCGATAAAATGGGCAGTGACCGGGCATAGTCGGCGTCGGAAAGCTGGCCGACTACATCGGCGAGTTGCATTAAACCATCGGTACTGGCAGATTTTAAAGACATAGCGGGCAGACGCAAGGGGCAGTACGTGAAATAGTTGCTCATTTGGAAAGGGGAATTAACGACAACGTGCTCAGGATAAATGACCATTTCATGACAAATCCCACAATTAGGAGGGGTGTGTCGCGAAGAATGATGAGTTTTAGTGATAATCTGCGTTACTTTTTACGAACGTTAGCATGGCTATGGCCTTAAAAAATAAGGCAGCGCCAAAGACAACGTTCTTACGTTCTCCCGTTTGCCAACATGTGTACTGCCACCTACCTGCCACACACCACCGGCGGTTTTGTGCTGACCCACAGCCGCGACGAGCAGGCTGTTCGATTGCCCGCCCGCCCGCCCCAAACCGACGAGTTTGGCGGGCACACGGTGCTGTTTCCGCAAGACCCGCAGAGCAGTGGAACCTGGATTGCCAGCAGTGGCCAAACTACGCTCTGCTTGCTCAACGGTGCGGTTGTGGCCCATGAGCCACAGCCGCCGTACCGCCACAGCCGGGGTATGGTCATCCCGCATTTTTTTAGTTTTGTCTCGGTCGATGCGTTTGTGGCGGAGTATGATTTCAGCAACATTGAGCCGTTTACCCTGCTCGTCTGCCAGAGCGACCGGTTGATGGAAATTCGCTGGGATGGCCACCGGCCCAGTGTTCAGGAAAAAGACCCAACGCAGCCGCACATCTGGTCGTCGGTAACGCTCTATGGGCCTGATGTAGTGGCCCGGCGCGAAGGTTGGTTTCGGCAGTGGCTGGCGCAGAAGCCCAATCCGTCGGTGGCCGAAATTCGCAACTTTCACCAGACGGCGGGTGCCGACGATCCTGAAAATGGCCTGCGCATGAACCGCGAGGGCAAACTCCTGACCCTCAGCCTGACCAGCGTAGTGCAGCCCGGCAACGCAGCCGATGGCTATATGCTTTACGACGATTTTACGCAGCATACCCGTTACGAAATAAATCTGCCGCATTATGCAACCGCTTAGCTCCAGTATGCCCGCTCAGGCCACTCACTCCGAAAGCAGCCGACCGCGCCTGCTCGATACGTTCCTGAAAAAGCCGTTTATGATCCGGTTGCGCCACTGGGAATACTGGCCGTTTTCGGTGGTTTACCTGCCCGTATTTGTCTATCACCTGTATTTATCAGTGCGGGCGCGGTCGTTGTTTTTCTTCTCGGCAGCCAATCCTTCCATCGAAACGGGCGGGCTGCTGGGCGAATCTAAAGTCGATATTTTGGATAAGATTGCGCCCGAATTTGTTCCGAAAACGCTATTCTTTCCGGCCCATACGCACCACAATATTGTTTTCGACCAGATTGACAACGCTGGCCTGACCTACCCGGTCATGGCCAAGCCCAACGTAGGCGAACGCGGCTGGCAGGTCGAGAAAATCGAGCATCAGGAGGGTCTGGTGAACTACATACAGCATAGCCCCGGCGATTTTCTGATCCAGGAATATGTTAGCGAACTACTCGAACTGGGTGTGTTCTACTACCGAATGCCGGGGCAGCAGCAAGGCGTAGTCTCATCGGTAGTGGCCAAAGAATTTCTGAGTGTTCGGGGCAATGGCCATAGTACTGTGGAGGACCTGATGCGGCAAAACGAGCGGGCCATTCTTCAGCTACCAGCGTTGCGGGCCAAAAACGGTATCCTGCTCCAGACTGTACTGTTGCCCGGCGAAACCGTTGAACTGGTGGCGATTGGTAACCACTGCAAAGGCACCAAATTTCTCGACGCCAACTATCTGATTACCCCCGAACTGACCGCCGTCTTTGACCACATCAGCCAGCCTATCGATGGGTTTTACTTCGGTCGCTATGACCTGCGCTGCCGGAGCGTGGCCGATTTGTACGCGGGAAAACACATTAGGATTCTGGAACTCAACGGCGCCGGTGCCGAACCCGCTCACATCTACCAGCCCGGTTTTTCGATCTGGAAAGCCTGGCGCGTTTTGCTGCATCACTGGCGCGTCCTGTTCGATATCAGCCGCGAAAACCACCGCCGGGGAGTATCCTACATGACCCTCCCCCAGTGGAGGATAATCAGAAAACGTATCCGTGATAACCGACCATGACAGCAGCCAACATCAATACAGCCATTTTACGGCTCGCTTTGCCACGTCGGGCAGGTTGTCCAGTACGTAATCGAGCCAGATGGATTTGTTAACGCGGCTGGCGGTGGGGTAGGGGTAAATCTTGTTGAAGAAATCGCCGACGGTCAGCCCTTTTTCAAGAGCCATAATCAACTCCTGCACCATCTCACCCGCGCCGGGGGCAACAATGGTGCCGCCCAGCAGTTTCGTGCCAAACGGATTGATGCCGGGCGGTTCGGTAAAAACAATCATTTTGGCGTACTGGTAATTTGCGATCACGGCGCGGTCGTCTTCGGCAAAACTGTACTCCACCCGCTCGTAGTCAACGGCGCGTGCTTTCAGTTCATCTTCCAGCAGACCAAACGTAGCCACTTCGGGGTCGGTGAATGTAACCCACGAAAAATGATCGTAGCTGAGTTTCCTGTCGAAAATCTGGCCGGGCGTAATCAGATTCGCTATGATATTGGACACGTGCAGTTCGGCCCCGTGCGAGAAATAGCGCGTACCGGCGGGCGCACCGGCAGCCGCATCGCCCGCTACAAATACGTGCTTGTTGGTCGTTTGCAGGTAGTCGTTAATCGTTAGCTGACCGGTATCGTTCAACTCAATACCGGCAGCGGGTAAATTCAGATCGTCAAAGTTAAACGTCCGCCCAATGGCTACCAGCACTACGTCGAACGGAATGTCTTCTTTTTTTCCATCTTCCGTTTCGGCCACGGCGGTGTGGGCGTCTTTGAAGGTGGTAATTTTCTGACCGAATTTGAACGTAATGCCCTCGCCTTCGAGTCGCTCCTGCAACAGGGCCGACACCTCCGGCAGTTCTTTGCTCAGAATCCGGTTGCCGGGGTCCACAACGGTTACTTTACTGCCAAAGCGGGCAAACGCCTGTCCCAGCTCCATGCCAATTGGCCCGGCTCCCACAATGAGTAATGTTCCGGGTAGTTTCCCCAGCGAAAAAATGGTCTGGTTGGTATAGATTTCTACCTTATCTATACCCTCAGCTTTCAGTGGTTGCGGAATGGACCCCGTACACAGCACAATGTTCTTGGCTGATGTCCGGGCGGTGGTACCGTCGTGATGCGTTACTTCGATGTCCTGTTTGCCCACGAACCGGGCGGTGCCAATTTCTACGTCCAGCCCTTCTTTTTCGCGCAGGTAGTGGGCGTTTTCATGTTCGCGGATGATGTCCTGCCGCTCCCGAACGTACTGCATCACGGCAGCCAGATCAGTACTACCTTCTGTCTTCCAGCCAAACGGTTGCGCCCGGCGGGCGTCGTGAATCATCCGGCTAATGTGAATCAGGGCTTTACTCGGTACGCAGCCGTCGTTCAGACAGTCGCCCCCGATGCGGGCTTCGTCGCGGTCAATGAGCAGGACATTGAAGCCAAGCCGTTTCATGGCAATGGCGACACCTAAGCCCGCCGAACCGGCTCCAATGGCAATCAAGTCGTAGTTTGGTTTCATTTCTTCTTCTTAAAATCGTCCATCGTACCCCGGATGGTGGCCACGAATTTGCTATTCTGGAACGACAGGTCGCCGTTTTTGTCGATGATCTTGCAGCGGAAATCAATAGCGTAGGGCGTGTCCTTCTTGTCGAAAAGAATCTTGGGCAGGACGCTCAGCGTCTTGCCCACGTTGCCCGTAACGGGAAACACGACGGGCGTAATTGCTTCGGCTTTGATCAGAATGGGTTCCGGCTGGCAGCCTTCGGCAATCTGCTTTCCGTTGATGGTAACGGTATAGTGCGTATCGGTAATCTTGTACGGAAATTTGTTGCGGTTGTTTACGCTCACCTTCGCGGCAATGTCCTGCTCTTTGAGGCTCAGCTTGCCAAAGTCGATGTCTTCAACCTTGATGGTTGGAATGTGATACGTGGGCAGATACCGTTTGGCGGTAACGGTAAAGGTGCGTTCGCCGAGGATCGGCACGTCGAGGTCGAAGCTGGTTTTAATCTTGTAGGTTGTGCTGTCGATGCGCTTTTTTTCGAGCGTTGCCAGCACGCCACTCAGCTTTTTGCTGAGGATTACCACCGGTAACTCTACCAGCGAACTGTCGCCCGATTTGATGGCGATACCCTTCTTATACTCGTCTTCGATAACGGGCGTATCGGCGATGTAGATGGTGTACTTGATTTTACGGGCTTTCAACTCCACCGGCAACGGATTGTCGATGAGCAGGTACATGTTTAGTTTGATCTCATCGTCGCTGATGTCCGTGAAATTAAAGCGGCTCAGCTCAAGCCGGGGCTTCAGCGTATTGTCGTACGCACCGGGTTCTGATGCGGCCTCTTTCTTCAGGTTGTTATACCAGACAAACGCGCCAATAACGCCCATGAGCAGCAGCACGAGCGCAATAATCCATCCCCTTTTCATTTCCGTGTCGTATGTAGTTGATAAGCTCTTGTAACACCGGGCGGCAACCGACTGTTTACCGGCTTAAACCTTTGGTTGCTTTTCAAGCCTCACTATGGCGTATCACGATTGACGTCGGATATACCCGCGAATTTCGTCCGGCACCTTGTTTCGCTTGAGCAGTACCTGTAATAGTTTGACAATGGTTACGGCAATGAGCAGGTAAAAGAGAATAATTGCTAGTTGAAGTAGCCAGGAGTGAAAAGTTAATATACTCAGTGTATGTGTTTTGCTAAAGCAATCGAACAGATTTTCAACTGCGTGTGCCAACGTCTCATGAACATAAAGCTTACCGTAATGGGCGTGTTGGGTTCCGTGCCGAAACCGGCCAGGGAATGTTGGCGGTTTTGTTCTGGCCTCATAGTTGGATGGCCGATGGAGTCCTGACGCTACTCTACAACAATATGCCTGTGATGACCTTCAGAAAGACGGATTAACCGAATTTTCGTTGTGTAAACGGCTCATAATCGGTACATTTGTTTCTTGATAAAAGACAATCCGGTGCGCGCCTGTGCCGGGCTTACCCCAACCAAAACAACTCTATGAAAACCGAAACGCTACCCTGTCGCATCTGGTTACTGGCAGGCGTATTGCTTACTCTATGCACTGGTCCCTATCTGTCCGCTCAGGCACAGTCTGGTGCCACACGTACCAAAGCCAAACCGGCCATGACTGCCAGCAACTCAATGGCTCTGAACCGGGTGCTGATATTCTCGAGAACAAAAGGATTTCGCCACAAGTCGATTCCGGCTGGTCAGCGGTTGCTCATGAAACTTGGTCAGGAAAACGGTTTCGCCGTTGATACGACCGAGGATGCCACCAAATTTAACGACGCCAACCTGAAGCAGTACGCGGCTGTTGTCTGGCTCAGCACCACCGGTAACGTGCTGGACGATGTGCAGCAGGTGGCTTTTGAGCGATACATTCAGGCGGGGGGTGGCTATATGGGTATTCACGCTGCGGCAGATACCGAATACGACTGGCCCTGGTATAACCAACTGGCGGGCGCGCAGTTTCTGAGCCATCCCAAGCAGCAGAACGTCGATATTCTGGTGAGCGACAAGACTCACCCATCCACGAAGATGCTGCCCGACGTCTGGAAACGCTTTGATGAGTTGTATAACTACAAGAATCTGGCGAAAGACATCAAGGTACTGGCCCGGCTGGACGAAAGCACGTACGAAGGCGGTGCCAACGGCAAAGACCACCCGTTTATCTGGTACCACGATTTTGACGGGGGCAAAGCCTTTTATACCGGTGGTGGCCATACCGACGAGAGCTACAGCGAGCCACTGTTTGTACAGCATTTACTGGCGGGCCTGAAATCAGTGATGGCTACTAGCCTGAAATACAGTCAGGTAAAGACGCAGCCGTTTCCCGAAGAAAACCGTTTCGAGCGCGAAATTCTGACCGCCGGGCTGGACGAACCCACCGAGCTGGCCGTGCTGGACAATGGCAAGGTACTTTTCGCCCAGCGCAAGGGCGAGTTAAAACTCTGGGACCCGAAGAAGAAAAGTGTAAAGGTCGTGGCCCGATTTCCGGTCTATACCAAGTTTGAGTACGGCCTGATGGGGCTAAACATCGACCCTGACTTCAAGCAAAATAAATTTCTGTATGCCTATTACTCGCCCGTTTCGGGCGATACGGCGCAGCACCTGTCGCGGTTTGTGTATGACGACGTAAAAGACACGCTGTTGCTGAGTACCGAGAAGGTTTTACTCACCGTACCTGTTAAGCGTACTGACTGCTGCCACACAGGCGGCTCCATTGCCTGGGATCGTAAAGGCAACCTGTACCTCTCAACCGGCGACGATACCAACCCCTTCAACTCAGACGGCTTTGCACCTATCGACGGTCGTCCCGGCCGTAGTGGCTGGGATGCCCGCCTGACGAGCAGCAACACCAACGACCTGCGCGGTAAAATTCTGCGCATCCATCCCGAAACCAATGGTACGTACACCATTCCCGACGGCAACCTGTTTCCAAAAGGAACTGATAAGGCGAGGGCTGAAATTTACGTGATGGGCAACCGCAACCCGTACCGGATTTCGGTCGATCAGCGCACGGGTTTCCTGTACTGGGGCGAGGTAGGTCCCGACGCGGGTGAGAATAAGGAGAATAAAGGGTCACGCGGACACGATGAGATGAACCAGGCCCGCAAGGCCGGGTACTTTGGCTGGCCCCTGTTTGTGGCCGATAATCGGCCTTACCGGGCCTACAACTTCGCCGACAGTACCTCCGGGCCGCTGTTCGACGCGATGAAGCCGATCAACGATTCGCCCAATAACACGGGTTTACAGCAGTTACCCCCGGCCCAGAAAGCGTTCATCTATTACCCTTACGCCGACTCGCCGGAGTTCGGGGCTATTATGGGCAAAGGTGGGCGTAACGCCATGGGGGGGCCGGTGTATTATTACGACGACTACCCAGAGTCAAAGGTAAAATTTCCGCGCCATTACGACGGGAAGTTTTTTGCCTACGACTGGATGCGCGACTGGATTCACCCCGTAACGATGAACGAGGCCGGTGATTTCGTGAAGATGGAAGCCTTCATGCCCAATACCAAATTCTCGCACACCATTGATATGCAGTTTGCCAATGACGGCAGCCTGTATACGCTGGAATACGGTCAGCGCTGGTTTGCCGCCAACGACGATGCCCGCCTGAGCCGGATCACCTACAACGCAGGTAACCGCAAACCCGACGTAGTGGCCTCGGCCAGCAAAATGGCGGGTGCGGCTCCGCTGCTGGTGAAGTTTGACAGCAAAGGCACCGCCGACTACGATGGCGACGCGCTGAAGTACGAGTGGTCGTTCGGAAAAAACATGCCGAAACAAACTGCCGCCAGTCCTACTGTTACGTTTAGCAAGCCGGGTTTGTATCCCGTAATGCTTAAAGTGACCGATGCAGCCGGTAATGTAGTTACCAAAAGCATGGACATTAAAGTAGGCAACGATGAGCCAACGGTAGAGGTAGCCGTAACGGGAAACAAATCGTTCTACTTCCCTAACAAGCCCGTTAAATATGCCGTGAACGTGCGCGACAAGGAAGACGGTACGCTGGCCAAAGGCATTAACCCCGACGATGTAACGATGACGATCGATTATCTCGAAGGTTTCGACAAGACGATGCTGGCGCAGGGGCACCAAGCCAATACGGGTTTCTCGACCGGTAAACGCCTGATGGAACTGAGCGATTGCAAATCCTGCCACGCCATTGATAAAAAGTCTATCGGACCGGCATACATTGACGTAGCCAGGAAGTACAAAGGTGTGTTTCAGGCTGAAGGTAAACTGGCTGGTAAGATCATCAAAGGCGGAGGTGGTGTCTGGGGCGAACAGGCCATGAGTGCGCATCCCCAACTGACCAACAGCGAAGCTACCGACATGGTACGTTATATTCTGTCGCTGGCCGACGATAAGGCCGCCAACCGGCAGCCGGTGGCGGGTAACTATACGCCGACCGAACACAAGAAAGCCGGAGCCTATGTACTGACCGCTACGTATACCGACCGGGGTAACGGAGCGATTGGTCCACTGACGGGCGTAACATCACTGGCTCTGCGCAGCCCACAGATGAAAGCTATTTCTGCCGATCAGAAGCAGGATATTTTTGAGGTCGATGTTCCAAAACTTGGACAAACTGCCGTTGGGCTGAAATCCGGCAGTTTCGTAGCTTTTGATAACCTCGACCTGACCGATATTGGTGGTATCTCAGTTATGGCATTTGCCTCGGACGAACGTACCGCCGGGGGGAAACTTGAAGCGCGGATTGACTCACCAACCGGTAAACTGATTGGCGAAGCCGACGTGAAACAGGGGTCGATGGGGCAGGTAAAACTACCGTTTAGTCAGCCCGTAACGGGGCAGCATAAACTGTATCTGGTGTTTGTGAACCCTACCGCTGGCCAGAAACCGCTCTTTGCGCTCGACAAAGTGCAGTTTACGGCAGCCGGCATGTAACAGCAAAGGATTGCCGGAACGTGATCTTCCACCCGGTTTGGCACTACGCAAAAAAGTCCCGGACGCCTTGTCCGGGACTTTTTTGCGTAGGTTTGGGTTGGAATCGTACTGACCAACCAGCAAAGCATGCTCCGTTCAACCACCGCCCTATTACTGTTTGCCCTCTTCATCACCGCCTGCAAACAACCGCAGGATAAGGCAAAACAACTCATAAACGAGGCTACGGCTGCCCACGGGGGAGACGCCTATCGGAACAAACGTATCGAGTTCGACTTTCGGAAATTCCATATTATGCTGGAAACACAGGACGGGAAATTTCGCTACGAACGTACGTATCAGGACTCGACCGGAACACCCATACGTGAAGTGCTGACCAACGCCAATTTTACGCGCTTTGCGAATGGACAACCGCAGCAACTCGATACCGCGCAGGTGGGTAAGTACAGCCGGGCCGTAAACTCCGTAGCCTATTTTGTCCTGTTGCCCTACAAACTCAACGACCCGGCCGTGCTGTCAGAATACGTTGGGGAGGAAACCGTTGATGGGAAACTGTACGACAAAGTTCGAGTCAATTTCCGGGCCGAGGGGGGCGGTAAAGATTACCAGGATACGTTCTGTTACTGGATAAACCGCGAAACGCACACCATGGACTACCTGGCGTACAGCGAGGGCGGACCGCGTTTCAGGAAGGCTATCAACCCGCAGACGGTCGGCGGCATCCGGTTTCAGGATTACATCAATTATGAAGCCCCCAAAACTGATACGTCGGCGGTCAGCACCTACGACCAGAAATATACCGCCGGGCAACTCACCGAACTCTCGCGCATCGAGCAGAAAAACATCCGCGTCACTGACCTTCCCTGAATCCAATACCCCCACTTTATGAATATTCTTCTTCTTGGCTACGGCAAAATGGGCCAGGCCATTGAGCATATCGCTCTGGAACGTGGCTACCAGATTGCGGGCCGGATCAACATCGACAATCAGGATGACCTCAATACCCTGGCCGACGCTGATGTTGACGTAGTGATCGAGTTCAGCAGTCCGGAGTCGGCGGTGGCCAATATCCGGCACTGTCTGGAACGTGGCTGGCCGGTGGTATGCGGCACAACGGGCTGGCTTGAACAGCGCGACGCCATCGGGCAGCTTTGCTACGAAACAAAGGGCGCGTTTTTTTACGCGTCCAATTACAGCATTGGCGTCAACCTGTTTTTTCGGCTGAACAAGATGCTGGCCCGGCTTATGCGAAACGAGCCATCGTATCAGGTGTCGATGACCGAGATTCATCATACCGAAAAAAAAGACGCGCCCAGCGGTACAGCCATTACGCTGGCCGAAGGTATACTGAACGAACTGCCCCATAAAAACCACTGGATTAGTCAGGAAGCCGGTGCTACCAATTCAGACGCAACGCCGACCGACGCTATCGACATTGAATCGCTGCGGGAAGGTACCGTACCGGGTACGCATACTGTCCGATATGATTCGACGGTCGACCGGATCGAGATCACGCACATCGCCCACAGCCGCGACGGGTTTGCCCTCGGTGCGCTCACTGCCGCCGAATGGCTCATTGGTCGCGAAGGTGTGTTTGGCATGGATGACTTGCTCTCAGAATGATGAATTATGAATGATGAATGATGAACGGTCAGAAAAGTCCGGCCTATCTTCGTAAATTCGTAATTCATTCACCGTTAGCCGCTTCATTTATCAGCCTTCTGGCAGCCTATTTATCATTCATAATCGGACCGGCGACCCGGTCACCATTAGTTTACGTGGCAGAAATCATCAGAACCCGCGACGAACGCACCGAGCGTACGTCCACCAAAGCAAAGAAATCACCCCTCCGCGAGTGGTTTGACTCGGTCTTGTTTGCTGTAGTAGCCGCCACACTGATCCGGTGGCTGTTCATGGAAGCCTTTACAATCCCGACGCCGTCGATGGAAAACACCCTGATGGTGGGTGATTTTCTGTTTGTGAGCAAACTCCACTACGGTACCCGTACCACCACCACCCCGTTGCAGGTGCCGCTCACGCACCAGAAAATCTGGGGTACCAACATCCCGTCGTACAGCACGGCCATTCAGTTGCCGTCATACCGGTTGCCGGGTTTTACCAGCGTCAAAAATGGTGACGTAGTAGTGTTCAACGTACCGCCCAGGTACCTCAACGAGAATATCGACTATCCCGTTGACCTCAAAACAAACTACATCAAACGGTGCATCGGTATCCCGGGCGATGTGCTGGAGGTACGGCAGCGGCAGGTATTCATCAACGGAAAGCCGTTTCCGACGCCACCCCGCTCCGAACAGCGATATTTCCTGAAAACTACCGAGGTGCTTGACGCTGATTTCTTCCGCAAGTACGATATGGTGAACGATTATCGCGATCCCAGCCAGCCCACCGAAAACTGGAAACCGCTGGAGCAGTACAACGACTCGACCAAAACCAACGCGCTGGTTGGGTACAACATCAACACGACGCCGGATATAGTGACCAAACTCAAAACGTTTGACTGGGTGAAAGGTATTGAGCCGATGGCCGAAGAAGCTGGCGTTGCCAACCCGATGATTTACGGGGCACCCACGTTCAAGTGGAACCACGATAACTTCGGACCGATTACGCTGCCGAAAGAAGGCGTTACAGTGCCGATCAATAAAGAAACTATTGCACTTTACGGGCCGGTTATTGAGAAATACGAAAACAATAAAGACGTAGTACTTGATTCGACCAGCATTAAAATTGGTGGGCAACCCATTTCGTCATACACGTTTAAACAGGGCTACTATTTCATGATGGGCGACAACCGCGACAATTCGCTCGATTCGCGATTCTGGGGTTTCGTACCCGCCGATCACATTGTTGGTAAAGCCGTGTTTGTGTGGATGTCACTCGACCCCAATCCCGACAAGTGGTACAATAAAATCCGCTGGAACCGCGTGTTCAGAACGATTGACTAATAAAGAGTTACACAGTTACACAGTTACAGAGTTGTAAAGTCATAAAGTTGGCTGACGCGTGTTAACCCCTGCGTCAGCCAACTTTATGACTTTACAACCCTATAACTTTATTTTCTACCACTCAATCGGCTTCAGCCCCTTGCTTTCCAGATAGGTGTTTGCCTGGCTGAAGTGCTTGTTGCCGAACCAGCCGCCCCACTGGGCGGCCATGGGCGAGGGGTGCTTGGATTTCAGAACAAAGTGTTTTTTACTGTCAATGACATGGCCTTTTTTCTGCGCGTAGGCACCCCAGAGCATGAACACTACATGTTCTTTTTCGTCGGAGATGAGCTTGATAACGGCGTCGGTGAAAGGCTCCCAGCCGTGACCCTGATGCGAACCGGCCTGTCCCGCCCGCACGGTCAGCGTGGAATTTAGCAACATGACACCCTGATTGGCCCAGCGTTCCAGATTGCCCGATTTAGGGACTGGCTTGCCCAGGTCATCCTGAATTTCTTTGAAGATATTGATGAGTGATGGCGGTTTGGTAATTCCGTCGGCTACGGAAAACGACAAACCATTGGCCTGCCCTTCGCCATGATACGGGTCCTGCCCTAGAATGACCACGCGGGCGTCATCGAAACTGCATGTATTAAAGGCGTTAAACATAAGCTTGCCGGGTGGAAACACGCGTTGAGTACTGTATTCCTGCCGCAGAAACTCAGCCAACTGCTGGAAATAAGGTTTATCGAATTCGGGCTGTAGTCGCGTTTGCCACGACTCGGCGATGGATACGTTCATGAATGACAAGCAGGAGGATTTACTTAAAAATAATTAGGTGGATTGTTGCGTTGCTTGAATAATCAACCTTATTTTGAGAGTAAGGTTGCCAACCCGCCCACATTTATGATATCGTCAGTCACACAGGGGGTAAAAGTCAGCGTAAAGACCGAATACCAGGCCGACTATTCCAGTCCGCTCCAGTCTCATTATGTGTTTACGTATCGTATTATTATCGAAAATGCCAGCGACCACACCGTGCAGTTGCTCCGCAGACACTGGCTTATTTACGATACTGGCGGTACCATTCGCGAGGTAGAAGGCGAGGGCGTTCTGGGTTTGCAGCCCGTGCTTGAACCGGGCGAAACGCATGAGTACGTGTCAGGCTGCAACCTGCGCTCCGGCATGGGTAAAATGACGGGTACTTACCTCGTGGAACGAATTTTTGACGGGAAGCAGTTGCAAATTACCATCCCCGAGTTTACACTGATCGCGCCCTTCCGACTAAATTAGTTTGCTGCTTCCTTACCTCCGTTACATAGCCCGCGCCCGCGACGAACACTCGCTGCACTCCCCGTTTCTGTTCTCGCTCTATACCACCGTTATCCAGGCTGATAACCGGCGACAACCGGCTTTCCGACCCATTCGGGCCGTGGGAAAGCAGCTTCGTAAAAATCGCCATTCCATTCAGATTACGGATTACGGAGCCGGGTCGCGCATCAACGCATCGGGTCGGCGGAAGATTGGCGATGTGGCCCGTAACTCGCAGAAACTGGGACGTTTTGGCCGATTGCTGTTTCGGCTTATTCTACGATTCAACGCAAAGACTGTTATCGACCTCGGTACGTCGCTTGGGCTGACTACCGCCTACATGGCCGAAGCTGCCCGCTTACTCGGCGGTCATGTCTGGACGTTTGAAGGTTGCCCGGAAACAGCCACCGTAGCCCGGCAGACGTTCGACGCGCTTAATCAGAGCAATGTGACCATCGTAACCGGCAACATCGACCACACCCTCGCGCCCACGCTGGCTCCGCTGCCGCCCGTCGATCTCGTTTTTTTCGACGCCAACCACCGCTACGAACCCACCATGCGGTACTTTGAGGCTTGCCTGAGCCGGGCGCATAACGATACTGTTTTCGTGTTTGACGACATCCACTGGTCTGCCGAAATGGAACAGGCCTGGGCCGACATCAAAGCCCACCCCGCCGTGCGTGTCACCGTAGACCTGTTTTGGGTTGGTCTGGTATTCATCCGGCTGGAGCAGCCAAAGCAGGATTTTATACTCAGGTTTTGAGTTGTAGGACACTCCGGTCCGGTGGCCGTAAGGCTAACAGTGTAGCTACTGTGTAAGTCTGGCGGTTACCGGACCGGGAGGTCCGGGCTACGAGGCTAAACCGCTACATACCATTCCATATAACGTTTCAAATCACGATTTGCGCCGTCTCAATTTCTTTTGGGGCGATTGATAGCGTTGCCAGCCGCCACCTTTGGGTCATCATTAACCGCCCAAAGTCATGGCCCGTTTTTTACCGTTCATTTTCCTTCTGCTGGCAATGCCCACGCTGGCCCTTGCCCAACAGCCCGTTTCTACCGATACGCTGCCCGATCAGCAACTCCGCACTGTAACGGTCCGCGCCCGGAAAGTCCTAGTCCGTACCGACGCCGACAAAACCGTGCTGAACGTGGCCGACGATGCTACGGCGCAGGGTAAAACCGCTTATGAACTGCTGCAACAGGCTCCCGGCGTAGCTATTGATCCGAACGACAATATCCGTATGGCGGGTAAACCAAGTGTGCTGGTGTTCATCGACGGGAAACCGACCAACCTCTCGGCGGCTGATCTGACCAACCTGCTCCGGGCCACGCCAGCCGCCAGCCTTGATAAGGTCGAACTGATAACGAACCCGTCGGCGCGGTTCGATGCGCAGGGCGGAGCAGGTATCATTAACATTAAACTCCGGCGTGACAAATCCTTCGGTCTGACCGGCAACGCATCGGGAGGCTACGGCCAAAGTGATCACTACCGCGCCACCCTGGCCACCGATTTGAATTACCGGGACAAACGCCTGAATCTGTTTGGCAACGCGGCCCTGAGCGACAATTTCCAGATTACCAACGTAGGCATTAATCGTTTTCTGGGTCAGAAAGCATTTTTACAACGTGGTTATGACACCGACGGAACGCGGGCGGTAGTGTACAAAGCCGGGGCCGATTACTTTGTTGGAACGCACCATACCATTGGCCTGATTGTGTCGGGTAATGCGGGGCAAAACCGATTCGGTACGCAGACCACTACTGGTATTTTCAATACCAGTACGCAAACCCGGTCTGATACGAATCTGGTGAATCGGGTCGATAATCCGAGCCGGAACAACCGCACCAATGCGGCTCTGATTTACCGCTACGCTGATACAACAGGGCTCGAGCTGAACCTCGATGCTGATTATACACGCTTTGCAAACAACGCGCTCAACCTGATTACGAGTAATTATTCCGGCGCAGATAATCAGCCATTATTCAGCCGCCAAAACCGTTTTGATGCCAATACCGATATTACGATTCTGACGCTGAAGAGTGATCTGGTGAAGGAATGGAAAGCGAACAGTACATCCCATGCTTCAGTGAAACTCGAAACCGGTCTGAAACACACTGACGTACAGACTAATAATGATCTGCTGGCCTTTGCCGGACTGCCTGAACAGCCGGATGTGAACCGGACTAACCGCTTTTTCTATCGCGAACGGGTCAGCGCGGGCTATGCATCGCTGAACCGGTCAGCGGGAAAATGGAGCGTACAGGGCGGGCTGCGGGCCGAGTATTCGTCTGTCCGGGGCCGCTCAACGGATCTGCTGAACCGCTTGATTAACCGACCCGATACCACGTACCTGAACCTGTTTCCAACGGCGTTTGTGCAGTATCAGGCCACGGAGAAAAGCCAGTTTACCGCGAACTACGGGCGACGTATCGGGCGACCCAACTACCAGAGTTTAAACCCGTTCATCTACCAGATTGATCCGTACACCAGCGAACGGGGTAACCCATTTCTGCAGCCTACTTACACGCATAACGCCGAACTGAGCTACACGTACAATTACGCTACGACGCTGAAATTGGCCGTTAGCCGCACGAATGACTTTTCAACCGATGTTATCCGGCAGGATGGTTTGGCGGCCTACCAGATCAGTGCCAACGTGGGCCGGGCCGACGCACTGAACCTGTCGTTGAGTACGCCGTATCAGTTTACGAAATGGTGGACTATCTATTTGTATGCCGGGGCTACCTGGAATCGGTTCGTGGGCGATCTGGCCCCCGTTGGCGCGGCACAGCGCGAGCCGTTCGATCAGCGGGCATTTGCCTTCGAGGGATATATGCAGCAGTCGTTTACGCTGGGTAAGGTGTGGTCGGCGCAGGTATCGGGCTTCTGGAACGCACCCACTACGCAGACTATTTACCGGATTGGCGGGCTGGGCGCGCTGAACCTGAGCGTACAGAAAAAGGTATGGCAGGAGCGCGGAAGAATTACCCTCGCCGTTGACGATCTCCTGAATACAATGCGCTGGAGGCAGTCGGGAAGCGCGGGCAACCAGGAGTTTGCCATCTACCGCAAGTGGGAAAGTCGCCGGATTAGCGTACGGTTCACGTACCGCTTCGGCAACCGCGACGTAAAAGCCGCCCGCAACCGCGAAACCAGTACCGACGCCGGGCGGATTACGACGAAGGGGAATCTTTAAACTGCCTACTGCCATGAAAATCAACACAATTATTCTGCTCCTCTCTTTACGTCTGTGCAGCACGGCTGTGTATGGCCAAACGACCCAACGGGTAACGCTTAACCTGAAAAACAACGGCCTGCTACCCCGCGAATTCAGGTTTCTGGAACGCCACCCTGCCGGTAAATACCCCAACGTCTTCACTGCCTACATCCTGCCTGGTCGGGTATATAAGGTGAACCTTAAGGTTGGCACTGTTTTGTCGCGGGTGAATCAGCGGGAAATCAATTCGAACATGCGCGGGCAGGAGGCTCCCGGCAAACCGTTGCTGACGGTGAAAGCCGAAGACGACGTGGAAACCGTGAAGCTGGTACAGAAACGACCGGGCCGATGAGGGTGCGACTCCTGTCATCCACAGCGATTACCGCCGTAGGGCCTGCCGCCGACCCGGAAACCACACAAACTGGATGAAGTTGAACTCCATCTGGTCGAACATCACTTTTTTGCCGTTGGCGTTCAGGTGCAGGCTCGGGGTGTAACGCAGATTGGTTCGTAAAAGCCAGTATTCGGACCGGCTCAGTCGGATATCCCACCCGAAAATAACACCCAGAGCCAGTTTACGCGCATAAAACGGCTGGGTCTGGGTGCCATCGGTATCGGTAAATGTCAGGTCTTCATAAGCCAGCGTAGGACCAATATAGGGCACAAAACCGTGGTAGTCGCCCAGAAATTTATACGCTTCGAGCATATACGACCGCCGATTGTAGCGTAGCGTAGTGCCGTAGCCGCTGGTGGTGGTGTTGAGTCGTCGGTACGACACACCCACGTTCAGGTCGGGCTTATGAAAATACCGTCCGGCCGTGAGGTCGGGTATAAAGCTGCCGGGGGAGTCCTGAACCAGATAAGGGTGTTTCTCCCGTACATAGTCCGACTTGGTCATCTCAAACGAAACCGAAGGGCCTATGCCTACGTACCACGTGTTGAGCCGGTGGTATTTGGCCAGTTTTTTAGGCCCGTTTTTCATAAATTTAGCCCCATTGGCCGTTGCCATGCCGCCGTTGGTGTTGAACCAGTAGGCCAGCCCAATCTGGAACGACCACGGCGATAGCGAAACGGCTCCGTAGTTGATGCGGGATAGGGGATAATGAAGCTGGTTCAGATTCCTGTAATTGACACTGGCCTGAACCAGCAAGTGCCGACGAGCATACCACAAACCCGCCTGTAGGGGAACAATCGTTTTCGACACGCTCGGTACCGAGCTATACTCCGGGTTGAGCGACCGGCCTACCTGGGCAAAAGACATTCCCTTGAAACTGGCTCCAACGTAGGGCCGTAGCTTGCCCGGCTCCACCGCCCACGGAAACACTCGAATGCCGCTTTCAAGACCTTCGACAAAGGACATAGCCCGCAAACCCGTGGGCAGATTGCCCGGCAATTGCTGTTGGCTAACAGGAATGGCGATATAGAAATCAGCATGACCCCAAAAGTGCGTGGCTCCCAACAGTACCCGTGGGGAGACCGTACCTGCAAACGTGGCCGTCTGCACGCCGTTGCTGCCCATAAACTGAGTAGTGCCGCCGGTAGTCCGGTAGTAGTCGAGGCCGATATACATTTTGGCAAAATCAGTTCGTCGTTTCAGGCGTTCGATGGTAGTGTCCTGTTCGGCGGTCTGCGCATGCAGGGCTGTAGTAGCCCAGAGCAGAAGTGCGACCAGAATTGTTGTAGTGGCCGACGTTGGCAGGGGAAATCTGGTAAGTGAATAAACCATGAGTACAGGAGTTGTGCGTTTGACTGATGTGGCAAACGTATCCTGACAGGTTTAGCTGCCCAAAAAAATGGGGTGGAAAGTATCATTTGGGGTGTTTGGCAAGGTTTCAGTCCCTGTCAAACACTCCTGACATACTGTTGTCAGTGGCAAGTACTTATTTTGCCGTGTGAGTCGCCAACTTTTCCTGCTATCGCTGCTGCTCATTCTCTCCCATCTGGTTCCGGTGCTGGCGCAACCCACGGCTTCGTATCTCCAGACCCATCACCGGTCCTTCCTGCCCGGAACCTCCAATCTATACGCCCTATTCGATTCCGCTTTTTTTTCGCAAACGATGTGTTTCTCTTGGGCGAAAACCACGGTTACGCCACGCCCCAAACCCTTGACCTCGCGTTGCTCACCCACCTGAACAAGCACATTGGCCTTCGGTGTTATGTGGCCGAAATGGACGTGGCTCAGGCCGAACTGGTCAATGGGTTTCTGCAAACGGGCAACACCCAGCTGACAAGTACCCGAACGTCTTCATGGCCTACATCCTGCCGGGCCGGTCTTACGAAGTCAAACTAAAAATCGGCACCATTTTGTCGCAGGTGAACCAACAGGAAATCTACGCGAATATGCGCGGGCAGGAAGCTCCTGGCCAGCTCTTACTGACGATGAAGGCTGAAGACGACGGTAAAACAGTGAAACTGGTACAGAAATAGAGCGATTAGTACCAAAGTAACTGTTGGCTCAAACTATGATTTGAGCCGTCTCAAATTTAATCTAAGGCGTGGGCCGCCCTCCGTTGCCAGACATTTGAGCCATTAATCAACCGCAAAACGCCGGGTTGCTGGCCCAACGCAATGGCTCGTTTCACTACACTCTCTTTTCTGTTGCTGGCTACGCTGCAGTCGCTGGCCCAAACCCTCACCGGCTCGGTCCGGGATGGCAACAACCAACCCGCATCGTTTGCGGTGGTTAAACTCCTTCGCGCTGCCGATTCTACCTTCGTCAAAGGCACCGTTGCCGACGAAACCGGCAAGTACACCTTCTTCACTATCGCCGAGGGTGCGTATCGCGTTCAGGCTTCGCTGGTGGGTATGAGCAACGCAACCGGCGCAGCCATAACGCTGCGGGCCGGGCAATCGCTGACGCTGGAAACCCTCACGCTACGAACAGCCGACAAAACGCTGGCAACCGTGACCGTGCGAGCGCAGAAACCCTTCGTTGAACAGCAAGCCGACAAAACCGTGCTGAACGTAGCCTCAGATGCTGCGGCACAGGGCAAAACGGCGTATGAACTGCTGCAACAGGCTCCCGGTGTGGTGATTGACCCGAACGACAATATCCGCATGGCGGGCAAACAGGGCGTGAATGTGTTTATTGATGATAAACCCACCAATCTTTC
>Ga0123337_10001620_pt1 | contig 28192 bp, 33 predicted proteins | sample frozenSSSSmetaG_FD_89792 | JGI IMG/M metagenome (GOLD analysis project Ga0123337, IMG submission 89792) | Glacier valley bacterial and archeal communities from Borup Fiord, Nunavut, Canada, to study Microbial Dark Matter (Phase II) -... | ecosystem: Environmental > Aquatic > Freshwater > Ice >...
CCAAGGACAAAGGGACCGGCAAAGGACCGGAGGGCATCATGTAGGAATATATATATCCATAGGGACTGGAGATGAGATCTCCAGTCGTTAGTCAATGTATGAGACGCCTGTCTGGACTGTCACCAGAAGAAGACCAGACTTAGTATCGCCATTGTGAGAACGTACCTCGAACACTAGTGTCAGACCGGTCGGGTGTTACACTTATATAACACTCCTCATTCTTTAGTAATAGCGTTTAATATCTTATTATAATAGCGAAAATGAACTTCTAAGGTGTTAAATTAGCATGTGTAGTAAATTACAAGTCTTTAATGTCACACTTAGTAAGATAGTAGCACTAATCTTAAAAAAGACAATTAAAGTAGGGTAGCTAATGAAGTAAGCTTAGGACAACTAATTTCCCATTTCTAGGATTTAGAAAACTTAACTATTAACTAGAAACAGAAGGCTTTATATAATAATTTGCCTACCTTACATAAACTTACTACAATAACTACGCTACTATTATGCAAGTGAGAAATGCTAGCTAAAGTCATAGATCCTATATACGTTCTCCTGTTTTGCGATAGTGTTGTTAGGAAGTAAAAGCAGCATTAGCCCCTAAACCACCTACAAGATTCGGCATTAGAATATCTAGAAAGCAGTAACAGATTTCACAAAGCTGTTTCATTCAGCGACTGCCTCCAGAAGAGATGCCCAGTTCTCTTCAGTCTGTGGTCGTATGTACTTATGGATGCATTGCACGCATTGATATGTAGAACAGAGAACTACTACAAAAAAGGACAAAAATCACCCACCCCCGCTAGGCCGGATGGCACCGTTCTAACTATAATCTAGGTGAAAGCTCTAGATCGGCAGGCTAGTGAGCAGGGTGAACAGGGTGAACAGGGTGAGCAGGGCGAGCAGGGTGAGCGAGGAGGGTGAGCAGGGTGAGGTGGGCGAGCCATGGAAAGAGTATAAAGAGCTAAGCTCCCACTTCTTGGAAGTCTCCATCACTTACACCCTCAGGTTTTCCGCCTCCTTCCACCGGCCCTCGAGGTTGTATACCAACGCTACCATGCCCATACTACTCATCGTTTCTTCATGCTCTTGACCGACGTCGCTTGTAGTGTAGATCTACTCAGACAATTATCATCTGAAGTGGCGACTAATTTCCGGTCAATAGCTTATCATCGACGACTCAGGCTGCGAGAAAACATCAGCACAAAATCAAAACATCAACATCCAACCCCTCCTTCCCAGCCGCCATCAATCCACACTTAAAACAACACTCCTTATCCCTCTTCCAAACCACCGCATTCGTCCCCTTCTCCGCACACCACGCTCTTGCAAGTGCCTGCGCACCATGTCCCGTCGCATTGATCACCGTGACCCCTTCCGTCTTGAGCTCCGCCTTGTCGAGCTGCGACACTTCGTAGATGGCCCGGGTGTATATGCTGGTCGACTTCGGATCGATTTTATGTGTCCCTTTGCACGGTGGTGCGGCGACGAAAATGCTGTTGCTGTAAAGCGTCAGGGTGATAACTTTGTTGGCCTTGAGCAGGTAGAAATCGAGTTTTGCACGATACACCGTCACCGTGCCGTCTGGATTGACAGAATGCACGTCCGCGGGGACAGAGAGCATGTGCAATTTCTGCAACACGCAAACCTCCTCCGACACCGGCGGAAGTACAGGTTCCTCCCACCTCAAGCGCCCGTCCGACGGGACGAACGGCTGCTGCTCGCCCGCCGAATCTTGCAACTTGAACGCCGGGGAGCGTGTGTGCACTTGCACCAGGGCGGCAGGCGTGCGGTACGTTTCGAGCCCGGTGGGCGACATGCATGGCCCGACCCAGCCGCATATTTCGTGGATGTCCGGGACGACGGCGAGGACGCGACCGATGATGGAGCGGCTGCGCCAGTATGAGATTTGTGGGAAAACGAGGCCGAAGTTTGCGTGGCGGATTTGGACGGTGCCGTCAGGGGGTGTCTTGCTGAGCGAGGGAGATGCTTGGTGCAGGCCGAACATCAATGTCAGGGTAAAGATTGATCCAGGGAGTGCGAGGCCGGCGACCCAGTCCCAGGTGCGGACGTCGACTTGTTCGCCCGATTGCAAAAAGCCGTTGAGGGTTTTGCGGGCTTCAGCGATGAAGGGCCATTTCATTTTCTCGGCGAAGGATATCATGGCGTCGACTTGGCGGCGGCGGACATCCATACGGACTACGTACTCGCTTTTGCCGTTGGTGGTTTTGGCTTCGAGATTGCGCATCCATAACTCGGCGGCGATCATGTCGTATATGATTTTGCGAGTGATGCCGCCGTGCCAGTGACCTTTCTCTCGTTCTAGTCTGAGTGAGAGCTCCTTTGCCTGTAGTACTTGGTTTAAGAAGTCCACTCCGTGATAGTCGCCATTTGGATCGATCATATCTCGGAGGGCGAGCGCTCCAACACTGCCTCCTTGCTCTTCAAATGCAGGGAATGTATTTTCCACACTCAATGAAGCCAGAAGAGCTGAGATCTGATGGCGAGTCTTGACAGTCTCTTTTGGATCGAGCCAAACAACTCTGCAAATGGTTAGACTCTCAACCGAGAAGTAAATAATGGACAATTGGCCACCTACTCACTGAACCCAAGCAGATTCCTAACCTGCTGATGACCAATTTCCTCCGTCCACTTCGGCCCCAGCCCCCCAGCCGCCGAAATCTCATTCCATCTCTTGAGCAAATCATCAAAACCCACACTCGGCGTCCCAGCCGCACGTAGACAGTTCTTCGGCGGAATTTCCGTATCATCCAGTCGCCTGAATCCATACTCTCTCGACAATCCCTTCAGGGATACAGATGCGGGCGCCCAGCCGGGGTATTCTGGGTCAGCTTCTAGGTCGACTTCGAGGAGTAGCTGGCAGCAGTGGAGGAGATTTGGTGGGATGAACATGTCTGCCTGGATTTAGAGAAGAGACGGGTTTGAGCGTTGGGTAGTAACTTACCGAATGCAATGTTTAGGATTGATTCCCGCTTTGGGGCTGCTTGGCCCAGGTCTTCGACGTTGACCTGCCATGAGAAGAAGGAAGGAACTTCGGCTGTGAAGAATACTTTGTGTATGATGAGCGCTCCTGTATTATCATATGGCGGGCCTGCTGGTATCGATAGTCTCTTTGGTGGAGGGGATTTCGGAGGTGCTGGAGCTACTGGAGCTACTGGTGTTGGGGTCACAGTAGCCTTCTTAGTCTCTGTGGCCAGAGCTTCCGAAACAGGAGCATCAGTAGCCACAGCAGCACTGGATCTCGAAGTTTGTGCTGATGGACCTGGATGTGATATCGAAACGGGGCGGCGGGCTAGGGCGCTGTTGCGCACTGTTGCAGGGCTAGGCTGATTGGATACCCCTCTCCCGGAAAGCATTTCCAGTCTCAAACTTGCCGTCTCTGATACCAGATCATTGACATCATCGAAGGCATTTGCAAGATTTTGAAGTTGATGCTCGTCAGTGCTCTGCATGATTTCAGTACGCATTCGAACCCTCGTCTTGTCTCGAATGGCTGGCATCAAGTGATTGAGACTGTCGTTGATAGCTTTCAAGTCTTCAACAAGTCGTCGGAAATGTTTCTCGTCTGCCACAGCCCATCGAATTTTCAGCGCCAAAGTAGAATCTTTCTGTCGCTTCGACGGATTCCCACGAAACTTGTCGTACGTACGCTTGAAAGTCGATCCAAGCAGTCGCTGATCCAGATTCTCCGTCTCCATCCCCGTCCCCGTCCCTGGATCTACACGCAGAACAAGTCCATACCGATCCCGCAATTTCTCAGAATCCTCGAAAATCTTGACAAAACACACCAACAGCCCCGCCACGGCCGTTCTCAGATATTCCCGGTCGAGCGCCTCATTCACCGCATCATCCCGCTGGTCCGCAGACCCATCCATACCAATCGACTGCCCCCAGATTAAAAGCCGCACCTTTTCAACCTCAATCTTGACTTGCAGCACTTCGTGCGTCGTGCCGAATGCCGCGGCAGACTGGACGTAGTCGAAGACTTCCAGCGCGGTGTTGAACAGACCCACAATGCCGGTGACGGCGAGGACTGTGCCGGCGACTTCCATTTCGCGCGTTGGTTGCTGTTCGTTTGGGGATTTGACGTTCGGGAAAGCATAATGATATTTAAATTTCCAAGACGACTTAAAAAAAGAAAACTTAAACTTGGGTCCTGCAAGGCGTTTTCGTATGATCATATTGGAAACTAGTGGGGCTTGTCGGGGGGTGAAACGCACCTGGGCACACACAGCCCCCGCCAAGATGGGATAATAGGTGATGATCTTGTCAAGAACGTCGTTGAACTGCGGGGAAACATAATTGGAGTATGTTACAAGCATTGATTGTTGTAGGTATATGATTGAAAGCAAAAAGAACAGCAATCCCATGATCTTGGACTCCAACATTTTTAACCAGAGTGAGGGCCTCTTCTCTCCGTTGTCCTCAGAGATGTTTTATTTTCAGCTCGCAATTCGACTTTGGATATCTAAGATTTTCTCATTATGATACATATTCCAAATATCAAAATACATTCGACTTAGCCTTGCACAAATACCTCATGCCCAGATCAAGCAATTAACCCCCAGCCCCTGATCACTCGCCATCTTCACCGCGCAAGCAAAGCATGTCCCACTTCCCTTTCTCACAACCGCATGTTGACTATTCTCCGAACACCACGCTCTAGCAGCCACTTCGCCTCCGTCGCAAGTCGCATTGATAATAAGTACCCCATTAGAACTGTGTCGGCGGTACGTCAAATCCCGTATAGTGCACACATTCTTAGATCTCGCCAGATCGTTTGAATGCACCGAATGAGGCCCATCGAGACAATGATGTGCCGCAACAAAGGTGGGATTGCTGTAAAGCGTGAATGTAGCCAACTCCCCTTCGACTTTGAAATCAAGACTTGCTCTATACTCCTGATCCTGCGGCGACGCAGGCGATACTGTAGATTCCACCGGCCTCAAATGAAGTCCCAAAAACTCGCACCGCTCAGACGGCTTCGGCGCCTCGACAATCCTCCACATTGCCGGATCGCACATTTTTGTAATCCATTCTGCCGTAAGTCTCGACTGCATCGGCGTTCCCCCTGAAGGCGTCGAGATCGCTCCAAGCACGCTGTCATTATCATCGTCAAAGTCTCTGTTCGGTTTTCTGGGTATGTAGAATTCCACTGCTCGAGCGCGGATTCGTACCCATCCGGTTACGGAGTCTTCGATTGGTGCTGCACAGGGGCCGATCCATCCGCCGACTGCTTTGACGCCTTTCATGCCCCCGAAGACGCGGCCGACGGCGAATTTTTGCTCGCCAGTAGGATTTGCCGTCAACGATGACGGAGGCAGCCAGATATTTGGCCTCGCCCATGGAGCTAAGTGACGGTGTGGCGAGGACGAGTGCGCCCATGAGATTGTACACGAATCCATCGCCAGGCAAAACCAGCCCGAATAGCCAGTTCCAGAAGATAAGAGGGGCATTCGAACCACTGCGGATCTTGACGTACGCTTCTTCGGCGAATTCGCGCATCTCGAAGAGTTTCGGCCACTCCATTGCTTCGGCGAATCGCATCAGGCCTTCCACTTGTCGTTCGTGGACCAAGGAGTGGAACTCGACGACGTCTTTGTCTTCATTGGGATAGACGGATTTGATGCTTTCCACCCAGCGTTGTGCCACTTCGAGGGCTGTGAAGACTTTGGGCGTCATTCCGGAATTCCAGCCGTCGTGGTTTTCGAGTCGCAGCTTCAGTTCGCAAGCAAGGATCATTTGAAGCAGGAAGTTTGCAAGGCCATGACTCTCCGGTCCGAATAAATGGTAACCAATAGAGCCTCCAACATTGAGATCTTCAAACATGTCTCTCCGGTTTAACATTGACAGCAACGTGGAGACTTGATTCGTCATTGAATACTTGTAACTTTGGTCAATCCAGGTTTCGTTCGTCTTGCCGATCCACTTCTGCAGGTCTTCAAAGTTCTGCTTGTCGGTCCACCCCCATGGCAGTTTGCGCGAGCCCTGAATGATGTTGATTCGTTGGATGAGCTCCTTAACACTGAGTGAAGGAGCCGGATGTGTTGCTACCAAGCAAGTTTCCGGGTCTTTAGGAATATTTTGATTGGCCCAGTGCTGGAATTCAGCAGCGTAGCCTTCCACTGTTTTTGTTCCTGGGAATTTGCCGTGGTAGTTACGGCCCGCATGGGTTTTTGTCAGTTATCATTTTCCCAATCCTGGGATGCTGTCAGGAATGTACCTCTGGATCCAATCCTGCAAACCCTGATGATCCTGCTTCTTTGATCTTTTTGTTTTCTGTAGCATATTGCAACCCTAAATGACCAAAAATGTCAGAAATGCACCACTATTTTCACGAAGCAATGATGAACCTACCCCAAGCCAAATACGGAGGCTTCACAAACTCCAATTCCTTCTCAATCGCCAAATACCATTCATCATCCCTCATATCATCCCAGGTAACAAAACCCCAATACTTTCCATAGGACTCATGAATTGAAACATCCAACATGCCCTTATTCTGCGCCCTCAACTGCACCTCCAACTTCCCAATCTGCTTCACCAAATTCCCCACATCCACCGGCCGCGGCAGCGTCGAAGCCGTGGACACCGACTCATTCCCGTCAACGCGGTGCGTCACCTCGCTGATCTGGCTCAGCCGCACACTCGCGGCTGAGGAAAAATCGGGGTGGGACCCCATCACCGCCGCTTGCTCAATCAGATGCAGTTCGTCCGCGTCCACGCTGTCACCGATGTCGGCGGCGATTTTTTGCCGCGCAAAACTCTCGATGTCCGGGAGCAGGGCGCTGAGGCTGTCGTTGAAGTCGCGCAGGTCTTCGACCAGGGTTTCGAAGCGCGTTTTGTCGACGATGACCCATTTTGTAGAGTTTTGAGGGTAGCGCTGCGTTGGTTGGTTGCGGATGCGGAGTTGAATCGCTCAAGCGTGAGCTTGAATGTTGTGCATAATGCAATCCTGCCGCTTTCGCGCCGGCTTTCTGGGGAATTTGTCGCATCGCCTGCTTTTTGGAGTCCATATTGTTGTTTGAGCGCGTGCGAGTCTTCGAAGATGCGCTTCATGCACGCCAGGACATCAGAGACTGCGGCGGATATTCTTCGATCTTCGAGTCGGTCGTCCAGCTCCGTTGGGAAGTTTGTATCTAACGCACTCTGATCGTCGGTGACAAAACCAACTGCCTGCCCCCAAATGCATAGTCGCACTCGCTCAATTTCAAGCATGGTGGACAGGATTTCGAAGTCGGTTCCTTGAGTGCGACTCGAGTCGACGAGATCGAAGAGTTGGGTGCATACTTTGAATAGTGGGATTAGGCCAGATACGCCGAGCGCGATGCCGAGAGGTTCCATTTTGACTGTGATTTGAGAATTTAATCAATGATGCTCAAAACGTCGATAGTAGATATCTCTCAATGTTGACATCAGTGGCATTTTCTTCCCTCTCTGGACAGCCGTTCGCTCACCAGCCAGCCGAATTCAGCCTCATCGCGGAACACGCTGGCTTAGATATCCAGGCTGTGCGCAAGGCGCACAATACAATATCGTGCTCCGCTTTCTAACATGGACAAGATATTGTTTCATATGGAAGCCGCAGATAAATGCTTCCAGGCAAGATCACCAAGTGGAGGAGGTAGTGATGCACAGCCCCGACCAAATGTATATATACCCTTGTCTATAGCTATAGCCTTGGGCTGTCCCGTTGTTGGATACAAGAATGCGAAACTGCCTCTCTTGCGTGATAAGATAGTGAAAGCAGAATAACTTCATCGACATTTCCACACTCTTGGTTTGTCGAGAGGAATAATCGCAGGGAAAATCAAGATCTCAACGCCCATCATGGCCATCCCGATGCAAGTATCTATCCCCCTTGCACTTCACTTGAAGTGTGAAGTCACATACAACTTCATGTCGAATACCAGGTGGAAACCGGGAGAGGTAAGGCTCTATCCCCATACTCGGTATCATTTTTAGAAATAAATTGACTATTCGACAAGATGTACGTCCAAACCCGCAGCATCGGCGACTTCGCCTTCATCGACGCCCAATCCAAACGCTTCAGCGCCACCTTGCAATTCGGCAAGATCCTGCGCGCACTGTACGAGCACCCAGACTGGTCGCAGATCTACAACTTCTGCAGCAAACGCTACTCCAAGCGCGAAGTGCTCTCGAATCGCTCCGCGCGAGTGTTAAATCCAACGAAAGACGCGCTGGGGTACCGTCTCAACACCACCAAGGCCGTCACCGTGAACTTCAACACCGACCCGTCATCCATCGGCCTCCCACAGGACTTCATCACGCAAATCGCCGAAGCGACACGCAAAGCGGTCGCGCAACTGATCGGTCCAGATCCGATTAATTGCTCCATCGGCCCGACTATCGGCTCGGGCATCGGCGCAGCGTCGTACATGGATCTCATCTACGGCGGCAGGGCGCCCTTGGACACCGACGAAGGGACTTGCGGAGAGCAAGAAAGACGGTCGCCGCCGCACGCCCGAGGAGTGGAAATCACTGTGGGAGGTGATTGGCGACTGGATCTACGAGGTCGACGCGACGTCGATCCATGAATTTGGCGGGTCGTATACGTACAAGTACGACGAAGAGAATAACGAGACGTTTGTTGGCTTGAAGTGTCCGCGGAAGTACCTTCAGACAGATGCAATTCATGGGGCGGATGGGATTCGGGACGTCTTTGGTCAGTTTATAGAGACGCCGAAGAAGTTTCATGGGATTGAGTGGGAGTTTTTGGAATTGGAGGCGGATCCGGATGTTCAGACTGCTTTTTTGGCGAGGTTTGGACCGAAGCCGGCGGACGCGGCGAAGATGCTGGACGATATGCGGAGGAATGTCAGTCCTACGACTTATTACAGACTTGGGTACAATGATGTCCCTCCAAATCGGTTGAGGCCATGTCCAGAAACGTACAATGGAATTAACTGGGAGAGATGGATGCTTTCTATTGAGGGAGGCTGTGTCATCGCGGTGGACACTGTTTTCCAGGTGAGTACCTTACATGATCCTTTTCAACGACCATTCTAACTTGGAAAAGGCTCTGTGGGCGGTGACATTGTTGACATATCTGCCACTGCATATCAAAATCATGAACAAAAACGACACTTTTCCGAAGTTTCCTGATCCAAATTGCGTTTATTTGTAGCATTTATTAAACACATAGGTATGTCATACATTGTGCCTCGTCTTTCCGCATAAGAAAGTGTGGCTCGCGAGACTGGGTGGGGCTCCATGCCATACGACTTGTTCAGCAATGCTCTCTTACAGTCTTCCTTCAGGTCCTCGACAGGAGTGTTAGAGTCTTCAGCAAGCTTGTGGAAAGCAGCTGTCTTTCAGCCCCAGCCCACCTTAAGTTTCAAGTCTTTCGAGGCAGCCATGTCATCCACATCGTTAGTCAAGAACGTCAGGCTGAGACGCTACTGAGTTCACAACTGACCTGCTCTATCGTCCTACGCCTATTGGCACCATTGAGACTACTATCTAATCATCCTTACAATATATACTCGTAAGGTCCACGCCTGCAGACTTCAGCCAGAGATACTATGCAAAAGTGCTTCCTTCTGCCATGGACGAGCCGCGAGTGGATGGTAAATAAGTTATAGTACCATTTTCTAGAGGAATAAGGAATAGCAATTGTCGTTGAGTGATTCTGCTGCTGACGAAGCAGACCTTCTCACTGAAAGGAATTCAACTGCATCTGAGCAAGTCGTCTCCCCCCCTTTTTCCCCCCCAAAAAACCAGCCTCTTTAGCGTACTTTTTTATCAGTCAAGACCTTTCATAACTCAGAAATTTAATCTTCGATCGTGATATGACAAGACAGCATTCTTAGTTTGCCGAGGGCCAAGTCAGCAAAACCCAGTACTACCCGCCCAGGTCTCTTCAGCAAGCTTGAGATCACCTTCTGTGTCCAAGAAGAATAATTGAGCAAGTAAGAGATCTACGCTCGAGTCCTTCTGCTACGAGATAGGCCGGGCCTTTTACTGTCTACCGGCATTACAGTCTAGTCCTACCCCGAGTCCGGTGCAGCTCACCTGCTTAACGACAGCAGCGAGCAGTTCTTCATTCAGGTAAGCAGGACGTCAGACAAGTTGATCGGGAGAGAGGCATATGCACAAAGACAGTGCACATAATGTCATCAGTCATGGAATCCTTTAGAGCGGCAACAATCAGTATTTATGTAGAATTCGTTCGACTCGTAGAGGAGCGTAGTTTCGCCCGCTGTGGAAATGCGCCCACATGGACGAGCCGAACCCAGAGATGCTTTTTGAACTGCTACTATGACGGGACCACCAAGCTTAAGCTTGTAGGCCTTCTCGTGCTTCTCCCAGGGAGATCCCCTGCTTGTTCTGAGCAGGGAGTCTCCTCTCCTCCCAAGACCGTCAGTCCTCGGCATCTTCGCCCTTGCAGCACCGGCCACAGCAGTTCTTCCTGGAGAGCGGGCTCTTTTCTTGCTCAACTTGTTTGCAGAATCAGCGTTGGAGGTCGAGTCTTAACTGGGCGAGCTGAGATGTCATGAGATGCACGGCAGTTCCATCTGTTTCCCAAATGATGCGATGGTGATCATGAATCGTAAGGAGAGTTGTCCCTCATAATGTACACCTCGCCAACGAGGACAGTACAGCCGACGGCCATGGAGATGGCGATGATAGGAAGATTCACGCGCGCAAACTCGAGCCTCCGGACGCGGATGTGTTTTCTGGCGAGGATGTCGCGCCACAGGAGGCCAGCCAGCGACGCGCTGAACGCCGTGCTGAAGGCACCGTAGTTGACGCCGAGCGCCATGCCGTACACTGTTCCCCAGAATATCCGATCGGAGATGGGGAGCCCGTTGATGCGATGGATATCTTGCCATGCTTGTATTACGCGGGAGAGGAGAATGGTGGTGCCGATATTCGTGCCTGCAAACTAGTCGTAGGTGGAAGAGATTAGCTGACCATGTGCAATAATTGTTCCGGCCATACATTCGAATGCAGGGACTCACGTTGCACAGGATCACGGCGAGGAAAGCCATGCCACCAATGCTACCGACGGTTCCTGTCTTGTTCACCCAATGGTCCCATCCGTAAGCAAACACCGGGACCCAGCCCTTGGTGACCAACGCTTGCACGAGGATGAACATGCAGAAGGCAAAAGGCACGAGCGTAAATGGCAGGTGCGCCACCACCGCCATGACGGTAGGGAACGTCTCCTGCAACCACCTGTACGCATCCGCGACGAGCGATACGAGCGTCGGACGTCGACGCTCTTGCTCCTGTCGAAGCGCGACCTCGCGCGAGATCCGTTCGGAGAACGTTGGCTTCTTTTCGTCCATCTCTCCGGTCATTATCATACTTAACGAGCCTTGCGGCGGGTAGCCGGAATCTACGCAGGCCAATCCATGCTTCTTGTCCAGCGGGCTCGTCGCGCCGGCCGATGGTCGGCCGTTCTGCGACTGATCGTCTCTTGGTACGAGCATAGAGACTGACGATTCAAGCAGAGGATTCGACACGATTGTTAGACCGTCGCCGTTCTCGGAAACGAGAAGCGAAGGAGGAGGAGGCGGTAGGCAGCCTAGATACGGCGGTCTTGTACCGGTACTATCGGGCGCTGTCGTGATCTCGTCATCTGCCATTGTGTTATAATCACCGCCGCTCTGACTCTGCAGTTGGGTTTCCGGCGAATGCGTCTGCGTCAGAGCAGGTTCGTACACTTCTATAGCACCTCGCTCCTCCTGCTCTAGAGCCGCTCGCTTCGCTTCGTCCTCCTCCCTCATGGCTCGTTCAGTTCGAGCAAGTTCAACCTTCTGTCGACCCTTGCGAGCAATCTCGCGCGTCTCGTGCCGACGATACCATCCAAACACAACGTCCCAGCAGAACATGACGAACGCGGCTGGCAAGGTCACCCAGAAGACGGGATGTTCGCTTCCGCTCTGGCTAGCAGCGTTGAGTGCCAGGAGGGTGACAAGCGTCGCGGCCATGATGACGGTTCCAAACACTGCGCCTCCTTTGTCCAGGAAAGGATTCATGATCTCTTCGAGCGAGAGAAGTTTGCCTTGTTCGTCGCTCGCGAGATTGCTCTCTTGTTCCTCAACGTCTCCTCTGGCGTGAGGGATGTTGGGATTCACGGGTTTCTTAACTTTCGCTTCCTCGGAGAGCTCGTGCATCTTGATCGAAAACGGGATGAGGGACTCGTCTGCGAAGACGATGTACAGCAAGAAAGGGAACAGGACGATGGCCGTGACAACGACAGGGATGATCATGTTTGCGGTGTAGTCGATGAACCTGACCTTGAAAGCACCGGCGAGCACGAGGTTGGTCGGGTTGGAGGAGACGAGGATTGCTGAGGCAATATTCGCCACGGCGAACTGGCTGTAGATCCACGCTCTTGGGTGGATAATGTTGCTCGACACCCGGGTCATGTAGGCGAGAAAGGCCGTGCCGGACAGGATGATGGGGTCGTTCCCAATGAAGCTGCCCAGGCCGAAGAAGAAGGCATAGAGGTAGAAGAACAGTCTGTGGCCCACCTTGCCTCCCTTCTGAAGGACCTTGAATGCCAAGTACCTGATCAGACCGGAAGCGTCGATCGAGATAGCGATGTAGGCCAGCGTGAGGAAGAAAACCATGATATCGATCGGCGAGATGTTGTTCGCCCCGATCGTCCCGTCGTGCACTTCTTGTCGACCGATAGCTAAGATGGCCAGTAGGAAGAGATCTGCTATCAAGGGCGCCGTTACAAAGTTCATGGGGAACTTCAGTCGCACGAAAGGCTTGACTTTGCCATTCCGATCATCCTCATCATCATGTCGAGAGCGGTCCTGCGTTGGCGATATGACTCGCAAGGCACTCAGGGTGCGCAGGACAGCGTTCGAAAGCGGTCGAGGGACATAGATCGGGATGTGAAAGGGAAAAAGCACAATGATATCTGTGCGACAGCGAAAGAGTTAACGGCACGCATGGTAGATGATCTGCCCAGGCACTTACTGGTGAGGACGAAAACGATGAGCGTGACGATTGATCGCCAGCTTGTGATTTGGGTGTTATCAAGAGATTGAGATTGAGATTGAGATTCCGACATTTTGACAAGTGTAACTCTTCCGTGATAGAGAAAGTGATGTCACATGTCACAGCCAGGCGTGCTTGGTCGATAGATAGATGCGAAGGGCATGCGCCCCTTGAGAATAACAGGTCTATAGAAACATGCAGATCATCATAATGCTTGTGAGGCTCAACGTATGTACAGGCAACAGGCGTCAATATCATCATGCTAGCATGTCAGCATGTTGGATGTTGGATGTTGGATGTTCGCATGATGCACCAGAGTAGTGTAGAGAGAGTATGCTTAAAGGAGCTGAAAAGGAAGGCGGCCACGAGAATAGGGCTTCCGCGGGGCTGTGAGCTCGATATAGATAGATGGAGGTATCCACGGATGATGGACAGAATGCAGGAATCAAGGGCAAAAGAACGATATACCCTGTCGAAGTCGAGGGATTCTGCCGCGCCCGCCAACGCCAACGCCAACGCCAACGCCCTAGGTCTTACGCCCTGTCGCCGAGCCCAGCCTCGAAGGGGAAGTAATTGAACGTCGACATTCGAATGTACCAACGCTAGTGCGCCATTTTTGGTAATTGATGCACCAAGGACAGCGGCAGGACAGCGGCAGCGGCAGCGACGACGTCGGCGTCGACGTCAACAACATCAACCAACACCGCGATGCGATGCCGTGTGAGGGCTGGATTTAGGTGGCGATATAGTATACATTTATATCTAGTATATAAATATATATTCTTTTATTTTCAAGATATATGTGTATATCCTTCCTTAATCCCTCCTTTAATTGCTTATGCCAAGAGTCAGATCAGGCAGCCATTAATCTTAGCTGTAAATCGCAATCTCTCACCGGTGAAGAACATGGATATGGCCTCTTCCGTCCCTTTACCCCGCACTACCAGCGCCACACCACCATACGAGGCTGCCAATATATATGTATCTATATTATATATACGTGGCACCAGTAGTCCCCTTGTTGAGAATATACATACATACATATACAGTACCATCAACGGGACCAGGTTTAAATGATCTATGTTTCACTTCGACGCTGCAACATCGATTACCTATGGAAGCCCTGTCTCGGCCGATGATAATGAGGCTGAGCCTGCTGAGAGACTTTGTCACTTTCCGATGTATAAAGTAAGCTTGTCCATATACCTAATGGATGTGAGCGTGGGCGAGATCTCCATGTTATCTCCTTTATCCTAAAACCATCTTCTCAATATTACCCGGCGACACACGAGAGGTCATGCCAGCGCTCTCTTTAGTCTCGCAGCCGAATACTCTCATTACTCGAAACATTACAGCCACAAATGCTAGTACTGCTTTGCAAGTCGTATGCGCCTGGCCAGTCTCAGGCCAGTATGGCCCAGGTTCAAGAGTCTTGTAAGTTCTCCTTCGCCGCCCACGCATAAGCTTGGCGTCCGACGAATTGATAACTAGACGCTTCATCTCTTCTTTTCTAGGTACTATGTCCTCATAGCAGCCTGCGTCTTTGCTCGAAAGGAAGAATGGCTTAGGAACACTTACTTAGCAGCTGCGTTGATTTTTCCCGCAGTCGCTGCCCTCCATGGCATCGTCCTCGCCGCAGTTCACGTCAATGGTGAGTCCTTCCTCCTCATATGTGCCTATGTCCCTATGTGCCCTCACAGTTGACAGCTGACAGCTCCATACTCTAGGTGCCGTCGATATGGATGTCTATGGAGCTTTTCAGCTATGCTCGATAGGCATCTTGGCCGCTCCCGTGACCGTCAGGCTATCTCGGACGTACTTCTATGATCCCGGTCGGAATACGATCTTCTTGTGGACCGGCCTCATTCTTGCTGGTGAGCACCGGTCTTGGTCATCTTTGCAAAACTTTGCTTATGGTCAAACTTTTCCCTGAAGGACTGCTGAGCTTAACCGTCGAGTTCTTCCGCGTCCAAACGTCCGATTGCACCCACGACGACTCGGGCAACCCGATCTCCCCCGACGCCGGCAAGTTCTCCTACGGGACCACGTGTGGCCTCACTTGCTCTGTCGAGCAAGGCCCCTACTCTCCCATGCGAGGCGGCTCCGTGAACAACATCTACGTAATCCCCGCACCGGACAAGCTCACCTTCGACACAGCCACGCTCCTCGCAGCTGCATGCTGCATCCCCGCCATCCTCTCACTAGTATCCATGTGGAACAAGATCCTCGATATTAACTGGAAGACGCGCTTCGGCGATGGAAATGAGGATGACCGGATCGACGAGCCCATCGAGGGCACGAATGGCGCCACCATTGGGATGATAAAGAGGGTCAACACCTTGATCAGGTTGCTCCTGAGTGCCGTGGAGATTCCTGTGTTCGGTGCTGCCGTACTCGCCATCCTCATCATCGGCGAGAGGAACTTCTTCAGTTCTCAGGTCTTGTATCAGACTGAGCCCATAGCTAGTATCGGTACGTGATCGCGTTCGTTCGTGGTCATCATAGATTGCTGACAGACTTCATTCCGTTGTAGGCCAATGGGCACCCATTGTTGGTACTGCACTCGCTGTGATAGGGTCTCTGTACCTTCTCCTGGCAGCAGATATGGAGGCTGTGAAGGAGGAAGCGGAGCCAAATGCTCCCATGCAGGAAGTCGCCGGAGGCCCGTTTACAGCGCCCCCCCACCCGGACGTCACTCTAGGTGATACCACCGGCATGCGCCGTAGCTTTTCGAACGGTCGTGAAGGGACCTCGAGTGAAATAGTGTCTACAACTAGTCGAGCTGCCTCGGGGCAAGGCGACCAAACCAATGGATCGATAGCCGACGCGGGCAACAGACACAAAGTGACTAAAGCGTTAACCGCGATCAGCATCTCCCTCGGCACCGCAGCGCCCGACTGGTTCGACGACAAGTTCAAGCATGGAAAAGCAGTCGAGTTCCCTGAGATCCCAGGGGAGATAAACCGAAACCAGAAACTGCCTCAGATCCGGGACCAGTACAACCCCCACCCGGACACGGATGAAAACGGCACACCCGTGCTTCGCGAACAGCGTTCGAGAGCGGGTAGCTTCACCGGCAGCGTTGCCTCCGGAATTTGTATCGAACGTATCTCGACGACGCCTGGAGCAGCATTACCTCAGTCGCCGCAGTCACCACGTTCTCCGTCACCATTCCCGCCGTCCACCACACCTCGAAGACCGCACGCTAGCACGTTGCCGGGCGAACGAACCTCGTTCGAGCTACAGAACCCTCCATCTTCATCTGCTGGTTCAATCACAGGTAGGCTGCGACCGCGACGGGACACGCTCGATGTGCCGTCGCCGGTCCATCACAGTTCTACGCGGAACAACCCATCCGCTTCCTCCATCCCCTCCGTCATCACCATACCCGGGGGCCAGAGTTCACCTGCCATCGTGGTCTCCTCCGATCCCGACACGTCCTCTCCAGCACATACGCCAACTTTTATCCCAACCGCACCCTCTTCACCGTCCAAGCCGCTACCAACACCGCCAACGGCAGCGAGCGCCGCCTCTCTCGTCATGACGCCGGCCCCAGTCCACTCCACGTCTCCATAATTCAGAGGATATCCGAGGCTCTGGACTTTTATTGATTCATCCATCACATAAAATTTCGACTCGCGGCAAAGCCACGATGTCCTCGCAGTCATCCCAGACTCCCAGCATGCGGTCAATCTCACGCTTCGCAGCCACGGCGACTGGACGAAGAGGGAGCTCTTCCGGCAGCGCTTGAAGTCATTGTATGTACAAAGCCTCCCTCGCATGAAATGGTGCGGGGTTGGAGGGGTAGTGATTGATGTGGCGCTATGGTACTTCGTTGCTGAAATCTACGTGCTGCCTGGCAATACAAGTCTGCGGAAGAATTACTAAAAGAGAAACCTCCGACGTCGTTTTCGCGAATAATCGTTGGTTTCCACAAACTGTACTCGGGTACAGTTGGTCCAAGCGACTTGCATCCTCCGAGCGACTTGCGGACGATGCCATTTGGTACTGGAAATTTTCGGGGCGTCTCAGACGAGGGGACCGCTTCCGCCGTCTCAAACCGGTTCCTCCGACCCTGAGCGGAGCTCAGTTTTGGGTGGAAAACCAACGATCAGCCTCAGCGAAACGGCAAATTTCGTCCAACTGCAAACGATGACGTGGACAACTCCAGTTGTCTGCAATGCGGCGCGCTCACGCTCGAGGAAAAGCTTTGCATGCAATCTTGAATTGTTTTTAATATTTATTTATTTTAATAGCAAGCCTCTTAGTTCCATAGCGTATTTTATGGCAGAAAGGGAAACATGTTGTGGGGTGAGTCTTGGGAGGAGCGAAAATCCCATACGACTTGTACGCTTTATTGGGCATCATTCTGCAAAGCTGCCCCTCGTTTCCTCTTCTAACTGTCAGCTTGGGTTACTGTGGGAAATGAAGAAGGCTGCTAGCAACACATCTAATCACGAGTCCTACGATGGAGGGCGTGGAATAAGGGCCCAACATAATGTCGAAAAGCTCCGGTGAGGAGTAGATGCTTGCCATTGTTGTGGCCATCCCACGGAGGGACATGCGAAGCCTCAACATTCGAGATGTGGCAAGTGCAGAAAAGTTTAGAGGTGTGTCAAGTCACGCTGGAGCCCACGGGCATGGAATGAATCAATATTCCCAGATGTATGTGATGTGCCCTGCTCGCAAGGATGGCAAGGCCATTGGGACCTGCGTGTTGGCCATTGCTGAAGAAGTCACATTGTGAGAATATTCCGCAGATAGGTGTAGGTGTTGCTATCCGAAGATAAAATGTCTTCCTGGCGCCTGACACGTGTTCTGGGTTTCAAAATGGGCTCAATGCGACTAGATCTTGTGATGTCGCTGTTTCTGTCGCCGTGCCACCGTTTTGTAGGCGGCGACATTCGTACGAACCCATCTTACATCATAAACAGGGTGATAGATGGGATCACAAGGACAGAGTACATAACTTGGATAGTTTTGACGGAGAGTTTCCCTTCTATAGACTATATTCTAATTGCCTCGAGGCCCTCCCTCGACGGCTATCCATTGATAGATCTATCCATCGCCCCTTAACCCCCCTCCATCGCCCTCTGAGGCCCCTCCATGGATTCATGGATCCATCCATCAGCCCTTAAAGCCCCATTAACCCCTCCGCTATGAAAACGTATCGATCCAGTTCATCAACCTCTCCAGCGGGTTGAAGTGGTTCCACGACATAGTTGACCAGGGGGAAAGGGGCAGGGGGTGGGGTTTGAATGGAATTAGCGGATGGATCAAATAGGACATTTGTTCGTGAACAAGGATGTGAAGAAGCGTGGGAATACCAATTGTACAATTGTTAAATGTGAAGGGCTAAAAGGGTGGCTGTTGCAGCTTTGCTGGGAGCAACGTAGGCGGACTCGAAGCACAAAGTGAAACAATTCGTAGTAGGGCCACTGCTCACCTTCGCTTCACCCTTCAAAGCAGCAAGGAGTTTGAATTCCACGCTATGCCTATTGGCACGATTGAGACTACTATCCAGGTGATTATGGAGCTTATGTATAGCAGAGCGGACGGGATGCCCAGTTCTCTCCAGTCTGTGGTCGTGCTAGTAGATGCATTGCAAGTATTCATTTATATGTAGAACAGAGAACTGAGATAAAAGAAATAGTACAGAGGACAAAAACATACAACAGCAGGTATTCGCTGGTGGTCACCCACCCAACTACTAATCTGCCGATCTGGAGCTTATGTATGGCAGAGCGGACGGGATGCCCAGTTCTCTCCAGTCTGTGGTCGTATGTGACAGTTGTACAGTAGTGTTGATCCATATGCCAACGACGAAGTGATATAGGGCAGGAGTCAGGAGGAAACCTTCATATTCTCTGTGGGTGAAATCTCAGGTCCCTCACAACCCCGGAGCGCATGCTGGCCAGCAACTATCATGCCATACAAGTCCAAAACACGTACTGTCCATACAACTCCCTCGGAATTCATCAAACCCATCCCATCCTGCCAATGCTCCGCCCATCCCATCCAACGCCCCAGAGCCTGCCATTCCCTCTTCCCGTCCACCTCCCCAGCCACCTCCTACCCTCCCTCGCTCCCGTCCGCCCCAATTATTTAAAATCCGCTGCAGTCAACGCCTGCACCACGCTCGTCCCCTCACTAAACCTCGTGCGGAAGATGCGATTCGCATTCTGGAACATGCCGTCCTTCAGACTGACCACGATGAACTGCGACCCCTTGAACCGCGTCTTGATCAGGCGGCCGATGTTCTGCGTGTGCGACAGGTCGAGCGCGGCGTCTACTTCGTCCAGGATGTACATCGGTGCGGGCTTGAATTGGAGGAGAGCCATGATGAGGGAGAGCGCTATGAGCGAGCTGTTTCCCATCAATATACTGGTACGGACGATGCCATCACGGGGTCGAGTAGAGGGGAACCATACCGTTGTCCACCACTCAACTCGGTCAAACTCTGCTTCCACACCTTCCCCAGACACACCTTCACCTCCAAGCCTTCATTAATAGTCTTCCCCTCCGGCGGATCCAGCTTCGCGAAACTTCCAGGCAACAACTCGTTGAAGATGGCCCCGAAATCACCGTTCACCTTCTCCCAGGTCTCCTGCAATGCCTTCTTCTTATACTCATCCAGGCTACTGATCGTCTCCTCAATCTTCTTCTTATCGCGGATCACGGTCTTCATCATATTCTTCAAGCTCACCTCTTTCTTCTCGACAGAATCGATCATGTTCATGACCTTGGGGTTGATCTTCTTCTTCATGCCCTGGAAGCGCTCGGTCAAATTGCGAAGAGATGCCTTACACTCGGCGATGTTCTGGCCATTGAAGTCGTAGGGCGTGCCGGCGCGTCCAAAGTTGGTCTTCTCATCCGCGATCCATTCATGCTCCCTCTCCATGTTTGCGACGGTCTGGACGGCGGCTTGTTGCTCCTTGTGGAATTTCTCGATCTGATGCCCAAGCTTTTGCATCTCGAGACCCTCTTCGGTAATGCGCGCAGCCTTGGAGCGGGAGGCATCCTCGAGGGATCGCAACTCCTCATCGAAGCCGGTAAGTTTTGCACGCTCGTCGTTAAGCTGCGCTTGTGCGGCGTCATGATCGCGTTGCGCCTGCCGGCCCTCCTTCTGGAGCGCCAAAATTTCTTCTTCTTGAGCTTTCAGGGCTTGTTCGCACTCTTGAAGCTGTTCTTGGGCCGTCGATAATTCTCCGCCGATTTGTTCAGAGTCTAGCCTTGCTCCTTGAAGCTCCTTCTGCAATACCTTAACGGCCGCTGAATTCTTGGTCAATGCCTTCCTCAGCGAGTCGAGGTCTTTTTGCAGCTCCACGAGCTTGCCGTCCTTATTGTTATCAAAGTCCTTCATATCCTTCTCGATGCGTTTGATATCCTTGGCTGCCTCGTCCTGACGCTTTTTCGCTTCTACCAAATCAGATTTGAGTTGGACAATGGTCTCCTTCATGTTCTGCACCTCCTGAATAATCGAAGATGAAGAATTGCCGCCAATTTGCTCCTCGGTAAGCTTAATCTCGTGAGACTTCAGGTCCAATTCTTGCCTGATCTTCTTCGCCTGGTCAAGCTTCTTCTGCTCGCGTGCCATGAAGGCCTGAAGTTCTGCAAGTCTATGCTCTGCTATCTTCAAATCTCTAGTGAGCTCATTCAACCTCTGCAAAGTCAAAAGAACGCCACTGGAATTTGGTGCGCTTCCTCCTGACAGCGTGCCGGAAGGATCGTAGGAGTCTCCTTGAACAGTGATGGACCTCATGCGCACCGAAGGGTCGAAGGTCACACGCTTGGCAGTCTCTGCATCTGCACAGATCAAGGTATTTCCGAAGACATATTCCATCGCTGTCGAGACTTCATCGTCATATCCAACGAGTGAGAGGGCAAGGTGAACCTTATTAGGTGCGATTTTCTGTGCAGCACCAATCTTCTCCGCTGATGCCCTGAAAGCCGCAATCTTGTTGAGAGGAATGATGGTGACGCGCTTCTTCAGTTTACCGTTCTGCAGCAGCTGAGTACCCGTCACTTCAGTGTCAACAACGACGTTATATAAGCGGCCACCAGCACAAATCTCAAGTGCGGTTCCTGCTTCTGACTTGTCCTTATCTAGCGTGAAAAGTTGTGCAACCAATCCCTTGACTTTCGACCGATCGAAATTCGGAGTTGGATCAGAATAGTTGAAGTCGATATTCGCAACTTTCCGCTTCATGGTATCTGCTTGCTGGCGAAGTGTTCGAATCGTCTGCTGGAGAGAGGACTCCTCCTTGTACATTTCATCTTCCTTTCCAGCTTCAAATCCAAGCTTGCTCAGGTTGGCCTCCAACTTTTGAGCTTGGATTTTCAGTCCTTCCAGATCATTCAGTAAACCAGCATTTTGCTCCTTTGCTTTCTTCGCTCGCGGTTCTTCTTCTTTGATCCGCTTCTCAAGATGAGCTATCTTGAGCTTGGCTTGCTCCTGCTCCGTCGAGGCGCCGCTGGCTCTATTCCTTGCATCCTGAAGTTGTCCTTGGTAACCGCTCTCCTGGCCTTCTTTTGAGGCTACGCCAGTCTGCAAGGTTTGCAACAACTCCTCCTTGGTCTCTACCTCGGCGGTCTGCTTCTCCAACTCTTCCTTGGCTTCATCGAATTGTGCTTGAAGTTTGTCATAAATCTTGGTCTTCTCCTTGAGCTGCTTCTCCAAAACGGAAACGGTCTTCTGCACAGAGGTTTTTCGTTCTTGCTCTTCCGCCATGCTGGTTCGCTTCAGCTCTATCACAGTCGATAAGCGCACAATTTCATGCGTATGCTTCTTCACCTCGTCCTCAAGCGCCTGCGCTTTGCCGCCTTTCCGAAGTTCCTTATCGCGCTGGGCCTTCACACGTTTAATATCTTCCTCCAGATTCGCGATTTCGTTCTTCAGCCGCTCTGCACCCTTTTCCAGATCCGCCGCCCGCTGCTTCTTTTGTTCTAAATCCGTGGCCGAGAGCTTCAGCTTCTCCTGGTTCTTAACATAATCATGTGCGACAACAACCCTCGTCAGTCTCTCCAAGTCGTTCTGCGTCTGTTGGAAATCCAAGAATGCCCGCTTCTCCGTCCTCAATTTGTCCAGCTTTGGTTCGATTTCGTCCTTCAGCAGTTCTGTAATCTCCTGGACCTTCATCTCCTTCTTCGCCATCGTCTTGAATGCCTTATCCCTCCTGTCCTCGAACATCCTCGTCCCAGCCGCTTCTTCGATCATGGCCAGAATCTCCACCGCCTTCATGTTCAGGACCTTCGTGATTCGCCCTTGCATGATGAGGAAATTCGGGTTATTGATATTGAGCTGGACGGACTGGAAGAGGTTCTGCACGGTCTGCTGTTGCGCTCGATGCCCGTTGATGAGGTATTTGCTCGTTCCTCCGAGCACAATCTGGCGCGTAACGCTGATTTGCGCATACTCCTCGAACCCGATGGGCGACTTTTTCTTATCCCGATTGTCAAAGACTATGGTGACGCTCGCTTTGGTGACTCCTGCTTGGCCGCGCTTATAGATGAGGTCCTGCGATTCGTGAGTCTGCTGTTGTTTCATGCCTGCCATGTGCCATGAGGGGCTCTACCTGTAAGTTCTGCGCGCGCACTGTTGTCATGTTCGTGATGCCGAGGACGAAGCATATCGAGTCGAGGATGTTTGATTTTCCACTTCCGTTCAAGCCAGTAATCGAGTTGAAGCTTTCGTCCCTGCAGACAGTCAGTATGCGGCCTGTGCAGTGATGGTTGCCATTGTTTACCATCCCGAGATAACTGTGCGCACAGCGTACGACTTGAAGCCCTGGAAGGAGTCAGCACATGGATGCAGATATGGGGCGCAAAATGCCTCACGTCAATAATGACCTCTACGACCCTCATTTTGGCGGCTTCGTAGTTGGTCGTGAACTGTATAGTCCAGAGGAGAGGGGCCGGGGCTTATCGGTTCGTCGTCGTCGAGGTAAACGCGAATTGCATGTAAACAGACGCGACAGCAATTTCGTAAGGCCACACATAGTGCGAGGCACACATGCATAGATCTGGGGTCCCTCCACGTTATTTACACTTTAGGTATTGTACATCGTCTAGAATACATAGGTAACATCAAACAGAATACGTTGATTAGTTTGTTGTTCTTGTATATATCCTACCTTATTTGACAGTGGACGATTTTGTTCTTTCTTTCGGTCTACGAAACGAAGGCTCACAAGCACAAGAGCGCCGAAGTATATACACACTCTGTATTGTATCTAGAGCGGGGCAGCATACATATGTACCATGAGAGCAACACATGGCTGGGTATGCATATGGATTATATATGATGCTTACAGAATCAGATTAATGATGCACATATCGACGCTCAAATGCCATTCTATTCACATCCAGTTCTTCGCACAGGCTAGGGACGGTGATACATATGATACATACCAGGTAGAGCATACAGGTCTACATCGAGGTGACAGCTGTAGGTACAGGAGACGCATTAGCCTCGGTCTGACATCGTGGGGTAATAAACATCGTCGGATCGGTACACGAGCCAACCTACTCTATTTTGTCTTGCCCTCTAGGCAGTACTCTATCACGATTATCATTATTATTATTATTATTATTATTATCGCACACTACATTGCTGCAGGAATCACAATTGATCTCTCCTTTTCTCTTTCATCCAATCCATCTGACGCGCTAAACATCCGCTCGCTCTCGGAAATCGGAATCCAAGCAATGGCTAAAGATGATACTCGGATCCAGCCTGTTGCGCCTGTCGGCCCCGAAGACGTTGGACCGGCTGAGAGAGATGCCATGCATCTCGACAACGTCCGATCATTCCTAGAAGGTTCCTCGGAAGAAATCCAGGTGAGCTAAGCTCCCGTCTTCAGATCTAGTCCGGAAGCAATTGGGAGAGTATCAGCGAAATGGGACATCCGCGTTGGATCAGATCAGATGTCCTTGAGGCTCAGATCATTGCTTGCAGCCACGAGCAGCAGAGCTGACTGCAAAGTAGGGTTGGGGAGAGAATCTGCGGAGAACCGGCTTGACTATCCTCTCCGCCACAGACAAACCGACAGGAAAGGTGGTATATGAATACGTCTGCCATCAAAGTCATACCAACCGCCTTGGCAACCTCCATGGAGGCTGTGCAGCCACGATCTTTGATTTCTGCACGACGACGGCTTTGTTTCCACTGGCCAAGCCAGGGTTTTGGAGATTTGCTGGAGTGAGCAGGACCCTGAACGTGACGTATCTGAGGCCGATCCCAGTCGGCGAGACGGTCATTATCGAATGCGAAGTGGTTGCGGTGGGGAAGAGACTGGGTGAGTATTTGAACTTCAGCCTGCTGTATTGTGCAAGGCTGACTCGTATCATAGCCACAATTACTGCGACGATGAAGCGCAAGTCTGACGGTGCTCTAATGTGTATGTGTGAGCATGGGAAAGTCAATATTGACCCGAAGCTGTGAATGGATCAAGGTGTGGTTGTCAAGCATGCAGCGCTTTGGCTGGCCTGGCAGTGGCAGTGGCAATGGCATGACCCGGCGATGTTTTCTCCGAAGGCTTCAAAGGCCATTGCTAGTAAGAATAATGGCATGGGAGCGGCTTCGTCAAGAAAGGCACATGGAACCTGTATAGAGCTTGGCATAAAATAGAACGTTAAATTCGAGACAGAGATGTAATGTTTTTGGCCCTTCTGCTGATGACGCACGAGCGGTACATGCAGGTTTCTGGTCACGTTTTTCGAGGTTTCTTCGAAAGACAAACTTTTTTTAAAAAAATCCAGGAAGTTTGTTTGTATCATGGACATGGAGATACTCGGTTTCGCAACGTTGAATTATTGTCGTGTGAGGTCAAATCAGGAGAGTGACGGGGAAGTCCACAAAATTTCCACCGCGAAATACGGAATTTCCGTTAAAACAAAACTCCAAGCCATTGGCAAACCCACAGAGGAAGCAATCATGCTATTATTTTCGCCACAAATTGCGCCATGTGGAAGGAAGAAGGAAGAGGGGAAGGAAAAGGAAAAGGCAAAGGCAAAGGCAGAGAAAAGGAGACACGGAGAAAAGGAGAAGGAGAAATGGCTGCGCCACAAGGCCACTCCACACAGGCAAAGTGGATGAGGTGGTGAGTGGTGGTGATGGATGCGACGAGACGGCCCGCAATTCCCAGTCCATGGTTGGCTGCCAAGTCTCTCACAAGCCAAATAATAAAGATACATATATGTACATACATACATACAGGTACACACGTATAACTATTGAATTGGAGCCACTTTCCCCTATACGCGGATGAGATTGAGCAGTCAGTAAGATTCGATGCCCAGAGAAGCCTAACTTGGCAGCGTTGAAGCAAAGCAAGCAATCTTAGAAGATACACATGTATATGTACATATATACATATGTACATGTGTACCTATGTACATATATGTATCCTGACTCCTCAGCTGGCTTTAAGTGCGGAAGGTGGACAATCATCTCCGTGGCAGCTTTGAATGGGGAAGGTCAGATCCTTCTCAGCGATTGTCAGAGCATGTGGCAGGTTTCGGGGTGACTTACACAGCATATACACCAGATATGTCGGATGTTTGATGGATGTATATACGTATATTATATATATATATATATATATGTATATGTATATGTATATGTGTATATAATATGTATGTATGCAGGTATAAATGTTCGTCGGCTTCGGTACTTATTTACGGAGTATGGAGTATTATCGGAGGGGACCACCAGGTCTGCTTAGAGCACTTTAGAGTACCAGATATCTGGAGTAGATAGATACTTCAGAGATACTCCAAATATACTTCCATTCAGCAGTGGTTTATGCATAACGGATTAGGTACCTTCAAAGTAGCCCATCACGTATTCTGCGCTCGTTGACAGGAATTGGGGCCGCTAAACCCCACGCGTCTAGAACCGGGGTAGAAGGCCGATCTGCACACTGGGTACGTATCGACGTATCCACGTATCCACACAGGCTCTCCACGCACGCACGCTTGATTCGCGGCTTTGCGCAGATGCAGCCTAGGTCCTGACTTCTCGACAGGACCCTAAGACCCTTATTCTACTTCTTCTACTTCTTCTACTTGTCCTCTTTCTCCTCCCTCTTCTCCTCTCCCTATTCTCCTGATTCTCCTGGTTCTCCTGACTCTCCTCATTCTACTCATTCTCCTCATATTCACACTCATTACTTCTCGCATTCCCAATTCTGCCACTTCACTTCACTTCATTTCACTTCACTTCACTTCGCCTCACTTCACTCCATTTTACTCCTGATTCCTTAAGGAGACAACAACAACAACAACAATAACAACCCCATTCACTTCCATGGGCCACATTCGGTAATTCCCGTCAACCATTCACCAAAGCCACCCATCCACATACGTCAGTCAGCTCAGGTCAGAGAAGCAGCGCAACCAACCCGCAGGCGCCTGCTCTCCATCGCACATTTGTGCCCTGGCCGCTCTCCGGCATGTCTCTTTCTGACTATCTCTACGATGCTCTCAAACTCGATCATTATCAACGCCTCGTCCAGGCGCATTACGACCACTATCACCAGCAGTTGCTCGCCGAGTTAGCCAAGATCCCGACCTCAACTTTCGTCATCATAATCCTCTCGATATGCATCCCTCCCCTGATCGCCCTCTTCTTCTACGAACATTACGAGGCGAAGGAGCGCGCCGAGCAGCCGCGAGGATGCCGGAAGCTGGGCATGAAGATCGAGAGCAACCTCTCGAACGAGTTCGACAGGAAATTCTCCGAGGGACGGCCGCCGAGCACCGAGGAGACGTCGGCGGAATGGTGGAGGGTGAAGAGCATGTGGATATACCCCGTCAAGAGCTGCAGAGGAGTCGAGCTCAACCGTGCGAACATTATCACGACCGGCATGGAATACGATCGCCAATTCACCTTTGCGCAACTGAAGAGCCCCTTTCCGGTCGCGGCTGATACGCCGCAGAAGGAGAAGGCGGCGCACAAGTGGGAATTCATCACGCAACGTCAGTTTCCGCTGCTGGCTCGCGTCAGGGTGGAGATGTGGGTCCCAGACTTCAGCAGTCCCACGTACAAGGCTCACGAGGACGAGGTCGAGGGCGGCGGCGTGGTCATCTTGAGCTTTCCCCATCTGCAATCCGGATGGAGAGGCAAGCTTGCGCAGCTGGGAGCGGCCTTCAAGGGCAGGGTCCCCGAGAAGCACTTCCGCGTGCCCTTTGACCCAACACCTGCGCAGATCGAGAAGGCGGGGTACAAGTTCGAGAATATGACTATTTGGAAGGATACCGTGAGGGCACTCAACATGGAGCTTGAAATCCCCGAGGAGTTGAGATACTACCTCGGCATCAGCAACAAGCTTGGCCTCTTCAGAGTCGACAATTCCCAGCTGAGAGAGGTGTACAGATGTGCGCCGAAGGCGGAAGAACTGGGCTACCAGCCAGTAACCGGCTTTCAAGACGCATATCCTCTTCATCTGATCAATCTCGCCAGCGTCAGAGACGTCGAGCGCCAGATGCCCAAGGAGAAAGGCGCGCCACGCCTCTCAGCGAAGCGCTTCCGCGCGAACATCATCAGTAGGTGCCACCCCAGCAGCCACCTAACAAAGCATTGCTAACCTGTCGCTAGTCACTGGCCCAGAGCCCTATGTCGAAGACACCTGGAAGCGCATCAAGATTGGCTTCTACGAGTACGCCGTCTCCTGCCGGACGGCGCGCTGCAAGCTGCCCAACGTCGACCAGACCACCGGCGAACGCCACCCCTCGGAGCCCGACCGCACGCTGCGCAGCTTCCGGAACGTGGACGCGGGCGCGGGGCCGAACGTCGGATGTCTCGGCATGCAGATGGTGCCGATTGCGCGGGAGAGCGCGATGAAGGTCGGGGACGAGCTGACGGCGCTGGAGTGCGGGGAGCACGTCTACGTGAAGCAGTAGGGTGGGCGCGCGCGCGCGCCCTCCGTCGGGGGGCTGCTGCGCTGCCTGCCGACGTGCAGGTTTAATTCGCGGGTATTGCATTCGGATCGGGTTGGGGTGAATATCACGGCATTGCAGGCGTCACATCTCGGGGGTTTCATTGTTCTGGAGTTGCGCGATTTTTCCTTGCCCCCCCCCCCCCCCCCCCGGAGGGGTGCCTAATTCCCCCCCCGGGGGGGGCGGGGGGCGAAAAAAAAAACCGGGGGGGGGGGGGCGCACGGCACACGGGGGGGGGGGGGGGGGG
>Ga0123337_10001622_pt1 | contig 28177 bp, 25 predicted proteins | sample frozenSSSSmetaG_FD_89792 | JGI IMG/M metagenome (GOLD analysis project Ga0123337, IMG submission 89792) | Glacier valley bacterial and archeal communities from Borup Fiord, Nunavut, Canada, to study Microbial Dark Matter (Phase II) -... | ecosystem: Environmental > Aquatic > Freshwater > Ice >...
CTTTATATTAATGCTGGAAGTTCAAATTTGGCAATTCCCTCCGCCGCGGCGGAGGGCAAGGGGGATTTTTCACTACTAAAACCATGTATAATTCTAGAACGTGCATTCATGCGGATACACATATTTTATAATCAACTCTAGATGTGATTACAACTTAAACTGTAGCGTCAGATACACTCCTCTTCCATCCGATGGTAGAATGCCTGGGCCGGGATATCCTGTAGCTCTTCTGGTGAAATAGATGGCATTTGTCAAATTGTTAACTGACCCTTCCAGCTTGAATTTTTGGAATTCATAAGATAAACTAAGGTCCAGGATATGGTAGGCTGGAATCAATCCCACTACTGCTGAAACCCCGCCTTCAGTTGCATTGGTGGCATCACTGAACTGGTCACTTAGAAAACTGTATTGTATGGAGGATTTGAATTTATTGTATCCTAAAGCAAGGCCAGTTTTGAAGTTGACTTTGGGTACAAACTCCACTTGATTGCCTGTGATTCCAGGCACCTCGCTCAGTTTATACTGGGAGTGAATAAGGGCAATATTGGTGAAAACAGATCCTTTCCACAGCTCATTTTCAGGTAGGAAAGTGTTGATGTAATTCCACTCCACATAACTTTCTAGGCCCTTGAGGATGGCTTGGCCAATGTTGGTTCTTTGTCTAAGCACCCTGTTGCTTTCATTATAATACTGTACTTCCCCAATTCTGTTATTGTAATTAAGATAGAAAAAGCTCAGGTCGTAATTGAGGATTTTTCCTTGATCTGAGCGAACTCCCAAATCCAAAGAATAGCCTTTTTCATCCTGCAAGTTGGGATCTATGGTCGCGGAGGGATTAGATATCCGCATGTCACTGAAGGTAATGGATCTGTAATTTTGAGAAATATTAGAATACAGTTCTACCTGCTGCGTAGGCTTGTAGCTGAAACCCAACCCTCCTATCAGGAAACTTCTGGTATTTGATCTGGACTCCTCAGTGACTGTTCTATCCAAAATATTACCGGCAAGATCTTTAAATTCCGTAGCATAGTATCCCTCAGAAGAGGTTTTGATGTACTCAAATCTTACCCCCGGAGTAATGGAAAACTGCTCATTGATGAAAAAGATGTTTTCCATAAAAAGAGAGGTATTTCTATTTGGAAACTCATAATCATTGAGCAATTTATTTTCCCCAGGCACATAGTCGAAATCAGCATCTGATCCTGTGCTACCAAAGCCCTGACTGCTATGGTTATACCCATGGTAATACCTAAGGCCCGCAAGTCCTATCGATTGAATATTCCCTATCGTGTATCTTTTCAAATACCGAAGTTCTGCTCCCCAGTTTTCGAAATCCCCTTTGATCAAATCTCTTTCCGAGTTGTCGTCTATAGTTGCTACACGGTTGGGACGAAAGCCCACAGAATAGCGGTTGGCATTCAAGCCGAAAACTCTAAGATTGATGGAATTACTTTTATTGAATTTATGGTCCAAATGCAGGGCATAAAGATTCCAATCCACCTGAAACCAGTTTCTCTCCCTGTTGCTTTGTCGGGGATCCTGCAGGTACATCTCATCAGTAAGTCCACCCGGCTGCTGGGCGAGGTAAGACATCTTGGTGAAATCCACACGCACACTGGTTTTCTCAGAAAGCTGGTAATTGATGTTTGAGTAAAAATTATAGCTCTCAAACTGAGAATTTGGTCTCCAGCCCTCCCCTTTTTTGTATTGAAAAAATGAGTAATAACTGAGTTTGCCGGCAGTGCCACTGACGCTGGTAAAGGTATTGTAGAATCCGAAGGATCCCAGGGTCTGTCTGGCTGTAAGTTCAAACTTTTTATCTTCCACCGGGCGCTTCATCTGGAAGTTGATAAGCCCACCGAATTGAGTTCCATACTGCAAGGAAGCCGCTCCACGGACGATTTGAATTTTACCTATACCCTCCAAAGGAGGGGTATAATAACTCTCTGGATAGCCCAAGGCATCGGCGCTGATATCGTACCCATTTTGTCTGGTGTTGAAATTGGAAGAGCGATTGGGGTCCAAGCCTCTGCCTCCTATGCTGAGCTGAAGTCCTGCCCCATCATTTTCCCAGATATTCAAGCCGGCCACTTTAGAATAAGCCTGTCTGGCATTATTGGTAGATAGATTTGCTGTTAAATTCTCGGTTAGAATCACTTCAGATTTTTTAGCTTCATATAGGCCCATGTCATCCACCGAGCGCATTCTAGAAAGCCCAAAATCAGCCCCTGAATCTGTCACCACTGTTTCGTCTAAGTCTTGGCTTTGGGGCGTGAGTAGGACTTGCAGGGTTTGATCTTTTCCAGAGATCAGCACTTGTATATTTTTATACTGGAAGGATTCACTGGTAAAATGTACAGTGTAGGCTCCGTCTGCTAGCTTATCGAAGCTGAACTCTCCTTTCTTATTTACCTCAACCAATTTTGATCCATCATTCAGGTAGACAGTACACTGTGCAATGATGCTCTGATCTTCAGCAGACTTGACGGTCCCGCTCAGTTTATGCTGAGCCATCAGGATCAGCGGAAATAAGCTTAATATCAGGGTGTTATAAACCTTTAATTTCATCTTGAAATGTTAAAATCCAATGTTTAGGGCGAAATGATTCTTTTTCCTTTGAAAGGTCAACGGTTGGGTCTATCAATGCTTTTCCTATTCTGCCATTCAGCGAGACATAGGTGTCGGCGTAGATTTGAGGGTTTTCAAACCCCGCTTTTTCATAATGCTCTTTGAGAATATGGGCATACTGCAGAATCATATCCGGCTGCGTAGCCATCATTTTCTCCTGCTGTGGAGTCAAGAAATCCTTGTTATCCACCTCAATGATTTTCCCCATCTCATCTTTGATGATAAATGACGCTGCCCCCATTTTCTCCATGAGCATAACACGCCAGGAAAATCTATATCCTTCCTCCGTCCAGAATAACTCACCCGGATATAGCAGGTATCTAAAGGGGAAAAGCAGCTGAAATGAGAAGAAAATAAGCAGTCCAACAGTCACAAGATTTTGCTGAATCTTTGAAAAACTATAGGTTCGAACTGGTGTAAGAAAGGAATGGCTAACGGTAAGAATTGCACCGATTTTACGAATAAAGGCTTGATGAAAACCTGTAGAAAAAAAGATCAATGCTGTCCCTATCATAATGTAAGGGAACATCCCAATCGGAAAGAGTAGCGAGGTAAGCAAGTGGAAAGTAACCACTGAAAGGAAAGCCAGTTTACGTGTAGGCTTATAGAGCAAAAGAAAAGCTATGCTCAAATCATAGAGGCAACCAATCCAACTGAACAGGTATGCAACCCATAGTTCATTGAATAATCCGCCTATGAACGGAATATCATTTTTTGCCGGAAGCCATATTTTCATAGGTAAGGCATGGAATAACCAGTCAGAGTTCAGCTTGGCCAGTCCGGCATAGAAATACAAGATAACCACTAGCAACCTGATGGAATCGGTGCACCAGCTTGGAATTTTGTCTGAGTTTATCTGGGGTTTTCTCCAGGCATCCACAGAGAAATAGGCATTTGCCGGTAGGAAAATAAGTAGAAAGCTTAGCAGGGAGATGAAATAATAATGGTTTAGATAGGTGGTTTTATCCATCAGCTCTATGTAGGTGAAGCTCAGGAAAAACAGGATACTCGCTCCCCTATAAAATAGGCCAATGCAGATAAGCAATGCGGATAGAATCGCTATGATAAAAAGCAGGTAGGTATAGGGTCCTAATGGCTTTATCCATTCGAAACCGTAAAAAGTAAAATGATGCTTGGGCTCAATGTATAGCTGAAAAATCCAGTCTTTAAACCAAAAACGCAACATACTGATCATCATCAAAACACCAAACATCATCCTGAAAACAGCCAAGGCTGCAGGGGATGATGTTTGGTTAAAATAGGATGAAAATGATGTTTTCAGATCAGTCACCGTCATTGTCTGTGTAAGTGATGGTGATGCTCATGGCAGAAGTCATATCTACCTTAAGAATTCTGACAGCTTTTTGCATCTCCTGATACACCTTTACCATCGCCTCATTATCAGTTTCTATTTGATAGTAATAATCATCTGATAAGGCTTCAACAAGATTATCTATAAGTGAAAATTGCTCATTGATGTATTCAGATAATAATTTTCCAGTGCTAGGATCTTTTGCGCCAATTGAATTCAAATAGGACTTCAAGGAAGGGCCTTGTTTCCCATTTGCTTTTCCATTGAAAAAATTGCTAAAAGCTAGCTGAGCGGTTTTGGCTAATTTCCCGGAAATGTCTTTTTTATAATAAGCTTCCACTTTATCAGGGTTTGGAGTACCTGCGCTGGCAATCGTTGCGCCTGAAGGAATTCCAAATTTCCCACTCCGCACATGTCTCTCATAATAAAGCACATAGGCATTCACAAGGGAGGCAGTGGAAGAACCAATATCCAGACCGGTTCGGTTGATAAAATCATCCTTTGCAGTTCCCTTCCACTCAGAGATGACCTGATCTAAAAGTGTATCCATTCTAGATACAAGCACTTTTATATACGAAAGCCTCTGTGCTCCTTTTTCAGAGTCAAGGTAAAACGCGAGGATATTTTCCTCTTGAGCTGCCACGCCATTTAGCAGAAAATCCAATGCTGGAAATCCTTGCTGGGCATAGGCTGGCGGTAAGTTTAGATTGGCAGTTCCTGAGGTGATGTTGTTTTGAATTCCGGCAACATCGGCAGGATAGATATTGAAGAAACTTCTAAGCGTATATTTCTCAGCAGGCCCTACTTCATACATTTCTACATTTTGCCAAGAGATATAAGCTTCAGTCCAAGAAGTTCTAAAAGCCGAAAGGCTAGCCTCAGTGGGATTGGTGGTGAAATCATCCGCTGTGATCAGCATAGCCTGCAAATCCTTGTCAAACTCAGCGTAAGAAGGAAGAATCAACTCCTCTACCCAAAAAGTAAGCATTTCTTTTCGGTCAGTGGAAACATCAGGCTGGCTTATATTCTCGGTAGAATCTACGCAGCTTACCAAGGTTGCCAAAAGCAGAAATAGGATTTGAGTCTTTATATTTTTCATCGTAGGGCTTTTTCAGAAATGAAAAAAGTATCAACCTACTCTTAATAGGCCGATACATTTTTGGAAATCTTTATTTATCAGAGGTTAAACTTCGCCTTAATGGCAGCTTCAGCATTGCTGATTTTAGTGGCATCTAAGTCCCAAAATCCATTGTCACTTCCAATAAGTGCGAGCAAGATCGAGTCTGAGAAGTTCGCATCAGCCTGATAAGTAGTTGCAAATCGTAAGGCGTAAATGAATCCAATTGCTTCGCCTATTGCATGCGCTCTCTTATCTGCAGTTGCGCTGGTTCTCCATTTTCCTAAATACCCTAGGGCTGCATTTGCCAATGCTTTTTCAAACTCCTGTCGGATAAACAAAGCTTGATTTTCCAACTCAACACGATCATTGTTAGCAATCGCAGCTCTTCCTTTCAGAAATGCCGGATAAATTTTAGCATAGCTAGCCTTATTGTATTCCCAGATATAGGATCCTGCACCAAACTCTGACACTGTACCCTTCTCACTGTCTGTGAATCCTTCCAAGTAAATAGGATTAGTAGTAAGCGTACCGTAGGCTATATCCCAGTTATGCTCAAGTTCCGTGTAGTTTGCTCCAGCTACCAGCGTAGAATTATCAGCATTTAATCCAGCTGATAAAAGCACGTTGCCAATGTAATCAAGCTGAAATGCGCCAATCAAAGATTTTTGAATGACCTGTGCGATTTCAATTCCATCTTCATTTAAAAGGTAGTTCCCTAGTTTCCCCGCTTGGTTAACTCCAGCTTCCTCATTGAGAGATAAGCTTATGTCTTCAATTTCTGCAAAAAGTAATTCGAAGTTTGCTTGGGTACTTTCAATTTCCTGTGCGGATTTGGAAGCTGCAACTCTCTCACTTAGGCTGATAGAAGAGTTGTTCAAATCAGCAGCAGTGAATAAGTCTCCGGTTAATTCCAAAGTTGAAAAAGGAGACTGAGTATTAGTAAATAAATTAGAAAGTATGGTCTTATCTAGTTGGGTGTTTGCACTGACGTTGGACGTCACGTACTTGTTCAATGCCTGAAACATCGTCAAGGAAATATTTCCTTCCTCAAGGACTACTGTGGAAGTTCCATTCGCATCAAGGAATTGTGAGGCATAAGAACTGTTGGAGTCTAGGCTGCTGTATTCTACACCAGCTCTGAGTTTTGGATTATCTGATTCGCTTTCACAGGCGGTGCTTGCTAAAAGGACAAGTCCTAGCAAGACCTGAGGTTTTTTGAAATACTGAAACATAGTATAATGATGGTTTAATTGAGATCTGAGGCAAAGGTATTTATTTAGACTAATTCTAAAAAGCTTATTTGGAAAAATTCTAAATAAAAAAAATTTAGTCAAATGTAACTCGCTGATTATGGGCGAAAAACATCTTGCTGATTTCTAAAAATTAATTGATAAACAATCTGCGGGAATGAGCCGATACAAAGAATGCTTATACTTTTTGAAAGTAGCTGTGATAGTAAGCTTATGGTGAATTGAAACTTCGATGAGGTAGAGGATTGTCCACTATTAAAAAATGACTTTACTTAAGTAAAACTATCTGATGCTCAATTGAATATAATAAATCTAATCGCTTTAATTTTCGATTAAAAATTGATAATTTAACACAAAGCTTTTTTGGAACTTAGTTATTAATCTTTTTAGAATAGCGTTTCTCAGATGTTCCAAAGGCTGTGAGATTTTTAACGTGGATTCAATTTTTAATAATCATATCTACAGGGAAGCCGAAAACTGTTAAGAGTAGGCATAAGACTTAACAATACTTTTATGAAAAAAACAATCCAAATTGGTTTGTATATGATGATCGCATCATTGATACTTACCATTCCGTCAATGGCGCAAGATTTAAAAAAAGAAATGGCGGATTTGACAGCAAAATATGAAAAAGCATATAATGCAAAAGATGTGAAGACGCTCGTTAGCATGTACACTGCAGAAGCTGTAAGGGATTTTAGTGATGGAAGACACTACAGTGGAACAGGCGAAATCGAAGCAGCAATGACAGAAGAGTTTGCTGCATCCTCATTGAAAGTTTCAATTCATCCAGGGGCATACGATGTAAACCCTGATGGAACGCTTGTTTCGAAGGGAACCTATCACCTAGAGGGCACAGCAGGTACCGAGGCTGTAAATACGAATGGCAGTTATACCAATACTTTGGTAAAGGTTAATGGACAGTGGAAAATCACAAAATCTTCCTTGGTTTTAGAACAATAGCATTTTATGTTCTCTTACTTTCTTAAGTAGCCCAAGTGTAAAAGCTTGGGCTATTTTTTTTGTTTCGATGCTCTAGTATCCTGGAAATGTCCCGTCCTGAAATAGCGTTACAGAAAATGTAATATTATGAAAGAAGCGCAAGAGCATAAGTGTGTTAAGCGGACCCAACGTGATTTCAGAAAGTACAACTTTTAGATTTCTAATTTTAGCTTTCTGTTTTTAAAAAAGCTCTGCCTAGATTTGCATCTTCACAAACCGAAAACCAATCCACTCTGTTCTGAAAATAGATCCGATTCCTCACTACCACACTTCCTTCCTATGCCTATCAATGATCCGCTGCGGAAAGGAAAAGATTTGAGGTTCGTTTTTCTCCTAAATTGAAACTCTAGAAAAAAAATAGAAACTTGTTTGTCATTTCCTTTGTGACCGTTGTTTTTTATGTGTATTCGCTTAACTGCACGTATGTACTTTATATTAATGCTAGAAGTTCAAATTTGGCAATTCCCTCCGCCGCGGCGGAGGGCAAGGGGGATTTTTCACTACTAAAACCATGTATAATTCTAGAACGTGCATTCATGCGGATACACATATTGTTTTTTATTGGTGGAAAAACTTGGAGCCTCTGTGGTGAAAAATACTAATCAAAATATCGTACGTGCTTTCTACTTAGTTACATTGGAGAACATCTATTATTTCATCCTTTCTTCTTAAATGATTCAACAACGAAAAATCTGTATCGTATCTGGGCATTATCCAAAAGTTGTTTTGTTTGCAGAGCTTACCAGAAACATCTTAAGAGAATATGCTAAAACGCATCAATACAGCTTGTACTATGATTCGGAAACCCCAGTCCCAAAAGGTATTCCCGAATTACATTTCAGAAGGTGCTTGCTTTTAAAAAAAGCGAGCGAGGCTTTCCCATATGCGGAATGGTATATATGGCTCGACACGGATATATACATTCAAGCAATGGAAAGAAGGATTGAGGAGTTTATTGATTTGAGTGACCCGACGATTCTTTACCATGTGTTTAATGAAAAGCCGTGGGGATTTCCAGTAAATACAGGAGTAAAACTTGTAAATAGGAAAGCAATACACTGGGAAGATGAAATCTATGCTTTACGGGAGAATTGTGCTTTTCCCTATGAGCAGAAGTTGGTTATCGATTATATTGTGCCCAAGTATGGGTCACAGGTTCTTATCCATGACCCCTATACAATGAATTGCCTATATGGAGAACATGATCATAAGGCTGCATTATTTGTCCACGTATGTAGCCGAAGTAGCGTAAACAGAAACTTGATTATTCTCAGCAACACAAGAAAGCTGCTTAAAAACAATCAAAAAATTATTCTGAATAGATACTATCAAAATTTTCACTATTTCTATTTCAAGAATTATATTCTGAAAGTAATACAAGCTGCCAATAGCTTATTTAAAAAGTTGATTTCAGAATCTCTACCAAGAAATTAATTCATAACTAATCACTTATCTACTTTTTGAAATAAAACACTATCTTTCACCATCGATTTTTAAAAATCTTACCACAAATACACCCTCATAATCGGTTTTTTGATATCCCAATGAAAACTATCTTGAAATGCCTAGTCACTTTATTAGGCATGATTCTTTTTGTACTTACAACTGAATCCTTTGCCCAGCAAACCCATATTGATTTAGGACTTCGCGTCCAAAAGTCTTTTGGCCTCTACTACGAAAATGGATTTGTCGCACAGTTTTCGGCTGATAGCATTGCCCAGCAGCGCCTCTACTTGGGGATCGGCTATGTCAGCAGCCGACTAGGTTCGGCGATCGGCTCCAACGCCATCAAGCAAGACAACTATCAAGTTTGGCTCTCCTATTATTTTAAAAAAGATCATAAACTTCAGCCTTTTGTCAGCTTGGGCAGCGGCTTCTTTCATGCAGATTATGAATCAGATGATTTTGAGGAATTGGACCAAAGCTCGCTTTTGCTTTCGACAAGTGCCGGCTTAGAGTATACAACTCCCATCCGACTGAAAGTAAACCTTGCCATAGGATACAATTTGATCTCCGGTAATGGTCAAGAAGGTCCGGGAACACTTTACCCAGTATTTGGACAACTCAATTTTTACTATCCACTGAAATGAAAAATTACGAACCTTTTTATTCGTTGGGGTTGAAAGTGAATTTACCTACTCTCCTATTTCGCAATCGACTTGGTTTGTACTTAGTCCTTTGCTTGGGAATCAGTTTAGCTTCCTGTGGTGATCCATCTGATATTTCGGACGAACTCCTAGATGGAAAAGTCATTTTTGACCCATCGATCATGGCTCCAGAAAACTATTTGACTTCCTTGAGTAATCCGAATCCCACGCCAGAAGAAGCTTCCCGACCCGTTTTTATTCTTTGTCATGGCTATAGTGCTTCGACATTTGAGTGGTCAGAGTTTATCGCATGGTCAGGCAATACCGAAGCCTATTACACTTCCAGTGTATTATTAGGAGGTCATGGCCGTACCTATGAGGAATTTAAATCTAACAGCTGGCAAGATTGGCAATGGGCGATTTTTGACGAATATGAAGCGCTCTTGGATGCTGGCTATACCAATATCAACTTGGTGGGATCTTCGACTGGTGGAGCACTTATTTTAGAGGCTATTTCGTCAGGCTATTTCAAGGGTAAAACCGCCCCGAAACATATTTTTATGGTAGATCCCATTGTCCTTCCCTCAGATAAAATACTTCCTTTGATCGGAGTTTTAGGTCCCTTGATTGGCTATACCGAATCAGAAAATACCGATGGGGAAAAAAGCTACTGGTATACTTATAGACCTCAGGAAACACTCCAGGAACTCCAAAAAATCATCAAAAAAGTTCGTCTAGATCTACAGAAGGGCATTAATCTTCCATCCCAAACTTCCCTAAATGTCTATAAATCAACTCATGATTCCAGTGCTGATCCAGCGAGTGCTGTTTTGATTTATAAGGGAGTCAGTCCGTCGAATCAAGTAAGTATCAAGATGATTGATTCTGAACTGCATGTATTCACCAGACTCAACTATCGAATAGAATCTGTGAGTGCTCAGGATAGGACAAACCAAGAGCAAACTTTTCAGGATATCGTGGAGATTGCTTTACAGCATTGAGATAAGTCACCAAAGAACAAAAAGCCTCGAGACTCTTGTTCAATGTAGGGTTATTATCACTGGAAATTCAAATCTAAAGATTAGTAATATAGTTAACACCCCATATCCAGGCAGCCTACAAGGAATACTTACGTAAGCTGGCTCCTCAGACATTTCACAGTTTTACTCATTTTAAAAGTTCTGAGAGGATAATTCTGACATTTTTTACCTGGATAAGCCCCCTGACTCTGACAATTTTTCAGAAAAAAGTGACATAATTCACTCATTAATCTATTGGCATTTGACTTGTTTTTTTTTCTCTCAGAATCGCGATTCTTATATTGGTTTCTTGATTTGATAGTCCTGATGACTCATCCTTTCGAGAACGTTTATTTGTTTAACTCTAAAACGTAAAAGCAATGAACACATTAATGAAAAGAAACGGATACAGTCCATCTACAAACTTATTCGAGGACTTTCCTAGCAGAGGATTAGTTGACTGGCTGGATGCTGCAGGCTTTGGCCGAACCACTGAAAGCAGCACACTGCCTAGTGTCAACATAGCAGAAACGGGGAATGATTTCAGAGTCGAGATGGCAGTGCCAGGCATGCAAAAAGAGAATTTCAAGGTGGAGCTGGACAATAATACCTTGACAATACAGGCAGAAGCTTCCGGGAACTCAGAGGAGGCTGCAGGGAAATATGTTTACTACGCCCGAAGGGAATTCAGCTATCGTGACTTTAAACGCTCCTTTTACTTACCAAATACGGTAGAAAATGACAAAATAGAGGCTAAGTATCAAGACGGTATTTTGAGGCTAATTATCCCAAAACGGGAGGAAGCCAGGCAAAAACCAGTAAAAACAATCCAAATTTCTTAAGGGGTGAAAGGCAATCTATCTAGGTTGCCTTTACCTACTTTTATTTTGCCTATTGCTATACAAATCGTTATAGGCGATTTACAGATCTAAGCAATTCTGTGTTTTATGTTGAACAAAAAGTATTGAAACCATGGATAAAAGCTCTTTTCTGAATTACTACAAAACCATCCTTGAAAAAGTAAGCTTTGACAAAAGGCTGCTTGAAAAAGAATATAAAAAAGCAAAAGAACTATTGGAAGGTCCGGAAGCTAGGGATCTAGATTATTGGGTGCAGAGCAAAGGTCTTTTGAGAAGGACGGACCCTGTGCCAATTGATAAAAATAATAGTCGGGTCACTTAACTGAGTAAATCAGGCATCCGCAGTCTGACATACAGGTCAAACTGCGGAAAATTACTTACTAAACTTTTACCATTTTAATGATGATCGGTGGCTCCTGAAGTTTTTCTGCGGCCATAGCAACGAATTCTTGTATGTGGGGCTGCTTGTTGTGTAAGTCTAAGCCAGCTTGGTCTTCCCAAATCTCATAGAAAACAAAGGTATTAGCATCATCAATCCCCTGATGCAAATCATAGTGTATACAGGCTTGCTCTTTTTTAGTTTCAATCACCAAATTCTCTAAAGCAGTTTTTATTTCGGAAGTAAATTCTGGTTTGGCTTTGGCAATTGCGGTCAAATAAATCTTCATCGTGTTGTTGTTAAAATGTTACTAGGTAGTACCTGATTTTCAAATGCTAGGTTATTGCTTTTGCATTATGAGACTAATTGATCACATCAGCAAATAAGGCAATTCACTAGCGATGAACTTTGATCTTTACCAAACTCACTATTTTGTCATAAATTTCCATGTGATGGTATCATAGGTAAACTTATTGCTATTTAAAGCCTTTGAGTTTCCAGACAATTCCCCATTCCTTGTTTTTTCAACGCTAAGTTCGGTTAATGAGAATTCACCTTTTTCATAATCGTAGCTAACTCCATCGTCGTTGTACAATAAAAATGTATTTGCTTTACTACCATAGTGTCTAACCTCCAAGGACTTCTCTTTTTTTTCTTTGCTTATAGACGTCAACATTGGAATGATGGCTCCATCTTTAACAAATAAGGGGATTTCCTCAAGCTTGGTTTTTATGGTGATCGTTTCACCATTACCAGCGTATTCTCCGCTATAGAAATCAAACCAATCACCCTTGGGAAGTACAATCTTGCGATCTTTTTGCCCCGTAAAAACAGGGGCCACCAGAATGGATGGACCCATCATATATTGATCCGTAACTTCCAATCTTTTATCCTCAGCATAAGGGTTCTTCACATCATCAATTACACCGTTTTTGCTAGTTACTTGATCGTTATAACCACTTTCCAAAACCATTGCTCTAAATGGCGGAATACCTTTTTGATTGTAATTATAAAAAGCAGTGTAGAGATAGGGCAAGAGCTTCATTCTAAGCTCAATCGTATGTCTAACCATATCTGTTACTTCTGGAAAACTCCAGGGCTTTTTACCAGATGACCATGCGTTCAGCATCATGAGTGGAGAGAAAGCAACTGTCTGAAACCTTCTGACCCACTCTTCAGCAGAATCTGCACTTCTAATTTCAGGCGTCCATAAAAGCCCTGCTAAGGAAGCGCTTGCCATAGCTGTGACATACCCTTTGTGGTCATAATAATCACTATACAGTACAAAATTATGATTACTGGATCCAATATATGCCGAACGAATAAGACTATAAGTTCTGGTGTTTTTCTCTTTGAAATAATCATCAAACATATCCTGCATCATCATGCCATAGACTTGTCTCATTTCTACAGCATCTGTACCTGATGGAAAAGTGGCATGGTCTGGCCATAACCAAACATCGTAGCCATCGACCTCATCTATTTTATAACCACTCACCCCTAGGTTTAAATGATTCTTTTCGTGATGATTTAGCAACACTTGCCTAGCCTCAGGAATAGTGTAATCTGGCACTTCACCTAGCCATACGGTATGACTTCCAGTATAAGGACGAATATCCTCATACATGGTAGACGATGGCGCTACGTATGGATTTTCCCATAAATTGACTTTTATTCCTTTTTCATCCAGAGTTCGCACAAAGTTACCAGGGCTTGGAAATCGAGTACTATCCCAATCGTAGGAACAAGGGTATGCAAAACTTTGCCATCCCGGTTCCAAACCAATTACATCTAAGGGGAAATTATTATTTTCAAATTCCTGTATTTCTTTCAACACATCTTCATCGGAGCTAGTGGTATGTACCCTATGCCAAAACCCAAGACCCCATTTGGGAGGGATGATTCCTCCTCCAAAAAAAAGATTGTATCTTTGAACTACTTCAAGGTTTGTTTCCCCGGTAAACACATAAATTTCCATACCGCCTCCTTCAACACTTGCTTCAATAGCATCAGATATCGGTCGGGCAGCCCAGTTTTTACCTGTCGTTCGGTCTATAACTTCTGGTAGATTACTGTCTTTTCTGTTACCTACCCCAACATATATTTTGACACGCTGTGAGGAATTAATTAGTACACCGTAGCCTTTACTTGAAATATAAAAGGGAACAGGTGCATGTGTATAACCTTTCGTGCCGCCATAGTGGTCTACTTTTAGAGAATAGACATTACTTCTTCTATTCATCCCCTCAAACTCTAAACCTAATCCATAAATCTGTTCTGTCTCATTCAGGGGTAATCTTATGCTGGCACGGGTTGGAGTAAGAAGACTATATGTGGCTTCCTTGTCGAAAGGGAAAGGCAAATCTCCTAATTCTTCTATAGCCTCTTTATTGGGTGAATTGGTATAATCCATGGCATTTAACCCCATTTCACCAAAGCTTGCTTTCCAGATACCCGGCATCACTTTTTCCCATTTCAAATGGTCCATGTCAGAAATAAGGGTATTCTGCGCATATCCGTTTAAACAGAATAAGAAAAGCAATCCAACTAAAAGTAAGCTCCTTGATTGGCCTAGTTTACATTTTGTATTCATTTTTAAGCTTTTATGGCAAGTGAATAACCAATCTAATCCGATTTTACGATTGATCAATAAATAATCAATTCAATCAGAATTCGGTAAGGTCTGAAACCCTCATCCAGTTTTTTCTTGAGGGAACTTGAACATCAAGTTCAGTAAAAACATTAAAACTCCCCTCTATCAAGCATCTCTATCCTTGTCAATGGTTTCCTGAAAGCTTTTACCTAATACTATTTATTCGTAGTAATATTCCTGTTTATCCGAGGAGATCATACAGCAGGCAAGAATGAAGATAATCATATTAGCAGATAAAGGAATAATTGTAGACTATTCCTCTACATGTTCATTTTTTACATTTTGAATAGAAATCCAGATTCCGATTGCCAGGGAAATACCTATGAATAAAAGTGAAAACCATTCAGGAATTTCAATCCAATTTGACGTGATCAATTTTAATGCAACAAAAAGAAGTATTGAAAAAACACTGTACTTAATGTAATAGAACTTTTCAAGCATATTCGACAGAAAGAAATAGAGCGAACGAAGCCCCATTATTGCGAATATATTTGAACTATAGACTATAAAAGGATCTGTGGTCACAGCGAAAATTGCAGGAATGCTGTCTAATGCAAATAGCAAATCAGTTAATTCAATGGTTAATAATGCTCCAAATAGAACTGTCAATACATACTTTCCATTGACCTTGGTGATAAATTTCCCACCATCAAGTTCCTTGCTAAACCTAAACCATTTCATTGCCCCTTTTGGCTGCTCTATTTCTTTATGCTCCGCCTCTTTTTTCAACATTTTAATGGCGGAAAACAGGAGGAATAACCCAAAAACAATGTTCATCCCATGGATTTTATCTAATAGAACTAGACCCACACTTATTAAAAGTGCACGAAAAACAATAGCTCCAAGTATTCCCAGAAAAAGTAATTTATGCTGGTATTGGATGGGGGTTTTGAATGAAGCAAAAATAATTGCGATTACAAATAAATTATCTACACTCAGGGACAGTTCTATAATATAACCAGTCAAATATTTTATAACTGATTGGCTTGCAGTTAGCTGACTAACATTGCTAATCAGTGAATTACTGTATAACCAGTATATAATTCCTGAGAATATTAGGGCATTTACGATGAAAAACAGCGTTTCTAAAACTGCTTTTCTTGCAGATGGTATCTCATTTTTTTTGTGTAGAACAAAAAAGTCAATTGCGAGAAGCAGAAGTATATAACTAATTAAAATAACCCAAGGTGTCATTTTGTCCATTTTTGGTCTTTGCTTAAAGTCTAAGGTTAAAGTTTAATTTAAATTGGGCTTCTTCAATACCTGATAGAAGCAATAGGCAGTAAAAAAAACCACCAGCAGCTGAACGCCAATACAGAGAAGTAATGCTGAACTATTCATAGGAAATTGATTTACGTTTGATGCCTGAATACCAGACTAAGGACACAATGAATAGAAACAAGGCGAGTAATTGAACTCGGGCAAGGGTTGAGAAGAAAATTTTCTTTTCATATATCTCCCCGTTCTGCGGATCATTTAGCTGCAGAAGCTTAAGATCATCATGTGTCAGTTTTGAAATCAGAGACCCTGAGTCAAGCTTCCACCACACTCCATCAAATAATCCTGAGACTGCCCCCACCCAATCATTGCCCTGTGGTGTGATCAATGCACTCGTCAACACCAGCAACAAAAGCAAAGGTGTAATGTATTTCATGATCCACTTGAAAACTTCAGGAATGCGGATATCTGCTCCACGATTCAATTCCGACCAACCCTTATCCATCCCAAAGACCCATGTGAACAATATCATTTCGAGCAGAGCAAAAACCACCAGACTCACAGTTCCTGCCCAATAATCATACTCGTCAAAATATCCATATTGATAGAAAAGAATGGTGGGTAATCCCATTACGAAGGCAAGAATACCAAAGCTGACTGCGCCCTTTGCTTTCCCCCAGCCAAATTCATCCTGCATGAATCCCATCCAAGGTGTACCCATCGCCAATGAAGAGGTAATGCCTGCAAAGAAAAGAAGACCAAACCAACAAATCCCGGCGATAGCACCGAAAACCTCCCCCCACTGCATAAACAAATAAGGCATGGTCTGAAAAGCCATTCCGAAACCAGCATTCTCTATCACCCAGTCCAGACCAAGAAATCCTGCCGCTATAGGAATCACTATCGCACTTCCAAGTACAATTTCCACAAATTCATTGGTGAAACCTGAGGTGAGAGAATTCAGGGCAATGTCTTCATTTTCTTTTAAATAAGAAGCGTAGCATTGAATAGATCCCATTCCCACTGATAGTGTGAAAAAAATCTGCCCTGCAGCAGCGAGCCAAACTTTTGGGTCTAGAAGTGAATTAAATTGGGGAGTCCATAGAAAGTTAATTCCATCCCAAGCATTTGCCTCGGGAAAAGCAACGGATGTATTTTCTGCACCCATGGTCCAGCCTTTATAAGCAAGCACTGCCCCAAACAAAATCAAAAGAGGCATACCTATTTTGGCTACTTTCTCAATCCCTCCCAATCCTGTTGACAGAATGTATATGTTGATACCCAATACCAGAATATAGACTAAAACTGGCAGGTAGGGAATCCCAAAATCAGATCCATTCAGATTTACATATTGAACAAAGAAACTGCTTACTTCTGCTTGAGACATTTGGGTAAAAGTCCCAATCACTGTGTGGATTACGTATAGAAAAGTCCAGGATTCAATATAGGTGTAGTATGCTACCACAGCTATATTGGTAAAAATACCAAAGACGCCAATATATTTCCACCAGACACTTTTACTCATGGAGTCCAGAATGTAAGGTGTACTATGGTTCCCCTGTTTACCCCCAAATCTTCCTATAGACCATTCGGTAAAGAGCAAGGGTATGCCCATAACCACAAAACATACCAGGTATGGAATGATGAATGTGCCACCTCCATTTTGGACGGCCTGTACTGGAAACCTCAAAAAATTACCAAGCCCGACTGCATTTCCCGCCATAGCTAGAATCAGTCCTGTCCGGGAACCCCAAGAATCGCTTTGCTTTACCATATAATTTTAATAAGTAACAAGGGTGTCCTGAAAGACACCCTTGACCCCAGACCTATTTAATTAAGTTGCTTATTCAAAATCCCCACCCACTTATCAGCCAATACAGTTTCTCCCATTAAATCTGAAAAGAGCTCACCATCATAGAGCTCCAAACTAACCACTTGTGCCACCGAGTCAACTGGAACGAGTTCCAAGGCAAGGTATTCCGGCAGTTTCTGTTTCTGGGATTTACCATTTAATTCCTGATATTTTTTGATGAGTCTGACAGTTTTAAAATCTGCCAGGTTCAAACTGTAGCTCACACTAGTTGTATCTTGGCACAGGTAGACAAGCACATTCTGGCTGACATCCAAGCCCAATGCATAGCGAAACCTCCAGATGTCGATCTCCGTAGGATTGGCACCTTTGAGTTGGGCCAGTTCGTTTAGTTTTGCCATCAGGGTTCTGGCTATCTTTTTGTTTTTTTGTCCATTATAAATGAACGGTACGCTAAATGCGCACATCAGTATACATGACATTAGAAATGTCACAGGGTCTATTTCAAACATTGTGATTATAGTTAGGTAAACAATAAAGTGAGTGGCAGGCCTATTATGAGGCCGCCTATTTTACCGTTACCCTACCAGGTATGGAAGAAATGGATAAAAGTCACTATCACATCAAATAAGGGTAGTGACTTTTTAAAAAATGAAGATTGAAGGCAGGTTTCCCCTACCTCTAATCCAAATGAACTCCAAAGGGAATTGAACTTGGTCCAGACACTCCAATCTATAGAAAAAGGTGGAGTTTTTGGAATGTAATTGGAACCAAGAATATGTATAATTGGAGAAGTAGATTCCTGAACTGTCCCAAAGCTATCCTGAACTTTTCTATTAGGCTCTGAATGGTGAGGAAATGACAAAAAAGCAGAAAGGCTCGTAAGCCAAATCAAGCCGAGAAAGAATGCAATTTGCTTCTTATACATTTTTGTCAATTGAGAAATTGTGTGCAAGTTACAGGAATAAAAAATCCATTTGCAAGAGATTTTATTATGCTATTTAAAAATTTTTGAGAAGCCAATTTTTTGACTGATTACTTATAAAAGGGGCATTGTCAAACCGATTTGTATAATTTAATAAGGTCCAATAAATGGAAAGTCTTTAATATTAGCCAAGTGCATTATACCGAAAGACTTTCCAAACTATTATCATTCCCCTTTTACGTATTTCCGCCAGTTGTGCTGCTCTTTAAAGCCTAAAACTTCACGGATTTTACGATTTGAAAACAAGGCTTCATGCTCTCCCAATTCCCGAGTAATGGGTACTCCAGGGAAAAACTGTTCTGCCAATTCCTTGCTCGGGATGATCGCACCGTTGTGATCATTTCCTGCATTGAAAACCTGATAACCAAGGCCGTCTTTTTTCAAACACAAATCCACGATCTGTCCCAAATCACGCGCATCTATATAGCAGAAGGCATTCCTGCGGCGCACCTCCGGGTTTTTGAAGTAATCCGGAAAAAGCTCTGCGTACTCGTGTGGCTCAATTACATTTCCAATACGTAACGCATAAATATCAATCCCTGACCTTCGCTGAAAGCTGCGGGCCGTTTTCTCATTGACCACCTTTGACAATCCGTAGCTGTCCATGGGATCCACGTCGTAATCCTCTTCCAAAGGCAGCACATGCGGGTCTGTTTTCCCATCTGAAAAACATATGCCGTAGGTAGTTTCTGAGGAGGCTATAACAACCTTCTTAATCCCAAGCTTTACAGCTGCTTCTATCACATTGTAAGTCCCTATGGTGTTGACACGAAAAGTTTCATTGTCAGGATTGATCAAGATCCTAGGTACTGCGGCAAAATGCACCACCGCATCAAACTTGGGTACCCCAGTTCCAGCTTCCAGTTCATCTAATCCAGCATAGGAACTCATGGCATTGAACATCTGACCTGAATCTGTAATATCCGCAATCAGATTATCTACCCCTGGATAATCCAAGGGCACCCGATCTACATTCACCACTCTATGTCCTTGTTCGAGCAGATAGGCTACTGCGTACTTTCCTGCTTTTCCCGATCCTCCTGTAAAAAGTAATCTCATTTTAGTCTTGTCTTTTTATTCGTTAATAATGCTTCTAATTTTCAGCTGAACCTGAGGTCGCTCCTTACAAGTAAGGCATACAAATTAAAGAAAAATTATAGACTATGTTTTCCTGATACTCAAATAAGCCCATTGATTTGATCATAGGAGCAGGTTCCAGGTCCTACTCTTTTTCATCCAAACCATTCAAATATTTCGCTAATACATAGCCCATGCTAAAACAGCCCTGCAATAAATACCCGCCTGTGGGTGCATACCAGTCTAGCATTTCTCCGATAGCGTAGGTATTAGGGATTTTTTTACACTGGAAATTCTCATCTATTTCTTCCAAAGCAATACCACCAAGAGTTGAAATCGCCTCATCCAATCCCCCGGCGGATTTGATGGTGACCGGGACGGATTTGATAGTTTCTATAAGAAGATCAGGATTTGAAAAAGTATCTTTTGCGGTGAATTGCTTTAATAGCCCAATAGAGGTTCGATCAAGATTTAAATCCTTCTTTAGAATGTCCGTCACCTTAGATCTTCCAGCATTCTTGTATTTGGATCGTAATTGATCCACTGTCATAGTGGGCTTTAGGTCCAAATGAATTACAACACTTTCTTCGGTAAGGAGCTTATCCTGAATCTTTTGGCTTAAAGCATAGATGGCATTTCCCTCCAGACCAAATTTGGAAATGACCAACTCACCTGTAGAAAAATGGTTAGCGTAAGTCAATGCAATGTTCTTCAAGGGTTTCCCTTCATGCTGCTCTATAAAGTCTTTATCCCAATCTATCTCAAAAGCACAATTGGCTGCTCTAAATGGCTGCACATGCACTCCCCGATCTTCAAATAGTTTTTTCCAGCCACCGTCAGACCCTGTCACTTTCCAGCTGGATCCACCCATCGCAAATACTACGATATCAGAATCTATAGCCTCAATTTCTTCAAAGGACAAATCCCCTTCCGTATCCCAACCTACCCATTTGGTATTTAGCTTAAATTCTATTTCTCTAGCTGCTATAAATCCCAGAATTTTATTGAGTACCTCAATTGGCTTTAGATCCAATTCAGGAAAAACCCGATTACTTGACCCAATGAAGGTGGGAATATCATGCGCATTCAGCCAGCTTATCAAATCCGCATTTGTAAACTGACGGATGATAGGTGCCATAAAGTCACTTGGGAAATAACGCTTGATAAGCTCCTCAATGGAAGAATTGTACGTTAGATTCAGTCCACCTTCACCGGCTACCAAAAATTTCCGCCCCATAGTCTTTTTTCTCTCATACAGAGTCACTTTATACTTACTCGTATCCAGCTCGGCAGCAAGCATCAGTGCAGCGGGCCCTCCGCCTATTATTGTCAACTTCTTCATCTCAGAAAATACATGATTACTTTATTATACATTGGTAGATATCATTATATCATATTCAAGTTCTGGTTGAGAAGAAATTTTATATTGTGTATTAATAATTACAGAATCACTTTTTTGACTTGAAATATCCTTTAGAATAATTGGGGTTGTCAAACCACTCTCATTAACACCAATTTTCACATCATTATAGACTTGAATTTTAGTAATGAGTACAATTTCATTAAAATCTTCCAGATCTTTATTTTCTATTATAGTTTGGTTCTCTGCAAAAAGATTTTCTTTAATAATCATGTTCTCTACCCCCTTGGAAAGAAACATTGATTTTTTACTAACCTCAAATACTCTTTCTACTTTTTTAAATGAACTAACCTGATTTGCTTTTGTAAGACTTTGAGATTTTTTAAGCCCAATAAATAATTCTATGTTCTCAGGAATAAATATTGTATGGTAACTTACTTGCTTCATCAAATTCAAAAATATTGAAACCTGTTGCTCTTTTGCTAAAGCGTTTTGCATAGTTTCACTTACTATAATATCGGGTTTATTTAGAGGATCTATTTGATACTTAGTCGCATCCTCTTTCAATATTTTTATATTATAATCTTTCAACCCTAACTTCGAGATTACATTTTGAAGTATTTCAAAACTAAATTGGTTTACCTCTAAAAATGTATATCTGATTTCCTCTTTGGAATATCTTAATATAAAAGGAAGAATAAGAGTGGCAAATGGCCCAGTTCCTGCATATAGGATATGAAGAGGTTTTTGCTTATTGATCTTTTCCTGAATGGCTTTATTTATCCCTCGAATAAATTGTCTTGTTCTAATCAAATCATCAAGGCAAAGAGCCGCCCAATAAGTACCTAAAGCCTTACCATTATCAAATTCTAAATCATTTCTTCCATTTTCAATATCTAAATTTTGGCCACAAATTTTATTTAAAAGGATTTTATACTCTTCTGATGCTTTAGATAGCTTTAGGTAATCAAGATTTTCATCAAGATATTCTGAAGTAATTCTAAGTAACTCTTTCTGTATGTCCATTGACAATTATTGTTTTATATAAGTTTCTAAACTTGAAATGAGCAATGCATTTTCACTCATAACCTTTCAAATCATTAATTAACGCTGCAGGATTTCATCCGGACAGCATTGCGATTTAGCAAACTGCCATTCTTCTGCAATTATACAGGTTATTTATTCTCTCAATTCTTCCATTTCAGCTAAGGCTAGGTCGAGTTTTTTCATGATTCCTCCATACATGGTTTTTACATCTCTGCGATGAATTGCCTTACTAAATACTCCCATCATGACAGCAGTAATGATTACAACAACAGTAGTATAGATATGAAGTCCGAAAATTAAATCATTTGATTGCTCTACAACCAATTCTCTAATATTGACAAACACATCAGAAAACCAAATCCCAAAGTAGAAGGTAAGAATTAAGACAGGATAAACTATTCTATACATATTTCCATAGCGCTCGATAGATCTGTATATCCAATCTTTAAAGGATTTCAAAAAAGCATAACTGTTTTGCCCCTTATCTATCTTTTCTAACGTCTTCATTTCATGATATGCTGTATAGGCAACGTATAACATCATGAGTAATATTATACTGCCCGCAAAAGTAGCTCCTGCTAAATATGCACCAATAAACAGCAGTGAAGAGCCTATGATAATTCCCCATATATTAACCAGGAACATCTTTTCGAATTTTTCGATAATATGCATTGACTTCTTGCTGTATATGTCGTTGATCTTAGGAGCAATTAAGGCATCACTATGTAGGAAACCTTGTTTCCAGATAGCTTCAATTGATTTTTCCATCTAATAATTTTTTTAGTCTTCCTTTAATTCGTTTTATGCGAACCCCAATATTATTGGGGTTCGAACCAATGATATCTGCAATTTCCTGATATGATTTCTCTTCCAAATAGAGTAGAATCACCCCCCTATCAATCTCAGAAAGTTGACGGATGGCGGAATACAACTGCTCAAGAGAATCATCCGCAAATGCTCGTGGCTCTTCTGATACTTCTGTCGGTAGAAATCCTGAATCCAACTGCTGAACGTTGGTTTTCTGCTTTTTAAGCAATGTCATACTTACATTCAGAGAGAGTCTATATACCCATGTGGACCACTCGGATTGACCACGAAAGTTGTTTCTGCTTTTCCAAATTTGTAAACACACCTCTTGATAGTAATCTTCAAAATCTTCCTGAGTATTCGTATAGGCTCGGCATATCTTAATGATAATGGCGGCATAAGGTAAAATTGATGAGTTATAAAAGTCGCTACTCACTGCTATCGTTTAATGACGTTGAAAAATATTTAAACAACCCTTCCTGAAGCCATGGCCTGAGAATCCAAGTTTCTTCCTATGATTAGGCCGATTACCATTCCTATACTAATACCGAATGAAATTCCCAAAGACCGTTCAAAACTGGATAAAACTATAATTCCAAAAAGAACTCCAAATGTGGCACCTAATCCAACACCCATTTTAGTGTAGTATCCTTTGGTAGTCAAGGAAAAAGCATCTTTTAAATACTTTTGAAACTGCGATAATGCTGTATTATAATATTTTTTAGTGTTTGCTAGAGGTAAGTTTAAATCAAGGGATTCAAGTTCATGCTCGATACCTTGAACTTCAGCATCTGACAAATTTCTATTCTCTAGACTGCTCAATAGCTGAATGAAATTTTGGTAAACTCTAATTTCAGATTTTTTTGTGGATTCAGATTCCAACTTTCTGAAGTGGTTAATCGCATCTTGTAGTGTCATAATTTTAATCTTTTCTTGGTTAGTGGCAGAAGTCAAAGATTATTACACCCTACTGAAATATTTTTTGATTGCTCATGGGCTTAACTGGTAAATTGGTTCATTTAGGCAGTGGTGATAACACTTGTAGATAAGCTACTTCCTATTATGTCTATTTCTCAATTGCACAGGTAGTAGGAAGTCACCATTGACCAAATTAAGACTTTCATCGGTCACTAAAGAGAATATCTTTACCAATCTACTGACTCCTTTTTAAGGAATGGCAGAATTAAAAATTGGCGATGGTAATAAAGTAGAAGTTTTAAACCATCAATAAATTGCGATTTGAGGTTAACATTCCAGCCCTATTCAATTTTTCCCGTAATTTCACTCCCATGAAATCTCAACCTGAAGTATGGCTTAGAGGTCCAATCGATTCCTATCCCTCAGCTCTGCAACCTGTGGCGCATGCAATCCTACAAGCACAAGAAGAAATTCATGAACTGATGCAGGATTTTCCTTCGGAATTACTTTGGGAAAAGCCTGCAGGAATGGCCAGTCCGGGCTTTCATTTGCAGCATATGGCAGGAGTGCTGGATCGCTTGGCTACTTATGCTAAAACTGAAATGCTCAGTAAGGAACAACTAGATTACCTGAAAAATGAAGGTGTTTCAGATAGGACCATTACAGCCGAAACTCTAGTGGAGAAATTGGACGTTCAGATCAAGAAATTCCTTCAAATCCTCTCGGAAATCGATCCAAATAAGCTTAGTGATTTTCGTGGAGTGGGCAGAGCTCAGATACCTTCTACGATAGGCGGCTTATTATTTCATGCTGCCGAACATACCCAGCGACATTTCGGACAATTGCTGGTTACCGTGAAGGTTTTGGTTTTACAACGGGCAGAGATTGGATAATTAAGCGTTTAAATGCATTTGGAATTTGGCTAAAGCCACATTCCTATTGAAGAAATTCGAAATACCATGGAATTCGGATCTCTATCAATTCCCTCCATCTTTAAATGGAGGCTTATAAAAAAGTCCCCGCTTTAGGCAGGGACTTACTCAATTTGAATTAAAACGTATTCTTATTTTACCCCTTTATTCTTCGGCATCTTGTAATGCTTTGATGTTATTGTCTGTATAATATTTATCCCGATATGCTTGAAATTCCTCTTCCAATGAGGTGACTAGGTTGAGATTGGCATCTACATTTTGCCACATATCAGGAAGCTTCTTTTCCAGCAGACCCACGCCTAAATTGATGTTATCTGCCTCTATCTTGGATATTTTTTTCAAAACAGAAGTCTGGCTGTTCTTCAAATCATCAAATTCTCTCAGGATTTTATCCATCATTTCTACTTTCTCTAACTTATCCATGGTTCGATTTTTTTAAGTTAATAGCAATGCGCTAAGAACAAGATATAGACTAATTATCATGCCTAAGCAAAGCCTTTTAACCCACTTTGTGAAAACAGCCCGGAGCCAAAGCATCACAATGAACCTTATCACATACCACCAAACTAGACAAATCCTTCAGTTTTATTTCTTCGGTACACCCATTCCCCAAAGAATCTTATATTTTGCATACCCTTCTTTGAAAGAAGGGTATTGATAATAAACCTATTCATATTCCTCTTATTCAACAGATGTTTATTTCTAAAAAACTCATACTTTCCACTGGCATTTCACTGGCTATTTTTGCCAGTTGTACACCAGAAAAATCACCCTTTGACGTTTCTCCTGCCGATTCTCTGGATCCCAAAAGGATGGAAGCGCCCTACCCTGCCATTAGTATTCCTGAAGGCACTGATATGGAATCTCCGCGATGGAAAGGAATAGATCTAACTCCTCAGCCTCCTGTAGTACCAGTTTCTGCCAATGAGGAACTAAAATCCTTTGTCCTGCAACCTGGATACAAACTAACTCCTATACTTTCTGAGCCTCAGATCCGTGAGCCTGCCGCCATTCAGTTTGATGGAAATGGTAGAATGTATGTGCTGGAACTCAGAACCTACATGCAGGATATCGATGCCAACGGGGAATTGATGCCTACCTCGCGCATCTCCCGCTGGGAGGACAAGGACAATGATGGAGTATATGAAACCAGCGTCATCTTCTTGGATAGCTTAGTTTTTCCTCGCTATGTAGTTCCTTTTGGGAAAAACACCATTCTATCCATGGAGTCTAATGAAGATAATGTCTATAAGTACACCGACACGGACGGTGATGGCAAGGCAGACAAAAAAGAGCTTTTTGCTTCTGGACTAGGAAGATCTGGCAATGTAGAGCATCAGACCAGTTTCCTGACCTGGACTATGGACAACTGGATGTACAGCACGTACAATTCCCGCAGAATTCGCTGGACTCCTGATGGAGTAATCCAAGAACCTACCGGAAATCCTTATGGACAATGGGGAGTAACCCAGGATAATTACGGTCAGGTGTGGTTCCAAGACGGTGCTGGCGGAGTACCTCAAAACTTCAATTTACCCATTGTCTATGGCAATTTTGGGATCAAAGGTCAGTACAAAGATGGCTTCAGAGAACCTTTTAGCTTGGTTAAATTGGCTGATTTCGAGCCAGGCATGCGGGAAACAAAGCCGGATAACTCCTTGAATAATGTAACTGGATCAGCTGGAAATGATGTATTCCGAGGAGATAGGCTTCCAAAGGAAATTCAAAACAAATACTTCTACGGTGAGCCTGTAGGAAGGATTGTCCGTCAGGTAAACACTGAGAAATCAGAGGGACTTTCCTACATACAAAATCCTTACAGAGAAGCTCAATCAGAATTCATCCAATCTACCGATCCGCTTTTCCGGCCTGTAGATTTGGCCACAGCTCCTGATGGCACCATGTATATAGTAGATATGTATAGAGGCATTATTCAGCAGGGTAACTGGACTCAGGAAGGGAGTTACCTACGTACCAAAATCCAGCAGTATCAAATGGATGATATAGCAGGCAATGGCCGCATCTGGAGATTGACTTATGAGGGAATGGAGCGGAATACCGAAAAGCCAAGAATGTACGAGGAGACTTCTGCTGAGCTAGTTCGTCATCTGAGCAATCCAAATGGCTGGTGGAGAGATCAGGCGCAGCAGTTGATCATCCTGAACCAAGATAAATCGGTGGTGAAGGATTTGGAAAAATTAGTGAACAATTCTGATAATGAACTGGCAAGAATACATGCATTGTGGACGCTTGAGGGATTAAATTCCTTAAAGGTGGATTTGATCAGAAAACTGATGAAAGACAGCAATCCAAAGATTCGTATTCAAGCACTCAGAGCAAGCGAAAGCCTATACAAATACGGTGAGAAAAGTCTGGCAGCAGATTATCGAACTATGGTCAAAGATGCTGATATAGATGTGGCTTTTCAGGCTTTGCTCAGTGCGTACGTTTTAAATATTGATAAAGTAGAAGAATTTATTACAAAGTCTATCAAAGAGAATCCTGCTCAGAGTTTCCAAGTAGTAGGAACTCAACTCTTGGAGAAAATGGCGGAACAAAAGAAGTTGGCTGCGACGCAGTTTGCTCCTCAACAACTTGCACTTTTCAATAAGGGAAAAACCATCTTTGATGGCTATTGCTCTACTTGTCATGGTGTGAAAGGATTGGGCACTCCTACTGGCGGCGGAGAACTGATTGCTCCAGCTTTTTCTGGTTCGCCAAGACTCATGGGCCATCCAGAATATGCGGTGAAAACCCTTTTGCATGGTTTGACGGGAGCACTAGACGGCAAGGAATATGAAGGCGTAATGATTGCCATGGACAGCAATGATGATGAGTACATCGCTGCTGTAGTCTCCTATATTCGAAATGATTTCGGGAATTCAGGGAGTTTCGTCAGCCCAGAGTTTGTGGCACAGCTGCGGAAAGAAACAGCCGATAGAGAAGGCACTTATGAGTTTGACGAACTGATCGGAGAAATCCCAAAAGCACTTACCATTCAGGATAACTGGAAAATCACGGCTAGCAGCACAGCCCTTCAGGGAGTTGGCTCTACGAAGGATCCATCTTATGCTTTTAGCTTTAAAGGTTGGAAAACAGATGTGGCACAAGAAGCAGGCATGTGGTTCCAAGTAGAACTTCCGAAAGAAAGAAACCTCGCTGAATTGCAGTTTAACTCTGGGGATAAAGAGTATCCAAGAAAGTATAAAGTTTCTATTTCTTCCGATGGCAAAGCGTGGACTGAAGTTGCTACTGGCGAAGGAGTAAAAGGCATGAACACTATCCATTGGAACGCCGAAAATCCTGCGAGATTCTTGAAAATAGAAGCTACGGAAAAAGGCGAAGAACCATGGGCAATGAAGCAGTTGATGCTTTTTGCTAGGTAAATTAAGCTTAAGAAGTACAAAGATTTGAAAGGCTAAAAAGCAAAGCGATGGGAAACCCCCATCGCTTTTTTTATGAATTAAGTCTGAGGATTTATTGGTGGATATTTCAGATTTCAAGGATATTGCGCCCTGTCAGGGCTAGTATTTCTAAACTGCATTTTCACACAACGGCCTAGCGACCGTTGCTAAGGTATATTGCCCCTACAGGCATACGCGTTAACTTAAGCCATATCGGTCTAGTTATTAGACACTTTGTTCTTATTTTTTCTTTTTCAGGAATGACTCTTTTTTGATTACTCTTTTCAAAACAAAGGTATTCCTATCCTC
>Ga0123337_10001623_pt1 | contig 28168 bp, 26 predicted proteins | sample frozenSSSSmetaG_FD_89792 | JGI IMG/M metagenome (GOLD analysis project Ga0123337, IMG submission 89792) | Glacier valley bacterial and archeal communities from Borup Fiord, Nunavut, Canada, to study Microbial Dark Matter (Phase II) -... | ecosystem: Environmental > Aquatic > Freshwater > Ice >...
CATGCCAGCTTCCGCCCTCACGCTGCTGACGACACAGCGCCGCCGCCACGCCAAACGCCAGCAGGTATCCGGTCGCTTCATCAAGAATCTGCATGGGCATGGGTCGCGGCACGCCATCACCAGCAGTTTCACCCTCGGCATAGTTGAAGCCCATTGCGGTTTGAACCAGCGAGTCAAAGCCACGCCGCTGCGCCCTGGGTCCTTGCGTGCCATAGGCGGAAAGCGACACGTAGATGATGCCCGGGCGCAGCCGAGCGATTTTTTCGGCCCCATAACCAAGGGCTGCGAGCCCTCCTGGTCGATAGCCTTGCACGAAAACATGGGCGTCGCCAACCAGGCGTTCAAGCGCGGCGCGGCCCTGCTCGGTGCGCAGGTCCGCATGGGCCGAAAGTTTGCCGCGGCTGGTGTCTGCAATGGCGGCGATGTTGGGGAGATTTGGCGAGTTAATGAGCATCACATCTGCGCCATAGGCCGCAAGCGCGCGGCCGCCTACAGGACCCGCAAGAATGCGCGTAAGGTCGAGCACGCGCAGGCCGCTCAAAGGAGGCTCATCGTCGCGCAACGCTGGCAACGCAAGAGGTGGCGCATCCTTGAGTTCGCCGATGCGGTCGATGGTAAAGAGTGGCTGGGTGCCCAAAGCATGCCCTTGCGGCGTCGCATCCCACTCATCGAAACGGCGCAATGCGGTGGCCACAAGGTTCATGTTGGCAGTGGCTTCCTCGAATTCGATTGCGCGCCAGCCAAGAAGAGCTTGCTCGGCGTCACTGCGCTGTGACGTTGCGGGATTGAGTCCCAATAGACGCAAAGCACCCTCGCGGTGGTGTGGGAAGTTAGCATGAAGCCTCACATGGCCATCAGCGCAGCGGTATAAGCCAGAAAATGCGTCCCAGGGGTCCGGCTCACGCCCGTCGAGGCTGAACCAGCCTGTGCATTCGATGGCCGCGTGTGTCATATCGACAGTCACGCGCTGACGCGCCGTGCCGCGTTGGTGGGCGACCTCACAAGCGGCCAAGGCAGCTGCGGCGATGGTGCTTTGCGCCGCAGCTCCGACCCGAAAGGACGAGGGAAACACCGGGTCCGCGCCATGCAGCGCGGCAAAAGCTAACGCTTCGGCGGGTAGCCCTGCGGCTTGCCACAAGTCCTGCAATATGTCGCCAGGGGTCATATACATGCTCATTTCCACTCGATAGTCGAGCTTATCAAAAGACCGTTTCTGTTTGGGTCATGCCGGCCGGGACGGTGCCCCTACACACCATCCGCCAGTTCTCGAAGCTGAGACTTAGAGTCGCCGAAACAGCGCACTGAGAGCACCTCAAAATGGGGGTCACGGTCCTTGTCGCCCAGGAAGCAAATGGTGACCTCGTCGGCTAGTCCTGGCGTCAGTCGTGCCTGCCACCAAGGCCAACATGTTTCGCACTGTTTGCCGGTCCTTGGGCGTGGCAAGCCCTATACCAACGGCCAGTTCATCTCCCTCGGCCAGAGCCCGGTAAATGACACCCGTGCGTCTCAAGCCAACGAAGGACCTGGGAAGCAGGGCGATGCCTCACCCATTGGCCACATCGGCCAGCAAAACGTGATGGTCAGCCGGCTCCCTAAGCTTTGGGGGTGCGAAGCCGTGGCGAGCGAAGATTTGCTGGCAGTGGTCGTAAAAAGCGGGCTGACGCGCGCGCTCGAACGAGAAGACCGATTCCAGAGCCAAGTCGGCCAGGCGAACTACCTTGCGCTTTGCCAGCCGATGAGAAGACTGCATCGCAACCACCATTGGCAGGCGGTCGAGTTCCATGACATCCAGGCCACCTGTGTCTGTTGGCAGCGCAACGAAGGCGGCATCCAGTTTGCCGGCGCGAAGCTGTCGCACGAGCCGCGGCGACGTGTCGGAAACCACGGACACGGACGTCCCGGGTTGTAGTGCCTGCAGCTTTTCAGCGAGACCGCGGAACCACATCGGCTCCGCGGCGCTGGTCAGCCCCAGCCGCAAGGTCGGCGGAAGGGCCTGTAACGTCATTTCGGCTTCGGCCTGACGGAGCAGCTTGGCGACGCTGCGTGCATAGGGCAGCAGCCTACGCCCGGCATCGGTGAGGTTCACGCCCTGTGTGTTGCGGTCGAAAAGGCGCATTCCCAGCCGCTCTTCGAGTTCCCGAATTGCCCGACTCAGCGGCGGCTGCGAAAGGTGCAATGTTTCGGCCGCCTGGCGAAAGCTCAGCGCATCGGCTACGGCAAGGAATAGCGCGAGCGAGCGGGAGTCCAAACGGCCTGTCATATCACAAAGGTATCACGAACTTGGTCATTCCACATGTCGGAGGTCTTCTTTACAGTGGGTTGCATCAACTTTTCTGAAGGAACTCATGAACTTGGTCAACTATGTCACTGCGGTCGCCATTACCGGCTCTGTCACAGCGTCTGCCGTCGCGGCGGAGCCGATGATGTGGCACATCTCCCGCAGCGGGTCGCCAACAGCTCTGATTCAAGGCTGGCTCAGCCCTGTGGCCATGGCACGGTCAGTAGACGATTCAAAACCTGCCGTGGGCAACTGTGGCGATGGCCGCGGGCGGTGTTACCACCGGGGAGATTTGCGATGAATTCCGAGCGCTATGAACGCGGCGCGGCCATACTGGCTGCCGTAGATGGCCCTGCGGGCCTGGCAGTGGTCGAAGGGCTTGGGAAGTCGTTCCCCGAATTCGCACGTTACTTGGTCGAGTTCCCTTTCGGCGACATCTACTCACGAGAGGAACTGGGCTTGCGTGAACGGGAATTGGCGACAGTCGCGGCGTTATGCGCCCTCGGCAACGCATTGCCCCAGTTGCGCGTCCACGTTCATGCGGCTTTGCACGTTGGCTGCAAACCGGCAGAGGTGGTCGAGGTGGTGATGCAAATGGCGGTCTATGCGGGATTTCCGGCTGCGCTCAATGGGTTATCCGTCGTGCGCGAGGTCTTTGTCGAGTCGGGGATTGAACTGCCGCTTGCTCGAGACCAAGCCTTCACGTGAATGACAGGTCTTTGTCGCATCGCGCAAGTCTGAATAGGTGCCGTCGCGGGCCAAACCACCCACCCCTTCCATCGAGCGGCCATTAAGCGAATTCCAGTTGACCTTCGCTCATAATGAGCGTTATGTGCACGTCGATTCCATCAGTCCACACAAGGGGAAATATCGATAAAATCCAAAGTGGCGAGGGATGGAGTGGACAAGCAGACCCGTAACCCAACCCAGTAGCATTGCTTTCAATAAGGAGGAACCATGGGAAGAGTGATGACCATCCTTGCCGTCGTTGGCGTCTTGGCTGCGCTGTTCTTTACTTACCGGTACGGGGTGTTTTAAAACACACTTCAAAGACGACATTCAATGGTCATGGCGGCCATCCTAGGACTTCGCGCCAAATTTGACCAGAAGCACATTTTTAACGGAAGCATGAATATTGAGCTTCCAAAAGCGTGCCTTCCCAGACTGCCCCCCACACACTGCCGTCATACCAGCCAACCTCGCCATGTTTGGGGATTCGCATGCCCTGAACAGTGTCGTATGCTCGAAAGCGCCCTTCCCACGGTTTCTGAACATAGCTGCCGCCAAAACTTCCCCAACGCCCCGGGGTAAATATGCCGACAACTTCGCCTGCCGCGTTGAACCTAAATTCAAGTGAAACGGTGACGCCATGGGCTATAAGCGTCGCGCATGCCGTGTTGTCATCAATGGCACTCCAGCGCAGACGCTCGCTGGGCAGCAGGGCTGTCGGACTCCAGACTGTTTCGGCCAGGAAGCGATGCAGCGCGCTGGAGTTCATCTCTGGTGTGCCGCCAATCGAGGCGATTCGGATAGCTGAGAGTAGGCTGACCTGGCCGGCGCCACGACTGTCGACCAGAGAATCAAGCACCCGGATATGGATGCCAGGAGCAGCTCCGACCCGGGCCTCCCAGATGAATCCAGTGGCTGTCGGTGCAATTATCTGCTCGGCAGTGAACGTCATCCAGCGTTCGGACTTGGCATTTGTTCTTAGCCTGCCCTCTTGTCGAAGGTGTGCCAGCCCGATAGTCTTGCATCCATCGGGCAATGCCATGTGAAGATAACGCTGCACAGGTGGCGGAAGGCTGTCGTAGTCTATTGAGCCCTGAACCAAGCCGGACTTGACCTTTGATGCCTTTTCAAGAGCAGCGGCCAGCGAGCCGGCTGCTTGACGTTGTGCTCTGCGTCCGAGAACAAATATCACGGCAGCAAGAACAACGGCACAGGTGATAGGCACAGCAATGGTCATGGCGAATCGTGCATCAGCGTCAACTGCCCAACCATGGTGGATACCTTCGTCACTGCCCTGCCGGCTCCAACGCACGCCTGACCTCATCCTCGTCGATTGAGCGCGCCGCGCCGAAGCCGGCGACCTGGCGGGCACCGTTGAGTTCAATGGCGACAAACCGGAAGTCGCCCAGTTGGGTCATGAATTGAGCTTCCGGAAATCTCTTCACGTACGCAGCCTGGCAAGTTTCCCAGGCCGGATTTCCGGCCTCCAGTACCCGTGCCAAGCCGTCCAGCGTGGCACGTGGCAAGGCATGGACCGGCCCGCCCTCCACCTCCGCGTGCATCACGAGCAGCGAGACGTTGGGTCGGGCTTGCAGGTTGCCCGTATGGGCAGCCAAGCCGCTCACATGGATGACCAAGCATCCGAGCGACGGCTCCATTGCGTAGGGAACCATGGAAACAAACGGATTGCTGTCATCACCGATGGTCCCCAGGGCAGCGACTCGCCTGGCATGCAAAAGGGCGCGCAGCTCAAGAGTCAGTCTGGATTCGTGCAGCATGAGGGTCCCCTGAAAAACGAATATTTGAACGAAAACCTGACCATCATGTCTGGCCGGCAGGCGCCATGCTTGAAATGCCGTCATCGCCCGGTTCAACACACCGTTCGCGTAGCATTGAACGTGAAGCGTTCAGCCAAAAAAGCATCCGTGCTCATCACGGTCAACCGCCCCCAGGAACTCTTTAAACGTGTTGACCGCAGCCTTGGGTTCGTAGCTGTGCCACTTCAAGTCTGCACGCATCCAGAAGACTTTCCAGAGGCCCTGTGTTCGCACAAAAGTCGCCTTGGCCACGGGAGACTCCTGCCGAACGCCAGCGTCTTTCCAGTGGGGCCGACTTTCAAAAATCTCGATACTCTGGCCTTGCATTGTGTAGCCAAGGTCGAACTGGTCGCGCAGGTGCGGCGGCGGTCGGCGGCGTGCCATGAAGTCCGCCAGGGCCTTTTCACAACGCTTGCGTTCGAGTTCCGTCAAGGCCAAGTTCACCGCCCCTGGCGAAGCATTAGATGAAGGCCGAGCTCATGGCCAACGTTGGGATGGGGTACTTTTTCATAGGGCGGCTTGGGCCATGCCCAGTCTTTCGCAGGAAAGAGCACCCGCATGGCGTTGATGTCGCAGTGGTAAGGCGGACCCGCTATGACCCCTTCGCTGGTGGCTTCCGGTCGCATCATCTGCATGAATAGAGCCCAAATACTGCCCTGGGGGGCGAGCCAATTTTGAAGCTGCCGGGCGTAGTCCACCCAATGGTCTGGATGCAGCGCGCACATGCAGGTCTGCTCGTAGATGGCATCAAACGGCTTGTCCGGCTGATACGCCAAGACATCTGCCTGCAAGACCTCAGCCATCAAGCCTTGTGCCGATAACAGCGCCCGGGTCCGCTCGACTGCCGCCGGGGTGTAGTCGATGCCGACCACTTCAAACCCTCGCCTGGCAAGCTCCGCCACCTCCCAGCCGCTTCCACAGCCGGGAACGGCAATGCGGCATGGCTGCAATGCGCCGCTGTCCAGCCATGCCAGCAACTGAGGACTGGTCGCACCGCGGTCCCAGCCGGTTTGCTTTTTCTCAAAACGCTCTTGCCAGAAATCAGTGGTGGGTCCTGCCATGGTGGGTGCTCGGTCTTTCTTTTGGAAAAATTCAAATCGCTATCGGCAGTGTACGGTTGGGTCGAACAGCAGGCTTGGAGCAACCGCTTTACCCCATCAGTTCGGCGCCCGGAATCAGGGTGTTATGGCGTTGTCCGCGCGCCGTAGGTGATGGAGAGCACCACACCCGCACGAAATCGCACCGTCGCGACGAGATTGCCGGGGCCACGGTCGTAGAGCCATTCATCGACCACCAGGCAAGGAACGACCGAGCGGGCAAACGGCTCGGGCACCAACTGGAATCCGGGGGAATAGTAGACCGGTGCACAGTAGGAATCCTGAAGCAACGGCTCCCCGCAGTGGTAGCGGACAGAGAGGCGCGAGTCGCCTGTTTCAACGATGTGGCCATTGCAGCGCAGCGTTTCCGCATACGAGGGCAGGCACGAGGCGAAAACGCCAGTGGCAAGGCAGATGCGGACAAGGAATTTCACGCTTACTACTTTCGCACCAAGCTGCCGTGGAACGAAATAGTTATCCAGTTGACGTCCATTGCGGGCTGCCACTTCTTGGGATGCAGGTTCAAATTTTCTGGAAATTACAGAATCCATCCAGTATGGTCGGGTTTTTACCTCAAGCCCCTTGCAAGAAACTATCGAGCCGTGGACAGCGCACAAATTACTCGTCTATGACGGTTTCATGCTCTGCGGGGAGAATGATTTCAAGCAGTTCGCAGTCGTCCGACCAGTCAACGACGGTGTGCCGAATATTAGGCGGCTGTATCCAGCACGAGCCTTCTTTCATGGTTTGGACTCCCTGCCCCTCGAAGTCGCTTTTGAACCAGCCTTTGAGCACATAGACGAGCTGGAACTGCACATTGTGATGGTGGCGCTGGCTGAACTGCTTTGTTAACGGTGCAATCATGCGGATGACGTGCGCAGTGGCAGCGCCATTTGTTGCCATTGCAACGCCCAAATCCCGATAGGCCGAATAGCTGCGAAGGCCGCCAGTTTTGAAGTCATCTTCATTGAGATGGCTTACCGTGAATTGTTGCTTTGATGGGGTGTCGACTGCCATAACAAACTCCTTTAAATGACCTCACAGCATCAGACCACGGGTAATTGCAAAGCACAAGGTGTGCCCGACTAGGAAATAACTGCTTTGAAGCTCAAGCTCGGTATACGGTTTTTGGCTATTGCCTGCCAGTCGCCCCACGTGTATTTCTCACTTTGCAGACGCCACTACCCTCCTGAAAACAGGTTGCTACACGCCTTGTATGACGACATATCGTCATCTTGATGCAACCAATTTTGAGGACAACACATGCAAGTTTTTGGAAACGTAGCTTCAGTACCTGAACGCAAGGTAAGCAAGAGCACCAACAAGGGTTATTACGAGTTCCGACTGGCAGAGAGCCAGAGGGGCGCGGACGCGAGCCCGTGTTGGTACACCGTCCGAATGATGCTGGACGAAAATCCGCAGCTAAACAAAGGAGACTTCGCGAGAGTGACCGGAAAATTGAAAACGGACTTCTATCTTTCACGCGAGGGTAAGCCGACTGGGACGCTGCTCATCATCGCTTTTGAAGCCAGCAAGGTTTCCAAGCTGGCGGCATTACAGGATGTAGAGAAATCAGTTACCCAAGTTGATACCAAAGAAGCGGTCAAAGAAAAGGCGCCGGCAGTTCAGCAGGTGCGCCCTCAGGCCTCTGCACCTGTAGAGCAGCCGATGCCAGTACCGGAACGGCAGGCATCAGCGGTAGTGCAGGAAGAGTCGGATTGGTCAACTCTATACAGCTGACAGGGTAACGAAGGTAACGGGAGTGACTCGACGAACAACAATAATTTAATTTCAGAAGCCACCCGCATGCGGTGGCTTTTTTCGTTTTGAGGGTCTTGCTTCCCTAGTGGTCTAAAAAGACCCGGTAAAGTCAATGTTCACATCGCACTTGACAGTTGCTAAATCTTGGACTTTTGCTGCCTGTTGCTGTTCACTTTGTTTCGACAAAAGCTCCGTCGTGCGCAGCGTCGCATGCCCCATCCACTGCATGACTTGGAGCGCTGGATGTGTGGACAGCCAAAGTGCACCGCAAGTGTTTCTCAGCAAGGTAGGTCCTTCGTAGCGCCGAGAGATGCCGGCTTTTACAAGCGTTGCTCTCACCTGCCTGAACAGCGTCGCTGGCGAAATCGGCCCGCCTGCTGGACTAGCAGGAAAAACCAGCGTTCCAGGTAGGCCCTGCACGGTTCTTTCTTTTAGCCAAGCTTCCATTGCTGTCAATGCAAACCTCTGCACAGGGACTACCCGCGAAGGCCGAGGACCATTCGGCCGAACCCAAATTGTTTCCAACACAGCTCGTTTTCGGTTCAAGTCCGAAAGTTTTAGGCTCAACACTTCTGAAGAATGTAAGCCTGCCCCGAGTACAGTGTGCGCAAGTGCTCGATTCCTCAACTGCTTCCAGCCAGACCCCGGTGCTGCAGTAGTCAAAAACGCTTGAGCCTCAGCAACAGTGAGCCACTCCGGATTCTCCCTTGCGGGTGCTTCTTGCTCAAGCAGGAGCGCGTGGGCCGGATTGTCTTGAGCCCCTTTGAAGTCTGCCAAGTGCGCTAACAGCGTCGTGTAGAGGAGCAGATAGCGGTGCCGGCTTTCCGCAGAAAGTGTTCTGCTATTTAAAAACTCGTTGATGAGTTTTTCATTGAGGGAGAAAAAGGTTTTGTCTTGCTGTCCAAGCCATTCATGCAACCGCATAAACATGCCTCTGTAGACTACAAATGAACTGGCACGGAGATTCCGTCCCTCAAAGCGATAGCCTGCCAAAAATGCATCAAACGCCATGTCGGGTTGCGTCACCCAATCTTGGGCGGTGTAAGCAAAAAGTGCAAGCGTCTTTTCAATAGTCAAGTCACCACCTAAAAAGTGCAATAAACGCGCAAATAGTAATGCTTAAATACTAGTCATGTTAGTCAAAAATAGCCAGCGTCTTGCTCATTGACTATTTGTACATATGAAGTTAATAGGCGCTTGTTTGCGCGTTTATTGCATTTTACATAGCCATTTTTGAATACCGAATTTCATGCAATCTGAAACGTATTGATATGCTGTTTAAGCAGAGCGCAGACGGACGGCCTGCGGTTGGTGTTCTGCTTGAGCAAGGGATTAAGCACCGCTGTTGCCGTGTTTGCGGGGGGTCGACAGGAGCTCTGAATTGCATGAAGTAGACGCCTTGTTCTTTAAGTCAGTTCTCGGAGAAGTACTCATCCACGAGCGTGATAGCTTGGTTCGGAGGGTGCTACCGAGCCAAATAAGGCACAGTCGCATCCGTTGCCGGTCAGGCAGCCCGACGCTTTACGGAGGGCTTCTCGACCCCTTTCAGCATAAATGAGCCAAGAGCTCTGCGCATCCACAGGTTGTCTGCCACCAACGTACCCAAGGATTGCACTGCGGTCTTGGTTCGCGTAGCAATGACCTTGGCCGGCGAGGTCTGGCTGAATGCTTGAAGTGCCTGCTGCTGCCCTTGCGTGTCTAGAGCCTGGAATAAATCCATTCCGCGCTGAGTTACGTCCTCAACGCGCCGGGCCTCCGCTTCTTCCTGGCGGGCGAGGTGGGCTTTGAATGTGTTTTTCGCGGCGCCGGCCTCGGCGGTTGCGCTAGACTCAACTCCGTTCGGATTAGTGGACCCCTCCAAAAGGGCCAAGTCTGCACTACCTACGTTATAGCCATCTTTGAGCGCGCGCATAAAGAAGCCAGAGACACTGCGGTTTACCTTTCCTCTCCTACAGCTGAATCGGGTGTATTCCAAAGCTTGTCGGATACGTGCATCCGTCCATGCTTCCCGGTTGGAAATAATCTCGCTGAACTGGGCCGTGGACAACCCAATCTCGTCGTTCAAAATGTCGTACAGTTCTTTTAACACTAGCATGGGCGCCATTGATGCGGTGCCGTGCTGGTCGGCTTTTACGCGGAAGCGTACCTCCCCTATTTTTTTGGTGCCAGGCAGGTTGCGGGTATCCAGGCTGACCTCGATGGACGACAGGCTGTTAATTTGCTTGATAGCCGGCTCCAGCACATCGCGTTTGATGTACTTGAACTCATCGTAGGTCTTGGTAGTGCAGCTCAGCCAGCGCCGCAGCTCTTGAATCGGAATCCAAGGGGTACCACCTTCGGTCACAACAGGCAAAAGCCGGTCATGCAAAATTTTGGCATGCAGGGAGCTGAAGATTAGCCGCAAGCTCAAGAAATGCGAACTGACCGGATTTTTGATGGCCCGCTGCAACGAATCATGCACCTCAAAGACAAGCTTACCCTTATAAATCTTAACGGCGCCCAGCATCTGAACGGCGCCCCACCTATCGTCTTGGTCGTCATCGGGGTCTGTGTCCTGTACTTGGATAACCGCTTTTTGCGCTTCAACCATCAGAGCCCGAAAATGCTTTCGATTGCTGCTGCTGTAAGCCATCAGCCACTGAAAAAAGTTAAGGTCCACCTCGTAGCTTTTGCAGACAGCTTCTTCTTGTGAAACGATGAAATATGCCGCGTCCAGCGCCCGACGAGTAGCTAGACTGAGGTCTTCAATCTCCACCAAAATATTATTTCGGCTGAAGCCGATTTCTGATGGCGCATCTGCGATGCTTTTGCTCAAGGGAGCGAAATCTTCAAACAAGGCCAGCGCAAGCTGGTGTGCATCGGACTGTCGAATATTAGTCATCCCACATCATGCAGAGCACAAAGTGAGGTGTCAAATCAATTTTTCTCACTTTGCTGACCTACGCTTCGGAGTCTGCTTTGAGGTTTCCGGGTTAGTTAGTAGTTAAATAACAAACCAACATACATACAGAGGGAATGCTGACCCTTGAAAATCAACAAGTTACCTTAGCAAAGTGAGAAAACGACAACCCAAAGTGAGGATTTTTGTGCGGTAAGGTGAGATTTTTCAACCCTAAAGTGAGGATTTTTGTTCTAAAGGTGAGGGTTTTTGTTCCTAGTCGCCAGACAAGGTGAGAAAAATTGTGAAAAAACACTCGAAAGCCTTTGCTGGTGCGGGTTTGCCGAAGATAGCCCGGAGGGAAAGTGAGGAATATTGATAGCCTGACGCTACAAAGGTGAGGGTTTTTGTTATTTCTATGGCGCGGTGTCCAATGGAGCGCGTTTTTTTGTTGTTCGCTATAAAAAAATCCCGAACTTGGAGACAAAGTGAGAAGAATTGATAGTCGCATCGGTAAAAAGAGATGCAAAGTGAGAAGAATTGTGCAAGTGCTGGCGAATTACCATCAATATTAAGCAAATCATCATGCGGTGCATTCGAAAAAGGCTGAATTTGGCATCGTTTGCTTCGCAATCTGGCATTTGCCTGTGAGTGAACATAAAAATTTTTAAGGGTTAAGGGTCAATCCGAACAATTCCTCTCACTTTGCCCTTTCGTTGACTTAGGGACTGGTCAAACCTCAGATTTACTCTTGAGCAGCACCACCGCCGCATGTGGCCGGTTTCGGTGCAGTGCCGGGTGTTACAGGTCAGCGCCGCTGGCTACCACGCCGCCGTGCCAGCGGGGCGCAGCGGCGCCACCTGAGCGACGAGGCGCTGCTGGTGCACATCAAGGCCCTGCACGCCGAAACCCGCAGCGCCTACGGCTGGCCTCGTATCTGGCGTGAACTGGTGGCGCGCGGCGTTGCGGTGGGCAAGCAGCGGGTGCAAAAGCTCATGCAACTGCACGGCATTCGTGCCAAGGGCAAGCGGCGCTTCAAGGTGACCACCGACAGCAACCACAAGTTGCCAATTTCGCCAAATCTGCTCAACCGCGAGTTCGCCGTAGCCGAGCCCGATAAAGTCTGGGTCGGTGACATCACGTACATCGCCACTGATGAGGGTTGGCTGTTTCTGGCCGTGGTGATTGACCTGTTCAGCCGCCAGGTGGTGGGTTGGTCACTGCGTGAGGAAATGACGTCGAAAATCGTTATCGACGCGCTGCGCATGGCCTGGTTCAAGCGCCACCCGGGCAAGCACGCTGGGGTGCTGTTTCATAGTGACAGGGGCAGCCAGTACGCCAGCGGCACCTTCAGGGATGTGCTCAAGGAGTACGGCATCACGAGCTCCATGAGCCGGCGTGGCAACTGCTGGGACAATGCCTGCAGCGAAACGCTGTTTGGCTCGTTGAAGGTCGAGCGCCTGCACGGGCAGCGCTTCGTGAGCCGACGCCACGCCACGCCAAGGATGAAACCATCGCGTGGCTGCTCTGGTACAACAAGGCCCGGCTGCATTCAACGCTGGCTTACGTCAGCCCGATGCAGTTCGAAAGCGAATGGCTTGCCAGGCAAGTCAGTTCATGAGCTCGGTTATGGGATACCCAATCCAGGGGCAAGGTCAGTTGCACAACTTCAGCGCTTCAAACTTTCCGAGCACGGCCTAGTGGATAATTTGATAATTGGACGATGATTTCTGCAGCACCGATGTCCGGTGTTGTCGCGGGCGATGGTGCTTTTTCTAAGTTTTGTTGCCGAGTGACCCTAGATGCCGTGGTTGTCATTCTTATTGATGACGTTATAGTCCTTGCGATGTAGGTTACCTTGTGCAGTGCAATCGCCAGTGTTGCTTTCCAGGTACGTCGCGCGAGTGCGACTGCCCCGAAAAGAAAGTAGGTTGATATAGCTCCGTTGGTGCAGGGATGCCTCTACCTGGCACAATTTCCCTCACTTTGACCACCTGCTTGCTTAGAGTTTAGGCTTGGCAAAAATAGGCGCTATTCAACAAGCCCTTGCGGTCATCAACGGGGTCCCCGGCGTGACCTTGACGGCCAGCAGCTTTCCTTGATGGTTGATGACCATGTGCAGCTTGAAGCCGTAAAACCTGCCGGTGAAGTATTTGCCGCGCTGGGCAATGCCTTTGATTACCCTTTGGCGCGAGATACGCATGTTGTGGCGGACGGCCAGCGGCGTGGCGTCGGCAATCGACAGGCCCGTGCAGGCGTTCTTGAGCGTTTGAAACAAAGCGGCTAGCATCACAGCGCGGTATCAAGGCTACGAAGCGCGCATAGGACATCCGGCGGGTAAACTCTGCAGTCATTAAGCGGCACACGATGCCTCGTTAGAACATTTTGAGCTAGCGTCACCACATCGTGAGGAAATCACCACAATCGTGGTCATCTCGGACAGCGTCCTCGCCCGTCCGACGGTGCCGCCGTTTGTTGCTGCTCAAGCAGCGGCTTGAATTGCTGGCAGAAGCTATCAAAGAGGCAGAACAGCCCAGTGGTCCTATTGATGATGGGATACCTTCGTACGTATTGGGTACTCCATTTTGCAGACAGTCTCCTCCTAGGATTCAGGAGGGAAGGTCTAGAACTCCCAAGTTCAAGGCATGCAGGGCAACTCCCCTCTGGATGCACCCATAAAAAGCTGCTCGTCTTGGATAAGCACATCTACAAGGCGCGCCGCTTGCATAAAAAGTTTATACGTATAAACTTTTCCCTGATAATTGTATTTATTGCGTGCTAGTGTCTGCTGGCAGCACTTCGGCTACCGTATCGAGCAACTTTTCCAGTGCATTGGAAAATTCAACCCGCTTGTCACTTGGTACAGCGATGGAAACTTCGAAAAAATCTCCACGCTGTTTGTAAAAGCCATTTGAATATCGAATTTGTTTAGACGGTGCAATGCTTTTCGAGGTAGTCGGACTCAATAACGCCTGTGCTTGATTAGTTAGCCAGCGCACCGTTTGGTCTTCAAACGCGAATTTACCTGCCAAAGCAACAGCTTTCCGTACACCGCACTTTTCATAGAGTTTATAGAGCTGATATGCTGCATTGGCCCCAAACTTTCCAGGGTTCTGGCGAATGATTTCTATAACGTCTTCCGGAAGCTTTGCATACGCTCGGTAAAAGCTCATCATCGTTTTTGAAAGCTTTGCTCTGCGCGCAATCTCGACTGCAGACTCACCCGCTGCAATCAGCTTTTCATAAAACATCGCGCGGTCCAAATCGCAATGCATAGACCGACATTCGTTCTGTTCGTAACCAAACCAAGCAGCCTCCTCAAGGCTTAATTCGATATGAATTTCTGCTAACAGTGAATCGAAAACCTTATGCTCTGTGCAAGCTCGCACTCGGGTCCAGCCATCACAGATGATGAATCGTCCAGGAAAAGCTGGGTTTGGTGTGACATGAATCGGGTCGTGCTGCCCTTGAGTTCGGAGGTCGTCCGCACGGCTAGAAATCATCTGGGCAGTGTAAACTTCCCGCGGTGCCAAAGGATTAGGGTCAATCAAGTGCACGCTAATGGACTGCAGATTGCGACCTGAATTGAAAGCTGCAGGTGTAGCGGAAGGGGGCAATATTGCAACTGACTCCGATGTCTCACTAAACGCATCAAGAATCGGCATATCTGGCAACTCATGAATGGGCGTTGAAGCGACAACAGCGCCAATACTTACTAAGCCAGAAAGTTTTGGTGGTGATTTAGCCATTATTTGTCTCCAATCGTTAAGCCGGGCTGTGTGATGCGAAAGCTCTGAACTAAGCTTTTTGCCACATCGAAAATTGCGGTGGCGCCCACGGAGACTGATTCGAATTCAACAAGCGGTCCTGCATCTTTAGATGCAGGATTCAACTGACGGGCAAATCCAGAAAATTGCGGAACTATTGAGTCATTCAGCATTGAACTGTATTTCGAGTAGAGGAAACCCATGGATTCGCGGACGTGTTTCAGGCTCGGGTGGTACTTATTTATGATGACTTCCATCGCGATTTGTGCGCCTGTAACTGCCTTGATTTCCGCCAAGTTTGAGGCTAGTGAATCTAATGCTCGTAAACAGCTGCCCTCGGGCTCGACGACTGTTAGCACCTTACCCGATGCTCTAGCGGCAAATGAAAAGGCCAAGCCGATGGGCGTTGTGCCCGGGGCGGTATCAACAATAATTACATCGTAGTTTTTTGACAAGAAATCAACGTTTCGTGCCAGGAATAGCTCAGCCCTGGTATGACTCGACATGACTGCAACTAAGCTTGCATCAGTCTCAGCAAGAGTAATGTCTGATGGAATCAAATCAAGAAAACCACCTTCGTAAATTTGAATAATCGCTGCGAAGAGGTCTGAGTCCGGAGTGTTCGAAGCCCTTCGCAGGAATTGGCCAATGTGCGCAATAGTATTGCCATAACTGGAAGTCTCAATGCCCAGCAGGTTAGAAGCTGTCGCTTGCGGGTCGGCATCAATCATCAACACGCGGTAGCCCATCATTCCTAATGCTGCGGCAACGTTTACAGAGATGCTTGTTTTGCCGACTCCACCTTTTGTCATTCGGGTCACTATGACGGGAGGTATCTTTGTTTCAACTTTTGGCATCGAGCTTGTTTCTGGCGGTTCCAAGCCAACAGAACGATACCGGATGGCCCGCATGTCAGCCGGCGTGTACTTCATATGATGCTGTCCGGCAGGCTTTTCTCTTCCCACAAGCTCATGCATCTTTTTTGCAGAAATATCGAGTCCGGAAAGGGCTATCGCTACCGAAGTTTTGAACTCAATTACACGGGACATAGAGCAACCTTATCAATAAGAATGAAACAGCATAACAAACTTTAAAAAGTTACTAAAGTTAATTTTTTTAAAATTTTAAAAACTTTTTATGTGTTGCAGATATTTTTTGTACTTACGTCAAAGTCCGAAAAGAGTCCATTTCAAACCGGGAGCTCGTGGTGAGCGTAAGCGTGGCTGATGAGGCGCCCCGGCAGCTTGCGGCGAAGGGAAACTCCTACCCACTAGCGGGCAAAGAACTTTTTCGCCTCATCCAGACTGCGCGTGCGCTCGGCGCGCACATATATGGAGGTTGTCTGGCTCGACGCGTGCCCCAGGAGGCGCTGGAGCACGTCCAGGGGCATGGCCGCCGCTGCTCGTGTGGCAAACGTGTGGCGTAGCGCGTGCGGCGCGGCGCGGCTCAAGACATTGCGCTCGTCCTTACTGAGCACAGCGTTCGGGCTGAGCGCTATGCGCGCCAGCGCCGTCTTGACCAGGTGGTACAGGCCATTGGGCGTAAAGCCCGCGCCGCTCAGGCCCCCGGGCGCGTTCTGCCCGCAAGCTGCGGCATGCTTGCGCCGGGCCGGCGCCAAGGGGGGCAGGGCCACGGGCGACAGGAGCGCCAGGTCGGCCGGCGTGCCAAGGATGCTGGCGGCTTCAAAGTCGTGCCCGCGGTCGGCCCAGTGCGCGCGCACACTATCCACGACGCGCTCGGGTAGCCAGACGGTGCGCCACTTGTTGCGCTTTCCCAGGATGGACAATTCCCAGAGTCCGGCGCCTGTCTCCTCGGGCACGCGCCTCAGCCGACTGCGCGTGGCGCCGGCGAGCTCCTCGCGGCGCAGGCCCGTGCTGCCCAGCAACAAAATAGCCGCGCGCGCCAGGCGCCACTGCGCCAGCGCCATGCCCGCGGAGCGCGGCCCGGCCTGCAGCGCCGCAACCGGCGCATCGTTCGCGCACGCCTGGTCGAGCAGCCCGCCACCGCTGGCGAGCGCCTGCCACAGCGCCTCGGGCAGTGCCTTGTCGATGTCAAGCGCCATTTCTTTGTGGGCCACGCGCGGGTCGGCCACGGTCACCCACGGGTTGCCGCCCAGGTAGCGCACCTGCACAAGCCAGGAAAAACACGCGCGGATGACGATGACGGCATAGCGCTGTGAGGCCGGTTCCAGCGTCCCCAGGAAGGGGCGCCAGCGCGCGGAGTTCCTCGCTGCCTTGGCGCCTACCCAGTGGCCGGGCACGTTCGACAAAAAATCCTTGTACGCTTCGCAGTCGTCCGTTAGAACGCTCGAGAGCGCGACCCGGCGTTCGATGACGCACCAGAGCAAAAAGCGCTCCAGCTCCTTTTGGTACGCGCGGTGAGTCTTGTCCCGGTCCCGGTAGCGGTACAGATACGCCTGGATGGCTTCGAGGTCGTTGCGCGCCGAGACCAAGCAAAACTGCGCGCCGCGGTTGAGGCCCTGGGCGCCAGAGAGCGGCTCGGCGACGGCGCCAATGCGCTCCAGAGGAGCGATGGCACTGGCGCTCCCGAGCTCAATCTTTTCACCGCCCGCAATGTTTTCGACGGGCATCACGAGGCCGCCCAGCGTGGGCTGGGCGGCCAGCCAGCGCTCTAGCGCGCGTGCCTTGCCTTGGCCAATGCGCGCCACCGGCCGGTACCAGCCTGGGCCGCGCACGAGCGCGTATTGCCGGAACTCGGCCAGCGAATGCATGCCCTCGGCCTGCAGCGCTTTAGCTACGGGCGGCTTGAACCACACCGACACGGCATCGCCCAGGCGAGGCGCTGCGCTGTCTGCTTCGGCCGCGTTCACCAAGTAGTCGATGAGACTTTTGGGCCAGCTATGGAACTTGCGGGCGTTGGCCAAGTGCTCGCTGAGCGTGGGGGCGCTGAGCGAGAGGCGCTGAACCAGATGGTCGCGCAGAGCGTCGATGCGTTTTTCTAGCAACGCCGGGGTGGGGCAGTGCAGGGTGTCCAGGGCGTCTTCGGTGAAGTACAGCCGGAGGATGGTGGCCGTAGGGATTTTATTAAGGCGTGCGCGCAGCGCCGCAAAGTCCGCGCGCGTGTAGCGCTGTGGCGCGATGGCGACGACGTTGTGCTGGGCCAAAAATGGTCTCCCGGTAAAAAATCTATAGGCCAGCGTTGGCCTGTTTTCTTTGGTGATAATTATAAGCTACAGTGAAAAAAACGGGTAACTGGTAAAAAACCGCTTTAAACAGCGCTGCTGCGTTTCTTCGAGCATGTGGTTCCAATTGCATGGGTGCGGGGCTCGCAGGTGCTTGGAGGGCGTTGTGGTGCGTTTCGTTTTCTTCAACATCCCGGCGCAAACGGGTGCGAGCGCGTGGTTTTCAATCCTGACCGGGGCGTTGCCGTGGGCGGGGCGCCAGAGTGCAAAAAACGCTGCAGAAAAAAGCGCGTGGCTGCATCTTTTTCCTCCTTCCTTTCAGGAAACCTGCTTGAGGACTTTTTCCCGCTGCAGCGCCCAAGGCGCTTGGCCGGCCTGACCCCCAAGCACCTTCGGGGCACACGGCAGAGTGAGGGCGCAAAGCGGCGAGGACCTGTGCGGATGTGCTGCCTTGGGGCCCATGGTTGGCGCCATGCGGCTTTGGGATGCGCCAAGTGCGCCCAAATCCTGAAAAAAGTCTGAATACCCCTTTGAACATTAGCCAAACAGCCCAATTGACGTATTAATTATTTGTTGATAATTAAGATTATCAACAAAGAAAAGGCGGCCCACGCAGAGCCCAGACGGCTACAAAGGGAACCAAATAACAGTTTTGAGCCGCCTGCCGCCGACTTGGCCACGGTTTTTTAGCATCCCCTTGGCGTCCCACGCCGCGCAGTCCCTTGAATGGGCGCCGCGCGACGCTGCGTTTTGGAGAGAATCGATAGTTAGGCCCGAAGCGGGTCTGTGGCGTGAAGAGCTGGTAAGGCGGGTTGGCAGGCCAAGGCCCCAAGACGTTTGAGTAGCGCAGCCCTCGGGCCGACCGCCCGGACCGTCGCGGGCAGTGCGCCTAGGTCCTTGACATTGATGGCCAGGGGCTGCTGCCAGCGCACTTTGAGCTTGCGCTGCGAAGTCGGCACGAACGTGCCGTTTTCAAGTTTTCTCGGGCCGGTCACCGCCTATGCAAGTGGGCGCGTCGGATGGGTGGGCGCGCGGCGCGTTTTGCGAGCCGTCTTCGCTGGCCGCAGTGCGCTGGCGGGCCTGGCGTAGCGCCGCGCCCATGCGCACCCCCACCTCCCATGTCGCCGCGCGGCTGGGAGGAAACAACCGGTACTCGCCGCGTTTGATGCGCTGGGGCATGGGTTTGGCCGGACGCACTACGCCACTGCCCACTTCTGCCGCTTGGGTGCATATAAAAATACCCAAAGACACCACAGAAGTTAAAAAGCCAACCATCGTTACATAAAAATCAGCGCTTTTTTGCTTGTCGACAGAATTTTTCGTGAGTGACGCCTTAAGTATATGCGCATATTGCTCATGAATAGGTTTCTCGTTTAAGTGCAAAAGTAAGGGAAATGGCAAATTGGAGTCGAACACCATACATAACGTCCCAAATTCGGAATCATTTTGCCAATCTATATGCATCCAAACACCGTATATTTTTTCATTCATAAACGAAAAGTTGGGTGTTTCAATATATATACACCATTCAGGAATATGGCACAAAACTTTCCAAGGAAAATCTCCCTCAATGGGGGTGTTGCGCACCGCCTCGTAAACATCATCATCAAACCGGTAAATACCCTGCGTGACCCTCCAGGCGGCCAAGGCGCTGAGGCGCGCAATTTCGAAAGAAGTATCATTTTCTGTGGTTGGCACACAATACAGCAGGTCATTTTGATAAAAAATATCATTAATAATACTTGCAGGAATAAAGCATACCTCTGGCCAGGGTTTTAATTTTTTTTCACGAAGCGCCCGCGCTGCGTCAATTTTTTTCCATAAACCTGGATACTTGCGGGAAATGTCTTCCAATGCCTGGCGTGGGCGGCAGGTATTTTTATTTAATTGAGCCATGTTATAAATCTCCGTATTTTTAATCAGTGTGTATAAAAAGTAGACGAATCCAGGTCCTGCGGCATCAGTTCCCAGCGTGCCGCCATCCTGGCGACACTTTCGGCTGGGACGTCATGCACATTTGCAAATTTCTCTGTGGCCTCGATGACCCGGATGGCGCCTGTGGCCATTGCAAAGTACGGCTCCATCTCCCACATCGTGGTGAACGTGTTGCTCACCACCACGCTTTCGCCGCAGGTCAGGCATTGGCGGGTCATGCGCTGGCACCATGCATGGGCATCCCGGATGCGCTTAGCGTCGTAACGGTAGATACCGTCAACCTCAAAAAACATGTCAGCTTCCAGATGCCGGTAGCCCATCCTGGCCAGGAACCTGGCCATGGTGCTTTTGCCGCTGCCCGGCAAACCGCGAATCAGCACCAACTGAGTCCACACCGGAGCCGATGTAGTTGTAATTGCCTCTTGCTTCAAGAGCGCTTTACGGTTCGGCTGATTAGAAAGGTGCAGGATGGGGCGCGAAATTTGTTCGAAGTTCATCTGGGTTCCATTAACAAGTGGGTTGATAACTAAAAAACATGCAGCAGCTCGAACGCAGTTGCATCCAACAAAATACTGGGTCAGGGAATGCGCGGGATGGGTGCCGGTCAATCAGGAAAATTTAAGTTCGACTGATAGACTTTAAAAAAAAGGCGTCCCGCATTTGAAATAAAAGGCCCCGGGTGGAGGCTAGCTACGGTGACTAACCTGCCGTTATTCAGTCACCGCATCTTCTGTCTGAGAAGCTCAAACTAATTCAATACCGAGCGTCTGTAAAAACTCTCTTGGGGTTTGTTCGTCCTTCATACCGCGATGCCACGTCTGTTCCAGCGCATCAGCCAATGCAAAGCATTGCATGCTATTAAGTGAAAGTAATTTGTCAGTTAAATCTATTAGACAACTTGACAGGTAGTGATGCGGTTCGATTCCGTAGTGGTCTCAAAGGTCAGAAGGAATCGATAAAAATTGGTCCGCAATGAAAAGCCGTTCCTGATTGCAATCGAGCAACTTAATGATTTCATCTTCGGTGAACATTCTGCTAATTTGTGGACGGTATTGCATAAGGACCCATTGAAGCCTTGCAAATGCCAGCATCATCATATGGTTTGAAGTCAAACCGTCCTTCACGATTCGGTGTTCCTTAATATAGTTAGTGGCTGAGTCTTCTGAATATTCTAGTGTGTCGTCATGCACGGAATTGAGTTCAGATTTATCGTTTTGATTGTTGAAAGTTGAATTCATTTTTACCTTTATATAAAGGAGGGTTCACTGCAAAATCGCACCAGTTTATCTGGTCAGTTTTTGGTTTTTCATAGCAGTTAAATATTACTTACCGGACGGTTCGAAACCTGTCTCACGCATCTCCAGATAGCTTTTGATGCGGCGTAAAAGAGAAATTTTCTTTTTCGTTTTTATAGGCCTAGATGCCGCATTTTTTCTTTGTTGTCTCGACTCGGCCGGATGCTTGGGCCTCGTTCCTTGAACACGCTCCTTCGTTTTTTGAGTGATTTGTTTTGTTGATGTTGTTATTGTATTGCAATGTTTACAAAACTACAACTAAACGATACTGCTAGAATCTGTTCTGTTGTTTTTTTACGGAATTTCGAAATGGCAAGACCAACCGGCCCCGATGGGGCGAGGAGTGCGCTCCTAAGCGTGCGCCTGACTCCTAAATTGATGTTCGGCTTGGAAATGATGTCGCGCCTTCATCGCGCCTCCATCCCCGACATCGTGTCTCGGGCTATCAAGGATGTTTTCACTTCGGAATTCGAGGGGCTATGGGACTACCCCAAGGGCAGTGCAAACGGCGCCGAGGAGGAAGCCCGCGCGCCAAGGTATCTTCTTGAAGTCCTGTGGGCAGACCGGCCATCGGACAGATTTGCAAACATTGCCTTGCACTGCGCCGGTCTCATGTCTTCCGCAGATATAAGGCTGTGGGCCTTCATCTACGCACAAGAGAAGTTCTGGCGTCCCGACTGCGCACGTACCGAAGAAAACTTGCTCAGAGAGGTACTGGCCATGGAGTGGACGGCCCTTCAGGGCACCCACAACGTACTGGAAGTTTCAAAGAAAAAAGGCTTGCCTCCCGCGCTAGCCAAATCGGCGCTCCGAAAAACTCTGTCGCAAGAGGTCGAGCGCATAAAGCTCAAGGTTCTGTCCCAAAAACCGCAGTCCTTGGAGCAAGCGCGCCAGGCTGGGCAAGAACTGCAGGACAAGCTCATTGCCGCAGGACTTCCTGTGGGCGTCCACCATGTGGCTTTTGACAAGAAAAAAGACGTTCATGCGTATGTTCATATCGCCACAGGTGATGACCCTGACGAGTACTGCGTGGCACTCGACGAAGTTCTGGCTGGTCATATCCGGGCGCAACCCTACTTGCCAGGGCTGAGTCAGCCGGCGCTGCTGTAAGGCAAGCCGCTTCAAGCCTGCGCAAGCCGCACTTGGACCGATTTGAGGGAAAAATCAAGCAGGCGATTTTGTCCGTTTCGCTGCAACTTGCGATGCACAAGGCAATGAATAGAAATCGAGATTCATCAAAAATGCCACTCAAATTATAAAAATAGCTGCATTTGTTTCAAAACAATACAAATTGTTCTTTCAAAGATACACTGAGAATCTGTCTGGATTGCCAGGCTGTTGCAGGCGCTCTTTAACAACCGTTTTCTTTACACACGCCAGCGAATCAAATTCGTGGTGCCACGTGCCCACCGCTGCAAAGTGGTGGGCGCATAGGTGCGTCCCAGTTAGTGCTTCGTGCCATCGCAAGGTGGCCGACCTGAGGAAGGTCTGTCTCACGAGAGGCATCCAACTCCATTGACTCCGCCCTGTCTCAATGACGGGGCTTCTAAAAGGACACTTTTCATGACCAATATCATCAGCACCAACGGCACCCTCCTGACATCAACCACCAATGGCCCTCTCGGGGGTTATACGGCGTTGGGCACCTCAGGCAGCAAGTTGGTCGTACTCACGGCGCTCAACAAGGTGGTCGTCAAGTTGTCTCCCTCTGACCTCAAGGAGATGAATTTGAAGGCGCTTTGTGGGGCGAAATGGTGCGAGCACCACTACACCGAATTCGATGAGAGAAAACAACAGATGGTTTTTAGCCATCGGCGTCTCGCCAATGACATCATCAGCGACTGCCAAGCCAAAGGGGCGTATGCCGAGTCTTACCAACGTGGGACAGGCGTATGGCGCATGAAAGATGGCCAGCTTGTTGTCAATGGCAGCGAGTTGTGGCGCGCAGACGGCACGGTGCTGGAGCATGGCATTCATGAAGGTCGGGTTTACCCGGCCGGCGGGGATGTCGGCTTTAACCGTGAAACGCCTGAAGCTAGCCTGGGTGATGTCAATCGCATCCTGGCCGCTTTTAACGCCTTAGACTGGCAGCATCCCTTGGCCGCCGAACTGCTCTTGGGCTGGTACGGCATGGCCTTGGTGTCCACGGCAGTGCGCCGTCGCCCGCATGTGTATGTGACCGGCCCTGCCGGTTGCGGAAAGTCCACTATTCTGGAGGTCATGCAGTGGATACTCGACCCGCTGGCCTTTGCCTGCACGGGTCCACAAACCATTGCAGGTCTGTCACAGGAGCTTAGCGGCACTGCAAAGGCTGCTATCGTGGATGAGTTTGAAGCAAATTCTTCACTGAACAAATGCAAAGACACATTCGAGGCTGCACGCATGTCGTACAGTTTGCGAGAAGGTGACAAAGGGATTGTCCGGGGTTCTCCGAACGGGACCGCGAAAAGCTACTTTTTCTATTCGCCGTTCATCGCGGCGGGTATTAGTCCAGCAAAGATGGAGCCAGCGGACCTAACCCGTTGGCTTAATCTGGAAGCCAACGGGCGCAAGCCTGGCAGCTTCATGATGGCCGAAAGCGAGGCCCGAGAAATCGGACCACGCCTTGCGCAGAGATTTATCAAGAACTGGCGTGTGTACCAGGCATCGGAAGAGGCTGTACGCGAGTGCATCCTCCAATCCGGCGGTGATGGCCGCATGGCCGACACCGTCGGCACGCTGCTCGCGTCCTACTGGACTTTTGTATCGAACACGCCGGCAACGGCTGACGATGCCAAGTTGCTGGTGGGAATGCTTGACATCAAGGCGCGCATTGCAGTTCATGCAGTAAGCGACGAGAGTCGATGCCTGGAGGCGTTGATGTCCAAAGTGCTGCCTTTCAAATTCATGGAGGGCATCTCGATGGTCACCCGAAGCCTCTCTCTTGGAGAGGCTGTTCAGCGGGTCTGCGAAGACCCGACGGACAACCCGGAGGTAGTCGCCCGCTTGGCCCAACTGGGCTTGCGGGTGGTGTTTGCAAAGGGCAAATGGCGGCTTTATGTCGTCAATAGCCCAGAGCACCAGGAAATTCGAAAGATATTTTCTGGGACCAAATGGGCGCAGGGAGGGTGGGCGATGATTCTTCGTCGGCTCCCCGGTGGTGAAGAGACCACCCAACGCATTGGCGCCGGTTTCGGCGCCGCCAAGGTAACGGTATTCGATGTGCCGCAGGACCTCCTGTCGGCCAACGATGAGGGTGATATGCAATTAGCTGCGTAAGCAGCTGCGGGGGTGGGCCCACAAGGCCTGCCCCTTTTTTTTTGCTATTCCGTTACCCCGTTACCCCCGAATCTCTCTAAAGAGCCTCAAGAAAGGTATCGGCTTCCGACGTTCCACCGTCCAACGATGGCTTCATGGTCAATTCCTGCTTGGTATTTTTCCCGATGTGATTGAATCAGCGGGCTGATAGACGTTTTGCATTCGTTATACCAATCAACAAAGCCGTCAAACACGCCCGGCACGAGCCAGGCAGATGGAGGGTAGTCCTGTTGACCGACTGCCGTTTTCAATTGCTGAGCAAAAAGCATGAACTCTTCAGTCGAGCCACCAGCATCCATAGTCGCTTGTAGCCAAACATTCATGCTCTGTGGCCAGACGTCATCGCGGCAATGGCGCATGAGCAGCAACTGAACGTTCTGCGACTCACTGGTAAACATTGCTGGTCCAGGGTAAGTGGCTAAAGGCAGTAGATAAGGGTCCGCACCTCGAACTGCCATGCTCCAGGCTCCATACATCAACGTCGCCAACCGCATCCACTCAACGCCTTCGAGACCTTTGTAAAAATCACCTGAAGTCGCTATCGCGCCAACTTCTTCAAAAGTCATGTCACCCTTCGCTTCATTCACCCGTACAGAGACAATTCCAATATTTCCAGCCGCATAGGTTCCCTCATTCACAAGCCGGTCTACGGATGGATTATTTTTCGACTTGAGCTCAATACTTTTAGGTTTTTGCTCAGTCGATAAAGGTTCTAAAGTCACTGGACAATGGCTAGGCGTGATTCTTTCGAGAAATACTGCATCAACCTGAGGGTCAAGAACCATGCCCCGTTTGACTGCGCTCAGGCGCAGGCTCAGCCACTTGCGCTCAAAGTAGTTAAGCTTTTTTTTCTGGCTTCGATAGCCAAGGAAGGCTGATTTGAAAGCAGGTGGTACTTTTTTATCCAATCGAAAATTGGCTTTTGCACATGCCAAGCCAAGGGTCTGGCATTCGAGCTCGAACTCGGTAGTTGTTGTCATTAATGGTTGACCGAAAAAATTACGATGCTGTTGAAGTCCTGTTGTGACATTGGACTGTGGCGGCCGCCATGACCGTATTTCTTCAGCCATGTCACAACCGAAAAATTCAGTTTAGCAACCACGAACTGACAAAATTTCGCTTTCCCTGTCACTTTTTCCACCCAATCAGGAAGTGTCAGGAACTTCTCGCGCATCAGTACTTGTTTGGACGGCATTGCGAAGGCCATCATCTGTTCATTTCTACAGCTTGAGCCTCCATGTGACTGAAGGTGTGGATGCAGTTTTCACCCTGCCCTGCCCTCACCGGTTCCTCGTAACCTTGAGAAATGCGGTTGAAGTCATCTTTGTTCTATTCATTAGGAATTGAATAACTTACATACTAAATTGAGTTGTCGTGGTGAATGGATAATCGCAGGACGAAGGTGTTTGTGCAAAATTTAGACGATTTAGGCAAGACAAGCCGCACCGCAGGGTGTCTTGCTAACCGAAGAACAAGGATTTGATGAGTCATGAAGCAGGTCAACGCCATCAACATTCTTGCGTCTGAATGACGCGGTACAACGCAGAAATCTCTGCAGGCTCGCTGTTACCGCTTGAAAGCCGGCGTATCGCCACGCTCCTTCTTTCCAGCCCGGACCTGGCTGCATGGCAGCACGCCATCGAGACGGAAAACATCCTGCAGAAAAAAACGCCAGCCACCGCCCGCCGGCAGGCCAGGCTATTGCAACGTCGCTTGAAAACGTTGGATGCGCAGGCTTGGGAAATGTTGGCTGAACGCGAAAGCGAAGTTGTCATCCAGTTGCTTCTAGCCGCAGCCGTCAAACATAGCCAGCTGCTGGGCGACTTCATGCTGCGCGTCTACGCCGACCGCCAGCGCCGCCTGGAGCCCGCCTTGGCTTCCACCGATTGGCAAGACTTTCTGGCCGAGTGCACCCACCATGACCCCGCCGTAGCAGATTGGTCCGACTCCACCAAGGCCAAACTGTTCCAGGTCATCGTGCGCATCCTGGCCGAGGCCAAATATCTGGAAAGCGCCCGTTCGATGAAACTGACCCCCCCTTCTCTGCACCCCGACGTGCGGCGCTACCTGAGCACCCATGATGAAACCTATGTCCTTGACTGCCTGGAGCGCGTGCGATGACCCTGAGCTTTGACGAACGTCTCAACCAAATCCTGCCGCGCCTGACTTCGCGTGATTTCCTAGACAGCAAGGGCTTGGGCAACGAAATCGGTTTCTGGATTTTTGACTATCCGCCGGACCGTGAGCTGGATATGCGCAGCTTTCTCAAAGGAGTCGTGCTGCCTGCGCTGGCAAAACAAGTGCCCGCCCTGCGCGCCGACACCATTGATTTGCTGCAACTGGTGACCACGCTGCTGGAAGAACGCAACCTGCTCGACAAAGCCATGGACATGCAGCTTAAAAAAGGCGACGACAGCACGTTGACTGCGCTTCGCTCGGTGCTCAAGGAAGACAAGATTGCCCAGAAAATCGCCGCCCAGCACGACATTTCCAATCTTGACCTGCTCATATTGACCGGCGTCGGTGCCGTCTATCCCATGCTGCGCACGCACACCTTGCTCTCCGCGCTGCATCCCATCATGGGCAACACGCCCTTGCTGCTGTTCTTTCCCGGCCGCTACGACGGGCATTCACTGCGCCTGTTCAATACCCTGACCGAAGACCATTACTACCGAGCCTTTCGCCTGGTGCCTGAAATCACCTAACGAAACCAGGTATCGCCCGCACGGGCCGCGCACCCCAGTCCATCAGAGATAGTTTAAAATGAAAATCAACGAGCTTTTCCTAAAACCCATCGACCGCCCCATCAATGGCGTCATCAAGGCCGACCAGATGGATGCTGCCAGCGTCTGGCAGGAACTGGAAGAATACGTCGTCACCAAGCAGATTAGCGAGTATCTGCGCAAGTTCTTCGACGCCTACCTGGCCGCCATCGACCGCCCGCACGACGCCGCCATCACCGACCGCATGGGCGTCTGGGTTTCGGGCTTCTTCGGTTCGGGCAAGTCGCACTTCATCAAAATCCTGTCTTACCTGCTGGAAAACATCGAGGCGCACAACCCCCAGAACGGAGAAAAGCGCAACGCAGCCCAGTTCTTTGACCACCAGAAAATCAAGGACGCCATGCTGCTCGCTGACATCCAGCGCGCCGTACAGGGCACCGCCGATGTCATCTTGTTCAACATCGACGCCAAGGCTGACAGCAAGACAGACCGCGATGCCATCCTTCAGGTGTTTCTGCGTGTCTTCAACGAAAAGCTGGGTTTTGCAGGCGACACCCCGCATATTGCCGACATGGAGCGGCACCTGGTCGCCAAGGGTACTTTTGAGACCTTCAAGGCCGCCTTTTCCGCTTCCAACGGCAGCACTTGGGAAAAAGAGCGCGACGCCGTGGATTTCCTGCGCGATGACGTGGTCGCCGCGCTGGCTCCCGCCTTGAAGATGACGCCCGCGTCCGCCGGCCAGTGGTTCGACAGCGCGCGTGACGACTACCGCATCAATATTGAAAGCTTTGCCAAGGTGGTGAGGGACTACCTGGCCAGCCGCCCAGCCAACCACAAGGTGATTTTCCTGGTGGACGAGGTGGGCCAGTTCATCGGCGCCAACTCCCAGCTCATGCTCAGCTTGCAGACCATCACCGAGCAGTTGGGCATCCATTGCAAGGGCCGCGCCTGGGTCATCGTCACCAGCCAGGCCGACATTGACGCCGCCATCGGCGAGACAAACCTGGCCAGAAGCCAGGACTTTTCCAAGATTCAGGGCCGCTTTTACACCCGCCTGTCCTTGGCCAGCAGCAACACGGACGAAGTCATCAGTGAGCGCCTGCTGTTCAAGACAGAAGCCGCCCACGTGGTGCTGCGCGATACGTTTGCCAGCAAGAGCGACGTTATCAACAATCAGCTGAGTTTTGTGGGCAATGCGGTCAGCCTGCGCGGCTACAAGGATGCGGCGGAGTTCGTCGCCACCTATCCCTTTGCGCCATACCAGTTCACGCTGCTGCAAAAGATTTTCGAGTCCATCCGCAAAGTCGGCGCCACCGGCAAGCACCTGTCGCAAGGCGAGCGCTCCTTGCTCGATGCGTTTCAGGCGGCCGCAGTCAGCAACGCCAAAAAAAGCACCGACGTCCTGGTGCCGCTGTACGACTTTTATTCTTCCATTGAGAGTTTCATTGA
>Ga0123337_10001624_pt1 | contig 28165 bp, 22 predicted proteins | sample frozenSSSSmetaG_FD_89792 | JGI IMG/M metagenome (GOLD analysis project Ga0123337, IMG submission 89792) | Glacier valley bacterial and archeal communities from Borup Fiord, Nunavut, Canada, to study Microbial Dark Matter (Phase II) -... | ecosystem: Environmental > Aquatic > Freshwater > Ice >...
AGAAGGTATAAAGATCGCCAAAGAGATCAAGTATCCCGTCATTGTGAAAGCAACTGCGGGTGGTGGTGGTAAAGGAATGCGTATTATCAATGAAGAATCTGAATTCAAGAAAGCATGGGATGATGCCAAACGTGAAGCTGCTGCATCTTTCGGAAATGATGGACTATACCTTGAGAAATTTGTTGAAGAGCCTCGCCACATTGAAATACAATTGGTAGGCGATCAATATGGCAAAGCATGTCACTTATCAGAACGTGATTGCTCTATTCAGCGCAGACACCAGAAGCTTGTAGAAGAAACACCCTCTCCTATTGTTAGCCAGGAATTGCGCGAACGCATGGGTGAAGCAGCGATCAAAGGAGCAAAAGCGATCAACTACGAAGGTGTTGGTACGATTGAGTTCCTTGTTGACAAGCATGGTGATTTCTATTTCATGGAAATGAACACCCGTATCCAGGTTGAGCACCCGATCACAGAAGAGGTTACTGACTACGATCTTATTAAAGAACAGATAAAGGTTGCTGCCGGTGTTCCAATCTCTGGTCGTAACTATTTCCCTAACCTGTTTGCAATGGAATGCCGTATCAATGCGGAAGATCCGGCGAATGGTTTCCGTCCATCGCCAGGAAAAATTGTTAGCCTGCATCTCCCGGGAGGTCATGGCGTACGCGTAGACAGTCACGTATATGCTGGTTACACAATTCCACCAAACTACGATTCGATGATTGCCAAGTTGATTACAACAGGCCAGTCTCGCGAAGAAGTGATCACACGTATGAAGCGCGCGTTAAGCGAGTTTGTGATTGTTGGTATTAAAACTACCATCCCATTCCATTTAGCGTTGATGGACAACGCGATATTCAGATCAGGGAAATTTACGACAAAGTTTTTGGAGACAAGCTTTGATTTCTCAACGTTGAAATCGGAGGAATGAGATCAAGATAATTTAATAGATAGAGCCATGTTAGAGTGGCTCTTTTTTTTACCAGGATTTTCAGGATTAGCGTGATCCTGGTTATACAAAGATTTCTCTGTAAGCTGGAAGAGATACAAATCCTAGTGTATGATCGTAGTCAAAAAAAAACTCCACTCTTTTCAGAGCAGAGTTCATTTCACTTAGGTTTAGGTATAAAGTCTATCGGATCAATAAATCCTACAATCCATTAATTTTAGTCTATACGTATTGATTCAACATTACCGGCATTACCAGCATGAGAATATCTTCTGCTTTATCCTTTTCTACTGGAAGAATAACACCGGCTTTATTAGGTGCTGACATATTTAATTTAATTTGGTCTGTATCGAGATTACTCAGCATTTCAATCATGAAACGCGCGTTGAAACCGATCTCGATATCCTCACCTTCATGTTCACATGATAAGCGCTCATTTGCTTCATTGGAGAAATCAAGATCTTCAGCAGAAACTTGCAGCTGACTCCCTGTGATCTTCAAACGAACCTGGTGCGTTGTCTTGTTTGCGTAGATGGAGATGCGTTTGAGCGAGCTCAGAAAGTCAACACGACTGATTACCATCTTAATTGTGCTCGATGATGGAATAACGTTTTCATAATCAGGAAAACGCTCGTCAATCAAACGGCAGATCATTCGAATACTTCCAAATTTAAAAAATGCATTCGATGTATTAAAGTCGATCGTTACATCTGTGTTTTCAGAGGGTAGCGTTGACTTTAGTAAGTTCAGAGCCTTTCGGGGAATGATGATCGTATTACCACTTTCCGATTTTACATCTGTTCTGCGGTAGCGCACCAAACGGTGACCGTCCGTTGCTACGAAAGTGGTGTTCTTTTCGCCAAGATTTACATACACACCCGTCATTGCAGGACGAAGCTCGTCGTTGCTTGTTGCGAAGATGGTATTATTAATAGCGCGGGCTAACACTTCAGAAGATAGCTGGGCTGAAAAGTCGTTGCTAACAGAAGGTACTTTTGGAAAATCTGTTGCATTCTCCCCTGAAAGCTTGTAACGACCATTGTCTGAGCTGATCTCAATGCTGTATGTTGATTCGTCTATTGAAAATGTAACAGGCTGATCAGGAAGGTTCTTAAGGGTATCCAGAAGAATACGGGCCGGCACAGCAATATTTCCACGTTCTTTAGATTCCACATTGATCTCAGTGATCATGGAAGTCTGCAAATCTGAAGCGGTAACGGTAAGATGGCTCTTATCTATCTCAAAAAGGAAATTCTCAAGAATAGGCACGACAGGGTTCGTAGTAATTACCCCATTGATATAAGATAGTTGCTTCAGCAGGTAGCTGGAGTTAACGATGAACTTCATGTAAATTCAGTGGTTATGGTTGTAAACTGCTAAGGTATAAAGAAAATCAATTCCCTAAAATGTAAAACGCTTCGTGCTGAAAGGGAAATTTTAACAGGTAAGACCCAAAAGCGATAAGCTAACTCAGAACAGTGTAAGGCTATAAAAAGACTAAATTAGTCAGGAAAAAAGGTCAAGGCTTAAGAATAAAAAATGATCTGGTCCTTACGATCTCCATAGCATCCTTTTTTTCGAGGGCAACAATCTGTCCATCACCGAGGCGAGCATAGACTTCTGAGTTCTTACGTTGGGGTGCGAACAGGTCAAGGGTAAAAGAGCGATTGGCAATGTCCTTGATTTCGATCTTCACTCCTGGGCCGGCAGCGATGAGGCTATCCATTTGCGGTCGTCCTTGCGCAATAAATTTAGAAGCAAAAAGAAGAGAAATTGCATCAAGATAATTATTGACTTTTGTTGTATCCGAAGAAGAAATTTCAGCCACTGCAAACATCCCGTTCTTCATCTCTATTGTGAAGTTTTGCTTTGGATCTTTAAAATACGTTGAAGATAATGACCGGAAGTTCCTCCAGTTAAACTCAAAAATTCTTTTGTTACGCCAACCGGTTTCATCCAATTCAAGAATTCCTCCAATATACACCCGATAGCCAGGGATCATCATGGTGTATGGTTGCGAATCACCTACTTTCATAAACCATGTTTCTGTTTTTGTAAAATTGCCACCAACATAAAATTCACCTTTTGACTCTCCTGCCTGCGAAAGAGAAACTCTCGTACCTTTTTGCTCCAGCAACATCTTAACGGAATCTCTCAATGACAAAGCAACTGGTCGGCGTGGTTCTACCTGTTTCAATGTTGCAAACAACACATTGATCATTGAATTATCAGCAACCCATTTATCATTTACTTTCCATTGACTATTTTCAAATTTTAGTTCAGTTTTTCCTTTTAAGGATTGCATTATTACAAGATCGATCTTATCAGTGTCAATCTTGAATAGGTCCTGGTTGATATCAGGCTTTACATCTTCTATTGAGATAACATAAAGCCCAGCACAAGCAACCGCTAATAAAACGAAAGACAGCGCTAGAAATTTATTACGCTTACGCTGCATTTGATTTTTCTTTAGTAGGGACTACAGGAACAAAATTTCCGTACTTACGCTTTCTCGTGTAAGCTTTTAAAATGCCAAAGATCAAAATCAATATAATTGGCAACACTAAATTAACTGCTTGCCATAAAGCTCTTTCATTCTTAACCTTCTCTTTATTAAGTGGACGAATCTTAACCTCTTTGTTCCGGGTGCTGATCAATCCCGAATCATCGGCAAGATATGCAATCATGTTTCTTAGCAATTCCTGGTTGGCAAATGTGAGTTTTGAGAAAGCATCATAACCAAGAGGCTGGGGTTGACCAGTTCGTAAGTTGATTTCATTACGTGCAATATCTCCATCTGCAACAACAATCATTTTAGATTCAAGTCCATCTTTTTTAAATCCTGTTGAATCTACTCCGTCTGGTAAAAATCTGTTCTTATAAATAGAAGTAAACTTTCCTTCCAGTAAGTAAGCTAATACAAACGGACCTTGAGAAAAACTTTCAGATTTTTCCTTTCTTAAATCTGCAACACTCACTTTCACAGGAGAAGTAAGACTGCGCGAATATTCTGATGAAAATAACAGTGGAGTTTTCTTGATACCAGTTGCTTTTACTGAATCAATGCTACTGACAAATTTCAGCGAGGTCATATCAAGATGACGGGTTATCGGATGATCTGCATAATGATTTACCAAAGGGAAGAACGGCCACTCAATCGGAGTGATTTGAGGTTTACCGTTCAATACCCCCGTTACGATCGGATAGCGAAGTGAAACTCGGTCCTGAATCAGGTTTTGATTGACACGTACTCCATAATGAAATAACAGGTCATCAAGTCCGTCCGGATACGTAAACGCAAAGTAATTATCAGTTGAGGCACTATCCATTGATGCATCAAGCCGATCTAACACTAAAAGTATTTTTCCTCCTTTTAATACATATTGATCCAATGCATAGGTGTCTGTATCAGAGAACTGAGAAGTTGGCTTTGCAATCATTAATACATCAAACTCGGAAGGCAACGGGTTTTTTTTCAAGTCAGCACTTAATACATCATACGATCCCAGCAAATTATTACGCAGGGAAGCAGTCTGAACACTGTCCAGCTCTCCATGACCTTTTACAAATCCGACCGTCTTTCTGTTTTCAGATGATAGTGATTGAATCGCGTTGGCAAGTTCAAATTCAAGACCTTCAATTGACTGATTCAGAACCTCTTCCGAGCCTTGCGTGCGAGACCCTTTCAGAAGCATAACTCCTTTCTCCACGCCAGCGTATGAAATTAATGCTCCTGGAAATATTAGTTTTTCAGAACGTTGACCATCTTTGGTATCAATGATATTCATTGGCTGAATACCTTTTGCCGAAAGCAAAGCCATGAACTCGCGCTGCGCATTTTGACCGACTGCTTTCGCTGGATCGTTGAATGTAAAATGAACCTTGTTATTCGAGTAGATCCTGAATTCTTCCAATGTTTCTTCTATTGCCTTTCTGAGCCTGCGGAAAGGCGCATTCAGATCACCTTCAAGATAAACCTCAATGTATACATCCTCTTCAAGATTTTTAAGAAGATCTTTTGTTGGCTGCTTGATCGTATACCGTTTCTCCTCCGTTAAGTCTATTCTGAAAAAGTAAAATGAACTTAGCTGACACAAAACGAACGCAAATACCAGTCCGTTGGAGAGAAGAAGCAGATCACCCAATCGTTTATTTTCCCACGTTACCATGACCGGCTTGATAAAACTGTTTTTGTAGAAAGAAGCATGACGAAGGCAACGCTAAAAAAGTAGATAAGATCGCGACTGTCAATCAATCCTTTGCTTAGCGATTCGTAGTGGTAAACGATTCCAAATTGTCTTACAAGTAAAGAGTTTTCTCCATCATTGAATAAAGCTGCCGCCGAATCCATGCCAGTATAAAAGAGATAGCAGAAAAAGGCACCAATTATAAAAGACACAATTTGATTTGGAGTGATTGAAGAAGCTAAAATTCCAATAGAGCAAAATATCCCGCCTAGTAACGTCATTCCAATAAATGATCCCATTACACCAGAAGTATCAATATTACCTTCGGGATTTCCAAGATGGGACAATGTGAAATAATAAATCAACGTTGGAATTAACGAGATTATAACGAGTACGAATGCTGCAAAGAATTTTCCTAACACGATATCGCGCTCGGCTAACGGTTTTGTCATTAATAATTCAAGGGTTCCAAGCTTTTTTTCTTCAGCGAAACTTCTCATAGTAATTGCTGGTACAAGAAAAATTAAAACATAGGGTCCAAATGAAAAAAGCGTACTCATATCGGCGTAGCCATAATTCAACACAGATGTATCTTTAAACACCCACATTAATAAGCCCATTATGATCAGGAATACTCCCATCACCATGTACGCAATGAGCGAATTGAGAAAACCATTAAACTCTTTAAGAAAGATTTGAACCATGAGTTTATTTCTTTTTAACTAAAGTGAGTTGACTGAAAACTGTCTCAAGAGAATTTTCTTCCTGCTTCAATTCGATCAGCGAAAGATTTTTTTCCACAGTAAACTTTACTAATGCTTGCCTGATATCAACTCCTGCTTTTGCTTTAACATGAAAACGAAATTTTTCCATCTGACGAACTTGTTCCACATCGGTTACGCCCATTAGTTCTTCAGTTGTAACCGGATCCGCAAATTCTATAATAAAAAAATTATCACCTCCATGCAAAAGATTTTCCACACGATCATCTGCAACTATTTTTCCATTATTGATCACTACTACCCTATCACACAATGCTTCTACTTCCTGAAGAATATGGGATGAGAACAGAACAGTTTTACTCATGCTCACTTTTTTGATAAGTCTTCTTATTTCAATTAGTTGATTTGGGTCCAAACCGGAAGTTGGCTCATCGAGTATCAGCACTTTGGGATCATGAATGAGCGCCTGGGCAAGTCCAACCCGTTGGCGGAATCCCTTTGAAAGCATTCCAATTCTTTTATTCTGTTCATCTTCTAAACCGCACAACGTGATCATCTCAATAACCCTTTCTTTTTTACGGGACAAGCTCAATCCATAAATGCCAGCCATGAAGCTGAGAAATTCATGAACATACATGTCAAGATAAAGTGGATTATGCTCCGGCAGATATCCAATATTCCTTTTCACTGACATTGGATAATCCGTTACACTTTCTCCCATTATCTCAACACTACCTTCGGAAGGAGGAAGAAAACCAGTAATTATTTTCATGGTTGTGGATTTTCCCGCACCATTAGGACCAAGGAAACCGACAATCTCACCCTCATTTACCGAAAAGGAGATCTGATCAACAGCTTTCTGCCGACCATAATATTTGCTCAGATTTGAAATTTTTAGTGACATCCTTCGTGGGCGCAAAATAAGGCAAAAGAAGAAGAACTCATCTATAGTATAATAACGTTTGAAAGCTGGAACATTAATTGCCAATCATTAAAAAATTGAAGAAATTTACCCAGCTTTTGCGTTATGAATAAATTAACAACTCTATTACTTCTCATTATTTCGGCTCATTCGTTTGGTCAACCAGGTCCAGGTCATAAGATCGATTTTAAGATCAAAGGCCTGAAAGATACAACTGCTTATTTAGGGTATTATTATGGAGAGACAACCTATCGTCTTGACACAGCAAAGGTTAATAGCCAGGGAGAATTCTCTTTTTCCGGAAAAGAAAGCCTTTCGCATGGTGTATACTTCTTCTTCCTCGGTAAAATAAAAATCTTCGATTTTTTAGTGAGTGAGAAGCAACATTTCCTAATGGAGACTTCTACCGAAGATTATTTAAAGAACATGAAAGTTACAGGCGATGAGGACAACAGGCTCTTCTTTGCCAATATGATATTCAGCAGTGAACTTCACCTGGAGGCAGATCCTTTTTTGAAGACCATTCGGGATAGCACGTTAAAAGAAGATCAGAAAAAAGAAGCGCGTGAATCATTCAAAAAGATCAGCGAAAAGGCTATTGCCTCTCAAAATAAAATTATTGAATCAAATCCAACGACACTTACTGCCCGAATTTTAAAAATCATCAGGCAGATAGACATTCCCGAGGCGCCAAAAAAGGCGAACGGTTCTATTGATTCAACTTTCGCACTACGCTATTATCGTCAGCATTTCTTCGATAATTTTAATCTCGCAGATGACGCTCTCATTCGTTTATCGAGACCTTCGTATTATGAAAAACTTGGTGAATACCTTGATAAGCTTTTTGTTCAATCTCCCGATAGCATCATGAAAGCTATCGATGGGCTTGTTGAAAAAGCAAAGCCGAACCAGGAAACCTATAAATATCTTATCTATAGTTGCATTGTAAAATACAGAAGCCCAGCCATTATGGGACTTGATGAAGTCTACGTACGGCTATACGATAAATATTACGCATCGGGCTCCCAGGATTTCTGGGCAACTGCTCCTTTAAAGAAAAGCCTACAAGAATATGCTGATAAACTTCGGGTAAGTCTTATTGGAAAAACCGGAGCTAATCTTATCATGCAGGATGCTAATTTTCAGCAGAAGTCGATGTATGATATCAAAAAGAAATATACAATACTCTACATTTTCGATCCCGACTGTGGACATTGCAGGACTGAGTCACCGAAATTAGTTGACTTCTATAATAAGGATAAAATTAAATTTAATCTTGAAGTATTTGCTGTAAGTCAGGATACGTCGATGCTGAAGATGAGAAATTATATCAAAGAAATGAAAATGCAGTGGATCACTGTTAACGGTCCAAGAAGTTATGTAGGTCAAATCAATAAATTCTATTACGCCGAGACAACCCCTTCACTTTACATTCTCGATGATAAGAAAAAGATCATTGCTAAAGGACTTCCTGTTGATCAGTTGGAGCACTTCTTTACTAACTATGAAAAGTATGTTCAAAAAAAGATTGCGACGAAGCCACAGGGTACGAATAAACAACTTTGATCACTCGATTGATCAGTTTCACCGCTTACGTGAAATTGCGATTTCTGTTGAAAGTATTTCCTGCAGTTATCGGTAAAAAATCTGTGATGAAAGCCTGGAAACGTGACAATTTGTTACATCCTTTTCAGCATTATCAGCACCTAATCACCGTCATTTGCAGTGGATGGAAATTTAATAGCGGAGGGAATATGTATTTCACTTTACTGCAATTGACCCTCGAAATCCGTTGTTCTACTACCATTTTGTAAAAATTAAGGTATGGGGATGCAACTATTTGCTCCCTGATGAGTATTTAAGGAATATTACTAACCAGGATCTTTGCTATGGCCCTATTGGATTCAATCTTCGGCAAAAAGAAAAAAGAATTTCGCGCTTCATGCGGCATCACGAAAGAACCTCTTGAAAAGGGCTTCGGATATCTCCTTACAACATCACAGATAGTATCCAGCAAAAAATACTGGAACCTTATCATGACGGAACCGGAAACAATGTCCTATACAATTTCTCATTTCAAGAATCAGACAAGCGGCACACAGATGCGCTCGATGATCTTCGAAAAATATGCCTCCGTTGAAAAACCATGGATCATTTCAGATTCAATTATCAACTATTTTGATGTCGATAAAAATACTGCAAAAGCAGATGCAAAGAAATGGTGGGAACTGGAAGGAAACTTTAAGCCAACGAATACTGGTCGAGCAGATACGATGCTTGATCCTCACACTTTCCAAACCTGGAAGAATTATGCGATACTGGAAGCTGGGAGGGAGAAGGCAGCGTAATACTGATTTGAAAATGCGTTTACTTCGTTGGGGAGCGATCGTCAGATTTCGTTTTTCGAATTTCAAATTACTTGACGCGTTGAATCGTAAACTCAACTAGTTGCGCGAGAGCTTTTTTGTAAACCGATTCGGGGAATTCATTCAGCAGTACAAGGGCCTGATGATAGAACTTATCCATTGCTGCTTTCGCATATTCAATACCGCCTGATTTTTTTACAAACTCAATTACTTCTTTTACTTTCTTTGGTTTATCACTTTCGCTTTTAACAATGCTGATGATCTTTCTTTTTTCAAGCCAGCTTGCTTTTGAAAGAGCATAGATCAACGGAAGCGTCATTTTCTTTTCCTTAATATCGATACCAAGCGGTTTTCCAATCTCATCTTCTCCGTAATCAAACAAATCGTCTTTGATCTGAAAGGCCATACCGATGTGCTGACCAAAAGCCTTCATCTTTTTGATGATCTCCGGATCTGCACCAGCAGAGCTCGCTCCGACGGCACAACAGGAAGCTATTAAAGATGCCGTCTTTTGACGAATGATCTGATAATAAATTTCCTCGCTTATGTCCAGCTGTCGTGACTTTTCCATTTGTAGCAATTCTCCTTCCGCCATTTCATTGACAGAACTATTCACGATGCTCAGCAAATCAAATTCTTTGTGCTCAATAGAAAGCATCAATCCTCTGGAAAGCAAAAAATCTCCTACCAGCACTGCTATTTTATTCTTCCACAGTGCATTAATGGAAAAGAAACCTCTCCGATAGTTCGAATCATCGACAACATCGTCATGCACCAGTGTGGCCGTGTGAAGTAATTCAATAAGGGAAGCCCCACGAAAGGTCGATTCTGTTATTCGTCCACACGTGCCAGCGCTAAGAAAAATGAACATCGGCCGCATTTGTTTACCCTTGCGTTTTACGATGTATTGCATGATTTTATCCAATAAAAGCACTTTTGTATGCATGGAGGCACGGAATTTCTGTTCAAATTCCTCCATCTCCTTTGCAATCGGAGCTTTTATATCATCAAGTCGTAAGGACATAAGCGTGCAATATAACAGCCTGTAATGGATAGTTAGGTAGACATGGAAATCAAAACGTAAAAAAACACACGTTATGTGAGTCGTTGCAATCGACTAATGACTATTTTAGGGCTTCATGAACATAAGCGATAGTCGGTGGGAACAGTTCATATTCGCAGTCATTGTGCTAGGAATTGCACTTGTGATTGGGAGAATTATACGGTTCGTTGTTGGAAGATTTTTTAAAGCTGCTGCTCACAAGCTTAAAGTAGATCATACACGTTATAATTTCTTTAAGAATGCGAGTGATTTCATAGTCATCCTCATTGCAGTTGTAATCATTTTCCGTTCCATTCCAAGTCTGCGGATGTTAGGTGACACGCTCCTTACCGGCGCAGGAATTCTAGCTGCTATTGTCGGTTTTGCCTCACAACAAGCATTCTCTAATATTATAAGTGGAATATTCCTCGTGATTTTCAAACCATTCAGTGTTGGAGACAGGATAAAAATCGGACAACTCTATACAGGAGACGTTGAAGATATTACATTACGCCATGTTGTAATTAAAGATTTTGAAAACAGGAGAATCGTAATTCCAAATACCGTTATCAGTAATGAGGTTATTCTTAACTCCACTATTGTTGACGAAAAAATCTGTGTGTTTGTTGAATTGGGAATTTCTCTTGAATCAAATATTGGTGCAGCACAAAAAATTATTCAGGAGGAAGCCACAAAACATCCGTTGTGCATTGATAACAGGACTGAGATTGAATTATCAAAAGGGGAACATCAGGTTATGGTGAGAGTGCTGGGTTTTACCGAAGTAGCCATTCAGCTTCGGGCGTACGCATGGTCAAATAATCCTACAGAAGGATTTGAATTAAAGACAGACATTTATAAATCAATTAAAGAGCGATTCGATAAAGAAGGAATTGAGATGGCTGTTCCGATGCGTTTGATCACTTATAGAAATCAACCAAATAATCCGTTGTAATGGCTAAGCAAAAAACGTTGGCAATAGAAAAGAAAGCAGGGCATCATCATGTTCATCACGGACCCGCTGTTTTGGAGCTGATTCAATACAGTGAAAAAGAGTATGCGATGCAAAGTGATCGAAGTGTTGAGGATTTGCTTGCCAGCTTCAAGATAAATGATGTTAATTGGATCAATGTAGATGGACTTCAGGACAAGGAGGTTGTCGTAAAGCTTGGAGCTCACTTCTGCCTCCACTCCCTTCTGATTGAAGATATCCTCAGTGATCACACACCAAAAGCGGAAGAATTTGATGATCATCTTTTCTTTACCATGAAGATGCTTCACAGCATTAAAAATGGAAAGATTGATTACGAACAAATCAGCTTTGTTTTAGGCAAGGACTTTCTTCTTTCCTTCCAGGAAAAAGAAGGTGATCTTTTTGGCCCATTCCGCGAACGCATCAAACAAGCATCGGGTCGTGTGCGATCACGAAAGGCTGACTATCTCTTATATCGCCTGATCGATATTATAGTTGATAACTATTATACCGTCCTTGACGAAGTCGGTCAGCAGATTGAAATTGTTGAAGACGACATCTACAAGAACCCAACGGATAAGGAATTTCAAAAGATCCAGAAAATAAAAAAAGAGCTCATTTATTTGCGCAAGGCACTATATCCCCTTAGAGATGCATTAAGCAAGCTGATAAAAGATGAATCAGGATTTATTGAACCACAAACGGAGCGATATTTTGCAGATGTATATGATCATGTTGTTCATTTAATCGATTCACTGGATACGTACAAAGATCTCACATCAAGTCTCATGGATATTCATATTAACACCATGAATACCCGGATGAATGAAGTTATGAAAGTCCTTACGATCATCTCAACTATTTTCATGCCGTTAACTTTCATAGTGGGCATTTATGGAATGAACTTTCATAATATGCCGGAATTATCATCTTCGTGGGGATATCCAAGCGTGATGATTTTTATGGCGATAATTGTATTTGGGATGATCCGGTATTTCAAATATAAGAAATGGTTCTAACCGCAATGTTACCTGGTGAAGGCTACGAATTACAGCAAGCCTGCAACTTGTAATGTGAACATTCAATAAAAAAAGCCCCCACATTTCGGAGAGGGCTTTTTGGTAAGGGACAGACTACAGTTTAGTCAATTCTCTTCGTTAGTGCATCAATTTTAGCCTGAGCCTTATCATTACCCAATGATTGAGCTTTCTTATAAAGTTCGAGAGCTTCTTTGTATGTATCTTTCTTTTTACGCGGAGCAAGTTTTGTACGGTTCGCAGCTTCTTCTACCGCAGCTCCACGAGCAAAATATGAATCAGCTTCGCTCATCTTGCTTTGAATCATCAACTCCTGAATTTTTGCTTCGATCAATGCAAGTTCCTGAGTTTTTGCTTCGATTTGGGAGGTCTTATCATTCAGTTCAGCTTCCTGAAGATCGATCGTGATCTTCATGTTGTCATTCTGAGTTCCAAGATCCTGAACCTTCTGTTGTAACGAAACTATTTCGCCATTCTTTGTTTCCAAATCAGCTTTCAATTTCTTGATCGTGGCAGCAAAAGAATTGTTACTTGCTTTTGACTTCTTCAGCGATTTTTCAAGATCGCCGATTTTAGATTGAGTTTCCTTCACATAGTTGTTAAGGTCTTTCATTCTTGATGTATACGCTGCATACGTTGTGCCTTCTACCATATTCACACGCAATACCTGGCGACTTGCGTCAATAGAATCCATCAGCGTGCCTACTTCAGCCAACGTCTGATTCATTTGTTGGCTCACCGCCAGTTCATTCTGGAGCGAGTCAAGCTGGATTTTCATTTTTTCTTTTTCAACGCCGCCGCATCGAGCGAAAAGGGCGCCTATAGAAATAACAATCAATAATTTCTTCATAAGAGTTTGGTTTGATGGCTGCAAAAATACATTGCTTTACACCGAGTAATAGCACCCCCTCAAATTATTTTTAGTTGAATCAACAAAATCTTCGCTAATGGCGTAAATTGCCTGTGTTTTCAAGGATTTATCCGTCTTACATGCCCAAATTAATCATCAATCAGACCCGCATTGCTGACTCGGGTCAACCCCGGATTATAGTTATTGGCGGAGGATTCGGAGGAGTTGAGCTGGTCAAAAATTTAAAACATCTGAAAGCACAGATTGTAATGTTTGATCGCTACAACCATCATACGTTTCAGCCTCTTTTATACCAGGTGGCAACCTCCGGACTGGAAACGAGCTCAATTGTATTTCCACTTCGCAAACGTTTTTCTTACCGCCCCAACTTTTACTTCCGTCTGGGAGAAGTGACCCATATAAAGCCTGAAGAAAATCTTATTGAAACCTCCATCGGAGTAGCACATTATGATTATCTCGTAATCGCTACGGGTGCCACAACAAATTTTTTTGGCAATAAAGAAATTGAAAGCAATGCAATGTCAATGAAGACAATTGTGGATGCTATTCAATTGCGCAATAAAGTGATACGCAATATGGAGCACGCTTTGTTAAGTGATGATCCGGAAATTGTGAACAGCCTTATGGATTATGTTATTGTTGGTGGTGGGCCAACAGGTGTAGAGTTAGCCGGTGCTCTTTCCGAACTCAAAAAAAATGTATTCCCAAAAGATTATAAGGAGCTTGACATTTCACAGATGAACATCCATATCATAGAATCGAATGAGAAACTTTTAAATGGCATGTCGGAACAGTCTTCTGCGAAGGCATTGGAATTTCTTCAAAAAATGGGAGTTAACGTTCATCTGAATATCGCCGTAAAATCCTATGATGGATACGAAGCAATATTAAGCAATGGCACAAAACTTATTACACGTACGCTTATCTGGGCAGCCGGTGTTACAGGAAATCCAATCGCAGGATTGAAACCTGGGAACGTTACAAGGGGGAACAGATTGGATGTTGACGCATTTAATCGTGTGAAAGGCTTTGAAAATATCTTCGCGATCGGTGATGTAGCGTTGATGGACGGAGATCCTAAATTTCCGAAAGGTCATCCTCAGATGGCACCCCCCGCGCAACAGCAAGGAAAGCTTGTGGCTGAAAACATTGGACGAATTATAAACAAACAGCCAATGAAGCCGTTTCATTATTTTGATAAAGGAAGTATGGCAACGGTTGGCCGCAATAAAGCTGTTGTTGATACAAAACTTTTCAAGACGCAAGGATTTATTGCCTGGTATATCTGGATGTTCGTACACCTGATGTCAATTACAGGATTTAGAAATAAGGTCCTTACGTTTATAAGTTGGTTGTGGAGTTATATTTCCTATGATCGAAGTAATCGCCTGATCATTGGTAAGCCGAAAGAGGAGCTCTAAAAAGTATGGACGGATCAAAAGATCTTAGCAAATATCAATTATCCGCCGCCGGTATATTGATTTCACTCGGAATTATCTACGGAGATATTGGGACGTCTCCCCTTTATGTGTTCCGCGCAATCATCGACTCAAAAGTTATCAGCGAAGAACTTGTTATCGGTGGAACATCGTGTGTATTCTGGACACTGATTCTTGTTACATCTATTAAATACATTTATCTCGCGCTTAACGCTGATAACAAAGGTGAAGGTGGAATTTTTGCGCTTTATGCATTGGTTAGAAAATATAAAGCCGGCTGGGTAATCTTCCCGGCAATCATAGGTTGCGCCGCCATCATCGCAGATGGTTTTATTACTCCGGCATTTAGTATTTCCGCCGCAGTAGAAGGTCTTACTATTGATTATCCAGGCATTCCAACGGTTCCAATCGTAATCGGCATTCTCATTTTATTATTCTTCTTTCAGCAGTTCGGTACCAACGTCGTAGGAAAAATCTTCGGTCCCATAATGACAGTCTGGTTCATCTTCATTGGTATATTCGGCGCAATCCAATTATTCCAAAATCCTACGGTACTAAAAGCGGTAAATCCAATGTATGCTGCGAAATTACTTCTACTTTATCCGGGCGGTTTCTGGATTTTGGGCGGAGTCTTTCTTTGTACAACCGGAGCTGAAGCGATGTATTCGGATCTTGGTCACTGTGGCAAAAGCAATATTCGTGTAGGATGGGTATTTGTTTTGGGATGCTTGCTACTCAACTACTTTGGTCAGGCATCATGGCTTCTTACACAACAGGGAACGTACCTCAATAATCGCATTCCATTTTTCTCTATCATACCGGAATCATTATTAATTTTCAGTATCGTTATCGCAACAGCCGCCGCGATCATTGCAAGTCAGGCGTTGATATCCGGAACATTTACACTTGTGAACGAGGCCATGAAGTTAAAACTCTGGCCGAGCACAAAAGTTCGTTATCCAAGCAAAATGAAGGGACAGATCTATCTACCTGTTATCAATTGGGTATTACTCTGTGGAACTATTCTTGTTGTGCTTTATTTCCAACGTTCGGTGCACATGCAGGGTGCGTATGGTCTGGCTATCACAATTGATATGCTAATGACCACTACACTTCTTGTGTATTATTTCACAATGGTGAAGAAGTCACGACTGCGTTCATCGGCTATGGCAATTGTGTTCTTCTCCATTGAATTCATGTTTCTCATTTCGAATCTGGATAAATTTCCACATGGCGGATGGTTTACGTTCGCCATCGCTTCTATCCTCTTTCTCATCATGTTCATTTTGTTGAAGGCAAGGAATCTTCGCGATCGTCATACAGAATTTGTTGACTTAAAACATTACGTTCCACTTTTACAGGATCTCCAAAAAGATACATCCATACCAAAAGAAGCAACGAATCTTGTTTTCATGGCTGTTGCCGATAGTAAACGTTACATTGATTCGAACATTATCTATTCTATATTTAAAAAACGTCCGAAACGCGCCGATGTATATTGGTTCCTTCACATTGATACGGTCGATAGTCCATATACTTCAAAATATTCAGTTGATACGGTTGTTCCCCGGAAATGTTTCTTCGTCAGAATCAAATTAGGATTCAAAGCGGATCACCGTGTGAATCTTTTATTCGCAAAAATATTGCACGACATGGCGGAGACAGGTGAGATCGATCTGATCAGTCACTACGAATCGTTGCAAAAGCATAGTATGCCAGCCGATTTCAAATTTATTATGCTTCATTCACTCGCCTCTGTGGACAGCGAGATTTCTTCTTTCGACAACCTTATCATTCAAGGCTATCGTTTTATCAAGAGTCATAGTCTTTCTACAGAAGAAATGTATGGCCTTGAACTTGCCAACGTTGAACTTGAGACTGTTCCAATTATGGTTGGCCCTGTAGCCAAGGTTAGGATCAAACGAGAGAAAGAGGAAGCTGAAAGGGAAAAAGAACTCCGCTATCACCAGCATTGACCGGTTATGGACGTTATCGTTCAATAGCGCTCAAAGTGTTATTCAAAAATCATCTCAATTAACTTAAATTTAACACTTTTAGTAGTGGCACTAATTTGGGAAGTATGTTCCAAACCAGGGTCTATGGTATTCAACTATCTGAAAATCGCTTTTCGAAACCTTTCCAGGAATAAGATCTATTCGCTCATTAATATATTGGGCTTATCACTTGGGGTTGCCTGCTGTCTTTTGCTGATATTATACATACAAGACGAAGCGAGCTACGACAAGCATCAAAACAGACTCGATGATCTTTATCGTGTTGTAACCACGTTAGAGACCAATGGGGATATCTTGAAAATGACCACGTGCTCACCACCTATTGCAATGGCAATGCGTGATGAAATTCCTGAAGTAGAATCAGCTGTTCGTGTTTTAAATCCTCCCGGCGTAGCAAGAAATCTTATCAGATATGAAGACAAGCTTTTTTACGAAACAGATGGCTTCATGGCTGACTCCACACTTTTTGAAGTTCTTACATACGATGTAATTAAAGGGAATCCCAATCGGGCATTAGTCGAAGCCAACTCTGTGGTTATTTCCGAAGCCCTCTCCAATAAAATATTCGGCGACAACATAGCACTTGACAAAATTATTTCTATAAGCCAGGGTGGCGATGCAATTAATTATAAGGTCACTGGCGTTTTCAGGGAAATTGGGAAAAGTCATATCAAGGCAAATTTCTTTACATCAATAACTAGCGAAGGTTTTGCTAAAGAATTAACAACAGATCCGGAGTATACCAATCAATGGGCTGGTGAGAATTTTGTTCCTGCGTATGTGAAGTTAGCGGCAGGTAGCGATAAAAAGGAAGTTATAAAAAAGATGAATGCGATGCTGATGCGGCACGGTGCAAAAGAAATAGAAGAGATGGGGCGCAAGAAGACATTATCCCTTGAGCCAGTAAAAGACATTTACCTTCGCTCTGATATTAGGCAATCACCGAGAATCGTCTACACGTATGTGATCGCATCAATAGCCGTATTCATATTACTGATTGCGTGTATCAATTTTATGAATCTGTCAACAGCAAAGGCTACAAAGCGCGCAGCTGAAATCGGCATTCGTAAAGTGATGGGCGCATATAGAAGCTCGCTGGTTGGTCAAATATTGGGTGAGGCAATGGTTATCGTCATTATATCTCTTTTGCTCAGTGTTATCATGGTGCAGATAAGCCTTCCATTCTTTAATGACCTTACCGGAAAAATAATTTCATTCAATACAGAAAATATTGAGTTCTTTATTTTGGCACTCGCAGTAATAGCCGTTGTAACCGGTATCGTTGCAGGAAGCTACCCAGCCTTTTACATATCATCGTTCCAGCCTTCAGATGTATTGAAAGGGAAATTTAAAACCAGCAGTTCATCCGGGCTGTTAAGAAGGTCACTTGTGGTATTTCAGTTTATGATCGCGATTACACTTGTTTGTGTAATGCTTATCATATCTGATCAATTAAATTACATGCAGGAAAAAGATCTTGGATTTGATTCGCATGCAAAAATTGTATTACCCTTGCGCACCGTTGCGGCAAGAAAAATATATGAGCCATTAAAAAGAGAACTTCAAAATGAGAGCAGTATCAAAAAAGTTGCTGGTGCGGATTATGTACCGGGAAGTGAAGTATTCGGCGATGGATTCTACTATCCGAAAGGCGGCAATATGGAGACGGCTGTTGATATCCACAGAGACAACATTGATGTAGGATACCTTGAGCTCATGGGAATTAAGCTTCTTGGAGGCCGTCATTTTACTGAAAACAGAAAGTCTGAGAGTCAGAACAAATATATTCTCAACCGCACTGCTGCAAAGAAACTTGGATTTACGCCAGAGGAGATCATAGGAGAAATGATCAATAATGAATGGGATGGCCAGAAATCATCGTACGAAATTATCGGCGTCGTAGAGGATTTCCATCAGACAGGACTTAAGGACGAAATTGAACCTTTGCTGTTCGAACTCGCCGAAACAGCAGAAGACTATTCCTTTATCACACTTGACGTTGATACTGAGAATTTCCAAAAGACAATTGATATAATTGAAAAAAAATGGAAAAGTCTGGCAGAGAATACCCCCTTTGAATTCACCTTTTTAGATGACTCTATTCAGCAACAGTATAATGATGACAGGAAAGTATCGAGCATCATTACAAGCTTCACACTTATTGCAATGCTTATTTCCTGTCTTGGACTTTATGGATTATCCTCTTACATGGCTGAAAGAAGATTCAAGGAAATTGGTGTTCGCAAAGTGATGGGGGCAAGTGTGAAGCAGGTTGTTTCACTCATGTCGGGGGAATTTATCAAACTCGTATTGATAGCATTCGTAATTTCTGTTCCGCTTTCATGGTATACGATGCATCAATGGCTGACAGGTTTTGCTTATAAAACTCCTATCGATCCAATGATTTTTATGACCGCCGGCAGCACTGCTTTATTTATCGCATTGATAACGGTGAGTTTTGAATCTATAAAAGCAGCATTGACAAATCCCGTAAATTCTTTAAAGAACGAATAACCCGCACAGGTGACTGACGCCTTTTAAGCTCGACAAGCCAGGATCAGATATCTGTGGAATTTCTATCAAAAAAGTGCAACTACTTTGCTTTCATAACAGTCTAAGACTAAATTACCCACATGCTCAGCAACTACTTCAAGGTCATTTTACGAAGCCTCATAAAAAATAAAACATTCAGTATTATCAATCTTTCAGGTCTCTCCATAGGCCTGGCTTGCTTTGTAATGATTGGTCTTTACGTGGTTGAAGAGTTTTCTTTTGATCGTTATCATAAAAAAGGTGATAGAATCTATCAAGTAACTATTTCCGCCGAATTTGCTGGAGAAGTTAATAAATGGAACAGCGTTCCAAACCATGCCGCCATTACGTTCGCGAAAGAAATACCTGAGATTGAAAAGGCAATCCGAATTCTTCCTAATAATTTCACAGGCAAGGCTTTCGTTTCCTCAGAAAATATCAAGTCAACTGAAAAGAGATTGGTTTGGGCAGACTCCGGAATTTTTAATGTTTTTACCATTCCATTTGTTCGTGGCAACGCATCCAACGCACTCTCACGTCCACATACCGTAACATTATCAGAAGCAGCGGCAATAAAATATTTTGGTTCACTTGATGTAATCGGAAGAAGTCTTCGAATAGATAAGGATACACTGGATTTTGAAGTAACGGGTGTATTTGAAAATCCCAAAGCAAATTCAAGATTTCAGTTTCCAGTGATTGCATCTTTTATAGGAACCTGGGGCGACCGGAGTTTATCATGGGGAAATGCGAGCTTTGAAACATACCTGCTTCTCCATGAAAACGTGCAAGCATCCGTTGTTGAGAAGAAAATTGCAGAATCGCTTCTACGAAACATTCCGGAGAAAGATAATCGATGGTTTACGCTGGAAATTCACCCCCTTAAAGATATTCATTTACAGTATACCGATGTTCAGGAAAGTATGGGTGGAGTAAAAGGAGATCTTAACCAGTTAAATATCCTGATCGGATTAGGCTTTATAATAATTCTTATAGCAGCTGTTAATTATATGAATCTTTCAACAGCGCAATCCCAAAGGAGATTTAAAGAGATTGGAATCAACAAAACACTTGGTGCAACGAGTCAGCAACTAGCCTGGAAATTTTATCTTGAAACAAGCATCTTTGTTTTACTTGCCATGATCATAAGTATCCAGCTCGTTATTTTGGCTCTTCCTTTTTTTAACTCAATCGCTGGTAAAAATATTAATACACATTTTATTACTCTGCCTTTATTCTGGGGCGCATTCAGTATTATATGGATTGTGCTTACTCTTCTCGCGGGATTTTATCCGGCACTTTACCTTTCGTCTTTTTCTCCAAAGCAAGTTCTAAAAGGTTCACCTTCCGGGCATGGTGGTAATTCATCATTAAGAAAAATTCTGGTTATTGTTCAGTTTTCTGTTTCAATCATACTTATTATTTGTACACTTATTCTTTATCAGCAACTTGATTATATAAGATCAAAAGAATTGGGATTTAATCCGGAACAGGTAATTGCAATTTCTACCGATGGCGCTGAAAGCAGAGATCAGATCAATTCTTTTAAATCAGTTTTAGAAGGACTTGCTTCGGTGAAAAGTGTTGCGAGATCACAATCTTACCCTGGAATGGGTGCCAGCGGCAGAACGCTTCCTCCCCTCAACGGAGCTGAAGGCGGTCAACGTATCTCAACAGTTCGCGCTACTCCCGAAGTACTCACTGCCCTTGGAATAAAATTACTCGCAGGAAAAACACTTCCATTATTAAAAGACCCAAAAGACACAACCATACAGGTAGTTCTGAATAAAAATGCTACTGATTATCTTGGCCTCACCCCGGAAGAATCAGTCAACCGCATGATTAAGATAAATGGATTTGGAATGGTTGAGATCGTGGGAGTTACAGAAGATTTTCATTTTACAACACTTCGTGAACCAATTTCACCATATGCTTTTCATAATGCGAACGCAGAAGGTTATGCAGTTCTACTTATAAATATTCAGTCAACTAATTTTAAAGAAACGATAGCGCAGATTGAAGGTGAGTTTAAGAAAATCATACCAAGTGCATTTGAATTTACATTTCTTGATCAATACATGCAGTCACTGTATAACTCTGAAGAACAACTCGCAGCGTTAATTTTTATTTTTGCTGGTCTGGCAATATTTATTGCATGCCTTGGCCTTTACGCTCTTGCTGCCTACACAACTGAACAGCGTACGAAAGAAATCGGTATACGGAAAGTAATGGGCGCAACTGTATTACAACTATCATCAATGCTCTCTAAAGATTTTTTAAAGCTTGTATTCATTTCATTCATTATAGCCGCTCCGGCCGGATATTATGCAATGCATCGTTGGCTTGAAAATTATGCCTACCGGGTAGATGTATCATTCATTGTGATATTACTTGCCGGGTTTGTTTCGATCGGGATCGCATGGTTAACGGTAAGTTTTGAATCAGTCAAGGCTGCGAGATCAAATCCAGTGAGATCGTTGAGATCTGAGTAAGCTTCCACCCAGGCAGACAGCGTCCGCTTGCGGACGCTAATGCTCATAACCGATCTCTTTAAATTCAAAAACCCTTTCAAAAATCAATAATTAAAGGTTTCCTTCCTGGCCGAAGATTTGGAATACATCTTCCAAAACTTAGGCTTATGTTCTCCAATTATCTCAAGATTGCTGTGCGAAACCTGATGAAGAATCCAATCTATTCGTTCATTAATATTACCGGACTTACAATAGGCATTGCATGTGCGGTACTTATTTTCCTTTGGGTTGGAGATGAACTTTCGTACAACAAGTTCCACAAAAAGTATGATCATCTGTATCAGGTTGAGATGAACTCGGAATTCGCAAATGGAATTGGTACAGGCAGTGCTTTACCATGGGCCACAAAAGATGCTATAAAAAATAAATCCAGCCAGATTAAGCATACGGCAATGACAAACTGGGGAGAAGCAAATCTTCTTGTAGCAGGTGATAATAAGATCAGTAAAATGGGAATATCAGTAAGTGAAGATTTTCTAAAAATGTTCAGCTTCAACTTAATAAAGGGAGATGCTGAAACAGCGCTTAACGACCCAAGATCAATTGTAATTAGTGAATCAACTGCAAAATCTCTCTTTGGCGACAAAGATCCGATGAGCCAATTAATAAAAGTTGATAACGATCTCGAAATGAAAGTAACTGTAGTAATTCATGATCTACCCCTGCAATCCACTTTTCGATTTGATTATCTTTTGCCCTTTGCATTCTATGAAGCCACTCAGCCCTGGGTAAAGCGTATCAGAGACAGTTGGGAGAATAACACATTTCAAATCTTTGTCGAGCTACAACCCGGAAGCGACGTGAATGACGTTAATAACAGCATCAAAGATCTTGTCAAAGACAACCGTAAAGATGCCAAAACGGCTCAGCTATTTCTCCATCCAATGAGTCAATGGAGATTATACACAACGTTTGAAAATGGAAAGGCCGCAGGTGGAACAATCGAATATGTTCAGCTATTCTCAATTATAGCAATCTTCGTATTGGTAATAGCCTGCATCAATTTCATGAACCTCTCCACTGCACGATCCGAAAGCAGGGCCCGCGAAGTTGGCATCCGAAAAAGTGTCGGTTCAGGGAGAAAAGAATTGATCTTCCAATTTCTTGGAGAGTCTATCCTCATTACACTGATAGCTTTCTTTTTAGGATTACTGATCGTAGAGCTTTCATTACCTTTCTATAATACATTAGTCAATAAAAAATTATTCATTGACTATTCCAATGAATGGCTGTGGCTAATTGCAATACTTATTGTTCTTGTTACTGGGTTCGTAGCAGGAAGCTATCCAGCTTTTTATTTATCTTCTTTCCAGCCAATAAAAGTACTAAAAGGAAAAGTGCAGGTTGGCAAAGGAGCAAGTGCCCCACGAAAAGTATTAGTGACCTTGCAATTTGGATTTTCAATCCTTCTTATCATAAGTACAATTGTTATTTACATGCAAATACAACATGTAAAAGACCGCGAGATCGGTTATGACAAAGAAAATCTGTTACTCATCTGGACCAACAATGAATTGGAAACCAGTTTCAAAACAGTGAAAGATGAATTGATTCGAACAGGGGTAGTGAAGTCGGTGACAAAATCAAATGCCCCGGTCACAAGAATTTTTGCAACAAACACTGTTGCATGGAACGGTATGCCCGATGGCCCGCCAATAAACTTTACAGTTGTCGCCACCGAATATGACTATGCAAGAACAATGGGAATCAAAATACTTGAAGGGCGTGATTTTTCTCCTGAGTTTAAAAGTGATTCAAGTGCTGCAGTTATTAATAAATCAGCGATGGAACTTCTCGGACGTAATAATGTAATAGGTGAAAAACTCAAAATGTGGGACCAGGAATTTTCTGTAATTGGCGTTACCGAAGATGTTATTATGGCATCACCGGATGAACCAATTGCACCTTTGATTATGATATTCAGCCCCACATGGAGCAGCACAATTGCTGTAAAATTAGAACGCACCGAGGATTTAGCAGCATCAATAGCTCTTGTTGAATCTGCTTTTAAAAAATTTAATCCCTCCTACCCGTTTGATTACAGGTTTGCAGACACGGAATTTGAAACAAAATTCTCGGCGATAAACCTCATCAGCAGACTTGCGGTAATTTTTGCATCATTGGCAATAATTATAACATGCCTCGGACTCTTCGGACTCGCAGCTTTCACAGCGGAGCAACGAACCAAAGAGATTGGCATCCGGAAAATCATGGGCGCCACCGCAACAAGCATTGTGATGCTCATCACAAAAGATTTTTCGAGATTGGTACTCATCGCGTTTACAATTTCAGCACCGCTCGCATTAATGACTTCAACCACAATTCTGGAACGATATCCATACCACATATCCATACAATGGTGGATTTTACCAGCTGTTGGATTTTTTGCACTAACTCTTACACTGATTATTGTAAGTGCGCAGGCCTTTCGCGCCGCTCTAAGCAATCCCACTAAATCATTGAGGAACGAGTAATCCTTTATTCGCACGCATATTGCTTTTGGCTACGCATCGACATATATTCGCTCCCCGATTGTTAAATTCCCAATGCTTACGCTAAAATCATTTATCTCATTCGCTGCTTTTTTGATGACATCCCAATTGGTTTTTGGGGATCCTGAGATAAGAAATGGCATTCTTGATTTACAAAATGTGAACTTAAACGATACGCGCGTAGCACTTAAGGGTGATTGGTATTACTTCGAAAATCAACTGATTTCTCCACCTGATATTCTCGAGTCAGGAAAAAGTTTTGCGTATTTCCCGAGATTGTGGAATGAAATGCGCAAGCCGGAAAGTGGAATGGGATATGCAACGTATGCGTTATTTATTGTTGCACCAAAGGACGCCAAATCACTTGCCCTGGAAATCCCTCAACTTTATTCAAGCTATTCGATATGGGTAAATAATATCCTTATAGCATCCAATGGAAAAGTTGGCACATCAAAATCAGAATCCGTACCTCAATGGCTGCCTCAGACAGTAACGTTTGAAAATACGTATGATACCATAAAAATCGTTCTTCAAATATCAAATTTTGATCACTACAAAGGGGGAGCTATAGGTCCCATCTACCTGGGATCAGCTGAATTATTTAAACATAGCCGAAAAATTTCAATCATAGGTGGAATTGCTGAATCAGCAACACTCGTGGCAATCTTCATACTCTTTAGTACGATCTACTTTTTTGGAAAAAGGAAAAGGATCATAATGTACTTTGCACTCCTTTGCTTAACCTGGGCCATACGAGTTAATTTTTCGAACCTCTACTTATTTATCCACTATGTTCCCGATTTCGACTGGACGATCATGGTAAAGATCGAATACATCACTCTCTTCTTAACAATGATATGGGCCATACTTTTTGTGAGCCGGCTTTTTCCGAAGGAAGAAAATAAAATAGTTAAGTTTATAATTGTTGGAGCAAATATTTTATTCATCAGTTTTACCACATTTGCGGAGCCTATTTTCTTCACCCACTGGCTAACACTTTATCTTTCGTTCGCCGTAGTCCTTCTTGTCTATGCTGTATTCGTAGTTCTTTGGGGATGGATTAACCAGCGTTCGGGTGCTAATTATATTACGGCTTCCGTTCTGCTAGGTGTATTCATTTTTACCTATGATGTATTTTCATACGGTGGCACGTTCACCTACAAGCCAATAATTTTCAGTGCATGCTATATTATATTTTTTTCACTGCTAGCAATTGCACTCTTGATGCACCTGAACATCATTGAGACGAAGCAGAAATCCATTACAAAACTTACGTACAAAGATCTATACAAATAGAGTTTCTGAAATTGATCGCTTTTGCACCTTCGCGCAATCCCGGCTATTCACTTCGATGAAAATCACAATTTCTAAATAATTAAGGTGTTTTATTTTGTACTGATAATTGGCTAGACTTCAAATAGCTATTTAACGTATTTCTGATGATCCGCAATTATTCAAAGCCGCGTTGAATAATCCCATGGATTCATTGAGAAGAGAGTGTTTAAAATTTTTATCTTCTGACTAGGGGTAGAATGCCTGTTAGTTGCCTTAATGGAAACGAAACAGACTAAAATCATGAAAAGCACCCTCGAAACACTGCTATTTGTCGCTATGAGCTTTATGGCTTTTAATGTGGCCGGCCAGGAGATGAGTGGATCAGAATCCCTTTCTCATTTTAATAAAATTGTTGTATCGCCACGCGTCAGTATTATTCTCCAAAAAGGAGACAAGGAATCGATACGCATGATTTACAACGACATTCCTAAAAATAAAGTCAATGTAATCGTCAAGGGAAATAAGTTGCGGATATATCTCGATCATGCGCGTATTACAGAACGTCAGGTGCGAAACATCACTATCAATAATAATTCAAATAAGCACGGCATCTACGAAGGATCATCCATCACAGCATACGTGACCTACACCGATCTAAAGTCAATCGAGATTCGTGGCGAAGGTGAGATTCGCTGCGATAGCATGATCACTGCACAGAAATTTAAGGTGAAAGCATACGGAGAAAATGAAATCCATCTCGCCTCTGTTATCACGACAAAATTCAAAGCAACACTGTTCGGACAAAATGATTTTAAAATCCTGGCTGGATCTACTGACCATCAGACGTACAGATTATTCGGAGAAAACAAAGTAGATACACGCGGCTTTAAAAGCGAAATCGCATCAACGCGAATTTATGGCGAAGGAAAAATCAGTGTATATGCTTCTGAAGCCGTGCGCATCAACGCACTTGGAGAATCAACTATATATATTGAAGGCACACCCATGATTAGCAAAAGAATTATTTTAGGTCGGACGTCTGTTCGTGTTAACAGGTGAGTTAAGTTTTTAATGTCCGACACATTCGAGGAGTCTGAACGCATTACTTCAGCATGTTTTCTCTAAATTTGGGTTTTACCGATCAATATGACCGAAACCCGTTTTACCGAATCAATACTTTTTAAAGCACTTTGCGGATCGTTGCTTGTCGGCATAGTTATTTTTATGCTGATATTTTTCAAGGAATTACTTAAACCGCTTGCACTTGGAGTTTTGTTGTGGTACTTCATTAAAGCATTCAATGGATTAATTGAGAAAATTAAATTCAGAAATAAACCGTTGCACCCCTGGATAAGAAGAATAATTGCTTTGTTGATAACCGTAGGTGTACTCGAAGGCTCAATCCGAATTTTAGTAGCAAATGTCAATCAGATCATTTCAAATTATCCAACCTACCTCGCAACGTTAAATGGAATGATCGTTAAGCTGGGCGCAATGATCCATATGCCTAATATCTCGGAAAACATAGATTCTAAAATCAGCGAACTTAATATCGAAGGCTTCCTTAAAGATTTTGTAACATCAACCTCCAGCCTTGTTGGAAATCTTTTCCTTGTTCTTATATATACCATCTTCCTACTGGTAGAAGAAAATTCTTTTGTAAAAAAAATGTCTCTTGTATTCAATTCACCGGGGCAGGCAGAAAAGATGTCATATCTGTTCACTCAGATCTATCATTCATTGAATAAATACATGCTTGTAAAAACGTATGTGAGCTTTGCAGTCGCGGTATTAGGATATAGTGTTATGTGGATTGTTGGTGTAGACTATGCATTCCTTTGGGCCATGCTGATCTTTGCATTTAATTTTATTCCTTATGTCGGATCATTAATTTCAACATTATTACCGGCATTATTTTCCGTATTACAATTCGGATCATTCTGGCCTTTTGTCTGGATCTTTTCAGGCATTGAAGCAATTCACATTATTATCGGAAATTACATCGAACCAAAGGTAATGGGCAAGTCGCTAAACCTAAGTCCATTAGTTGTTCTGATTGCTCTCGCTTTCTGGGGCGCTGTTTGGGGATTGCTCGGAATGCTTCTATCAGTCCCATTTACATCCATCATGCTGATAACGTTTGCCCAGTTCCCTGCTACTCGAAGCCTTGCGATTATGCTGACAGAAAATGGAGATATTGAGCAGTTATTAATTAAAGATGACTCAATTAAACTTGATGATTTGACGCATCCACAGAATTTGAACAACTAGCAGGAAGTATGAAATTGATACGACTTGTATTTACAATTCTGTTTGGGGCCCTTTTGATCATTGCAGGCATAAATCATTTTATTAGCCCTGAGTTCTATGATAAATTAATACCAGATTATCTCCCAAAACTTCCAGTCAACTATAGCGTAGGCATACTGGAAATTATATTGGGTATTGGAGTTCTAATTCCACGCTATCGATCCTATTTTGCGTTTGGGATTGTTATTCTTATGTGCTTATTCCTGCCTGTTCACATCTGGGACATTACCCGCGACAATCCGGCTGTCGGAAGCCATAACGCGGCGATGGTGAGACTTTCCTTTCAATTTGTGCTGATATATTGGGCATGGTTTATCAGCAGAAAATAAGTAATTACAGTATGAAAATCTGGATAAGAATTCACAGAAAAGTTAGGACGTGATCCGAAAACTTCACGCACCTGCATTCTTGAATCGCTACCGTACGGCACTTCTGTTTTTATTATCTTTCACAAAATTATGTAGCAATGCAAAAGGCTTTTTTCTATCTCATACTGGCT
>Ga0123337_10001625_pt1 | contig 28149 bp, 26 predicted proteins | sample frozenSSSSmetaG_FD_89792 | JGI IMG/M metagenome (GOLD analysis project Ga0123337, IMG submission 89792) | Glacier valley bacterial and archeal communities from Borup Fiord, Nunavut, Canada, to study Microbial Dark Matter (Phase II) -... | ecosystem: Environmental > Aquatic > Freshwater > Ice >...
CCTCTGAATATGTTGTTCATGGTAGATTTTTTTACAAATTATTAAAAATACCGTGCCAACGAATGTGCCCTATTTGCCATCGGCATCTCTGCCTACCATTTCTATAAAAATCCGTGATTTGCCTGTGTCTCTATATGTTACTGCAGGACCAAATGAAGTCAGCAATAATTGTTCTCGTATTTTTAATGATGCAAATAGCGATGGAGGAACGTCAGGCTCATTGACGTTATACAGCAAGAATTTATTTTTTACACCAATCAAAACCTGTTGACCGTTGCTGTAAAAAGTAGAAAAGTCAAACCAGGGGCCAACCGGAAAATTCTTGTAGCTCTTTACATTTCCCGTTTCTTTTGACAAGACAGCCGACGAAATAAAATCAATGCGATTGTCAGCACTTCCGCCGCCACTTGCAATAACACCACCGCCCAATAATACTCCGATAGCCACCGTAGCTGCCGTTGCAACAACAACTCGTGTTGCGTCAAGCCGGTATCCCTCTCCAATTAAAATGAGATTTCCATCTTTATCAAAGGAAGAACCCAGCAAGTGTCTACGATATTTACCCATGCGATCGGTCGTATCTATTTTATCAAACAATAGTTTTCCTTGCATATCAAACATTGACATATAAAGTTTGCTGTTCTTGTTATTACCCTGGTGCTCCGCCCCGGCAATCATAAGCTGCGTTCCGTTTGTGCCCACTACATCCACTGAACGCTGACTCGCGCTCCTTGCAAATGGAGCTGAAACCCGTTTACCGGAAACTTTATCGAATATGTGAAGAATGTAGGATATGCGGCTTGCTCCTTCAACTTTTGTCAAACCGATAACTTCCGATTGTGTTGTTCGAATAAATCCAAGAGACAGAATGTCTGCCTGCCAAAGGATTGAGCCATCTTTAAAACTCCATGCAACAAGTCGGGGATAATATCTTCCATTTGCTTCAGCGACTTCCACGAGCATGATTTCCCTATCGTTGTCCGGGATAAAATTGAATACAAGATTTTTGACCTTTACCTCTTTACCAAATACAGTTGCAAGTTCTAATGATGTCTTTTGAAATTGATAAACACTATTTCCTTTCTTATCTGTGATAAGAAATTGAATCATGGAAGTCTTCTCAACTTTTGTTTCGAAAGCGTGATAAGTATAAAATTCATTAGCACCACTCGCAACAAGACTGGGATCTCCATCGATCTGATACTCCACGGAATCAAGGGGGGCAAGACTTTCACTTAGAAGTACCTTTCTATAAATAGCATGTGTTTTTGTTTTTCCTGAAAGAAATAAACAATACACGTTATCACCATCGCTGTTTACAGCAAACTGATCATACGAATGAAGATATTTAAATGAGTATTTCTGTGCAGAAGCTGCAAGTGAAAGAAAAAATAAAGCAAAGAATAATTTTATAGAATTACGCATAGAGAATGAATCGGCAAATATCAGTCAAAGATACTGTTGATAATGCTATTTTTTATTCAAGAACAGAATCCATGCCAAAGACTGAATCCTTTCCTTAAATGCCAGATTCAGATCACGTCAATGGCATATATTCAGTATCCCCTTCCCTCAATGAACCTTTGATATCCCGCGAAATAAAAATTGCTTTTGAGAAAAACTTAAGAAAGTGTACTTCAATTGCCTGCAAATTTAATTTTCAGATTCACGAATTTTAAAATTATATTTAATATATGTGGATCTGTCCCTCTTGCAATCAGAATTTCGTGAGAACTAATCAGGTTCATTCGTGCGGTGACAAGGTGCTTGCAGATTTTCTTAATAATAAATCGGAGCACACCCTTTCACTGTTTTGGCATTTTGTTGATTCCTATCAGGAATTTGGAAATGTAACTATTCATCCTACAAAATCAATGATAGGTTTCGCTGCTAAAACAAGGATAGCCTATGTCATTCGCTTGGGCAAAAATTTCGTAGATGTTGTATTTCCCTTCGAAAAGCCATATTCCGATAACCTATGTTTTCATAAAATTGCACAAGTACCTGGCACACAACAATACAATCATCACCTGCGACTTGAGGAGAGTGAGGATATCAATGAAGAAGTTAAACTGTACATGAAACGCGCGTATGACGCAGGCAATTGTTGATGGGGTAATGACCATTTCATTTTGTGATGTCGCGAGTTACAATCGGGTTCTATATATTTGATATACCCGGTAGAATTATTTATAACAATCTAAAAAATAGATCAGGAGCACGTTTTTTAATTCGATGGCAGGATTTTTATACATAAAATTACAAATTCCATTTTATGACCACTCCCACAGCAAAAGACGCTACACAGAAAATGGAGACCTTATCCCAGTGCATTACCCATGCGCAAAATGAAGGCTATAAAGAAAATTTTAAAGTTAGCTCGCAGGGACTAACTACCGAAGATGGAAACTCAGTTTTCTCACATGAAAGCGTTCATATCAGAAATTTTTACCGGTTTGAGGGCTATTCCGATCCAGGTGATAGTTCGATTCTCTACCTCATAGAAACTTGCAACAAAATAAGGGGAATTCTTATTGATGCGTATGATGTGTATGCTGATGCCAAAATTTCAGGATTTATAAAACAAGTAGAAGACATTCAGAAACGACCTCCTCATCAGCTTTCATGGATCAAATCACTCACTCAAAAGATTTTCGATAAATAAAAAGGGTTTTCGCCAGCCGGTGAAAACCCATTTTTAAATAAGCAGAAACTGATTACGAAATCATCGTTGCAATGATGAGTGATGTAATTGATGTAAGCTTGATCAAAATATTCATAGACGGGCCTGAAGTATCTTTGAATGGGTCTCCTACCGTATCTCCGATAATAGCTGCCTTATGAGGATCTGAACCCTTGAAATATTGTTGCCCGTTGATCGTAACTCCTTTTTCAAAAGACTTTTTAGCGTTGTCCCATGCACCACCGGCATTGGATTGAAAAATTGCAAGAAGGATTCCGGAAACGGTAATACCGGCGAGTGCTCCACCCAATACTTCAGCACCTCCTACAAATCCAATTACTACAGGAGAAATAATTGCGATTGATCCCGGAAGAATCATTTGCTTGATAGAAGCCTGAGTTGATATCGTTATACATTTATCATAATCAGCTTCAACGCCTTCTTTACCTTCCAATAATCCAGGAATCGTTTTGAATTGTCTTCTTACTTCCATTACCATAGCCATAGCAGCTTTTCCGACCGCATTCATTGTCAATGCTGAAAAAAGATAAGGTATCATTCCTCCGACAAGCAAACCTGCCAGTACCTTCGCATTTGAAATATCAATAACTGTTATTCCTGTAATTGACATGAAGGCTGCAAAAAGAGAAAGTGATGTTAACGCAGCTGATGCAATTGCAAATCCTTTTCCAATTGCTGCCGTTGTATTTCCTACTGCATCAAGGGTATCAGTTCTCTCACGAACTTCTTTTGGAAGATGACTCATTTCGGCGATACCACCGGCGTTATCCGCAATTGGTCCGAATGCGTCAACTGCCAACTGAACAGCTGTTGTAGCCATCATTCCTGATGCAGCTATAGCAACACCATAAATTCCTGCAACCTGGAATGCTCCTACAATTCCCGCAGCAAGTACCAATATTGGCAATGCCGTTGAAATCATACCAACACCAAGGCCGCTGATAATATTTGTACCTGCCCCGGTAAGAGATTGATTGATGATTGAATTAACCGGTCCACGTCCCATTGAACAGTAATATTCGGTGATGATACTCATTAGGTATCCAACCAATAGGCCGATCATCACCGCATAGAAAATGTTGATCGATGGATATTGTATAGTTCCTATCGTGAAATAATCAGGCATGATATATTGAATCAAAAAGTAAGATCCAATGATTGTAAGGAATATTGATATAAAGTTTCCTCTGTTAAGAGCTTTCTGTGCATCTCCTGTTTCATTAATTCTAACAAAAAGAATTCCGATGATAGAGAATACTAATCCAATCGCTGCAATACCTATTGGAAGAATAACCGGTGAAAGTCCACCAATACCATCTTCTGCAATAATCGTTGCTCCAAGTACCATTGTTGCCAGGAGTGTGCTTACATACGATCCAAAAAGATCAGCACCCATACCTGCCACATCGCCTACATTATCTCCAACATTATCTGCAATAACTGCCGGATTTCTTGGATCATCTTCAGGGATACCTGCTTCAACTTTTCCAACAAGGTCAGCACCAACATCAGCAGCTTTGGTAAAGATACCTCCGCCCACTCTTGCAAATAGGGCAATACTTTCAGCACCGAATGAAAATCCTGTCAGAACTTCAAGGCCTCTGTGAAGCGATGATCCCGTAAAGCCAAACGAGAACTGAAGTAAAAGAAATAATAGAACAAGTCCTAGAACACCTAAGGCAGCTACAGAGATACCCATTACACTTCCACCTATGAAAGAGACATCAAACGTTTTTGAGAAACTTGTTCTTGCTGCGTTTGCAGTCCTAACATTTGCTTTGGTAGCAACTTTCATACCGATGAAGCCAGCCAGTGCAGATAAAAATGCTCCTGCAACAAATGCTATTCCGATAAAGGCATGTGATGATTCCGGGTTAGCAGTAAGCGCCAGCAATGCAGCTACAATCACTACAAAAACCAGGAGAACTTTATATTGAGTTTTAAGGAAAGACAATGCGCCATCTGCAATATGGCCAGCCATTTTTATCATCCGTTCGTTTCCAGGATCTTGTTTATTAATCCAGGCGGCCCTGTACCAGGCAAGCCCTAAGGCGAGGATTGGGACCCCAATTACGAGAAAATAGAAAATACCAGTCGAAGACATCATTCGTTTTGTTTTTTTTAAAAATTACGCGAAGGTAACCAAGTCAACTCAATTATAAAGTGCGGGTTTATTCTTTTATCCAGGGAGCTTTCAGGCCGAAATTTCAATAAAAATGGCGACGAAGACTATTGATTTAGTAGAGTTTTGGTTGTGTACGCTATGCCGATTTTGCGTAGCCTGTTGCACCAAATCTCATTTTAATTAAAATAATAAGAATTGATCTTAAGAAAAGACGATTTAAAAATAGGAAAACTTAAAGCTTATCTGTAGCCAGCACCATCTTCAGCTTGTTCTTCGCTCCAATCTGCATTACATCAACAAGATCCTGAACAGAAAGAGAATGATGAATTCTTAAAACAACCGTTGGCTCAGGCATATTCTTGCATGCCGCCACAATCGCCTTTTCCAATTCGCCTGATTGAACCGGTTGCTTATTGATAAAATACTGTTTAGTCTCCGTGATTGTAAGTGTTACAGGCTGTTTTGTTAACGCCTGACTTGCTGAAGCTTTTGGCAATAGTACTTTTATCACGTTGGGATTTGCAACGGTTGAAATGATCAGGAAAAATAACAACAGGAAAAACATGATATCATTCAACGATGACGTTGAGACTTCGGCCTGAAAATGGTTGTGACGCTTTAATTTCATTTTGAACTACTTTGTAATAGCACGCATGAATTCAAGAACACTACGTTGCATCTGAAGTGTGAATTTTCCGATCTTCATTTGAAGAAGGTGATAACCTGCATAAGCAATCACACCTACGATAAGACCAGAACCGCTGGTAATCATTTTTTCATAAAGACCACCTGCGATGATCCCGATGCTGATATTATCTGATAATGAAATGCTGTAAAATATTCTAATGATCCCTGAGATCGTTCCGATGAATCCAAGCATCGGAGCTATTCCTGCAATAATTCCGAGATAACCCATGTGCTTCTCCATTTCTGCAAGCTCAATATTTGCTACAGACTCTATCATAGAGTCAATCTCTTTCATTGGACGACCAAGACTATCGAGCCCAACAAGGATGATTGCCGATGTTGCGGTAGCCTCTTGCTCTGCAAACATTCTGGCGCCTTTGATATCGCCTTCTTTGAGATACTTGTTCACCCTTTGTACAAAATCAGGTTTCACTTTGGAAGCCTGGCGAAGATAGAAATAGCGTTCCCCCATTATGTAAATAGAAATAAAGGAAAGCAATACGATAGGAATCATGACAGGTCCACCCTTCAACAATAGTTCAAAAAAGGAAAGACCTGATGTTGTTGTGGCTGCAGTAGTTGCAGTTTCTGTTGCAATCTGAAGAAGTATGCTAATCATAGGGTCTTATTTCGATCTTATTTCAGACTGCAAATGTAGTTGAATCTGAACGTTCATGCGAAAGTTCTTTGACCACCTTAACGCTAATAATAGAATTTCATTATGCCATGCCCTTTTTGATTGGTTGCGCTAAAGTCTTGGTTGATATGCTTTAACCGACAATACTATCCATTTTTCACTTTATCGGTAGCTACTAAGCTTTTTCTGATCACACTATGGTGCCTGCTGTAGACGAAATAGATAACGAGGCCAATCGCAAGCCATATAAAAAGTCGTAACCAGTTCTCCCACTCAAGGCTAAACATGAGGGTAAGGTTAAACACCATTCCAAGAGGCGCAATCAAATACAGATACGGCACACGGAACGGACGATTTACTTCCGGATCTCTGTAACGCATCACCATTACAGCAACGCACACCATTGTGAAGGCAAGCAATGTTCCGATATTTACCAGCTTTGCAATTATGTCCATCGGCACAAATCCGGCGGTAACGGCAATTACCAGACCTGTTATAACTGTGCCTAAATAAGGCGTTTGAAATTTAGGGTGAAGCTTTCCAAAAAACTTTTTCGGAAGCAACCCATCGTTTGACATTGCAAGGAACAACCGTGATTGTGCGAGAATATTAACGAGCAATACAGATGTTAACCCTGCTACCGCTGCGATGGAAATAATCCAAACAGAAAAACTTAAACCAAACTTACCGAATGCATCGGCAATTGGAGCCGTTATATCAATATCAGTATACTTTACCATACCAGTAACAACAAGTGTAACCAACACGTACAACACAGTACAGATAGAAAGTGATACAAGGATGGCGAATGGAATATCTTTTCTTGGATTTTTGGCTTCGCCTGCCTGTGTAGCAACAGCGTCGAATCCCAGGTAAGCAAAGCAAACGTAGGCCGCTCCTGCCAGTATTCCACTGATACCAAACGACATGTTGCCCTGGCTATTTAGAGTGGGCGCTGGAATAAACGGCGTCCAGTTACTGGTATCCACAAAAAATGCCCCGACCACAATCACAAACAGAATGACAGACACTTTCAGGATAACAAGGGTCATATTGGTATTCACCGCTGCCTTTATTCCTCTTATTAATATGTATGTAATGACCAGGCAAACTAACAACGCAGGAAGATTTATTCCAATTTGATTTCCGAATAGTGTTGGGATTTCCAACGAAGAGAATCTTCTTCCGAGTTCTCCAAGGGTTCCCCTGGTAGTCGCATCTGCTATTAATGCGCGCGATGTAGAGATATCGTTAACTATCCAAATCGGTAGATGGACATTAAAAAGTGCAAGGAATTTCAAAAGATAACCAGACCATCCAACAGCTACAGTAGCGGAAGCCATTGAGTATTCAATGATCAGATCCCACCCGATGATCCAGGCAAACAACTCACCCATGGTAGCATAGGAATATGAGTAGGCAGAACCCTCCACAGGAATAACACTCGCAAACTCTGCATAACACAATGCAGCAAATGCGCATCCCAATCCAGCGATAACGAATGAGATAGCCAATGCGGGTCCCGCATACTCTCTGGCAGCAAGGCCAGTCATAACAAATATTCCGGCGCCTATAATACATCCCACACCCAGTGATGTGAGGGACCATTTTCCCAGAATCTTTTTAAGCCCGCTTTGCTTGATGTCATTTTCATACATCGCGAGCGTTTTCTTAGTGCGCCATTGGTTCTGCATCAATTAATCATTTCTTTTGCTCGCTCTTCTTGATCTCAGCGAAGAAATTAACCGCTGTTGCATTTTTTGGGTCGATGGTCAGAATTTTGTTCATATACGATTTAGCAGAACTCATATCATCTTTTGTAATCGCGAAGTAGGAAGCAAGATAGGAGTACCCTTCGATAAGTTCTACTTTATATTTATCAGGCGTTTGAGATGCAACTTCAATCAGTTTTTCATAGAAAGGTTTTGCCAATCCTGGTTTTTTCTCAGCCTCTTCAATACTTGCTTTTGTTCTTGACAAAAACAAATGTACCGGTACAACAGTTGGTTGAAGCTCCGCCAATTTCGTAAATGTTGTGTCAGCAGCAACAAAATTTTTGCTGAAGTAATATGATCTTCCAAGGGAATAAATATCCTTCGGCTGGGCCGTTTTGCCTACGGTGCTAGCAATAGTGTTATCAATTATTTGCTTGTAGAGAACAGCGGCATCTGCATATTTCTTGCGTGCATACTGCTTATCAGCCAACGTCCTTAAAAGTTCAGGTTGCTTCGGCTCTTTTTTAAGGCTCTTTTTAATACTTTCCACTCCAAGAGAATCTTCTTTTAACTCAAATAATGTTCTGCCGTAATATGTGTAATCCACAGGCTTTACAATAGCTGTATCAGCTTTTGCAAAGTATTGCTCAAATGCAACTCTTGCCTCGGGGAATTTACCCTCTTCAAATAAGGCAGCAGCGTAATAACGACGTGTAGTAAGAGACACATCCGGTTTACTTACCAGTTCTTTGAAGATGGAGTTTGCTTTCGCAAAATCTTTCGTCATTAAAACGTAGAACGCATAACGGCCCTTGTCTTTGTCCTGACTTCCTGTCAATTGAAGATATTTCTCAAAATACTTTACGGCATTAGGACCATCGCTTGCAGCATAAGCAAGTTCAGCAAGTTCATCATAAGAAGGAGCAAAATTTGGGTCTGCAGCAATTGATTTTTTAAAATTATCTTCTGCTACTTTAAAATCTCTTGTACGAAGATAGACGATACCTGCTTTGTAAGAACCCTTCCCATTGTTAGGTTCATAATGAGCAGCCCACTCATAGCTACTCACTGCCGATCCACCATTCTTCTGATTCAAATAAGCATCGCCTAATAAGAAATACGTTTCTGTATTATCTGCTTTGAGGATCTTGGCTTTTTCAAGAATCGCTATGCCGTCTTTTATTGTTTTAGGATCACTCAAATAGGCTCTTGCAATTGCCTGCATCACCTCAACATTTTTATTCTTACTCAATGATAGGGCCTTATCGAAATTAATTTTAGCGCCAACAGCATCCTTCCTCAGCAATTGTATGTGACCTTTTCCAGCATATAAAATTGCTTCTTTCTCATTTTTTGCTAATCCGGCATCAACGCTTTTTGTGGCGTCATCAACCTTTCCAGCCTGGATCTGCGCATATCCCAGGTAATAATAAAGATTAATTGATAACGGTTGATCACTGATTGATTTATTCAATGATTCAATGGCTTTATCCGGCTGACCAATCTCAATCAACTTCATTGCATCCTTTATGCCATTCTGAGCCTGTGCAGTGAAACCTGACAACATCGCAAAAAGGAATACATTGATTACCCCAAGCAAATTATTTCCGGGAAACTTTAACGAACTTTTCATAACTGGTAAACTATTAATTTTAATTGAATCAAATTTAAACTAGTGTCCTTCTTATGACTTGCTAAGTCTGAAAGACAAACGTACTATCTATTTACTTTTAATTATTGGTTCTGTTTATTTCTACAATTCTTATCGGCATTGTGGCCGGAACCAAACCTGCTTTAAGGAAAATTCTCTGACCTTTCTCTCCTGAGACAAATGCGATAAAGCCACTGCCCAACCCAGCGCGGGCTTCGCGGCTAAGCATGAATGTGCTGCGGCATAAAGGGTATTGCTTCAAAGCAATATATGCCTGGTAAGGGAGAAAATAGGTGCTGTCACCGGCAAGGGCTGCAACACGAATTGTACTTAAAAATTTATTGGCTTGCGCATCACTGGAGTCAGCGATCCACTCTGATCCAATTAATCCAATCGCATTTGATTTTTTTGAAACGTAGTCGATGACTGCTTCATTATTATTTACCGCAAAGCAGTTGGATGGAAGCGCTAGTCCACCCGCAATTGAATCTTTTAAAAACCGGGCAATTCCAGAGGCTGGATTATCGAAAATAACTTCTATTGGAGAATCATTCTTTGAGTGATTGATCTGGCTCCACGTTGTAATTTTTCCGGTAAGGATATCTTTTAGCTGAGTCACGCGAATCAGACTGTCCTTATTGCTTTTATTAACTATTAACGCAACCGCTCCGGCACCAACATTTACCTGGACAGGTTTAATCTGTACTTTCGTAAACTGTTCTGTTTCTTTTCCGGTAAGCTTTCTGGTAACGATAATAAGTCGTGCACTATCCTGAATTAACATGTTGACAGCGTCTGTCTCCGAAGTGTAGACTGTCTTGATATGAGCGTTGCGATAGATTCCTTCAAACGCCATGACCTCTGCTTCAATGAGAGGCTTTAATGATTCATCAACTGCAATTGTGATTGTTCCACTGGTAGGAGTATCCACGATGTTGCCGTGCTTGTCTTTTTCTCTGCAAGAGAAGCACGCCAACATCATGGCCACCACTATAATTCTCAACGTCATCATGTTTTATCTCTGTAGTATCTTTGGTAGATATTTATTCCTCTAAAGACAGCATACGCAATGGTGATCAATCCTAACACAAGTGTGTAGGTTGGAGGAATATTTATGTTAATACGTCCTGACACCAGAGATATACCAAAGAACAAATAAACAACTACCATAAAAATACCTACATATTGCATGCCAAATCCTTTATTATCCCAGCTTGAATTTGATTGGAAGAGTAAACCGAACTTTCACTGGTCTACCTCGCTGCTTTCCAGGCTTCCATGGAGGCAACAATGAAACCACACGCTTTGCTTCTTCATCGCAACCTGCTCCAATTCCTTTGATAACCTGAACGTCATTGATCTTTCCTTCAGCATCAACTACGAAGCTTACATAAACAGATCCTTCGATTCCCATGCGTCGTGCTTGCGCAGGATAACGCATTGTTTTATTCAGGTATGTATAGAGTGCTTGCATACCACCCGGAAATTCAGGTGGTTGTTCCACCACAAGGAAAATCTGGTTGGGATCTTCACCTGTATCTGCCTTGACTGGTTCCGTAAATACTACATCTCCTGTTCCTTCCTGAGTTTCAGGACCAGTGTCAACAACCTTAATTTCTTCAATTGTTGGCATCTCTTCCTGAACTTCGGGCTCTTTGTCCACCACTTTCGGAGGAAGGAACTTGATGATTGTTTTTACAGGAGGTGGCACTTCCACTTTAGGTGGCGGTGGCTGGTTTGGCATAATTGGAGGCGGCTGGTCCAGATTCACCGTAGAGTGAATAATCTCTTTCACAGGTTCAGGATTAGCTTCTCTTATCAATCGCGCGATTACCGGGTAAGCAACAACAAAAACGATTGCTAAAAGGGTAATTCCCAACGACACTACTACATTCCGTGAGTAGAGCTTGCGCAGGAGATATGCACCGTATTCCTTATTACGATTTTCGAATACTATATCATCCCATTCCTTTGGAACTGCTGCTTCGTTTTTCATTGCGTTGCTTCTTTTTCTTTAACAAGATCCTTATCCACTGGCGTTATGTCAACAAGTGCATATCGTTGGATACTACTTATATTCATTTCGTCCAGTATGTCTACCATGTTACGATACTTAGCATCGTCGTTGGCTTTAATCAAAACTACCAGCTTCGGCAGTTCAGCTTTTTTCTGAAGAAGGATCTTACGAATACCCGTTGCAGAAAAATCTGTTTTATCGATAACCGGATCAGTGATGCCCATGTACCAGTAGATAATATTATCCTTACCCAATACCAGTGTGAGAACGTTTCTCTCATTGATTTCAGGCGGCTTGTCATCTTTGGTTTCTTTTTCAGGCATCGTAATCTCCATAGTCTTCGGCTTATTAAGCGTAGTTGTCATTACGAAGAAAGTAAGTAGAAGAAACGCCAGGTCTACCATTGGTGTCATATCAATTTTGGTAGACGTCTTTTTCGACCTAACCTTCCCGTCCTTTTTGCCGCCACTTTGTGCTATTTCTGACATTGTGTTTTCAATTTAAAGGTTAATACTATTATACCTTATTCCCCTGCTCCCGGAACAGTTTCTCCTCTTTCCATGTTCGTGATAAGATTGAATCTATTCACTTTTCTATCGATCAGCGTGTTCACCACCTTTCTTACCGTTGGATAATCAGAATCACGATCGCCCTTAATAGCAATTCTTAATTTGCGGTTAGACAAACGTGATTGTAATACCCAATCAGCTAATTCATTATGTGCTGAATCTATTGGAATGCCGGGCTGGGCTACATTCTTCCTCTCTTCTGAAGACATATCAAGATATTGCTTAAGGCTGGCAATTGGCACTCCGAAACTTGGCAGCAATGCAAACTTGTGAGTTTCTTCCGGTGTAAAAGAGACGTTATACAATTCGCCAATTTTTCCAAGAAGGGTAGCACGAGTATACTGGCCATCCAGGTTAAAGAATACCCTTCCGTCCTTGCCAATTGAAATAGTAAGGATATCGGTATCAGGTAATATGATTTGAGAAACAGAGGAAGGAGTGTCTACCGCCATTGGCTCTTCCGGCGCAAACTTTGTTGTCAACATAAAGAATGTCACCAACAAGAATGCGAGGTCAACCATCGGCGTCATGTCGATGGACGTAGAGGCCCTGTGAGTTTTAACTTTTCCCATATTCTATGAAGTTATCTAGTAAGTAACGAAGACTTATCCTTTCGAGCTCGCTGTAAAGTTTTGAACAATGCTATAGCTAGCTTCATCAATACCGTAAGTCAAACCGTCAATTTTAGAAGTAAAATAGTTATAGAAAATGATCGCAAGTGCAGATGTACCAATTCCGAGAGCTGTGTTAATAAGAGCCTCAGAAATACCATTTGCAAGAGCAACGGCATCGGGAGCTCCGGCAGTTGCAAGGGCGTCAAACGCTTTAATCATACCCAGAACCGTTCCCAACAGACCTAACAATGTTGCAATAGAAGCGATCGTGGCAATGATTACAAGATTCTTTTCCAACATAGGCATTTCAAGCTGAGTTGTTTCTTCTATGTCTTTCTGGATCATAAGGATTTTCTTGTCAGGATCGATAGATGTAACACCAGAAAGTTCTTTGTATTTATGAAGACCTGCCTTCGTAACGTTGGCTACTGATCCCTTTTGACGATCACATTCTATGAGCGCCTGATCAATGCTTCCAGACGCAAGCAATGATTTAATCTTACGAACGAAGTTTTGAATGCTTCCTTTTCCAGATGCACCGCTGATAGTCAATGCGCGTTCAATGGCGAATGTTAATACCATCATCAGCAACGAAATCAAAATCGGTACAATGAAACCTCCTTTATACACAACTCCAAAATAGTCACCTTCCATCGGGTGATTTGCAGGGTCGCCATTTTGAAAGTGTGATCCGTCTCCAAGGACGAAGAGATAAAATAGAATAGCAAGTAGAATTTCCAGCGGTATCACTACTGCAGCAAATCCGGACTTAAGACTATCCATAAGTGAATTCGAGTTCGAGGTCGAGTTTTTCATAGGTTTTAAATCGATTTATTTAGGTTTAGTAATTTTGGTCTTAATCTTTAGAATGTATTTTGTTTTTCAACAAGGGGATAATGTTTGATTTTCAATTTATCAAGGAGGTTAATTCTATATAATAAGTCGTCTATACGCAATAGAAATCGAAGGATTCCGTGCGGAAGGCAGGTTATAAGTATAGAATTTGTCAATTCTCCAGTCATCATTCTTTGACAGGTTTTTATGATTCTTACTTTGAATCACTCCCAACCGTTGGGTTTTATAATAATGCGAATTAGGATCTACATATCCATACACGCAATCAAATTCAAGGCTACAATATAAAGATTCAAATTCTACATTCTTTCCATAACAATATGCTGGATTATAAATTTCTGCCAAGTATAATTTGCCGTTGGCGCCATTTGCCAGATTTTCAGCCAAGTTAGGCTTAATCAACCCCAAAAAGCAATTTTTACCAATCTCGGAGGCCAGGGAAATTGAGCTCATTGTTATAATGGCGGCTCCTACCAGTCCTGCAAATTGTTTCCATACCTCTTTATGGTAAAAATTTTCCCTCATTTATTCTCTCCCCCTTTCGTGCTAATTCTAGCCTTCATCCAAACCACAATCACCGGAATCACCGAAATTCCTACTATTACTAAGACTATTAGCTCCAGATAGTCACTCAGTTGAGGAAAAATGTTTCCCAGCCAATGACCCGCTAACACCATTAATAGTATCCAGCTGACGGCTCCAACTATGTTAAAGAGGAAAAATTCTGAAAAACTAATTCTCGCCATTCCAGCCAAAATGGTTACAAAAGTTCTGATGATTGGTAGAAATCGACCAAGGATCAGGGCCATTTTTCCATGCTTCTGATAAAAATCCCTGGTCATCTCGATATATCTTTTTTTAAAAAGTAGGCTGTCCTCTTTTTTTTCAAGAAACTCACCGGCCCATTTACCGGTAAAATACCCCACAGTAGAACCACTTAATGCTGCTATAATTAAAGCAGGAATCATTACACTGACACTGATCGGGAGATATTTTGACCCCGAAAGAAGCCCGGCAATGAACAATAATGAGTCTCCCGGCAGAAAAAATCCAAAAAACAAACCAGTCTCCGCAAAAATTACGAATAGTAGCAAGCTCAATCCACCATATTGGATTATTGTTTCTGGATTAAGGAATTCCAGAAAAAGGAGAACATTACTTTGAATATGAATTATCACCTAATGGTAATTTATTTTGGTAATGTTATTAAAAAAAAGGAACTATTAAAGAAATGAAAAAACTTTTCCGGGCCGGAAACATTGGAGCACTGGTTTAAATCACCAAAGCTGGAGGAAGGATCAAGGGTCGTGGATACATGTTAGGAATATGATCTTCTTCTTCCGAACGAGTGGTAGGGGAATTATGAAGTAATCTTATTTCTATTAGCAATCTTTGTGATCACGACATAAAGAACGGGCACAACAAATATCGCCAGCGAACTCGCCGCAAGCATTCCGCCTGCAACTGTCCATCCAATGGTTTTACGTGCCTGAGCGCCGGCGCCAGCAGCAAATGCCAATGGCAATACTCCAAGAATAAATGCAAGCGATGTCATGATGATCGGACGAAGACGCAACTGAACTGCTTCCAGTGTTGCTTTTACAATTTCCATTCCTTTATCAACACGCTCTTTTGCAAACTCAACTATAAGGATGGCATTCTTTGCCGCTAAACCAATAAGCGTTATCAAACCAATCTGCGCATACACATTATTAGAAAGGCCAGGTAAAAATGTCAATGTCAAAATTGATCCAAACGCACCGATTGGTACTGCGAACAAAACTGAGAAAGGAACTGACCAACTTTCATAGAGTGCGGCAAGGAAAAGAAACACAAAGATGATTGATATCGCAAAGATCAATAAGATAGTGTTTCCAGCTTTCACCTCTTCACGGCTTATACCACCAAATTCATAGCCATATCCTGCAGGAAGAGATTTCGCTGCGACATCTTTCAATGCATCAAGAGCCTGACCACTACTGTATCCAGGTTTCGGCGAACCATTAATTTCAACAGATCTATAAATATTGAAGTGCGACACAAGTTGTGGGTTCTCAACAATTTTAGTGTTTACCAATGAGCTCAACGGCACCATACCTCCAGAACTATTTTTCACAAAGTATCTGCTCAATTCAGTGATAGATTCACGATAGGTAGAATCTGCTTGAGCTATCACACGAAAATTACGACCATATATGTTAAAATCATTTACGTAAGTGCTTCCCAGCAACGTGCCTAACGTTCCATACACATCGGAGAGTAAGATGCCAAGTTTCTTTACTTTCTCACGGTCAACATCCACCTGATAACTTGGTGTACGAGCAGTAAAAAAAGTAAATGCCTGGCCTATCTCCGGACGGCTATTTAATTCTGCAAGGAAACCTCGCACTACCTTTTCAAACTGTTGAACATTATCTGTGCTTGTTGTTTGCTGAAGTTCAAATGTAAATCCAGCAGTTTGTCCAAGACCAGGAATCGCGGGTGGAGAAATTGCCAACACACGCGCTTCCTTAATATCTGCAGTGCGTTTGACTATTTCTGCCATCACACCCTGAACTTGCATGTCCTTACTTTTTCTAAGGTCCCAATGTCTCAAATTGACAAATATCGTTCCGACATTCGATTTGTTTGTCTGGCTGATAATATTCAAACCGCCAATACCACCTACAATTCGAACTGCAGGAATTGATTGAATTCTTTTCATGAGATCTTTTAATAATGCAACGCTTCGAGCTGTAGAAGTTGCTTCCGGCATTTCATACGTAACAAACATTTTTCCTTCATCTTCTGTTGGAATAAATCCAGATGGCTTATTCTTAAAAAGGAAAAATAATGCAACAAACAAACAAACCAATAGGATCATTACAAGCTTTGATGCCTTGATCCACTTTGAAACATAATGCGTATAACCATTCGTTACTTTTTCGAACCATCTATTAAATCGCACAAAGAATTTTTCAAGAAAATTCTTTGTGCTCTTTTCATTGGAGGGTTTCAACATGATTACACATAATGCAGGTGTAAGCGAAAGAGCAACAAACGCAGAGATCATTACTGATACAGCAATGGTGATCGCAAACTGCTGATAAAGTCGTCCAACAATACCAGGAACAAATCCTACAGGAACGAATACAGCGGCAAGAATTAGTGCAATTGCAATAACAGGACCCGTGATTTCTTTCATCGCTTTTTCGGTTGCTTCTTTCGGAGAAAGTTTATCATGGTCAATACCATGCTGCACTGCCTCCACAACAACGATCGCATCATCCACGACAATACCAATGGCAAGAACAAATGCAAACATTGTTAACGTGTTGATGGTAAAATCAAATGGGATAAAAAATATGAATGTTCCGACAAGGGAGACCGGGATTGCCAATACCGGAATTAATGTGGCGCGCCAGTTCTGAAGGAAGAGGAACACCACAATGATCACGAGTATTAATGCTTCGATCAATGTTTTTATAACTTCTTCTATCGAAACTTTTACAACGCTGGCATTTTCAAGAGGCACAGCATAGTCAAGATCTTTTGGGAAAGATTTCTTTAATTCATCAATCGCAATTATAACTCTTTCATACGTTGCCAATGCATTTGCACCGGGTGCCTGGTAAACCAATAAGAATGCTGCAGGTTTTCCATAAGCAAATGACGTTGTTGCTCCATAATCAAAAACGCCAAGTTCAATACGGGCAACATCTTTTAAATATGTGATGCTACCTGTTTGCGGCACTGTTCTTACGATCACGTTTTCAAATTGTTCTTTGCTATTAATCCTGCTATTGGTAAGGACTGAGTATTCAAAACTTTGAACTTTCTTTTGTGGAGTTCCACCTATTGTCCCTGCTGCCACCTGAAAATTTTGTTCCACTAATGAATTCAATATTTCCGCAGTTGAAAGTCCCAATATTGCGAGCTTCTCCGGATTGATCCAGATACGCATGCCAAAATCCGCACCACGCGTTACTATATCACCAACACCCGACACTCGCTGGATTGCATCTTTAATATAAATATTTGTGTAATTACCTATGAAACGTGGATCATGCGTGCCGTTTGGTGAATAGATTGCAAGAGCAATCATAACGCTTGGATTACGCTTACGTGTCGTAAGTCCAATACGCTTAACAGCATCGGGTAACGCGGGCTCAGCAATACTTACCCGATTCTGAACATCAAGTGTGGCTATGTTAATGTCCGTACCAACATCAAATGTTACAGTGATATTTGCCTGACCACTGCTTGTACTGTTACTTGACATGTATGACATGCCTGGCGTTCCATTGATCTGAGTTTCAATGGCAGTTGTTGTTGTTTGTTCAACCGTCTGCGCATCCGCACCGGTAAAAATTCCTGAAACACTTACAGTTGGCGGAGTAATGTCAGGATATTGTGCGATCGGTAATGTTGTCATGGCAATGAAACCTACCAATACGATCACGACTGAAATTACGATAGCCGTTACCGGGCGTTTTATAAATACATCTGAAATCATCTTTCCTTATTATCAAGTTCTATTATCCTAATTGAATTATTTCAAACCACATAGGGCACATAAGAGACATGAAAATTTGACTTTGTCATTAGACTATGTTTTCTATGTGCCCTGTATATTTAAATATTATTTTGGCTTTGCAGTCCTGCCAGCATCATTGACCTTTGGTCTTTACAGCGATTGCCGAACCTTCCCTTAAATTTTGAACACCTTCTGTAACTATTGTTTCTCCGCCTTTCAGGCCATCTTTAATTATCACATTCAACGAAATTTGTTTTCCCACGCTTACACGTTGTTGTGTTACTTTATTACTGTCTGTTTTCACAACGTATACAAAGTATTCTCCGAGTTGTTCGGTAACAGCTTTAAAGGGAACAAGAATTGATTTTTTAGAAGCATCATTTAATACTCTGATCGAGCCGTTCATTCCAGCGCGTAATTGATTGTCCGGGTTTGGAAATTCTACACGAACGATGATCGTGCCTGTTTGTGAGTTCACTGCCCTGTCTATTAAACTGATCTTGCCAGGTTGAGGATAAAGAATATTATTGAATGCCAATCGGAAAGTAGAATCTGTTTTTGCAACTTTTGCTGATTGATATAGAGTGAATCTATATATCTCCTTTTGATCAATTGAAATGTCTGCTGCGATTGGACTATCCGTTGATACAGTATTCAAAATTGTTTGCCCTGCCGATACCGCTGTTCCTAATCGTACTTGAGAAATACCGATCGTTCCGTCAAAGGGCGCTGTAATCGTTGTGTATCGCACATTGGTTTGAACACTTTGAACACCTGCACGGCTTGCTTCCACAGTTTTCTTTGCTGCTTCGTAATTCGCTTCAGCATTATCGACCAATTGTTTCGCAACAGCATCATTCTTATTAAGCTCGCGGTAACGCTCAACATCTTTTTGAGCTTTCACGAGATTCGCCTCTTGAACAGCAAGATTCGCATTTGACTGCCGATACGCAGCTTCATATTGCTGAGCATCGATCGAATATAATTTCTGAGCTTTCTTTACCCGATCACCTTCCTTGAAATGAATTGCAGTGATGTATCCATTTACCTGTGGACGAAGCTCAACCTGATTTAGTGCTACAATGGAGGCTGGATATTCATCATAATACACTACATCAATGGCTGAAATTTCCTGAACGGCCACATTTACTGCCGCGGGTGGTTTTGCTTGTTGTACTTTCTGACCGCAAGAGAATACTGTTGCGGTCAACACAACTGAAATAAAATAATGTATAGATTTAATCAACATAGTGAATTATTTTAATTAGTAATTGATCTGACCAAGGGCTTTCTGCACATCAATCTTACTTGCCAATACCTGGTAAAGTGAATTGAAATAATTTGTTCTTGCGTTACGAAGGTCCGTTTCAGCGGTGATTACTTCAAGATACGTCTTAATGCCGGTCTTGTATTGGAGCTGAATAATATCATACACCTCTTTTGCGAGATCAACATTCTCCTTTAAAGACAGATATGTAACAAGATTTCCTTTATAAGCAGCCAGTGCCTGAGCGTATTCAGCAGTTGAATTATTCAACAAGCGCGTCATATCCAAATTGAGACGCCTGACCGTATATCGCTGGATCTTTATATTTTCAATCCGCTTACCTCCTTGAAATAGTGGCACCGTTAGAGTAACTGCAGCGTTTGAATAGGAATATTGGTTTGAATAGACCTTTTCAAAATCATTATTGAAATAATAGAAGTTGTAAGCGCCTTGTAATGCTATCACAGGTAAAAAACTCCATTTCGCATACTTGAGATTATAATCCTGCAGCTTTTGCTGAGTTGTTAACAATTTGTAATCTATCCTTTGCTGATAATCGAGCAACTGAAGAGTATCGAGTGGAATCTCATTTTCCATCTGCAATGTATCGTAGACTACATCAAGAGTCCCATTCGGAGGATAGCCCATATATGCTTTCAGATTTTCAATTTTATATCTCAAAAGCTCCCCATTGCGTTTCAGTGTCGCATCGGTATTGTTTAGAGCGATCTGAGCCCGTTTATAATCCGTTTTGTCCACTATTCCCGCATCATACTGATCGTGCGCTGTTTTCAAGCTTTGATTCAATCGGATAATATCTCCTTTTCCAAGTTTAATCTGCTGTGCTGTTGAAAGTACATCGTAAAATGCTTTCGTGACATTAACAGCAATATCAATTTTATTACTACTCGTTTTTTGTAACGCCTGAAGCCTTACTTCAGAAGCTGTTCTGCTTGCTAGAAAAATATCCCTATTAAACAGATTCTGAGTAGCTGCAAACTGTCCCAGTGAGGTATTGACAAGACCAAGACGGACAACACCAACACCTGGGATGACATTTGGCTGAAGTTCAAAATTGTGCGTCAGGTTGTAATTGAAGTTTATCTGAGGATACCAATCCGCAAGCTTCGTTTTTATCATTGCATTGGTGATATCCTGATCAACGATGGATTGCTGTATCAACGGCTGATGACTGATCGCATAGCTAACAACATTCTCAAGCGTTGCGTTACGTAGCAGACTATCGGACTTTGAATCCTGGGCAAATACACTCAGCGGGAAAATCAACGTCATTAAAAGCGCTCGTGCAAAACTGTTCGTTTTTATTCTTAATTGGACTTTTCTAATCATTGACATAAATTTATTTCGTCTGATTGATTTTATGATGAAGTTCTGTATGGATATTATAGTCAATGAATGCATCCAGGTGTAGACCTATTTCTTTTTGGAGGGCAGATCGGAAAAAAATAGTCACAATACTGGGTCGCGTCTCTGAAACAGCTTCATTAAACATTGTCTGCAAAATCTGTTCCCTGCATTTAAAATAGTAGTGAATCAAGGCTTGTTCACCTGCTAGTTCCTGTGTTGCAGTTTTTAGGTGTCTTTCTTGGAAGAAAATTTTCCTGGTTGTCGCTTTTATCACTTGCTTTATGGAATGCTCTTCACATGCATCAGTATATTTTTTTAGTAAAAATCGTCAACGGAGGTCAATGTGGATTGGTTCAGAGAGTCCAGAAATAAATGAGGAACGGTTAGTGCAACGGTTGACGATGGATTAAAGGGCGGATATAGTACGCCGAACCCCATAAAAACCTCATTTTCATTTCAAAAATCTGCATTTCAATTTTCCAATATTATCTTATTGTTAACTCATGTAACATTTCGATAACATGACCTAGTTTTGTTTAAAACCAGAAACATTTCGTCATGAAAGAAAAATTAAAAGATAAAGGTGTATCAAGAAAAGAAATACGCTCAACGATCAAAGATTCATTGAATGCGGCAATCGTTCAGTTTGAAAAAGAGGGTACTTCAAAAAAGGTAACTAAAGTAGTTGATAAGGCTTCAAAGAAAATTGCTGGAAAGATCAAGAAAGACCTTAAAAAAGATCTAAAGAAAATAAAAGCAAAGAAGATCAAGCCTTCAAAAAAAATGAATGGCGAAGTAAAGGGTAGCGTTGTAGCATAGTCCACAACCTTGTAAAGAGACCTGTTGGATCCAACAGGTCTTTACTCAACTCAATTACCTACATCAAAAGTTGAATGACTGCATGTTGCTTATATGCTGTGCGTTAGCTATTAATTAATAACGATTTGACTTTTTATTGAAAGCATAACACTTCGGTAATGCCTGAATTGCTCAGGAAGGTTAGACTTCGGATTAATTCTCTATCATGTCCCAGTTTTTCAGGTTGAATTCAATTCGAGATCGCATCCAGGGCGGATTTTTATTTCTAACACTTTTAATAATCGTTCTTGTCGTCTTTTCCGCATTTGTAATTAACCGGACTCGAAAAATTGCATCGATCCATAGCGACATAAACGAACTCCAGGTCCATTCACTCAATCTTATAAAAACCGATAACGATTTTTTTAATATAGAAATCTATAATCAGGAATATCTAAGCAATCGTAAAAGCAAACTGATCGAAAGAAGAGATAGTCTCAATATCCTTATTGCAAAAAGAATTAATCGTATCATTTACAAAAGTAAAGATCTTGATTACCCGGTTGAGCATTACTTATATCAGATTGACACACTACTTTCTGAGTACAATGCAACATTCAAAGGATTGGAAAACCTGTTTTTCATACGAGGATTTAAAGACGAAGGGATTGAAGGGGCGATGCGTTTTTATGCTCACCAGCTTGAACAACCGGAAGCAGGTTTTGATAAATTAGATTTATTGTCATTGCGCAGGTCTGAAAAAGACTTTCTCATTCGTCACGATACGGTGTATGTGATGAATTTTGAAAGCCTTGTTTCATCCATTAAAGAAAAAATTCTTAGCCAAAAGAATAATAAGGCATACAGTAAGCTATTGGCCTACAATGATTTATTTCTAAGACTCGCATCCATACAAAAGGAAATTGGATTAAGCGCCACAGAAGGTTTACGAGGTGATTTAGGTCGATTAACCGAGAAATTAAGTCAACGTTATTTTATACTTGCCCATGATTCCGGCAGGATATCATCGGAAGCACAACGAAGTACATGGTTATTTTTTATAGCCATGACTGCTTTTGCTGTGCTGTTCTCAATTTTAACTGGCTATTGGATATCAAAAAGAATTTCAGAACCAATTGCAAAACTATCCATGGTAATGGAAGAAGCTGTTGAAAAACGGTATCGCATCCCGGAATTCAATTTCAGCAATGCAGCAATAGAGATCAATACATTAACTGCATCATTCGCAAAGCTGATGGCAGAGACAACACACCAGATGAAGGAGTTAAAAAAGAAATCCAAGTTACTGAAAAGCAGAAATAACGAATTAAAAAAACTGAATGTTGAACTTGACAGCTTTTTATATAGTACAGCGCATGATCTTCGCTCACCTTTAACTTCATTATTAGGGGTTTTAAATTTAATGCTAATAGAAACAAAGCAGCCAGAGCTTGTGATCTACATTGAGATGATGAAAAAAGCAATACAGCGCCAGGAGAACTTCATATCTCAAATTGTAGAGTTCACAAAGAATAAGAGATTGGATGTAGTACCAGAAGCCATCGACATGAAGAAACTTGTTGAAGAAGTTTTCGAAAGTCACAAGTATATTGAATCTGCATCAAGAATTAAAAATGAGTTGGTACTTCGTGGCAATCAAAACTTCTATTCTGATAAAAACAGGATAAAAATAATTTTCAATAATTTAATATCTAATGCAATTCGATATGCAGATCTGTCCAAATCATCTCCGGCGATACGAATCGTTATAGAAATAAATAAAAATTATATCACTATCAATTTTTCAGATAACGGAATTGGAATAGAATCCCATCATCTTGAAAAAATATTCGGTATGTTCTACAGAGCCAACCATGATTCCAAAGGTTCGGGACTTGGATTATTTATATTTTCCGAAACAATACAAAAACTGAATGGACTTGTGTCGGTAGAATCTGAATTACATATAGGAACCAGCTTCTTTATAAAATTACCGAATGAACTGCCAGGGCACCAGATCAAGTTAGAGTTGGAGAATGAGAATAGAAATTAGTCTTCGACATAAAGCATAAAATTACAAGTCGCTATTTGGATATTTCTGCAATCACATCTGATAAATTACTAATTCCCCAGTGTTCCACATATTTTCCGTCACGTAACCGAATAATGTCAATCACGTTAATTACGACTTTTTTGTGTGACGGAGCAATTCCCATAAAATCTCCGCTATGCGTTGCATGAAATGCCTTTCTGGTGACTACTTTGTCTCCTTCGGCGATCTGATCGAATATTTCAAGACGCAAATCAGGAAATCCCTTTTTTAAAATGTCGTTAAGAAAATGAAACATGCTATCAGGCCCATTCGGAACTCCTGCAGGCGCGGCGTGATTGATAACGCTATCGGAGATTAATTCTTTGAAAGAATCAATATTACCCTGTTCAACAAACTCTTTATTAAATCTTGTAACAGTTTTTTTGTTTTGATCAAGTGTCCTTTCCATTTTCTTTTTTATCTGATGTGATGCAAAAATCAGTCAGAACGGATTAAAAAGGTGTAGCGATCCGTTCGAATGCTATGCCTTAAAGGTCAATTGAAAATTTTTGGGCGTCAAGCCATAAATCTGCCGGAACGATTTGGTAAAGCTTGAATGATTTTCATAGCCCACTTTATGGTATACTTCACTTGGTTTCTGGTGATGATGCTGAAGAAGGTCCTTTGCAATTTCCATTCGTTTTTGAAGTATCCAACGAATTGGAGAATCACCATACATTTTTTCAAATTTACGTTTGAATGTTGACAAGCTCAGGTTACAGAGAAAAGCAAGTTCCTGAATGGTGATCCTACTTGTCAAATTTGTTTCGACGGCTTTTCGGATCTGAAAATCGCTTAGGTCTTTTCTGTCACTCGTCTGAAAAGATAGAATCTTCTCTGGATACTTTTCCAACAAGTAAAGCATCAGTTCTTCAAATTTAAGACTTCTCATTTCAAGAGAGAGACTTTTATTGGAACTGCAAAGTAGTTTTAATGATACAATGAAATTTTCTGTAAATGTATCCTTTTTAAATCCCACGTATGACTCGTGCCTGATTGTCGGAGGTCTTCTTGCCTCTATTAATTTTATATATTTTAAATAAAAATCAGCAAGCACTTTATTAGTAAAATAAATAAGAATGCTCTTGAATACTTTTTTGTTTGACAACTCAACCGATGCAAGGCAATTTCCGGATGAGAGGAAATGAAACTCATAATCTTTAATGCTTACAGTTTTATTAGCAAACCGCATTGTTTTCTCACCACTGATGACAAGACTGATGGCATTCGTTTCAAGAACTCCCTTGCCCTTGAGAGAATGCTTTTCAGCCTCGAAAGGATAAATACTTATTCCTTCAATGGATTTGGTGGAACTAATATCCGTTGGAAGATAAGTGACTTTCATATTGAAACGTGTTTCACTGTAAAGGAAATAATTAATTCTTCAATCTTCTCAAAAGCTTCCGCACACATCACTTCCCCATTAACGCTATCAATTTCTCCTCTAGGTTCTTACCTCTCAAATTCTTTGCAATGATCTTACCGTTCTTATCAAGCAGGAAGCTATTTGGAATTGCAGTCACTGTATACAACACTGCCGTTGATCCTGCATACCCGTCAAGCTCAGAAACATTCTCCCAGGTATAACCATCCTTCCTTATTGCATTCTTCCATTTCTCCTCACTTGTATCAATAGAAACACTTAAAATTGAAAATCCTTTATCGTTATATGCACCGTATAATCTAACAAGTGTTGGACTTTCCTGACGACATGGCCTGCACCACGAAGCCCAGAAATCAACAAGTGTATATTTTCCCCTGTAGCTTTTTAACTCTACCGATCCGCCTACAACACTTTTTGAATTGAAGTCAGGAGCAATAGCTCCAATCATAATTCTCTTTGCACTTTTTACTTTATTAACAAGCTGCCTGGTAAGTTCATAATTTGGGAATTTCTTCTGAAAGATCGTGACCATTTCATCCATCAAAGCAATATCGTTATCTGAATGCCAGCGCATGCTGTGATGAACTGCTACCAGCGAATTTATAAAAAATGGTTGTTTTACCCATTGTGCCAATTCTGCTTTATAGTTCTCCGATGCTTTCTCGTGTTCAACATTCCAATATTCGATTTTTTCTTTGTTGCCACTATTCACGGCAGACGCTGACGAATCGTAAGTACGTTTCAGGTATTTATTAAAGACCTTTTTTCTATTTGCTTCATACTCGATAAGGTATTGCGTGTCAACAGAACCTGAAGCAATGATCCCTTCCTTTTTAATCTGAAGAGCAATATCATCCCCTGGCTTCGCCAAAATTTGTAAAACACTTGAATCGCCAACTCCAATAGTATAGATGGCCGGTTCTGTCAATGGAATTATAACAACAAATGAGCCTGATGTATCGATTTTAACTTCTTGCGTAACCTTATCTTTTCGGGTTTCATAATTGATCAGCGTGAGCTTAATCGGTCTACCGGAAAAAGAGCGCGGAAATGATCCCTTTATAACAGCTTGCTGGGCAAGAAGATTATTTGCAATTAAAAAGAAAAACAGGACAAGGATTCTCATAAATCTAGATGATCAAGTAGTATACTAAGAATGTGCAAAGTATAGAAATTGCAAGACATCGTTTTGGAATAATTGAATTACGGCAATGTTATTATAACTTTTTCAGACCCATCTTTTGTGTCAATTCTAAAATTGACATCATTTAAAGTAAGCTGTGATCCAATCTTAAAATCTACCGTCTCTCCTATGATCAATTCAGAAAGACTTAAATATTTAATTTCATAATCTCTCAGCCAGGGAAGATTAAGATCAATTCTTACCCGCTGCAAATGAATGAAATCTTCTGCGATCCATTTTTTATCAGACTCCTTAAAGAAATAGGCTGAATAATCTTCGATCTCCGGCATGTCTCCGAAAATTCCTTCCATAATATCCTGCATGGCCACAATCCCTATGTACTGCGCTGACCCATCGAAGACAACGCCAAAATCAACTTTCATTTTTTTAAACATATCAAAAATATCCTTTGCTGGCATTGTCTCAGGCAGGTAACAGGAAACAATGACATTCTTTTTCCAATTGTCATCATCATCCAAAAGAAAAGCTTTGGCACGAATGATTCCAATAATGTTACCTTCATTTTGTTTGTAAACAGGAAAGTAGGAATAGGTTTTTCGTTTCATCAATTGCTTCACTTCTTCCCTGCTCCAGTACTCCGGAATGGAAGTAACGATCTCTGACGGTTTCATAATTCTTTTTGCGGTAAGATCCTTAAATGAAGTAACATTCTGATGCAGCCATAACTGCTGTTTTGTTACCAGTCCTTGCTGATATGCAACGCTCAGCATTTTCTTAAGATCTTGTTCGGATACTTTCCTGCTTTTACTTTTTTCAATATTCAGAAACGACAGAATATAATGTGTGGTAACGGTAAGAAGTTTTATGACAGGATAAGCAAATTTCGAAAACAGACGCAATGATGGAGCAATCGCAAGCGATACTTTCATCGGTGTTTGTAAGGCAATTGACTTAGGAACAAGTTCTCCCAACACAATGGTGAGGTACGTGATTGTTCCAATGCCAATAATCATTGAGCCAACCCTCGCGGTAACTTCAGAAACTCCGAAATTAATAAGCCATCCTTCCAAGGTACCCGCAATCATGGTACCACCATAAATTCCTTCCAGCATTCCGACCAATGTCATCCCTACCTGGACGGCACTGAGGAATTCTTCCGGCTTTTGAATAAGTCCTGCTACAATTGGTGTTCTTTTGTCTTTCGCATATTTTTCATCAATAATGTCTGTATCGGTAACTGAAATCAAAGCAATTTCGGCAAGAGAGAAGTATCCATATAATACAATAAGAAGAACTATTATAAGAATTGCCATGACAAGAATGTTTTGTGAGAGGTCTAATATAGTTATGCGGTTAATGATACCTTCAACGTTGAAACGCAAAATTTAAAACACCATAGGCACATATATTCGGAGTTAATTCTCAACTAACTCTTTTGCTGTCTTCATTGCATACTTGAGCCCCCAGTCTTTCATACACGTAAGCACCGGCATAAGTGCCATTCCTTTCGGAGTAAGAAAATATTCAACACGGGGTGGAATTTCCGCATAGATAACCCTCCTAATAATGCCACTTGCTTCAAGATCCCGCAATTGAGTTGTAAGCATCTGGCGACTAATTTCTTTCATCATCATACTCAGCTTACCAAAGCGATTAATGTCATTACTTATCAGGAAAACGATCAGCAATTTCCACTTGCCTCCAATAACCTCCATGGTGGCGGTAACAGGGCAGTCATTAATAGTTAGTTTATTTGTGTTCATAACTTATTGATTATCAATATTAGTCTGTTTTAAATGACTATATCAGTTTAAAATACCTACTCACAAATTAATAACTAAAGTGCTAAAATTGCAACGTTATCTGCAAAAGATGCGGAGGAAAAATCAGAAACGTTAAAAAATCAATTATCATGAATCAGTACATAATTACCGGATCAGTCGGTCACGTAAGCAGGCCAATAATCGCAGGTCTTGTTAAAGCAAAAAAAGATGTCTCCGTAATTA
>Ga0123337_10001626_pt1 | contig 28133 bp, 39 predicted proteins | sample frozenSSSSmetaG_FD_89792 | JGI IMG/M metagenome (GOLD analysis project Ga0123337, IMG submission 89792) | Glacier valley bacterial and archeal communities from Borup Fiord, Nunavut, Canada, to study Microbial Dark Matter (Phase II) -... | ecosystem: Environmental > Aquatic > Freshwater > Ice >...
CACAGCCACGCCGAGGGGGGGGGGGGGGGCGGGGGTCCCCCGGCATGCGAGCAGACTTGGTGTAGGGGGCTACTGAAAGAATGCCGATGGCGATGAGTGAGGTGAATCATTGATTTGTGCAACTCTGTTTGTACATATGCATATACACATGCTTCAGCTGGCTACGGGAGCGTGACCTTCTTCCCAGACGCCCTCCCCAACTCTTCGTCCTCTTCCAATTTCAGCGCCGCGCTCAGTGGTATATCGTTTCTTTCGACCTTCACCTTCGTCTCCGCCTTGTGAAGCCCTCCTACGGCGCGAGGTACCGCATCGACGACCGTCTCACCACCGCCCTCGTCCTCCTTCACAGCCTTCATCTCCTCCACCTCCCCGCTCTTCCGCTCATACTCGACCTTCAACCCCTCCTCCCTCGCCCTCCTCCCCACATTAACCTTCGCCTTATCACTCGCCTTACACAGCCCCTGCAGCCCCACCTCGCACTCCCCGCACCTCCTCCTCCCCGCCTCCGGCGTACACACCGTCTGCCCCAGCCCCACCAGCAGCCAATTAATCTCCGCCCACCTCTCCCTCGGCAGCCAGGCCTGCAGCGCCATCCTCGTCGCCTCCGGCCCATTCGTCTTATGCCAGCCCCACAGGTTCACAATGCGGTGCACGTGCACATCGACGCCGATGCCCTCGACGCGTCCCCACGCCGCCGACAGGCAGAGGTACGCCATCTTCGGCCCGACGCCCGGGAGCGCCATCAGCCCCTCGGCCGTGTCCGGTATGTCGCCCGCGTGGCGGTCGCGCAGGATCGACGCGGCCGCCTTGATGTACTTGGTCTTGTTGTTGTGGAAGCCCACGCTCCAGATCATGTGGTTCAGCGCGTCGGGGTCGACGGCGAGGATGTTCTCGAGGGTCAGGCCGGGGGAGGCGTCCGCGGAGCACGCGGGCAGGTTCGTCTGCAGATTGCGCATCGCGAGGTAGTTCGTCGTGTCCTTGGTCTGCGAGGACAGCATGAGCGCGATGAGCGTCTGGAAGCGCTGGTCGCGCGGCGAGGCCGTCTTGAGCGCCAGCGCGTGGCAGCCCATGGTGTCGACGGCGGCGTCGCGCGCGGGGCCCTGCGTGCGCATCTGCTTGACCAGGTCGTATATCCTCTCCCAGTCTGAGGGGGGCGCGACGCCGACGTCCCCGTTCTCGGCCCTGATCGTCCGCGCGGGCTGGCGGGCCTTGCGCTTCGGCGCCGGTTGCGCTTCCGGGCTGCTCGGTGGAGAGGAGAGCGCGGAATCGATGTCGGATGCCGATTCGGATTTTATCTCGTCCTTGACCTCTGGTTTCGTCGATGGCGACGCGCGTTTGCGCTTCAGGGCCGTTCGTGTGCTGGTGGCGCGAGGGATGGCATCTTCGATGTCAGGAGGCGGCGGCGAGGATTCGGGCTTGAGGGCGAAGCGCGCGAGGGAGGAGCGCGTGGTGCGGGTTGTGCGGGTTGAGGCGGCGGAGGAGGTGTTGAGGGCCCGGGTCGTGTCTTGGGAGATGCGCGAGGTGCGCATGACTTATTAGTGTGTCCTCGAGGGAGGTTCTGCGAGGATATGTCTTGAAGGTCCGCCAGGGGAGATGAGAGCTGGGATGGATGAAAGGAAATTGCTTGGTGGAAATGGAGATGGTCATGGATGGTAGGACCCCTGAGATTAATGTTGGTGTTGGTTGGAATCCGACGATGTGGATGAGCCGCCGTCAGGGAGTAGATCTCGCTAATCTGATCGGAAGCTTCCCCGCAATTACAGTACGTACCTTGTGCCTTGGTGGGCAAATCAGATAAATGAGATGCTGAAGAGGCTTCAAGAACGAGATGTACATTCTAATGTATCCATGTAAACTGCTCTGAGCAAAAGTTCAACTGAGACGCTATGGATACTGTGTGATCTTCCAAGTTAAAGTACGAAGACTTCCCCAAATACCAGCCAAGGTGAGTTCTCTCAGCATCCTTCTCCCAGTATGTCCCGTCTCCACTCCATATTCCCTCCAAGCCTCTCTTCAAACAACAGTTCCATTCACGGCGGCCTTCAACGCCATAACCTCCTTCATCAGCTCCCCAACCGTTCCATTCGAGGCTGTCTTCAACGCCATAACTTTCTTCTGCAGCTCCCCAACCGCATCCACAAGCTGTATCCATTACCAGCCTCAACCCTCACCTCCTCACTCATCCGCCAGGCACCACCTCCCAAACTGCGAGAAGGAACACTCAACGAACATCCGCCTGGAGAGGACCAAGGACCGACGACAGCAAAACAGGAGGAAGTCGAGCCACACCACGCGCGCGACGCCGCAGCACTGCTGGAACCCGCCCCTTCGGAGAAGCGACGTAGTGCGGTGGGACGAATTGGACGATCGGGCGGAGGATCGTGAAGATGTTGTAGATGGGATGGGGTAGGAGGAGGCGGGAGACACGGTGGGTGTTGATTTAAAGATGGCGTTTTCCGGATCCGTGTACAGAGGGAGGTGGATTGATCGGAGCGGCTGAAGGGTAAGTGACGGTGAAGAATGTCTGATGAGTGTCCAGACGATAAAGAGCGATGACGTCGAAGCGGACGGTTTTGATGATGATGAACAGAGAAGAATTGGAAGCCGACGTCGTCGAGGCCTGATGAAAGCTGTGCGAAAGGACAAGGAAGTAACGAAATTGCAGCACATGCACAGCAAGCTATGCCGTCAAACGACGAATTCGTCGTCCATTTCGAAAACCCAAACAAGAGAAAGCAAGACAAAGCAGACAGACACGCGACAACGAAAACGCAACGTGCCCGACATCAATCATCAATCGCCACGTTTCACATCTCGCCGTCGAACCATCCCATCTCACCCATGCAACACCAACGCATAAGAGACGCCTCGCCGCCTCGCCTTCGAAGAAGCGTAGAACCGGCAGCACCTGACGCCCGTCTCACTTCTACTTCTCTAACGCCCGGCGCGCACATAGGCGTCGAATGTCGGGTAGGAGGAGGAGGTGCGATTTCCTAGACGTCGGTCCTGTACGTCGTGTGTGAGGGAAGGTGGTTGCGGATTTTGGCGGGTTCGAGGTTGAGTCGGCCGACTTGGGGCGGTAGTTTCGTGGGGAGGGGTGGGATTCTATCATGTATGAAAAATCTTGGAGAGTGAAATATCATATATGTAACTTTTTGTCCTGTGATTTATGTTATTATTTATGATTTATTTGTTACTTTCTTAGTTGAAATAAACTGTTGATTGTATATGTAGCTTAAGCTTTGGTAGAATGATTAAATGTAAATGTATATAGTATAGAATTATATTTTACTAATAGTGTTTAACATAAGCATTCTATAAAAGTAAAACACCTCTCAAAAACAATTATCTAAATCCTAGCTTTATTTAATAGTAATTATAATAGTCACCCTTCACCCACAAGTCATCACAAATCTAGGGAATCGGATACGCATATCTGGAGCCGGAGACGGAACTGCAACATCACGGATATTCTCAGCGTGCAGCAGTGAAATGGTATCATTTGAGACTAAGTCATACAATTAAGGCGCAGGCGCTACCTGTGCAATCATGTCATGGATGGTATCTGAACGCCGGCATTTCCATCAATCGTCCTCGTCATCGCACACCCCTCATCGAGCACATACAACCGTTCTGATTTTCATAACCTCTTCATCCTCTCCATCCATCCATCGCCCTTCCTTCCATTACACCCCCGGCCACATCGCCGCAGCATCCCCACCCCGAAGCCCAGGTCTAGTACCTCTCCCGTCTCTGCCAGAAGCGGCGTCTCTGCGTCGCCATCCCCGGCTCGGCCTTCGCGCGACTCATGCGCGCCGCGCTCCTGCTCCTCCTCTGCCCACAGCAGCTGAACAGCACGGCGAAGCTCGCGAAGAACAGCGCGACCACGGCGGCGAGCACGCACCAGATGGCGGTGTCGAAGCGGGCGGCGGCGCCGGCGGCGCCGCCGTTGACCTTGTCCCTGACGATGCCCCAGGCCACGAAGTCGGTGACCATGACGACGAGCGCGACGAGCCAGGCGAGGGCGGCGAGGGCGGAGGCGAAGAGGGTGCCGATGACGGAGCTGCCGAGGGTGGCGAGGAAGGCGAGGAAGGCGAGGCCGCAGGCGACGGGGTGGAGGATCTGCACGCTGGTGAGGGCGTGGGCGGTGTTCTTGGCGGCCGTGCCGTAGGAGGCCGTGGTGAGGGTTTCGAGGAGGGCGAGGGGCTGGTAGCCGATGGCGACCTTCGTGCAGGAGGAGTCGGATTGTCTGGATGGTCGTCAGCGGCTAGGAGATGGGGGATGCGAGGGATGGGTGGAGAGGGGAGACATACCCCTGAATGCAGTAGCCAAAGGTGCCGAAGGAGACGACGTCGTTATTCGCGAGCACGACCTTGAGCAGGGCGATGTTCTTCACCACGGGCGCGGAGATGGTGGCGATGAGGAGGAGGACGGCGGAGGCGAGGAGGAGGAAGGTGCCGAGGTGGTGGAAGAGTCCCATTTCGACGATCTCTTCAGGTCTTCTCTTCAGGTCTTCTCTTCAGGTCTTCTCTTCTATTGTTCGTAGATGTCAAGTCGTCGGGTAGCAGAAGTTCAAGGTTGTATGAAGCGGATGAGTACAGAGAGAGGAAGAGGAAGAGGAAGAGAAAGAGAAAGAGAGACGAGAGGCAAGAAAGAGACGCAGTACTTATCCTCCCACATCTCGATGGACTGCAGCTGAAGTTGGCAGCACCAGCAGGAAGCAGGAAGACGGTGAAAATTGAAGCAGCGCAGCCTGCTCTGCCACGCACACCGATGACGCGCGGGACGCAGTGGAACCCCTGACAGCCAGCCCGACCATTTTTCTCGTCTCATCTCCTTTTGCCTCTGCACCCTGCGTTTTCTTCAGTGGCTGTGGCTGGGGGACACGCTGTATTCCATCCTCTCCCCTCTTCGCGTACCTTAGACCAATGGCACAGCAATGATATGAGGCACGCACCCCGTTCAATGGGGACGTCGAGGGTGTATAATGGGGCAGGCCCATCATGTCATCTCCCACCTCCCGTCTGCCATCTCCCATCGCCACTCCTCATTTCCCCACAGCAGCACATCCTCACCCTCCCGACGGAGAAGTGCAGTGCAGTGCAGTGCTGCCCCGCCCCGTCCTATGCTGTCCCGTCCTGTCCCAACCACACACAACCACCACAGCACTTAACCCGCCAAGCCTCACCCTCGCCCTCGCCCTCGCCTCACCCTCGCCTATGACGTCGTCGCCCCCGCCACTCGAGAAACAAGTGGGATCGTGGCTCAGCCTCGCGCGCTGTGACGCGTCTGCGAAAGACTCTGCTCTGCTCCTCCGCTCTGCTTCGCTTGCTTCCCTGATTCCCCAATTTACCGCGCAGACCACTGCGATGCGATGCAAAGACTCTGTGTCTGCGGGATTGTTGTCGGAAGCGGGTGCGGCGTCATGTCGATCGATCGAAGGGAAGAGAGGAAGGTGAGGGGACAGAAGAGGACCTGGGGATAAAGACAAAGACAAGACGACGTCTAGGGGTCTACTAAACCCGTCGCTCATGCTTTTGACTGATAATTCCCGTCATGGAGCTCCGCATATGGGTCTTCTACTCTACTCTACATCGTCGCCTACAGACACATCACCTGCGATTTCATTCGTATCCCAATCACTTCACTTCACTTCACTTCACGTGCTATGCCATGCTATGCCCGCAAATCATCCGACAGTGCATTTCATTCTCGCATCTAAGCTCATGCATGATCTGCTTTTCCTAAGTGCAAGACAAAAGGCAGCCGACGAGGCAGCCAGCCAGCCAGATGTGTCCCTCCCTCCCCCGCGGCAAGATAAGCTCAAATCCCCGCGACCAAGCCTCCACCTCCCCCCTCTAATCATCAAGTCATGACCCTCCATCCCGTCCACGCACCCCCTACTCCAGGGCCTTGCGCGCAAAGGTCGGCAGGATGAAGCTGGCCTTGTGGATGTCGGCGTTGTAGTAGCGCAGCAGCGACTCCTCCTGCTCCGGCGTGAAGCTGCGGAGCGGCTCGCGCACGTTGCGCGTCGCGTCCTTGCAGCAGATCATGAAGCCGATCTGGCCCGACGGGTAGGTCGGGATCGTCGTGTAGGCGTACTCGGCGACGGGGAAGACCTCCCTGCAGTCCTGCTTGAGCTTGGTGATCATGGGCAGGTGCAGCCACTGGTTCTCGGCTGCGGGGGAAGTCAGCATGCTGAAGTGGAGGAATAAATCCCTAAGTTAGTGGGGAGGGGGAGGGGCGCGGGAAGTGGACTCGTAGGAGATGCAGGCGGAACGCAGAAAGGAGCAAAGAAAAGACGCCGTCGCGCTGTACACCGCTAGAAAGCATGCTACAGAAAATCCGACATGATTGACAGACCAAGCAAACAAGAAGAGCAGAAAGGCACGCTATACCAAGGAGAACGTACAACCTTGCGTAGAGATGACACCACCCTCCTTGAGGGCGCCGAACAGGAGCTCGAAGTATGGCTTCTGGAAGAGAGACTCGGCTGGTCCCTCTGGGTCGGAGGAGTCGGTGATGATGACATCGAACTCGTCCTTGTAGTCGTTGAGGAACTTGAATCCGTCGCCGATGTGGACCTTGACCTTCGGGTGCTGGTAGCTGATGGCCATGCCTGGGAGGTACTTCTTGGAGAGACGGATGACAGCCTACGGGGTTAGCTTGATTCGTGGAGACGGAGTCGGGATATAGGCATGGCTACCTCGTCAATGTCACAGAGGGTGGCCGACTCAACACAGTCGTGCTTGATGATCTCGCGGAGGACACCGCCGTCGCCGCCGCCGATGACCAAGACCTTCTTCGGGTTCGGGTGGGAGTTCAGGGCCAAGTGGGCGATCATCTCCTGGTATGCGAACTCATCCCTCTCGGTGCACTGGATGACGTTGTCGAGGACGAGCACGGTTCCGTAGTCGGTGGACTCGAAGATGAGGACGTCCTGGTACTTGCTCTTCTCGTGGTGCAGGACATTCTTGACCTTGAGGGTCATGGCCTGGCCTGGCCACATGTCGGAGATCTCGCGGAACCATCCATCTGACGGCAGACATGTCAGTATGAGCTCTATCTGAAGTCGTATTTGGAAGTGGAAGTGCGGGGTAGTGAGGCATATCCACGAGCTGCCATTGAAGGTCCTCTGCTCGCTCGTGAATGCGCAGAGTGAGAGGTGACTAGCTGTAGAGCTTATGACAGAGCTCTACAGAGGTCGAGATGGTGTTATGGCTGAGGTGGAGAGAGGGGTTGTTTTTGTTGACTTACCCTTGATGGTGGGGTGGGTGATCTCAGACATCTTGAGGGTTGACGTGGAGAAAGATCTCGCAGGAGCACGAATCTTCAAGTGATGAGGGCGAAGATGACAGTAACAGGTGAAGAGATGTTGTCTTATGAGGAATTTGGTAGCAATGATGCTCTGTTATTCCAGGTCTCGTCTGGTGGAATTCTTCTGCGTTCCCAATCGTACGTCAGGCAGGTGAGAGGTGAAAATGTATGGTTTGGAGCTAAGCGTAAGGCTAAGTGTGGGAAGGGCGGGCAGAAGCAGAATTTTTGTTTGGAGATTGACAGATTGGCAGATTGGCCCGTCACCGCCTGTGACGCCTGGTTATGTTCGTCAGATCGGGACGTGGGGTCATTTTGGCGGAGATTCGCAGGAGGGGCAGCGATGAGGTATTATTGAGGTATTGTTAAGGTATTATTGAGGTATTATTGAGATATTATTGAGCGGCAAAGGAGCCTCTCCATTTGCTTCACCGGCCTTACTCAGGAGGGAATAAGGAATAATGGAGTAGAGAGGGACGAGGGAGGGATTGCGCACTTACCACTGCCATACACATGACAGACACGTGCGAATCACGATACACGGGGCAGAGCACATGTATGTATCGTGTACCTCAGTCGCAAGTGGCATCGCCAGCAAAAATTGACGAAATTGACATGCATGGCCTTGCGAAATCCTTCATATCTGTATGTACATATGTACTTGCTCTTGACAGTGCTAATCTATTCGAGATCATCCCCTGAATAATAATGGATCTGTGATGTCGAGGAAGCGAAGCGAGGAGGAGCAGAATCCCATATGGATGTGCTGTATGTGCTTCTACGAAGTACTCCGTACTGTCACAGCATCATTTTCCGTTCATATATGTATATTTGTATATCACCGTCTCCCCCTTCCACAGATCCTCAATCCCCAATCCCCTCTCTGCCTCCCGTCAAGCCATCCGTCTGACAATCTGCGTTCAAGCTCTCACCTAGCATTATGCACATCCGAGGTTTCAAGGCCATCTCCGTCCTCATCAGTTACATAGAGTCAGTCCCTATGTACATGTACATACATACATATCTCTGTGACCTCTGTGCGGCCCTACAGCCGTTGTTCGGAGGAGACACCCCCAAAACAGGGCTAGACCACTCCTGGCCTCCGCGGGCTATTCTTAGGAGAGACATCGGAACCGATCAAAGTCCCCCTTCCCCCTTTTCCCCTATTTGGGGGCTTCGGCTCGAGATGAAGAGATTAGAGAGAGCAGAGGACTGCGCCAGATTCTCCTTTCAACTGCCAGGCTTTGATTGCGCATTGGCGCGCCCAGGCTGGCAGTCATCAAGGTGTGCAGCTCCTAGGTACATATGTGTCCTAGATATGTGTCCTAGAACAAGACCAGTCATGAAACAAATTGGTAAATGGAGTCTGTGCAGAAATCTCTGTTCTGTCTGTCTGTCCGTCGTCAGAGTTGCTGGGAAACAGATAGAGTGCTGACGTTTCACCCTCACCCTCACCCTCACCCATGATTCTGACCTGTCCAGGCCTCTATTAATGCTCCCGCGACCATCCCGCCCTCCGCAAGTCCCTGCCGAGACCTTCGAGACTCGATTGCTCGCCGAGCGGTCATTGTGGAGAGTACTTATATGTACATATGTAGTTGACCTGTTTGAGGTCTACCGCATCGTCGGTGAGCGTTCGTGTGATATGTACCTACATATGTATGTATGTATGTATGTATGTATGTGTGTAGATATATACTGTATGCAGATGCATGTCTCATAATCGAAGTGATCCGTCATGCCATGCTCGAGTCCTCGACCGTGTGCTCCCTCCACACATCGCTATGACACTGCTCGAACTGCGGAGAGACATGGACAGCTACAGCTACAGCATAGCATAGCACGTCCATTCTGGTCTCATTTGCTCTGGTCTCGGAGCAATTATGGGTGTCCTAGGTACCTATGTGTGTATGTCTGTATGTACTGTATGTGCGACCTGACGTGTGCCGTATGGCTGCTGCTGTGACAATCCATCGATTAGTATTGCATGCATCCTTCGAGCTCAAGGGATATAGGAGACTTGCATTGCATAGCTGCACCTCGAGTCCTCATCAGCCATGCTGCTTGTATCTTTATCCAAGGAATCGGATTGTGCACTGTGTGCACTGTGTACAGTGTATGCCATATCTCTGAGGCTTTCGCAAGACCAAGCCCAAGACCCAAGACGAAGACGCAAGACCTGACTAAGATCCCCTCGAGTCTTGCTCGACCAGCGCCGACTAGTCGGCCACTACTGACCCGCCGGCTCGTCGCGATGCCTCAACCGGCGTCCCATTAAAAAGGGAAGAAAAGAGGGTTAGGGGTTAAGACGTTATGTACGAGTCAAACCACGATATCACACCAGCTCCTTAAGCGTTGGAGCAGGAATGAAGGGCTTCACAACTCATCTCATCTCATCTCATCTCATCTCAGAGAAGGGATGTATGTACATACTGTAGAGTACCATATGTACCTTGTGCTGCAGAAAGAGAGTAAAGAGAGTCTGTGTGTATATTTTGGCGACCTGTCATCCGTGATCCCCGGCTTGCCACGCGATGTGACTGCTGCAGAAGAGAGGTACATATGTACATACATATGTACATACATAAGTTTCCGCATATCACTGCCCCTTTACATTATTCTTGCTTGTACATAGGTGTGTCCTTCAACCACATCCACACAAACCTAGTGTACCTATCTACCTATATACCTATATACCTACATGTATGTATCTACAGTACATACCTATACACTACTCTATTCACTCTATTCACTCTATTCACTCTATTTACTCCATATCCCATCACGACACTCACTCGCACCTCGACCTCACACACCACTCATTTTTCACCATTTATACTTCCCACATTATTGATCGAACTATCACCCTTAACACCTTAACACCTCAATACCTCAATACCTTAACCTCAACCTTAACCTCAACACCTCAACACCTCAAACTCAAACTCAAACTCAACACAATCGACTCTGCTTCAAGATGTGCTTCGGCAGCGGCGGCGGCGAAGACGTGGACCAGGAGGCTGCCCTGAAGAATCGCGAGATTGAGAAGCTGATCCGTGCCGACCAGAAGAGGGCGGCGCGCGAGGTCAAACTCCTGCTATTGGGTGAGCTCAACCACATTCATTCCGTCTGCAAATTGCTGTTCGAAAGCAACACAAGCAAGGCGCAACTACTACTCTTCACTTGAGGATCCAAGCTTATCCCTCGTCGTCCAGGTGCGGGAGAGTCCGGCAAGTCGACGGTCTTGAAGCAGATGCGATTGATCTACGCCCAGGGCTTCTCGAGGTCGGAAAAGGACGAATGGCGTGCAATCATATTCAACAACATCCTGAGCGCCTTCAAGGTCGTTCTGGACGCCATGGAGGAGCTGGGAATCGAGTTCGATGATCAATTCAACAGTGTAGGTCGTCCTCACCCCAGCGCGACGTCTTCTCGTTTGTTTACATTAGAGTTTGACTGACACCTGGGGCCGCTGCCAGCAATACATCGCCCTTATCTTAGTGGACCACGATTTGGGACCCAAGGATTCATTACCCACGGAGTATCTGCGAGCATTCAAAGGACTCTGGTCCGACGCCGGAGTCCAGCGAGCCATTGCAAAAGGCAATGAGTTTGCACTGCACGACAACCTGAACTAGTATGTCTGCACCTACCACCCCGTTTGGTAAAAGCAATTCTGACCCCGGATTTCATCCTGCAGCTTCTTCGAGGATGTGGACCGACTATTTGCCCACGACTACGTACCCACAGATCAAGATGTGCTCCGGTCCAGGTTACGGACGACAGGTATCACCGAGACTGTCTTCGACCTTGGCACTTTGACATACCGCATGTTCGACGTTGGTGGGCAGCGATCAGAGCGGAAGAAGTGGATTCACTGTTTCGAAAATGTCAACTGCTTGCTATTCCTGGTAGCCATCAGTGGATACGATCAATGCCTGGTGGAAGACAAAGATGGAGTATGTATATATGCCAGACCCTTACCGGCATCTACTAACAATCCGCCAGAACCAAATGCAAGAAGCTCTCATGCTCTGGGAATCCATCGCCAACTCGCAGTGGTTCACACGCTCAGCACTCATCCTCTTCCTCAACAAGATGGATCTCTTCAAGGAGAAAATCCTCAACAATCCCATCACCAATCACGGCTTTCCCGACTTCCAAGGCGACCCAACCGACTGGAAGACGACTAGCAAGTACTTCATGGACAAGTTCCGTGGTCTGAACCGCAACCCACAAAAGGAGGTCTACGGCCACTTCACCAACGCCACCGACACGAACCTGCTCAAAATCACGATGAACTCAGTCCAGGACATGATCATCCAGCGGAACCTGAACCAACTCGTCCTGTAATCTCATTTCCCGGATCAAGTCAAGTTCACGCCTACTTGCGACAGTCCCCAGCTCTACGTCAATCTCGGCCTTCATCGATCCTGGTCTATAGCAGCCGCATGGTATAATACGACACCTCCTATATCACGCGACTCCTGACGCTCTACCTCACGCCTCCACCCATCATCCGATGGTCTTCCACACGCGCATTCCTTCCTTTCACGACTCCAACGACTCTCTCACGAAGCCAAGCACCGGTGCCACGATCCCACGCCCTCCCCTCGTCGCACCCCATCCATCCTTCGCCGCCTTGCTCTTGCTGTACAGTACCCCCGCCGCCCCGCCCTCGCGGATCCAGCCACAACCGCATCTTTCCATTTCCGCCTTCCCCGCACCGCTCGGTTCCCGACGTTGTGGGTCCTGCCTGTCCTTGGGGTTCCACGGTGTCTTCAGACCTTGTTTGTTCTTCTGTGTCACGTTCCCATTTTTTTGTTGCCTGCATTGTTGTTCTGGGATCTTTTTTTCGATTCTGTCTAGATCGGGGATTGCGAGCTGGGGGGTTTTTTTTCTTTTTTTCTTGAACATACCCCAGATTTTGGGAGGCGGAGGGAGGGGGGAGGAATACGGGAGGGAGGGGTGTATTTAGGAGCGGTTCCCTCTGCAGCCCGCGGATAGCGAGGCGGGCGACGAGAGCAGAAATCAGATCGGAGGAGGTGGATGGACACTGGATATGAGATGGGCGAAGCAAGGAGGGAGGGGGGAGAGAAGACGGGCGTGAGGGAGCCCTGTGGTGTATAATGTACATAGGTCGCGATAATGGACGATTGGCCTTGACGACCGCCCTTTCTGCTCTGCCCTGCCCTTCCCTGCGCTGCTCTCCTGATGCGTCTTCGCCTCGGACGTCGTGTCGTGAAACACAGACGCCGTCCTGTATTCTCCGACACAACATGCTTGCGGCAATGCTTGCGCATGGATGCGCTGGCTCTGTTCGTTTCTGACGGTGTGGTGGACTGTACGATTGGACATGGAAGAATACGGTGTCTACCAGTGTCGATATCTATACACTATCCATGCGTATTCGATTTGTTCGAGTACATGGACTGTGTCTGTGTCTATTGCACACTCCTTCGCCGACGCCGCCATGCCATGCCATGCCATGCCATGCGCCCCGCTAGTCCTCAACCCCGCCCGTCTTGCGATCTCGGTGTGGCGGGGGCGGGGGCGGGTAAGACTGTGCAGGTGTGGTTGTGTTGTGTTGTGGAAGCAGGGACAGGAATGATGGGGTATGAAGAGCGGGTGGAGGTATGTTGGTACGAAGTAGGATGCACGAGGATCTGCATCTACTCGCCTTTAATATCCATTAATCCTCAATGAATTCATCCGCGAGATTCCTGCACACACGACGCTCTCTTCTCTACCTGCTCTATTCTGATGAAGCGGTATTGCATCTACGTACGCACCTTGCAGCATGGATGGTGGAGTCGTAACCCTGCACCGCGCGTTGAACTCCTGACGAACGCATCACATCCCATACATCCCTTCGTCGCCTCTGCATCTGCGCACTGCCATGACATGTATACCTACATTATACATACACCGGCGGATCCAGCATACTCTACACTCGCAGAAGCAGAGCTCACTCCACCGCCGCCGAGAAATGGCCCGTTGAATCTCCGCATGGGGCTTTTATTTTATATAAAGAGAGTCTGACTCCTGTCTGCTGCAAGCGAGCGAGCGATCGCTGAGGTTTCGCCCCCGTGGCAGCGTTGAGGGGGATAGGAAGCAGGGGAGGGCAAGGGCAGAAGAGGGGAGATGTATGTATGCACAGCACAGGAGGAGGATTGCCGGGGCTAATTGGATGATTGGATGAATCCCTCCCTCATCAAGCTTTCCCTTCCCCAGTTTCCCCTCCTTTCTTCCGTTCGATCCTGCTCACCCTGCTCCTCGTCTAGACGACACTCCTCCGCCGCCCTCATCTCGGTACATACATACGGATAGTGTACTATGACATCCCAGCCAACACATGCTTCAAACCCCAGCCACCACACGCTCCAACAGCATCCCGTCCGCATCACACCAACCCAAGCTCCCCCTCCTCGTCTCGCCGCTCAACACCCTGGCACTCCCGCACCAGACCACACGTTCTTGTCTCGTCAGCATGGTCCACGCACCAGTGGATTCCACTGCAGATGCGAGGGCAGATAGACAGATGGGCTGTGAGCCAGGCGGGGGGCGTCGGTTCGTGCGCTGCGTTGCCCACGGCGCAGTAGGAGCTTCGAGGGCGTGGAGGAGAGGGACGGAGGATGAGGGAGACGGGGTGGTGCGGTGATGGGTCGCACGTGGTGGGTGATGGATGTTGGCGAAGGGGCGTGGGGAGTGTGTTGTGTGGTGGTGCAGATGGGGGCATGAGAGAGAGAAGTAAGCTACGGTATATGGGGGAGGATTCGGGGTCTGGATTATCATCTGCCAGTCCGATGTATGTGCAACGCCTCGTGTCAGTTACGCGCTTGGTGGACTATAGAGGGTAGGTCGAGGAAGCGCAGAGTGTGCGTCGAGGATATGAAGAGACGGAGAGACACTTACCCCTGACGTTTGGTCGTGTGCCTCAACGATGCTTTGGTCGCTTCAGTCTTCAGCCGTTAATCGAGTTTCTCACCTTCGTCCTCAGATCTCTCAGACAGACTGCATGCTCATCACATGCTCGTGAAATCCTGTGGACTTCTAGGGGCTCTTGTCTATAGATATACCTGTGTAGCTAGCAATGATGACAAAAATGCCAAAGCCATAATACACATCTCCGACCACATCTCTTTCTCACAACACAGGCCCTTCCCCTCTCTCCCACCATCCTACGGTGCCACCTTACTCACATCCGGATAAATGTCCCACCTCCTCTGCATGCGCAGCGGAATCATCCTCCTGACCTCCTCCAGCGTCTCGGGCACCAACTCCACACACACCGTCTCCTGCCCCTCCCCCGCCTCCGCCACCACCTTCGCCCACGGATCCACCACCAGACTATGCCCCCACGCCGTGTACCCCGCGCCCGCGACCCTCGCCGGGCTGCACAGCGCCACATACACCTGGTTGTCGAGCGCGCGCGCCCTGCCCAGCAGCTCCCAGTGCAGCGCGCCGGTGGTCAAGTTGAAGGCGCCCGGGTAGACGAGGGCGAACGCGCCGCGCCGCGCCGCGATCGTCGCCAGCTCCGGGAAGCGCACGTCGTAGCAGATGGCGACGGCGATGGCGCCGTAGCCCGGCAGCTCGACCAGCGTCACCTGGTCGCCCGGCGACAGCACCGCGCTCTCGCGGAACGTGATCTTGCCCGGGATGTCGATGTCGAAGAGGTGCGCCTTGCGGTGCGTGCCGAGCAGCGCGCCGTCGGGGCCGAAGACGAGCGACGTGTTGTAGAAGCGGTTGCCGTGCCCGGCCTCGGCGGAGGTGTTGGCCGCGTCCGCCTCCGGGATCGAGCCGCCCACCAGGTAGACGCCGGCGTCTCGGGCGATGGCGGCGAGGGCGTGGAAGGACGGGGATTGCGCCGGGGAGGGGGGCGACGGGAGGAGCGTCTCGGCGTAGGTGGGGAAGAATTCGCAGCCGTAGGGCGAGTTGAAGCATTCGGGGAGGACGATGATTTTCGCGCCCGCCTGGGCGGCGGCGAGGGCCTCGGTGCGTGCATTTGCGAGGTTGAGGGCTTTGTCGGCGCCTGGGAGACTCGTGTCAGTACTGGGGCGGGGAGGGACGGGGTTGGGATCTGGAGGGGCGCGGACCGCTGGCCAGCTGCACCAGGGCGAGCTTCACGGGCTGCTTGAGAGTCTGGGACATGCTGGAGATTCTGCGTGCGTGGAGGGGCGTCAAGGGCCTGAGGGGGGAGAGGATAGGATAGGATTTTAAGGTGCGGAAGAGGCGATTCGTGAATCGACGCATTTATGATGGGCAGACTGAGGTTGTCATATGTCTCGATGATGCTGATACCGATAAGGATGGAGGGGATGCGATAGTGTCACGGATGGCTGCGTTCCGGTCCGGCGCAGGTCGGGTCTCCGCTGATAATGACAACAACGCTTTTTATTAATCTGCATCTTTATTATTTTGCCAAAGAATAAAGAGAGGAAGTCCCGATGATCCCCCTTCATCGCAATCATCTTGTCACCTCGACGTGCGATCACTCGATCATCAACACCTCTGACCATCTTCCTTGCATCTCAGACATCTGCCAGAGTTACTTCCTCGTCGTATTCATTAACCCCCTTTTACCAATCAAACGTCCAACCCCATCGACTTTCATCCCCAAATCCAATTTCCAAAGTCAATCAATGCATTTCCTCAGATACTTCTCTAAGTCCTTTGGCATATTCAACCATTCGTAAAGACAAATAAGATACAAAAAGACAAAAAGACGCAGTCAAGATCTCATCGCTGCACCTGAGCACACAGTTGGTAGAATCATTCATTCATTCATCGATATACATTCATTCCATCGCACTCGAGATCCGCCAATGATCCCATGATATATCCCCCCCTCCCTCCACTACCTCCACGTCCATCACAGCTTTCCCCTACACGTCATGGCACCACCAGCAGACCCCGCGCGCCCCTACGCCGACTCCCTCATGTTCACCACGCAACGAATACAATCGCCCTGCTTCATCGCCTCGAATGCTGCGTTGATATCGTCCAGCGACTTGCGGTGCGTGATGAACTCGTCCACCTTCAGCTTGCCGGTCAGGTAGTCGTCAACCAGGCCCGGGAGCTGGGTGCGGCCTTTGATGCCGCCGAAGGCGCAGCCTTTCCAGACGCGGCCGGTGACGAGTTGGAAGGCTGGGATTGAGTCAGCTCGTTGTCCGAGATGGGAGGGATTGGTGGCAGAGGATCAGGGAAAAGGAAGGAGGGAACGAAGGCAAGGAGGAAGGTAATAACGCACGTCTTGTAGCAATCTCCTGTCCCGCAGCAGCAACACCAATGATAATGCTCGTTCCCCATCCCTTGTGACAACTCTCCAGCGCCGCCCTCATCACATGCACATTACCCGTGCAATCGAACGTGAAATCGCATCCTCCATCAGTCATCTCAATCAGCTTGTCCTGCACAGTAGTGCTTCCCAAATCATTCGGGTTGATAAAGTCCGTCGCTCCGAACTTCTCCGCCCACTCCTTCTTACTGCCATTGACATCAACGACAATGATCTTGCCCGCGCCCTGCTTCACAGCCCCCTGGACGACAGACAGTCCGACGCAGCCGGCGCCGAAAATCGCAACGTTGTCGCCCGGCTGGACCTTGGCGGTCTCGACGGCCGCGCCGTAGCCGGTCGTGATTCCGCAGCCGAGGAGACACGTCCGGTCCATAGGCGCGTCGGGCGTGATGGCGACGACGGAGATGTCGGCCACGACGGTGTATTGCGAGAAGGTGGAGGTGCCCATGAAATGGAGGAGCTCTTTGCCCTTGCATGTGAAGCGTGAGGTGCCGTCGGGCATGACGCCGCGGCCTTGGGTGGCCCGGATTTTACCGCACAGGTTGGTCTTGCCGGATTTGCAGAACTTGCATTCTTTGCATTCGGGAGTGCTGGTGGTTGTTAATGATTGACTCACAGATACGACACAAGAGGCCAGGGAGGGCTCACTAGAGGGCTACGACGTGGTCGCCTGGCTTGACGGAGGTGACACCCTCGCCGACGGACTCGACGATGCCGGCGCCCTCATGGCCGAGGACGATTGGGAACGCACCCTCCGGATCCTTTCCAGACAAGGTGTACGCATCTACTCTTGTCAGCTTCATCCTATCCCCTCCTATCGGTGCATAGAGCCCATACCAGTGTGGCAGACACCAGTATAATAGATCTCGATGCGGACTTCGTGAGCCTTCGGTGGCGCGACTTGAATGTCCTCAAGCGACAGCGGCTGGCCAGCCTCCCATGCAACAGCAGCCTGGTAATATCAATATCAGCATGGACATGCATTCTCTCCTGCTCGGCATCGCCATCCATCGTGCTGGCTGCGTCGAGAACTAACCTTACAAGTAATTGTCTTCACCACAAGTCAGCGTTCATCATCATGACGTATCCATCCACAGCTCACTCACCTTTCCCTCATACGGGGATGCACCGGTAGTTCCAACCATAGCGTCTAATTTTCCAAGCCAATTCGCAAATATATAAGAGCGTCGAGTTGTATATGAGCGCAATAGAAGGGAGGAGAGGAGGAGAGGAGTTGACGTTGAGCTACGAAATATATCGGACGCGGAAGGCCGATTACTTTATATGGTGGGGTAAAGAGCTCTCTCCTCCGACCCTTTGACGTCGGTGTTATCAGCGTGTGGTGGGGTAGAAGGCGTGAGGAACGCTTTGCCGCTTCGGGGCATCGAACGCACAAGCGCAGGAGAGTAGCGTCGGTAGAGCGGTATTGGATGTGATTGGTCGGGGAGCGCGGAGGGATTGAATAGGGGCTAAAAGGGGATTTACTGAGATGCATACACAGTATCATCAGTATGTGAGGCTTCTCGCTGCTCACGATATGGGAGGCATAAAAATGTTATATGATTGTTGGAGTTACAGCTATTAAAAACTTAATCGTTTTTTCCTGTCCTGCTGAAAACAGACGAGGAAGAGGGCACTTGTTCTAAACCATCAACTCATTACAAGCCTATCCATCTTGCCATTTGTCTACCTATTACTATACATAACGCTCATTACTATTAGTATAAGAAAATCCCAAACCCATAAACACAACCATCCCTCTAGATATCTCCCCATATTACCGCGTCGCCGCGAGGTATATACATTACCAGAATACACCCCTCCCACCCTCTCCCCTTTCTTAGGGTTAGGGTTAGTGTTCCCTTTCTCCTGTACTTTTATTCCCCAACGCCCAAACTCCGCAAGAAGAACTATTAAAGCCCGATTTTCGCGTGCCGGCGGGATTGCTCCCCTTCTCCCTTTCTTTTCCTATCATCTCCACATCTCTCCTTTGCTTTCTCTTCCTCTTTCCTCCTCTCCTCTCTCCACTCCTCCTTTCCTCCTCAGCTCACCTAAATCATCAACACCACCGCCGCAACAGCCATCGCCATTCCTGCCGCCGTACCCTTAACCCTCCCCGCACCACTAATAATGCTAGTGGCTGCCGGCGGCTTAGCACTACCCGCTGGAGGCACAACACCTCCCGCCGGGGCGCTGGTCACGGGCTGTTGAGGCGGAACACCGCTCGGTGCAGGTGCACTAACCTCAGGCTTGACGGAAGTCCCAGGCTGGCCACCACCAGCGGCCGGTGCAGGCCCGCTCGGTGCAGCCGGAATGGCACCACTGGGCGCGGCGCTTGCTGGATGAGTAGCGCTCGGTGCCCCTGGGCTGGCACCGCTGGGTGCGGCGCTTGGTGGAGGAATGGGGACCGGTGCAGAGCTGCCGGCGCCCCCGCCTGCGGTTGGTGCTGGTGCTGCAGGAACACCTCCTGTAGGGACGGCTCCCGTTGGCGCTGGTGCTCCAGGAACAGCTGGCGTAACACAGGTAGGGCAAACGACATTGCTTGCACCTGGTGCCGGAATGGCACCACTGGGCGCGGCGCTTGCTGGATGAGTAGCGCTCGGTGCCCCTGGGCTGCCACCGCTGGGCGCGGCGCTTGCCGGTGCAGACCCGCTCGGTACGGCCGGAATGGCACCGCTAGGCGGGGCGCTTGCTGGATGAGTAGCGCTCGGTGCCCCTGGGCTGCCACCGCTGGGCGCGGCGCTTGCTGGGGAAATGGGGACCGGTGCAGAGCTGCCGGCGCCCCCGCCTGCGGTTGGTGCTGGTGTTGCAGGAACAGCTGGTGTAACACAGGTAGGGCAAACGACATTGCTTGCACCTGGTGCTCCAGGAACGACTGGGGCAGTGGCAGTGCCGCTTGGGCCTGGTGCTGCAGGGACACCTCCTGTGGGAACGGCCCCGGTTGGCGTTGGTGCTCCTGGAACGCCTGGGGCAGTGGCATTGCCGCTTGGTTTTGGTGCTGTAGGAACACCTCCTGTGGGAACGGCCCCAGTCGGCGTTGGTGCTCCTGGAACGCCCGGGGCAGTGGCATTGCCGCTTGGTTTTGGTGCTGTAGGAACACCTCCTGTGGAAACGGCCCCGGTTGGCGTTGGTGCTCCAGGAACAGCTGGCGTAACACAGGTAGGGCAAACGACATTGCTTGCACCTGGTGCTCCAGGAACGACTGGGGCACTGGCAGTGCCGCTTGGTCCTGGTGCTGCAGGGACGCCTCCTGTAGGAACGGCTCCGGTTGGCGTTGGTGCTCCTGGAACGCCTGGGGCAGTGGCATTGCCGCTTGGTTTTGGTGCTGTAGAAACACCTGCAGTGACGTTGCCTGTTGGTGCAGATGTTCCAGGAACAACTGGGGCAGTGGAATTGCCGCTTGGTTTTGGTGCTGTAGAAACACCTGGTGTAGTGACGTTGCCGGCTGGCGCTGATGTTCCAGGGACACCTACTGTAGTGACAGATCCAGGTGCGCAGGTAGTGCAAACGATACTACTTGCGCCTGGTGTTCCAGGGACTCCTGGTGTCGGGACGACAACACTTGGTGTAGTGACGTTGCCGGTTGGCGCTGGTGCTCCAGGAACACCTGGTGTGGTGGCATTGACACTTGGTCTTGGTGCTGTAGGAACACCTGGTGTAGTGACGTTGCCGGCTGGCGCTGATGTTCCAGGGACACCTACTGTAGTGACAGATCCAGGTGCGCAGGTTGTGCAAATGACACTACTTGCGCCTGGTGTTCCAGGGACTCCTGGTGTAGGGATAACAACACTTGGTGTAGTGACGTTGCCGGCGGGCGCTGATGTTCCAGGAACACCTACTGTAGTGACAGATCCAGGTGCGCAGGTAGTGCAAATGACACTGCTTACGCTTGGTGCTCCAGGAACACCTGGTGTACTGACGACAACACTTGGTGTAGTGACGTTGCCGGCCGGCGCTGATGTTCCAGGAACACTGACTGTAGTGACGGATCCAGGTGCGCAGGTAGTGCAAATGACACTGCTTACGCTTGGTGCTCCAGGAACACCTGGTGTACTGACGACAACACCGCTTGGGCCTGGTGTTCCAGGAACACCTACTGTAGTGACGGATCCAGGTGCACAGGTAGTGCAAACGACACTACTTGCGCTTGGTGCTCCAGGGACACCTGGCGTACTGACGACAACACCGCTTGGGCCTGGTGTTCCAGGAATACTTACTGTAGTGACGGATCCGGGTACGCAAGTAGTGCAAACCTCACTGCTTGGGGCGGTCGTGCCTGGGACGGTCGTGCCTGGGACGCTAGTTGGGGGAACGCTGGACGTGACTGGAACACCTGGGACGGTTGTACCTGGGACGCCAGTTGGGGGAACGCTGGACTCGACTGGAACACCTGGGGCGGTTGTACCCGGGACGCCAGGGCTTGTGGTCTGAACGCCCGGCTGTACGGGGGTTGTCTCGACAGGAACGGGCGTCGTCTCAACAGACCTTGTCGTGTTGAGGAAAGGCGGGACGCTGCTGAACACAGGAGTGGTCTGGACGACGGGAATAGTGGTTCTGGTCGTATTGAGGAAGGGCGGGATGCTGCTGAAGACAGGAGTGGTCGCGACGACGGGAATAGTGGTTATCGTCGTATTGAAGAAAGGACCAAACGTGAGAGAAGAACGGATATGTGTCTTAGTTTCGGTAGTAGATGGAATCTCGGTGGTGCTGGTCACGGGTGTTACCGCAGTTGCGGAAGGAGTTTCGCCGGTAGATAATGGCACACTGGTCGGGATCGTAACAATCCCAGTAGACAATGGCACAGTGGTCTGGATCGTAACCCCAGTAGACAATGGCACAGTGGTCTGGATCGTAACCCCAGTAGACAATGGCACAGTGGTCTGGATCGTAACCCCAGTAGACAATGGCACACTGGTCGAGATCGTAACAACTCCAGTAGAGAGCGGGATGGTGATCTCGGTTGTGGTGTTGCTGATTGTTTCCGTTGAAGTGACTGCACGAGTGAAAGTGGTGTTGAAGCTAAGATTCGTAATGAGCGGATTCAATGTCCTGGTTGTCGTGCCTGGAGTGATTTGAGTAGTAATTGTGGTTTCCGAGAGGACGATAGTGGTATTGACCAGACTCTCAGTGGCCGAAGTGGTTTCGGTGCCCGGAAGAGTCCTAGTGACCGTCTGTAATGCCGTTGTCGTGTTCTGAACCGGAAGAGTGCTAGTCGCCGTCTGTAATGCCGTTGTCGTGTTCTGAACCGGAAGAGTGCTGGTCACCGTCTGTAATGCCGTTGTCGTGTTCTGAACCGGAAGAGTGCTGGTCACCGTCTGTAATGCCGTTGTGGTGTTCTGAAACAGCGGTATACTCGAAGTAGCAGACTCCACAATGGACGTAAGATTAGTGATCGGTGGAGGAACAAGTGTCCTTGTGACAGTCGGTGTTTGCGTGATTTGAATAGTCGAAGTAGCCTCGATTGTGCTTGTGGTATTACTCTTGACGATAATCGACGTAAATACAGATTCGGTCTGGAGGGTAGAGGTGACTTGTTCGGCAGTTGTACTGGATTCAGTGGTAACCCTGGTAGCCGGGGACGTTGCTTTAGTTGTTGTACTGGATTCAGTGGTAGTCGTGGTAGCCGGGGACGTTGACTTGGTTGTTGTACTGGATTCAGTGGTAGTCGTGGTAGCCGGGGACGTTGATTTAGTTGTTGTACTGGATTCAGTGGTAGTCGTGGTAGCCGGGGACGTTGATTTAGTTGTACTGGATTTAGTGGTAACAATGGTAGCCCGGGACGTTGATTCAGTTGTTGTTGTTGTTGTTTCAGTGTGGATGGGAGGGGAAGTTTTGCTGGACAGGAACTCCGTAGACGTAGTTGCTGGGGGATCAATTCCCGAAGAGAGAGATGCTGTGCTCATAAAAGCCCCATTTCCTCTCCATAGAAAAAATCTCCACCCTTCAGTAGAAGTGGCCCCAGCCTGGGATATGTCTTGACCGGATGGGATATGATCCATATGAGGACTAGGAACCGCTGCGTCGGCATAGGCAGCTAACAGTGCCGCAGCCAGGACCACAGACGTCCGCATGTTGGCAGATCAGATACTGCAAACGAATGAGAGTAACGATTGGATAACGATGAGCAGTCAACGAAAGCAACAAACACACACACAGCAGGTGTGCTATAGCGTGACCGTGAGGAATAAAAAGAGAAGATCGAGGGATAGAGGGGAAACGTGCAACTTATACCTATTTGACTTTCGCATGGCACTTGCAATGGATCGAACCATATTCCCACAAAGATGAGCACTATCTTGAGGATTTCATGCTGCTAGGACTGCAACGATCCATCATATTATGCGGCTGTAGCCGACGTCAAGTGTAGAGAGAAGCGCGATATGCCTGTCAACAACTGAGAACCTTGGGAGATCCGAACAGATAGAGTTGAGCTGTCAAACTTTAAACCAGGAGGCTAGTGCAACGGTTCCTTGATTGGGAGGTCAATTGGCTGACAGTCAATTGGCTGACATGGGCATTGACAGCATTGTCATGCCAGGATATCAGTACGTCTTAAGAGAGTGATGGCATCATAAATATCGCTAGACCAATCCGACTGTTGATGAGTTATTAGCAACAGGCTGTCAAAAGAGGGCCACAAATACTTATCAAAGCCCACTTCTTTCTCCCTGACAGGACCACAGTGGACGATTCACGGCAAGTGCTCAATAGTTGACAAACCAATTCAAAATCTAAATGACATTTCTACTATGCAGTCGCCAAGTGGGACGTTGTCCATTCACCCATCATCGAAACATTGTGGTGGAGCGTAGACCAAACAATCATCCTAACGCCTGGCCCATGGCCTAACCACTACCTGTCCTCTGGCCCTCCAGAGAACAAGCCAACACGCATTCTATGGCTCTGTTTTGAGGATTAGCAAGTGGATCCCAAGTAGCCAGACGTGACAGGAATGCTTACAGAAGGAAGTTTGGGTATTACAACCCCCAAGACGGCCAAGAAGTTGATGGTGAAGTACGTAAAGTCATAATGTGTGTAATGCGTGCTGAGTAAAAACAAAACAATGGGAACGCTAAGCAAGAACTTCTTCGCTGGGGTGTACTGGTCTCCATTATCGATCTGTTCCCACATGTTGAGGTTGTCGTATGCACCCGCATTAAACTCGAAAGGAACGCCGCGAACCCAGTGGAACATCAGGTAAGAACCGAACATATAGGAGATGTTCGTCAAGGTCCACGATGTCTCCTGCGAAACGCCAGGGATGATGTCGTAGAAGATCTTGAGGCAGGCAATAATAACAATGTGGATAGTCCATGCACCTATAAATAGAAATCAGTCATTAGCTTGTGCTTCGAGAAATTGGCCACCCAGGACTGAATGGGAACTCTGGCTTGGATCGCAGATGAAGCTGGCAGTATGGAGTTCTACTCAATACTGCAGTTTATATGGATCTTGGGCCTCATTGCCAACATCTCCGTGCTCTTGCTGAAGATTGCCACTAACCTTTGGCATTGACCCAGTTTGCGTTCAGGTTGGGCAACGCAGCCTGGTCACTCAGCTGCTCTACAGTCTCCGGTGGCTCTTGATATAATAAACTGCTCGAGCGCCTTCTCCTCCCCGTCTTCTGCTCAGTCATAGTTCGATATGCGTCGCCTGGACGTGGGGGGTTTGTGCTCACGTCGTAAGAGACGGTGCGAGGGAGGAGCAATGGCGGAGACAGCTTGGCGGTGGTCGAGGAAGAAATGGTGGATATATTGGGCCACGCTTTGAGTGAGCGTGTGTGTGTAGGTATGTATGTAGGTATGTATGGAAGAAAGGAAGATACTGTGTGTTCGCGGTGGTCGATGCCGGTGGGTGACAGGTGGCGGTGGTTATGCTTGAAACTGCGCGTAAATAGATGTCAGCACTTGTCCGTTGGATGAAAAGCGGAGGAGAGTTCACAGAGCAAGTTTGGAGGTAAGACAAGAGGAGGTTTTGTGATCGGCAGGACTGCATAGGAGGATCCTCAACGCTCAAAGGCCAAAGGCCAAAGGTCAGATTGAACTGCTTACCTAGCTGAAGGTAAAGAGCGATTGGAAAGCCAGTTCGGGGTGTCGGAGGCTGTGAATTATATAATGGTCAAAAGGACTCCTTTCGGCAAAGTTGTCTTCTTCTTTGTTGTCGTAGTAATGTAGTGGAAGGATGCAAGAGTGTGGTGATAATAAGTATTCCTATGTCCTGGTCCTGAATGTATGTATGTATATATATGGAATGTATGTATGTATGTGGAGGTGGCTGCTGGGGTTCGGTTCGTTCGTTCGTTCGTTCGTTCGTTCCAGAGTGCTGCGTCCTCTGCATCGTGTTCGGAAGAACCCCTGCCTGCTTTCCTGCCTGCTTTCCTTGGCTTCGGCCTGAAATACTGCCGGAGCCGTGCCCGCCGACCAAGATAAGCCCACTACGGTGGCCGAGAGGGAGAGGCTGCGTCGTCATTGGCAACTCCAAAACTCCAAAACTTCAAAACTCCAAAACTCCAAAACTCCAGTACTCCAGGACTTGCAATTTCACCACCACGCCTTTAGAACCAGAGCAGCTCAGCCACTGTATTGTATGCTCTGATTCACCTTCCAACTCACTATTCGATTCGCTATTCGATTCACTATTCAATCCTCCTCTCATCCTACTTGCCACGCAAACTATGTCTGAATAGAAGCATTTCAGAGGTCAATACCCCCCCAATCATCTTCACCATGACCATGGAGGCACAGATTCCCCTAGACGAGCCAGACTCGAGGACGTCCTCCGTGGGACGAAAACGCGCATCTCATCGGTTGGATGACAACGTCAATGAGCCCACATCAAGCATTGATTCATCGAACAGCCAGCCACAGAAGAGTCGCAAGCGCAGGAGACCAAATGGCAGAGGTGCCGAGGAGACGGGCATGAGCCCCTCGCAACTCCAGACAACGATCAATGGACATGAAATCGACCAGGAGACGGAGGCCAAGCAGGAGATCAGCATTGGCCGTCCCGAAGCTGCAGTGTCAACTGGGATATCATGGAATAAGGGCGTCCTACCCACCGTTCGCACCTCTTTCGGCCGCAGTGCCCCGACGTTGAAGAAGACAGCCACGGGCAGCAAGCCATCCATATTGCAGCACAGGACCGATGAATCTGCCACTGAGGCTCATTCCAATGCGCGGGCTGCTGCTGCTGAATCTGACTCCAATGCGGCTGAAGATGCTCCTGCTCAGAAGTCTTCGCGCTTGACACGAGCCAAAGAGTCAAAGGCCCGGAAAAGAGCACAAACAGCCCTCACTGTCGCCACCAGTAAGCTATTGGATCCTGCAGGAGTAGATGGGAAGTCTCCTCCTCGACTCACTACGGCCCAAGTTGGAGATATCGCGGTTAGAATTCCGGTCCCTCAGGCGAGAAACGTCAAGGACGGCATTCCCCAATATCTGATCCAGGATCTCCACAAGAACTTTCTTCCACAATTTCTTGCGCACAATAACCATTTGCTGGGCAGAATTGATTATTCAACGATCACAGAGGCAACCAAAGTATATATTGAAAGGCATTATCGTGGAGAATTTCGCAAGCATGCATTGGATGTCGTTATCCAGAGAAATGATTGGGCCGGCTTCTGCAAAAATAAGTTGAGAAACGCCAAAGTTAGACGAGGGGTAAGGATGTACCGTGTGGTCAACACAGCGACGCTTCAGATACAGGATATTTATGATGCTATCAGAATGGCGTTCCGAACGACTAAGTTCCAACTTTATGAGGCAACCATATATGAAGTACCCGTTGATAACTGGGGGATCGAATTCGAAACGGTGCCGCAGGTAAAGGCGCGGCAACTGAGCATCCCGAATACAGCGAAGATCCCTGGTGACCCCAGTACTAATTGGAAGAGCTACGTTTCCCCTGAGATAGGCCAATGCTACTTCTGCAAGATGAAGGGTGAGCACGCCAGCTTAGCTGACTGTGAGAGCTTGATGAAAGTGGTAGCGGACAAGGCAATAAGCGCTCCTGATGCCGCTGCAAGCGCCGCTCATCTACAGGGCAAGGCCAAAGTTTCGAGCAAAAAGACGTCCGTTGCAGACTCGGACGAAGATTATGATCCGACTCCTTCAAATTCCTCCAAGTCGAGTGGATCATCATACGTATCCTCAATTGAGGTTGACAATCATGAGATCAAGAGCGATGCGTCATCATCTGGACTGGCCGAGAGAGAAGCTTCAGTGGAAGTATCTCCTCAAGCTCCAGAAGCCAAACAAGGCGAGATCCCGGCGCCGCCAATATCCGAATCCGAGGATTCTTATTCTCCTCGTCTCGAAGACGCAGTTGTGGCTTCACCCGAGGCCATTCACGGAGAAGAGGGCGAAGCGATGACCGAGACCGCAGATGTCACGGAAGTTGACCACCAGCAGCGCATTCCAGAGCCGGAAGCCCACATGAACACCGAGGCGGAGCTTCTCCTGATTCGCACATACTATCCCAATCACCCAGGCACCGTCACCCTCTGCCTCACCTGCGGCGAGACCGGCCACACAACCTCCACCTGCCCCTCTCTCACCTGCACAACCTGCAACCTCCGCGGCACACACTTCATCACCGCCTGTCCCCTCAACATCCGCTGCACCAAATGCCACGCCCGCGGCCACCTCAAGTCCTCCTGTCCGGAGAAACTCGCTGCCACATCCTCCGAGGCTGGCACCGCATGCACCATCTGCGCGTCCGCCGCGCACACCGAAGCCACCTGCCACTTCCTCTGGCGCAGCTTCAAGCCCTCGGCCACCGCCATCCGCAGGGTGCATCGCCTCCTGATCGACTGCTACAACTGCGGCGCGGCGGGGCATTTCGGGCCAGAATGCGGGCTGCACCGCGGCGCGCCGGCGAGCGGGGGCCACACGTGGTCGGTGGCGAACTGCGAGCGCTACGTCGACGCCGCAGCCGGCATCCGCGCGCTGTCCGCGGGCAAGGATTACAGCATCGTGCCCAAGCCTGCGAGCAACCGGGGCTTCAGCATCAAGGGGTCCGCGCGGCACAACCCCGTTACGCTGAGTGACAGCGACGAGGAGGAGAGCTTCATCCGGCCCAAGATCGCGAAGACGGGGCCGAAGAGCCACATCCAGTTCTCGGACCGCGCGCTCGGTGCGCCGCCGCCGCCGCCACCGCCGCCGCCACAACAGATCAGATACCCCCCGCCGCCACCGCCGCAGAGCTCGTACCGCGCGCCGGACGACGCGGCGCGGCAGCGGCGCTCGCGCGAGTTCAGCCCGCCGCCGCGGTACCCGGAGTTCGGCGAGGAGCGCCGGGGCGCGGAGCAGTACCACGAGTTCGCGCGCGGCCACCGAGCGCCCGGGCGTCCGCTGTCGCCGTTCAGAGCCAGCGCCAACGGCGGGGCGAGGGCGAACGGCGGCGGCGGCGGTGCGGCGAGTAGGGGCAGTGGCGGCGCGGCGGGGCGGGGCGGCAGGTCGCGACAGGAGAAGCGGGGCCGTAGTGGGCCGGCGGCGCAGGCGGGGGGGAAGAGGGCCGG
>Ga0123337_10001629_pt1 | contig 28121 bp, 23 predicted proteins | sample frozenSSSSmetaG_FD_89792 | JGI IMG/M metagenome (GOLD analysis project Ga0123337, IMG submission 89792) | Glacier valley bacterial and archeal communities from Borup Fiord, Nunavut, Canada, to study Microbial Dark Matter (Phase II) -... | ecosystem: Environmental > Aquatic > Freshwater > Ice >...
GCGCCCCCACTTCTCTCTACAATTGAAAACGCCCGATGAGGTTCACCGGGCGTCTCTGGCTGAAGTTCGTCAGCCGCTAAATCCTGCAACTTCGGGTGTCAACCTATAGCAGGACGGGTCACGTGCATTGGCAAAACCCAATGGCAAGGGCTGCGCGGACTCATTCCTGATAAAGGGAGTTCGCCTCCGATCCTTCTGTCAAACGTAGCTAGCCAATACCTTTTTCATCTTTTTCATGGCCGCAACTTCAATCTGGCGAATGCGCTCGGCGCTCACCTGGTACACCGCAGCCAGATCATGCAGCGTCATGCCACCCGAGCCATCGTCGTTGACCTTGAGCCAGCGCTCTTCCACAATGCGGCGCGAACGGGCATCCAACTCTTCCAGCGCGGTATTGATGCCGTCGCTGGCCAGGTTGTCACGCTGGCGCGACTCCAACAAGGCAGTAGGTTCCTGTGTCGCGTCGGCCAGGTAGGCAATCGGGCCAAATGCATCTTCACCGTCATCACTGGGGCTCGGGTCCAACAGCACGTCGCTGCCCGACATGCGCTGCTCCATCTCGACGACTTCCTCACGCTTGACGTTCAGCGTTTTTGCCATCGACTCAATCTGACTCTCGGTCAGCGTGTCGCGGTGCGTGGCGACGTCGGCATCGTCTTTGAAACCCTGTTTCATGGAGCGAAGATTGAAAAACAGCTTGCGCTGGGACTTGGTCGTGGCGACCTTGACCATGCGCCAGTTTTTCAGGATGTACTCGTGAATCTCTGCCTTGATCCAGTGCATGGCGTAGCTCACCAAGCGTACGTTTTGGTCAGGATCAAACCGTTTGACCGCCTTCATCAGGCCGATGTTGCCTTCTTGAATCAGGTCACCATGGGGCAAGCCATAGCCCAGGTATTTTCGGGAAATTGACACCACCAGACGCAAGTGGGAAAGGATCAGCTTGCCAGCAGAATCAAGATCGTTGTTTTCTTTCAGTTTTTTGGAAAACTCTTGCTCCTGCTCCAGTGTGAGCATGGGTAGGCGGTTGACTGCCGAAATATAGGCATCCAGGTCGCCCAAGGGGGGAACCATGAACCATGGATTGGCTGCCGCCACCGAACTGCCGGCTGCTGCAGGTGCGGCCATGGCGGCGCTCAGGGCCTGACGGGAAAGAGCATGTGACATATCAGAACTCCTTTTCTCTAATTTTAAATATTAGCACTCTGTTGGATTGAGTGCCAATCAATAGGTTCAATAGCTTTGATAGGGGTAGGCATAATCAATGCCCACCCTATAAATTAATTTGTTAGTTAGAGTCTGATCCTGCGCTTTAGTTCAGCAGGCACCTGTAGGAAAACCAGCAGAGGCAGCGGCGGCCAATGCCGCTAGTTTGACGGCGCTTGCGCCGTGCAGGCCGCCACATTTACGGGCCGATTGATCCTCGTCAAATACGAATCCAGATTTGCCATGACCATCGCATCAAGTGCTTCAGACTGAGTCCAGTCGTTTTGGGTGTGGGAGTAGGCTGGGGCATGGCGCCAGCACTTTGGCGTAGGTTTTCTAGTTTCTGTCGGCCACGCATCGATTCAAAAACACATTAAAAGGTGGACAGGTGAGGCCATGAACACAGCGTTGCTGTCGATCAATACCCCCCCCGCTCAAGAGAGAACGCTGGCGACTGTGGCGAGTAGTGCTGCACAACAGCATTTGCTCAAGGTTGGAAAATGGTTTTTTAATCAACGAGAGCATGCGGTCTCGCGATGATGAATGGGGCCGCGCTCGCCTGGCTGCCATGTGCGGCACGTTTGCGTGCACTGGCCATTGCGGTCTTGCTCGGCTTGGCCGCGTTCGTGGCCCGCGCAGCGCCTGTCCTGTTGCTGGAGGTGCAAGGTGCGATTGGCCCCGCCAGCGTTGACTACCTGATCCGCGGCATTGCTAAAGCGAAGGACGGGGGTGCGTCCCTGGTAGTGATCAGGCTGGACACGCCGGGTGGGCTGGATACATCGATGCGACAAGTCATCCAGGCCATTTTGGCGTCTCCGGTACCGGTGGCCGTGTACGTCAGCCCCGAAGGTGCCCGTGCGGCCAGCGCCGGCACCTACATCTTGTATTCAGCGCACATCGCTGCCATGGCGCCTGCCACCACGCTGGGTGCCGCCACGCCAGTCGCTATTGGCCTGCCGGGCGTCGAGCGCAAGCCGCCGGTGGAGGACAAGGGCGCCAGGTCCGGCAGCAACGGGGGCGAGGCAAAGAAGGACGAGGCAACGCAGGCTGTACCATCGATGGCGCCTAACGATGCCATGACGGCCAAGCAGGTCCACGATGCCTCTGCGTTTATCCGCGGATTGGCGCAGCAACGCGGGCGCAATGCCGAATGGGCTGAGCGTGCCGTGCGCGAGGCGGTCAGTCTGACGGCCAGCGAAGCGTTGCGCGACAAGGTGATCGACGTGATTGCCGCAGATGTGCCCGATCTGCTGGCACAGATTGATGGCCGCACGGTGCGTGTACAAGGCGCTGACAGGACGCTGGCCACACGCGGCCTGAACGTCGAGGCCATGCTGCCCGATTGGCGGCAGCAACTGCTGTCGGTGATTACCAACCCCAGTTTCGCGTTGATTCTGATGATGATCGGCATCTACGGTTTGATGTTCGAGTTCTCGTCGCCAGGTTTTGGTGTGGCGGGGGTGACCGGTGCCATTTGTTTGCTACTGGCGCTGTTCGCGCTGCAGATGCTGCCGGTCAATTACGCGGGGCTGGCGTTGATCCTGCTCGGCATGGCCCTGCTCGCCGCCGAAATCCTGACGCCCGCCTTTGGCGTATTCGGCGTCGGTGGCGTTATCGCCTTCATCGCGGGTGGCTTGCTGCTGTTTGACCGCGACATTCCAGGCTTTGGCGTGCCGTTGTCGCTGATCTTCGGCCTGGCGGCCAGCTCCGCCGCTGTCGTCTTGCTGGGGGGCGGCATGGCCCTGCGGGCGCGCCGCCGCCCGGTGGTCAGCGGGCCGGAGGAAATGACAGGCGCGGTGGGCGAAGTGCTGGTCGTGGACAGCGGCGTCGCCTGGGCGCTGGTTCATGGCGAACGCTGGAAGGTGCGCAGCGCCGATGCCCTGGCGCCGGGGCAGCGGGTGCGCGTGCTCGCGCTGCGCGGCCTGACGCTGGACGTGTGCCCCGAAGGCTCCGATAGCGATCCAACCCCGAGAGGAACTTCATCATGATTTTCGACTTCAACCTGGGCCTCGGCGGCGTGTTGCTGCCACTGCTGCTGATCCTCGCCTTCAGCTCGCTGCGCGTGCTGCGCGAGTACCAGCGCGGTGTGGTGTTCCAACTCGGCCGTTTCTGGAAGGTCAAGGGCCCGGGGCTGGTGATCATCATCCCCGGTATCCAGCAGATGGTGCGGGTGGACCTGCGCATCGTGACGATGGATGTTGAGCCGCAGGACGTTATCTCGCGCGACAACGTCTCGGTCAAGGTCAACGCGGTGGTGTTCTTTCGTGTCGTCGATCCGCAAAAGGCGATCATCCAGGTCGAGGACTACCTGATGGCCACGAGTCAGATCGCTCAGACCACCTTGCGCGTGGTGCTCGGCAAGCATGAGCTCGACGAGATGCTGGCCGAACGCGAGCGGCTGAACTTGGACGTGCAGCAAATTCTCGACGCACAGACTGACGCCTGGGGCATCAAGGTCACCAACGTCGAGATCAAGCACATCGACCTGAACGAGTCGATGGTGCGCGCCATCGCACGCCAGGCCGAAGCCGAGCGCGAACGCCGCGCCAAGGTGATTCATGCCGAAGGCGAAAAGCAGGCCGCCGTGGCGTTGCTGGAGGCTGCGCAAATGCTGGCGCAGCAGCCCGAAGCCATGCAGCTGCGCTACCTGCAGACCATGACGCAGGTGGCCGGTGACCGGGCTTCGACGATCGTGTTTCCGCTGCCCATGGATTTGCTGGGCCGGCTGCTGGACAAGAGCCGACCTGCTGATGAGCGCCACTGACACCGCACTTTTCCCGCCAGGAATGCCGTCATGAGTGTGCGCAACCTTGAACACCTGTTTCACCCCAAGTCGGTCGCCGTCATTGGCGCTTCTGACCGGCCGCAGAGCATTGGTGCGACCGTGATGCGCAATCTGCTCGAAGGTGGCTTTGCCGGACCTGTCTGGCCTGTCAATCCCAAGCATGCAACAGTGGCAGGCCAGCCGGCTTTTCGTGACGTGGACAGCCTGCCGGAGCCGCCGGACCTTGCCGTGATTTGCACACCCGCCCCCGCAGTGCCAGCCATCATGGCCGAACTTGGCCGCTGCGGCACGCGTGCTGCCATCGTCATTACTTCGGGTCTGTTGGCCGACCATGCGCCTGGCGAGCCCAGCCTGCTGCAGGCCATGCTGGACGCCGCGAAGCCGCACCTGCTGCGCGTCCTGGGTCCCAACTGCGTTGGTCTGCTGGTGCCTGGCATCGGGCTCAATGCCAGCTTCGCCCACACCTCGGCGCTTCCCGGACGGCTGGCGTTTGTTTCCCAGTCCGGCGCCCTGACGACCGCCCTGCTGGATTGGGCCAAATCGCGCGACATCGGGTTTTCGCACTTTATCTCGCTCGGTGACAGCGCCGATGTGGATTTCGGCGATGTGCTCGACTACCTCGGCAGCGACCCGGGTACCCGCGCCATCCTGATGTACATGGAGTCGGTTCAGTCAGCGCGCAAATTCATGTCGGCCGCGCGGGCTGCTGCGCGCAACAAGCCGGTGCTGCTGGTCAAGGCCGGGCGCGCACCCGAGGGCGCCCGGGCGGCTGCATCGCACACTGGCGCGCTCGCCGGGTCCGATGCCGTGTTCGATGCTGCCGTGCGCCGTGCAGGCATGCTGCGCGTGGCGACGCTGACGGATTTGTTTGCGGCGGCAGAAACGCTGGCGCGCGCGCGTCCCTTCAAGGGGGAGCGGCTGGCCATCATGACCAACGGCGGTGGCGCAGGCGTGCTGGCGGCCGATGCGCTTTCGTTGGGCGGCGGCACGCTGGCCGAGTTGTCTGTCGAGTCGATGCGCCGACTCCAGGAATTCCTGCCGCCGACCTGGTCCCAGGGCAACCCGGTGGACATTATTGGCGACGCCCCAGTGGAGCGCTATGTACGCACGCTGCAGATCCTCCTCGCTGATTCAGGCGTCGATGCGGTCTTGTTCATGCATGCGCCGACGGCCATCGTGCCCAGCTCGCAGATTGCCAGTGCCTGCGTGCCGCTGATGCAGCAGGCCGCTCAGCCAGTGATGGGGTGCTGGCTGGGCGGCGAAGCGGTCCAGCAGGCGCGCAACCTTTTTGCTCAGGCCGGGATTCCCTCGTATGAGTCTCCGGAGCAGGCGATAGGCGGGTTTCTTCAGCTGGCCGACTTTCACCGCAACCAGGCCATGCTGATGCAGACGCCGCCGTCGGTGCCGCAGGGGTTCACACCCGACCGCGCAGCGGCGCGACGGGTCATTGATGCGGTGCTGGCCGATGGACGCGTGCTGCTGAGCGAGCCCGAGGCCAAGACCCTGCTGGTGGCCTATGCCATCCCGGTGGTCGAAACCCGCGTTGTGGCTGACGCCGCGCAGGCCGAGCGCGCGGCAACGGAGATCGGCTTTCCCGTCGTGCTTAAGATCCTGTCGCCCGACATCTCGCACAAGTCCGACGTCGGGGGCGTGGCGCTCAAATTGGAGACCACGCAGGAAGTGGCGCAGGCGGCCCAAGGCATGCTGCAACGAGTAGGTGAGCTGCGCCCCGATGCCACGCTGGCGGGTTTTACCGTGCAGGCGATGGTGAGGCGTCCGCATGCGCACGAGCTGATCGTCGGTGCTTCGATCGACCCAATTTTCGGACCGGTGATCCTGTTCGGCCAGGGTGGCGTAGCGGTGGAGGTGATCGGCGACCGCGCCGTAGCCTTGCCGCCACTGAATATGGCGCTGGCACGCGATCTGGTCGCGCACACCCGGGTGTCCAGGCTTCTTGCCGGCTACCGTGACCGTGTCGCCATCGATCACGAGGCGCTTGATCTGGTCCTGCTGAAGGTGTCGCAGCTGATTTGCGACTGCCCAGAGGTGGTTGAACTCGACATCAACCCGCTGCTGGCAGACGACCAGGGCGTGATCGCGCTGGACGCCCGCGTGAAGGTCGTCCCGGCGCGCAGCGCTGGTGCGCAGCGGCTGGCGATTCGGCCGTATCCCGCAGAGCTCGAAGAACGGATCGACTTCGGCGGACGCAGCGTGCTGGTGCGACCGATCCGGCCCGAGGATGAACCCCGTCTCAGGGCGTTCTTTGCGGCTGCCGAGCCGGAAGACCTGCGTACGCGCTTTTTCATGGCGAGGCGCGAGTTCGCGCATTCCGAACTCGCCCGCTTCAGCCAGATCGACTATGAACGCGAAATGACTTTCATCGCTGTCGCGCCCGAGGCCATCGGCCAGGCCGGCATGCTCGGCGAGGTGCGGGTGAGCACCGATCCCGACAACCTGCGCGCCGAGTTCGCGATCATGGTGCGCTCTGACGTGAAGGGGCGGGGGCTGGGGCGGTCGCTGTTGGTCAAGATGATCAGCTACCTGAAAAGCCGGGGGACCGGTCTGCTCGTTGGCGAGTGCCTGCGCCAGAACGATGCCATGGCTAAGCTGGCGCGCAGCCTCGGGTTTTGCGTCACGTTGGCTGCCTGTGGCGAGACCATGTCTCTTTCTCTGGATCTGCAGCAGGGGGCTGAGCTTCCCCGTCCGATCCCTCAATGAAAGGCAGTATGGAAAAACGCGCGCAGTTCAGCGTTTGGTATGTTCTTTTGGCACTGATTGCCCTCCAGTTCCTGCACGGCCTGTACTTGCAGTGGCGAGCGGTTGAACCCATCCCCTACAGCCAGTTTCAGGCTTTGCTGAAAGAGGGTCAGATCGCGGATCTCTCGATCACCGACAACTACATTACCGGCACGCTGAAGCAGGGGCTGCAGGATGGCAAGAAGACCTTCATCACGACACGGGTTGATCCCGCCCTGGCGCGGGATCTGACCCAGTTCGACGTCAAGTTCAACGGCGTGATCGAGAGCACCTGGATGCGCGACATCCTGTCCTGGGTGCTGCCGACGCTGGTGTTTGTAAGCATCTGGCTGTTTGCGATGCGAAAATTTGGAGAGAAACAGGGCTTGGGCGGCGGTTTTCTGTCGATTGGCAAGAGCAAGGCCAAGATTTACGTCGAGACCGACACCAAGGTCAGCTTTGACGACGTGGCGGGTGTTGACGAGGCCAAGGCCGAGTTGCAGGAAGTCATCGGTTTTCTGAAGGACCCCCAGGGTTATGGCCGCCTGGGCGGGCGCATGCCACGCGGGATCTTGCTGGTGGGCCCGCCCGGCACCGGCAAGACCATGCTGGCGCGCGCGGTGGCGGGCGAGGCGGGCGTGCCGTTTTTCTCCATTTCGGGCTCCCAGTTCGTCGAAATGTTCGTTGGCGTCGGTGCCGCCAGGGTGCGCGACCTGTTCGAGCAGGCGCGTCAGCAGGCGCCCGCCATCATCTTCATTGACGAGCTTGACTCGCTCGGCCGCGCGCGCGGCGCGCCGGGTATTGGCGGCAACGACGAGAAGGAGCAGACGCTGAACCAGCTGCTGGCGGAAATGGATGGTTTTGACCCCAGTTCTGGCCTGGTGCTGCTGGCCGCCACCAACCGGCCCGAGGTGCTGGACGCGGCCTTGCTGCGCGCTGGGCGCTTCGATCGGCAGGTGCTGGTGGACCGGCCCGACCGGATCGGGCGAATCGCCATTCTCAAGGTCCATACGCGCAAGATCAAGCTCGCGCAGGGTGTGGCGCTGGAACAGGTGGCCGAACTGACGCCCGGATTTTCAGGCGCCGATTTGGCCAATCTGTGCAACGAAGCGGCACTGGCCGCGACACGCCGGCGTGCCGAGGCGGTGACGCTGGATGACTTCACGGTGGCAGTCGAGCGCATTGTGGCGGGCCTCGAAAAGAGGAATCGCCTGCTCAACCCGCACGAGCGGCGCGTGGTCGCCCACCATGAAATGGGTCACGCGCTGGTGGCGCTGTCCTTGCCGGGGATCGATGTCGTGCACAAGGTTTCCATCATCCCGCGCGGCATTGGTGCGCTGGGCTACACCATCCAGCGGCCCACCGAGGACCGCTTTCTGATGACACGTCAGGAACTGGAGAACAAGATGCAGGTGCTGCTGGGCGGTCGCGCGGCAGAGCAAATCGTGTTCGGGGAGGTTTCGACCGGCGCGGCAGATGACCTTCAAAAAGTGACTTCCATTGCGCGGGCCATCGTCATGCGCTACGGCATGCACAAGACGCTGGGCAATGTGGTGTATGAAGAGGAACGCCCGTCTTTTCTGGGCGAAACCGGCCTGTCCCTGAAGGAGCGCAACTTCAGCGAGGAAACCGCGCGCCAGATTGATGCGGCGGTGCGCAGCATTGTGGGCGACGCCTTCGAACGCACCGTGGCGCTGCTGACCGATCGGCGTCAGGTGCTGGAAGCCGCCGCAGCCGAGCTGCTGGAGAAAGAAACGCTGAGTGAGCCGGATCTGCAGCGTTTGCGCGAGACCCTGAAGGCCTATGCTGCCCCGGACGCGCGTTCCGCAGGTGAACTCGCCGCGCTGTCTTGACGGTGTGAATCGTTTTGAACGGCTCGAACTCAGGGCAGGTGCTGGTCATCCCGAACTTCCCGCACTTCGACGTCGACGACATCCCCTGCGCCGGGTTTGGAGTTAGGTTTGGACGCGCCTTCGCGGGCGGCACGGCCTGACCACCCGTTTTGGGATGAAAATTGCTGGAAGCGGCCAAACGCCATGGACGCCGCTGGTCTGCGGCCTGTGATCAGTGATTTGAGCAGGAGCACTACAAAAACGATCAGCCCCGCCACCAGCAGGCTGATCGCAAACAAGGCTGCGAACAGGCCCAGAACAACTTTCAAGGCAAAACCAATAATCCGACTGAGAAAGCTGGGCACGTAGACAATCCTTTAAAGCTCCCAAGTGGAGGCGGTGGAGGCGGTTTTCAAGGCAAGCGAAGCGTTCAGGCCAGCAGCGCCTGGGCAAACTCGCGTGCGTTGAACGTTTCCAGGTCTTCCAGTTTTTCGCCCACACCAATAAAGTAAACCGGCACTGGGCGCAGGTCAGGCGAGGCGAGTGCCCGCTCGCGTGCCCACAAGGCAATCGCCGCCAGCACGCCACCCTTGGCAGTGCCATCGAGTTTTGTCACGATCAGGCCCGTCAGTTGCAGCGTGTCGTCAAAGGCCTTGACCTGGGCCAGCGCGTTCTGGCCGGTATTGCCGTCAATCACCAGCAAAATCTCGTGTGGCGCGGTGGCATCCGCTTTTTGTACCACCCGCTTGATCTTGCGCAGCTCTTCCATCAAATGCAGTTGCGTCGGTAGGCGGCCTGCGGTGTCGACCAGCACCACGTCCTTGCCGCGCGCCTTGCCCGCTGTCACGGCATCAAAGCTGACGGCCGCCGGGTCGCCGCCGGCCTGGCTGACAATCTCGACCGTGTTGCGGTCGGCCCAGACACTGAGTTGCTCGCGCGCAGCGGCGCGAAAGGTGTCGGCGGCCGCCAGTAGCACCGAAGCGCCTTCGTTGGCCAGGTGACGCGTGAGCTTGCCAATCGAGGTAGTTTTGCCCGCGCCGTTGACGCCCGTGACCATGATCACGGTGGGCTGGTACTGGCCGATCACGAGGGGTTTTTCCAGTGGCTTGAGCAACTGCGCAATGGCTTCGATCAGCGCGTTCTTGACGGCCACCGGGTGCGTCATGCCGCCCGCCTGGACGCGGCGCTTGACATCGGCCAGCAGGTGCTCCGTGGCCTTCACCCCGGTATCGGCCATCAGCAGGGCGGTTTCCAGGTCCTCGTACAGGGCATCGTCAATGCGGCTGCCCGTGAACACGGTGGAAATGCTGGCGCCGGTATTGCGCAGGCCCGCCTGCAGCTTGCCGAGCCAGCGCTGGCGGTCTGGCGACGCAGCCGCTGCCAGCGCATCGGGTATGGAAATGGGCGTGACCAGCGCGCTGCCTATCATGCCGCCGCCAGCGTTACGGGCCGGGCTGGGCGGCGCTGGGACGCCTGGCGAAGGCGGCGTCATCGGTGTAGACGCCTCCCCGGGCGCCTGCACGGCAGGGGTTGCAGGCGGTGCCGAAGGCACCGGTGGCGGGGTAGCGCCGGATTTTTTCTTGAAAAAACTGAACATTAATTATGCTTGTAGAGTCCACTATTCTATGAAACACGCCAGACCCGTCCATTTGAAGCCCCCAGTAGCCTTTTCCAAGGGTCTGACGACCCTGTTTTTAGCCTCGCTTTTGCCTGTGGCGTTGCTCACCGGCTTCAGCACCGCGGCAGTTGCGCAGCCTGCCGTGCCGGTAAGCCAGTTCACGCTGGCCAACGGCCTGACGGTCATTGTCAAACCCGACCACCGTGCGCCCACCGTCGCCCACATGCTGTGGGTGCGCGTCGGCTCCATGGACGAAGTCGATGGCACCTCGGGCGTGGCGCATGTGCTGGAGCACATGATGTTCAAGGGCACGCCCACGGTGAAACCAGGCGATTTTTCCCGGCAGGTGGCGGCGCTGGGCGGGCGTGAAAACGCCTTCACCAGCCGCGACAACACCGGCTATTACCAGCAGATTCCGGCCGGCCAGCTTGAAACCGTGATGCGGCTGGAGGCCGACCGCTTTGCCAACAACCGGTGGCCCGACGAGGAATTCACGCGCGAGATCGAGGTGGTCAAGGAAGAGCGCCGCCTGCGCACCGAAGACGCCCCACGTGCCCTGCTGTCCGAGCAGGCCACCGCGCTGACCTTTCTGGCCGCGCCCTACCGGCGCCCCATCGTCGGCTGGATGAGCGACCTGGACGCCATGACGCCGGGCGATGTGCGCGACTTCCATCAGCGCTGGTATGTGCCCGCCAATGCGGCGCTGGTGGTGGCCGGGGATGTGGACGTGGCCCAGGTCCGGGCGCTGGCTGAAAAATACTACGGCGCGATTGCCGCGCGCCCGGTGCCGGTGCGCAAGCCGCGCAGCGAACCCGCGCAGGCCGGCATGCGGCGACTGGAGTTCAAGGCGCCCGCCAGCCAGGCCTATGTGACGCTGGCCTTCAAGGTGCCCAAGCTGGAAGCCGCCGACCTGGCTGGCGCCAGCAGTGCCGCATCGGCCAGCGCGCCAGGCAGCCGCGACGCGCTGGCCCTGACCGTGCTGGCGGCGGTGCTTGACGGCTACAGCGGCGCCCGGCTCGAGCGCGCGCTGGTACAGGGGCAGGGCCCGGACGGCCGCATTGCCGACAGCGCCGGTGCCTCCAACGGCTTGCTGGGCCGCGGGCCGCAGCTGTTCAGGCTCAGCGGCGTGCCCGCCGCAGGCAAAACCACGCCGCAGGTGGCACTGGCGCTGCGCCAGCAGGTGGCGCTGGTGGCGCAGGGCGGCGTCAACGAGGCCGAGCTCAAGCGCGTCAAGACCCAGTGGGTGGCCAGCGAAACCTACAAGCTCGACTCGGTGTTCAGTCAGGCGCAAGAGCTCGGCTCCAACTGGGTGCAGGGACTGCCGCTGGACGCCAATACGCGCCTGATCGCCGAGCTGCGCACCATCACCGCGGCCGAGGTGCAGGCGGTGGCCGCCCGGTATTTTGGCGACGACCAGCTGACCACGGCCACCTTGCTGCCGCAGCCGATGGACCCGCAGCGCAAGCCGCGCCATCCCAATGTTGCGCCCCGGCATTGAGCCTCGCCCTGAACCGAACGATTTGAGTCTTCATGATATTTGCTACTAAAAAAATAGCTGTTAACGCAATATTGGCGGGCGCTACAGGTCTTTTTTGTCATATTTCTGCGTGGGCGGCGATTCCGATTCAGCACTGGACCTTAGCCAGCGGCGCCCAGGTCTACCTGGTCGAGAGCCCGGCGGTGGCCATGCTGGACGTGCAGATCGACTTTGACGCCGGTAGCCGACGCGACCCGCCCGCGCAAGCCGGCCTGGCCGGCATGATGGCGGGCATGCTGGACAAGGGGGTGCAGGCCAGGCAAGGCGCACCGGCGCTGGACGAAAATGCGCTTGGCGTGGCTTGGGCCGACCTGGGTGCCCAGTTTGGTGCCGGCGCCAGCGCCGACCGGCTAAATTTTTCACTGCGCTCGCTGACTGAGCCTGATTTGCTGGACCAGGCGGTGGCGCTTGCCGCCCGCGGCATCGCCGAGCCGTCCTTTCCCGAGCCAATCTGGCAGCGCGAACGCCAGCGCATGCAGGCCGCGCTCAAGGAGTCCTACACCCGCCCCGCCAGCGTGATTGGCCGGGCCTATGCCCAGGCCGTGTACGGCGCGCACCCCTACGGCCAGGACGTGACCGAGGCCACGCTGGCGCGCATCAGCGTGGTTGATCTGCGGGCCGCGCATGCAGCCGGCGTTGTGGCCTGCCGCGCGCGCATCAGCATGGTGGGCGCCGTGACGCGGGCGCAGGCCGATGTGCTGGCGGCGCGGCTGCTGTCGCGCCTGCCGCAAGTGCCTTGTTCCAGCCTGCCGCCGCTGCCGGAGGTGGCTGAAGTTGAACCGCTGACGCAGCCAGAAGAAAAGCGCATTCCGTTTGATTCCGCGCAGGCGCATGTGCTGATCGGTCAGCCCGGCTTCAAACGCGCCGACCCCGATTATTTCGCCTTGACCGTGGGCAACCACATTCTGGGCGGCGGCGGCTTTGTCTCGCGGCTGACCCAGGAAGTGCGCGAAAAACGCGGTTTGACCTACGGCGTGTCCAGCAATTTTTCGCCTGGCCTGCATGCCGGCAGCTTCACGGTGGGCCTGCAAACCCGGCCCGACCAAGCAGCGCAGGCGGTGGCGCTGGTGCACCAGGTGGTCAGCGACTTCGTTGCCAATGGGCCGACCGAGGTCGAACTGCAGGCCGCCAAGGACAACCTGATGGGCGGCTTTGCGCTGCGTATTGACAGCAATGGCAAGCTGCTGGGCAACATTGCCAGCATAGCGTGGAATAATTTGCCGCTCGACTACCTCGACACCTGGACCCAGCAGGTGGACAGCGTGACGGCCGACGACATCAAGGCGGCTTTTGCACGCAAACTACAACCCGAAAAAATGGTCACCGTGATTCTTGGATCCTCGCTATGAAATACACCGCCCTCAAACCCCAGGCCGAGCCTGCCGTCAAGCCCTTGATGAAACCCACCGTGAAGCCCAAGGGCACGGCGCACCTCAAACCGCCCGGTGAAATCCGCATCATTGGCGGACAGTACCGGCGCACCAAACTGGCGGTGCCCAACAAGCCCGGCCTGCGGCCCACGCCTGACCGCGTGCGGGAAACCCTGTTCAACTGGCTGGGCCAGGACCTGAGCGGCTGGCGCTGCGCCGATGTGTTCGCCGGCACCGGCGTGCTGGGGTTTGAGGCGGCTTCGCGCGGCGCGGCCGAGGTGCTGCTGTGCGAGCAAGATCCGGCGCTGGTGCTGCAGCTCAAGTCCGTGCAGGCGCGGCTCAAGGCCGACAGCGTCAGGGTGGAGCGCGGTGACGGCCTGAGCCTGCTGCGGCGCCTGCCTGCGGCCAGCATGCAACTGGTGTTTCTCGACCCGCCATTTGACTCCAGCCAGTTTGAGGCCGCGCTGAAGGCTGCTGCGCAGGCGATTGCGCCCAAGGGGCTGGTTTATCTGGAAGCGCCCCGCGCCTGGCTTGATGAGGAGCTGGCGCCGCTGGGTCTGCAGCTGCACCGCAGCGGCAAGGCCGGCGCGGTGCATTTTCATCTGCTGACCAAAATCGACATGCTCCAGGATTTGCCGCAGGAAGGTCAGGACGTGCTGGCCGCCTGATCGCGCTGGTGCTGGCCTGCGGCCTTGCCAGGCTCGCGGGTTCATGACCTGTGCCGGGGTGGCCGGTGGGCATCCCGGCGCATAATTCCGCCATGCCCATCACGCCACCGCCACGCATTGCTGTTTATTCGGGAACCTTTGATCCGTTCACCCGGGGCCACGACGACGTGGTGCGCCGCGCCGCCGGGCTGTTTGACCAACTCGTGATCGCTGTAGCGGTGGCCCATCACAAGAAAACCCTGTTTTCGGTGGACCAGCGCGTGGAGCAGGTGCGGGCGGCTACTGAGGATATAGCGGGGGTGAGGGTGCTGCCATTTGACGGCCTGATCATGGATTTTTGCGCTGCGCAATCAGCCTGCGCCGTGGTGCGCGGCATCCGCAACCTGACCGACTTTGACTACGAAGCCCAAATGGCGGCGATGAACCGCAAGCTGCGTCCGCAGGTGGAAACCATGTTTTTGCTGCCCGACGCGCCCCTGCAGTGCATCAGCAGCACGCTGGTGCGCGAGATCAGCAAGCTCGGCGGCGACGTCGACCAGATGGTGAGCCCGGCCATTGCGGCTGCACTGGAAACGGCGCATCGACCCAGATTACAGGCTTGAGAGGACGAGGAACACGCCATGGCTTTACTGATTACCGACGAATGCATCAACTGCGATGTGTGCGAACCCGAATGCCCCAACGAGGCGATTTACCTCGGCAAGGAAATCTACGAAATCGACCCGAACAAGTGCACCGAGTGCGTCGGCCATTTTGACGAACCGCAGTGCGTGCAGGTCTGCCCGGTCGCCTGCATTCCGGTGAGTCCGCAGCATGTTGAAACCCGGGAAACGCTCTGGGAAAAGTACCATCGCCTGCAAGCCCTCGTGCCGGTGGTGCCGCGCTGACTGGGTTGGGGGCCTGCCCTGTCTGAAAAATTAGCAGCTTAATTGGCCTTTAGCGCAATAGGGACGGGCGCTGGCAGCTATTAAAATAGTAGTAAAAATCAGTCGGGAAGAATGCTGTTGGACTTCGATTCTGCTGCCGGCGGAACCGCTTGTGCCGCTACCGGCCGGGGGAGCTTGGGTCGCGGCGGCTGGCTGGTGTGAATCAGCATCGTGGCTTTTTCCATCTCGCCCTTGAGCAGTTCAGGCGCCGCCTTGATGCTGCGCGCGATGCAGTCTTCAATGGCGGTTCGGTGTTCGGCCGACGGTTTTTTGAGCACCCAGCTGATCACTTCTGACTTCACGCCGGGGTGACCGACGCCGATGCGCAGCCGCCAGTAATCCGGCGTGCCCAACTGGGCATGAATGTCGCGCAAGCCATTGTGGCCCGCATGGCTGCCGCCCAGCTTGAGCTTGGCCTGGCCGGGATTGACGTCGAGTTCATCGTGCGCCACCAGAATCTCATTGGGTGCAATCTTGAAAAAACGCGCCAGCGCGGCCACCGATTTTCCGGACAGGTTCATGAAGGTCAGGGGTTTGAGCAGCCACACGGTTTGTCCGTTCAGCGTGGTGCGGCCGACCTGGCCGTAGTAATTTTTGTCCAGGCTCAGCGGCACCTTCAGTTCTTGAGCGAGCGCGTCAATCCACCAAAAACCGGCATTGTGGCGTGTGGCTTCGTATTCGGCGCCGGGGTTGCCCAGGCCAACAAACAATTTGATCATGTGATAAGAAGAGGAGGGCGGCAGGCCGGTGTGGCGAGTCTTGAATCCGTAACGGTTAGCGTAGCAGAACAGGGCGCCCATAAAAATGGCCCTTGTCCTTCAGAAAGGACAAGGGCCATTTGGCCGAAATTGGCCTTTTCAGGCCAACACAGCGCGCTGCGAATTACTTCTTGGCAGCAGGCTTGGCAGCTGGTTTGCCGCCCTTGCCCTTGGCGTCTTTGGCATCTACCACCGGGGCGGCTTCGACTTCCACGACGATCGGCGTCACGGATACCAGCACCGGGTTGACTTGGCCCTTGGCGACAAATTTCACGTTTTTTGGCAACGTGATGTCTTTGACGCTTAGCGGGCTGCCTTTTTTCAGGCCGCTCAAGTCAACGGCGATGAATTCAGGAATGTCTGCAGGGAAGCAGGAAACCGTCAACTCGGACACCACGTGGTTAACCAGGCAGTTGTCGGTCTTGATGGCTGGCGACTCTTCTTCACCGTTGAAGTGCAAAGGCACTTTCACGGTCATGCGGGTTCTGGCTTCGACGCGCTGGAAGTCGATGTGCAGAATCTGTTGTTTGAAGGGGTGCATCTGCAGGTCACGCAGCAAAACCTTGTGCGCTGTGCCGCCCAGGTCCATCTCGAGGATGGAGGCGTGGAAAGCTTCCTTCTTGATGGCGTGCCACAACGCGTTGTGATCGATCTCGATCAGCGTGGTTTCACCGGTGCCACCGTAAACAATACCGGGCGTGCGGCCCGTGATGCGGAGACGGCGGCTCGCACCCGTGCCCTGCATGGCGCGCTCAAAAGCGACGAATTTCATAATCTTCTCCAAAAGGGGCGTGCCGCGACCAGCTTACCCCGACAAAAAAAGGCGGCTCGAGCGTGACAAACTTTGCCAGCCGGGCCGCCACCTTGATGTTTCAAATCAGAACAGATTGTCCTGATCCGAGAACAAACTCATGACCGACTCTCCCTTGGCGATGCGCTGTATCGTTTCAGCGATCAGCGGTGCCACGGAGAGCTGGCGAATCTTTTTGCAGGCCAGCGCACTCTGGCTCAGCGGAATCGTGTTGGTAATCACCACTTCATCGAGCGCGTCGCCCTGGGTGATGCGGTCGATGGCGGGGCCCGAAAAAATCGGGTGCGTGCAGTACGCATAGACTTTTTTGGCACCGCGCTCCTTCAGGACCTCGGCGGCCTTGACCAGCGTGCCGGCCGTGTCGATCATGTCGTCCATGATCACGCAGTTGCGGCCTTCGATGTCGCCGATCACGTGCATGACTTCGGACACATTGGCCTTCGGTCGGCGCTTGTCGATGATGGCCATGTCGCAGCCAAGCTGCTTGGCCAGTGCGCGGGCGCGCACCACGCCGCCCACGTCGGGCGAGACCACCATCAGGTCGGTGTAGTTTTTCTGGCGCAAATCGCCCAGCAATACGGGCGACGCATAGATGTTGTCCACCGGAATATCAAAAAAGCCCTGGATCTGGTCGGCATGCAGGTCCATGGTCAGGATGCGCGTCACGCCAACGGCCTGCAGCATGTTGGCCACCACCTTGGCGGTGATGGGTACGCGCGCCGAACGTGGCCGACGGTCTTGCCTGGCGTAACCAAAATACGGAATCACGGCGGCAATCTGATCGGCTGATGAGCGCTTGAGCGCATCCACCATGATCAGCAGCTCCATCAGGTTGTCGTTGGTCGGCGCGCAGGTGGACTGCACCACGAACACGTCACGGGCCCGGACGTTTTGCTGAATTTCGACGGTGACTTCACCGTCTGAAAAACGTCCCACATGGGCGGCGCCCAGTGAAATACCCAGGTGCTGGGCGATCTCCTGGGCCATGCTCGGATTGGCATTGCCGGTGAAAACCATGAAGTCGGGATGGTGCGTTTGCATGTGGGGCCCAGCTGCTGTCGAGCTTGAAGGTGGCTGAAATTTTGGTGGAATCAACATACGCACAAGAAACATACTGCAACGCGGACTTGGCAGTGAGTGCCGCTTGCTGGTGTTTCCATAAACACTCAGACCCGCATTACGCGGGTCTGGAGCTTATGCAAACCCGCTTAGTGCGGGTTTGAAAATTTGGCAGGGGTGGAAGGAGTCGAACCTGCGAATGCCGGAATCAAAATCCGGTGCCTTAACCAACTTGGCGACACCCCTACACAGGACAGTTGTTGCTTGGGAAGCGCTGACTGAAACCAGCCAACGCCGCTTACCAACAACCGACCTATAAACTTTTACCTAATTCATCACGTTGAAAGCGCATTTTCAAGAACGGTGATTCTACCAACCGGCCAGAGGATGCGATTCCAAATTACTGCACTTTCGGATAATCCAGTCACCGGGGGCGGCTGAAAAATCAAGGTCATGCAGCAACTGCGCAAATACAGCACTTCCTGAGCCGGTCATTCGCCCGTCAAGGTGTTGCGCTTTCAACCAATCGAGCGATTGACCGATCTGCGGACACATCTTCTGGGCCACCGGCTGCAAGTCATTGTGGCCAAATTCGAAAACCGGACCAGTTGCATTTGCAGCGTAGCCTCGAATTCTAGCAGTTTCTGTATCGCGTTTCAGCCCTGGTGTGCTGAAAATCTCTGGAGTAGAAAGTCCGGCAGGGGTTTTAACCACCAGAAAGTGGGCTGGCGGCAGCGTGAGCGGGGTAATTTTCTCGCCGATTCCTTCCACCCAGGCATGTCCGCCCGACAGGAAAAAAGGCACGTCTGCCCCCAGTGACAGCGCGATGGCTTGCAGGTCATGGGATGGCAGGCGCACGCCCCAGAGGCGTTGCAGTGCCAGCAGGCAACTTGCTGCGTCGGAGGACCCGCCGCCCATGCCCGCCTGCGACGGGATACGCTTTTCAAGACCGATATGAACGCCCAGGGTGGTGCCGGTGGCCGCCTGCAAGGCCTTGGCCGCCCGCACGGTGAGGTCATTAGCGGGCAACGCTTCAGCGGCGCCTGAGCCCGGACACACTGGATCGCCGAGGTCGGCTCGGCTGATGCGCCCATCGCGGCGCAGTTCAAAGTGCAGCGTGTCGCACCAGTCGATCAGCATGAACACCGACTGCATCAAATGGTAGCCGTCGGGCCTGCGGCCTGTGATGTGCAAAAACAGGTTGAGTTTGGCGGGCGCGGGTACGTCGTACAGGGCTTTGAGGGGCTGCAGAGTGCTTGATGAAGGGGCTGGGCTGCGCATGCTTTAAGTCTAAAAGTCCGAATGTCAGGGCAGGGCAGGCGCAAGGCCTTACTGGTCCAGTATGACGCGAAGCTCGGCCTGCGGTGCGGGCTGGGCTCTTTTGGCCGAGATACGGCCTTCGCTGTGCCGGGACAGGTCGGCAGACCAGCCGCTGACGTTGGCGTTGTCCCCCTGCAGCCAAGCGAACAGCGCGCTCAGCGGAACGGCCGCACCCGTGGCTTGCGCCATCAGGGCATCGACCGAGGAAAAGCGCTGGACCTGCTGGCTGCCCGAATCAAGCGTGGCCTCAAGCGGAGACCAGCGCAAGATACCCAGCACGTTTCCCAGGGGGCTGATCAGCGTCAGCTCACCCCGCTCCGCCCGGCCTTTGAGTTCGAAGCTGGCCGAAAAAGACTGGGCGGGTTCGCTTTGAATCTGCAGGCTGATACGTCCCATCCAGAGGTTGTTTTTTGGATCATTTATGCTTGTAGTGCCCGGTGGAGGGGCGCAACCAGCTATTAAAATAGTAGCAAAAAGAAAGGTGGAGAAAAATAGCGAACGCAGGCGGGTTGAGAAGAGCAAGGGGCAGGTACCGGGTTACAGCTTCACGCGCAGCCGTTTGAGTGTTTCGAGCAGGGTCTCGTTCTCGGGATTGAGGAGCATGCCTTCTTTCCAGAGGGCGATTGCACGGTCTCGTTGGCCCAGGCTCCAGAGAATTTCGCCAAAATGTGCGGCAATTTCTGCGTCGGGTTTGGCCTTGTAGGCGGCCTCAAGAATCCGTACGGCCTCGGCGCTGTTGCCCAGGCGAAATTCGGCCCACGCCAGGCTGTCCTTGATGAAGGGATCGGATGGCGCGTATTCGAGCGCTTTTTGTATCAGCGCTTTGGCCTCTGGCAGACGGATGCTGCGATCGGCCAGCGAATAACCAAGGGCGTTGTAGGCATGGTGGTAGTCCGGCTTGAGTTGTATGACCTGGCGCAGCAACCGCTCCATGTCATCGAGGCGGCCGAGTTTTTCGGCCATCATGGACTGGTCGTAAAGCAGGTCGGCCTCATCGGGCGTGACCGTCAGGGCCTGCGCCAGCAGGTCATAGGCCGGCTGGTACTGCTTGAATTCCCTGAGCAGGCCGATTTCGGCGTTGAGTTTGAGCCGCGCATCGGCGGGGCTGCGTTCTGGCAACTGGCGGATCAGCTGCCGGCCTTGTTCCAGCTTGCCCTGTCGGGCCAGAATGGACGCGCGCCGGGTTTGTGCCTGGGCCAGGGCTGAGGAATTCTCGATCTTGTTCAGCCAGTTCTCGGCGGCTGCATAGTCCTTGCGCTTTTCAGCAATCTGCGACAACGAAAGGTAGGCCTGGGCCAGGCCAGGCTTGCTGTCGTCCTGCGGTGGCTGTTGCTCGACCAAGGCGATGTAGCGCTCCAGCGAGGGCTGCGCCAGAGCGAGCTGGTTGTCCTGCAGTTGCAAAGAGCCCAGAACCAGCCAGCCCTCCGGAAAATCGGGTTTTTCGCGTGTCACGATCTGCAACTGGGTGGCTGCTTCGGCGTAGCGCTGCAGGTCCAGCAGCGCGCGGGCATAAACCATGCGCATTTCAGGTCGGACCTGGGGGTTGTCCGCCAGGTATTTCTGAACCAGGCCTTCCGCTTCGGGCCGCTTCGGGTCCATGGCTTCCAGTGCGACCAGCACCGGGCCCTCCGCCTGCGGGTCGGCGGCCTGGCCGCGCTTGGCCGCAGCGAGCGCGCCTTCCATGTCGCCCGCTGATCCGCGCAGGCGTCCCACGGTGGTCCAGGCGGCGCTGGCGGTTGCAGGACTCGTGAGGTAGTCGGCCAACGCTTGTTCAACCACGGTGCTGGCCAGTTTTTTGTCACTGACACGGGCATAGGCGCGCGGCACTGCCGCCAGGGCCAGCGGGCGCTCGATATCGGGCGCCAGTGCAATTTCTTGCTTTAGTGGCGCAACGGTGTCGGCGATGCGGTTCAGGGCAATCAGGATTTGCAGGACATAGCGGTTGGCTTCGCGTGAGGCGGGCTGCGCCTGCTTCCAGGCCATGGCTGCCTGCAATGATGCATCGCCAGAGCGCGACTGCAGGGCGATGTCAGTGGCCCGCTGATAAAGCTGGGCGTCGCCGGTTTTTCGGGCAGCGTCGAGCATCAGGGCGAAGCCTGCGGCAGGCTCACCCTCTTGCAGTGTGATTTCGCCCAACAGCAGTTGGTAAAACAGGGCGCTGTCCAGTCGAGAAGACGGGGCTGCCGCCTGCACGGCCTCTGCTTCGGCGAGTCCGGAAGGCGCTGCAGGTTCTGGTGCCGGAGTCTGTGCCAGAACCAGAGGTGCGGCAAGCCACAGGCAGCCGAGAACAAGGCCAAGTTTTTTCTTCATCGGGCCATGATAATTCAAGCTCCCGTGCCATGCTTTCCCCCCTGGTCTAAAAGGTCGGACCTTTCAAGGCGGGCCTGTGCTGATGTTTTTTGCCCTAATTTGTGATCCTATGCCTGAACTGCCCGAAGTCGAAGTCACCCGTCTGAGCTTTGCAGGCCGCATTGCTGGCGCCCGCATCGAGGCGGTATCCGTGGGAAAGCCCTTGCGCTGGCCGCTGGGCTGCAAGACTGAGCAGCTGGAAGGTCAATGCGTGCTGAGCGTGCGCCGCCGGGGTAAATACCTGCTGATTGATTTGAACGGCGGCTTGTTGCTGATGCACTTGGGCATGTCCGGCAGCGTGAGCTTTGGCGCGGGCCTGCCCGCACCGGGCAAGCATGACCACTTTGAAATGGTGACCAGCCTGGGCACCTTGCGCCTGAACGACCCGCGCCGTTTTGGGGCGGTGGTGTACGCCAGCGGTGAAAGTGACCCCGTCGCGCGCAAACTGCTGGGGCGGCTGGGCGTGGAGCCGCTCAGTGAGGCTTTTGATGCCACTGAATTCCACCAGGCGCTCAAGCGCAGACAGACAGCCATCAAGCAGGTTTTGTTGGGTGGTGAGGCGGTGGTGGGCGTGGGCAATATTTATGCGTCCGAGGTGTTGTTTCTGGCCGGTCTCCGTCCCACCACAAAGGCGTCTAGCATCAGCAAGCCGCGTGCAGCGCTGCTTCACCGTGCGATTCAAGAAGTATTGACACAGGCCGTTACAAAAGGCGGGAGCACCCTGAGGGACTTCTCGAATGCCCAGGGCGAGGCAGGTCATTTCCAGCTGGATGCCATGGTCTATGACCGTGCTGGCCTGCCTTGCCGGGTATGCACGACGCCCATCAAGGCCATACGGCAGGGACAGCGCTCGACTTTCTACTGCGTCCGTTGCCAGAAACCATGAGGGCGCGCCCTTGGCGGGGCTGCTCCTGGCGTGGGGTAGGCGATGCTATATTGGCCGGGAACACTTTTACGGAAGACCGATGTCTTTTAACGAACAATTTGATCAGCATGGCGAATGGCGGCGGGAATTTGCGCTTAGGCTGAAACGGCTTTCCAGATGGATGAAAGACCATGGCCTGCTCGACGCGGCGGTCGAGGAGCGTTTGCAGCGACTGGAGTTGCAGGTGCGATCCGACAAGGTCATGGTGGCTTTTGTGGCGGAGTTTTCGCGCGGCAAGTCCGAGTTGATCAATGCTCTCTTTTTTGCGGGTTATGGCCGCCGCATCATGCCCGCGAGCGCCGGCCGCACCACCATGTGCCCGACTGAGCTGGCCTACGACGCCGATGTGCCGCCTTGTCTGCGCCTGTTACCGATAGAAACGCGTTTGCAGACGCAGGCGCTCATGGAGTGGCGCGCAGTGCCCGAAAAGTGGACGCGTATTGAGCTGGATGTGAACGACCCTGCCCAGTTAGCCCAGGCGCTTGAGAAAGTGGCCGAAGTGCGCCATGTCAGCCAGGATGACGCCAGGGCGCTCGGGCTCTGGCACGATGACAGTCCGCAAGACAACCCGCCCGCCGGGGCCGATGGTTTGATTGAAGTGCCCAAATGGCGTCATGCGCTGATCAACATTGCGCACCCCCTGCTCAAGCAGGGGCTGGTCATTCTTGACACGCCAGGCCTGAACGCCATTGGCGCCGAGCCTGAACTCACGGTCAGTCTGATTCCCCAGGCGCATGCGGTGGTTTTCATATTGGCGGCCGATACCGGCGTGACCAAGTCCGATCTTTCCATTTGGCGCGAACATCTGATCACCGAGGGCGGCGGCACTGACACACGTCTGGTGGTCTTGAATAAAGTTGACACGCTGTGGGACGCGCTGAGCACGCCTGAACAGGTGCAGGCGCAAATTGACAGGCAGATTGCCACGTCGGCCGAGATCCTGGGCTTGCCTCGCGCGCAGGTCATTGCGGTTTCAGCGCAAAAAGGATTGGTGGCCAAAGTGACCGGGGATCGGGCGCTGTTGCAGGCCAGCCAGTTGCCGGCGCTTGAACTGGCGCTGGGCCAGGGTGTGATGGGACAGCGCCAGAATATCCTGCGCACGGCAGTAGCGGCAGGCATTCGCGAGCTCAAAAACGAAGCCGGGCGGGCCATGCACATCCGCAGGCGGGATCTGGTCGAGCAGATGATGGAGTTGCACAGCCTGAGAGGAAAGAACGTCTCGGTCATCAAGCACATGCGCAGCCGCATTGAGCAGGAACAGGCCGAATTTGACGGAAGTGGCGCCAGAATATTTGCCGTGCGTTCGGTGCACCTCAAGTTGCTGCGGGACATCATTGATCTGCTCAGTACGCCCACGCTCAAAGCCGAGCTGGCGGAGCTGACCCGCGCGCTCAGACAGCCAGGAATCAAGGTGGGCGTGAAGAAGGCCTATGGCCAGACTTTTTTGCGCATGCGCGAGGGCCTGCAGAAGTCTCAGGCCCTTTGTGGCGAAATCCAGTCCATGCTGACCGCGTCCTTCCGGGAACTCAATGCAGCGTTCGGCTTTTCGCTGCAGGCGCCCGTGCAGCCGGAACTGACGCGCTATGGGCGCGATCTTGAATTGATAGAGCGCAGTCACCTGCAATACCTCGGGATTGGCAATGTGCTGAAACTTTCTCGAGCGGACTTTTGCGAACGGTTGATGCGTGCCCTGGCTACCCGCTTACGGTTGGTGTACGAGTCCGCGCTGGGCGAGGTGGAAATCTGGAACAAGTCGGCCGCTTCCCAGCTGGATGCACAATTGAGGGAGCGTCGACGCAACTTCGGACGCCGCCTGGAAGCGATTGAGCGTATCCAGCAGGCGGCCTCCGGACTCGATGAGCGGATTCACGAAATTGATGAGCAGGAGCAGGTTCTCAATGAACTGGACGCCAAGCTGGCAGAGCTGACATCGCACCTTTTGGGCGCGTCGCTGCCCTCTGCAGCGCAGTATGCGACTGTTGCAGTCCCTGCGGCGATGCCTGAGGCGGCCTGATTTTGGCGCTTACTACCCCCGCCCCAGGCGACCTCATGCGGGCCGGCCAGCTCACGCCACAGGAAGGCCATAAGCCAGTGATAAAGCCGAGTGACCTTTCAGGCCTTTCCCGTGAAGTTGTGCGCTGGCAAAAGACGCACGGGCGTAACAGCCTGCCCTGGCAAAATACGCGCGACCCCTACCGCGTCTGGCTGTCCGAAATCATGCTGCAACAGACCCAGGTTGCCACCGTCCTTGACTACTACGCCCGGTTTTTGCAGCGTTTTCCCGCCGTGAGCGACCTGGCCGCTGCCGGGCAAGACGAGGTAATGGCCTTGTGGAGCGGCTTGGGCTATTACAGCCGCGCACGTAATCTGCATCGTTGTGCGCAGGACGTGATGGCGTTGCACGCGGGGCAGTTTCCGCCCACGGCAGAGCAGCTTCAATCCTTGCCGGGCATAGGCCGCTCGACAGCCGCAGCCATTGCGTCATTTTGTTTTGGAGAACGCGTTGCCATCCTGGACGGCAATGCCAAGCGGGTGCTCGCGCGGGTGATTGGCTTTTCGGCCGACCTGGCGCAAAGTGGCAACGAACGTGCGTTGTGGGACATGGCAACCGACTTGTTGCCAGACCAGGATCTTCAGGAAGTCATGCCGCGTTACACGCAGGGGTTGATGGATCTGGGAGCCACCATCTGCTTGCTCAGGCAGCCGCAGTGTCTGCTGTGCCCGGTACAAAAATTGTGCCGCGGTCTTGCAACCGGAGAACCGGGAAACTACCCTGTCAAGATACGAAAACTCAAACGCAGCGCGCAGGCGCTGAGCCTGCTGTGGGCGCAAAAGCCAGATGGTTCGGTGTGGCTCGAAAAGCGTCCCGCTTCCGGTATCTGGGGAGGCTTGTACTGCCTGCCTGTGTTCGAGACCGATGATGCGCTCAAAGCGCATTTACCCGAGCCCTTGCACGCTCGGCTCGAAGCGCTGCCGCATTTTGTCCATGTGCTGACGCACAAGGATTTGCACCTGTCGCCTTGGGTCGCAGGCTTTACGCCCGCTCAGGCCATGCCAAAGGCGATTGCCCCGGATGCGCCTGCTGGCGCCTGGTTCAGCCCGCTGGCCTGGCCCGAGCTGGGTTTACCGGCACCCATCCGCAAGTTGCTGGCGATGGCTAAATAGTCGCAGCTTGTTCATCGAGCATCGAGTTCGCGGTGCCGCTTCAGGGTGTGCCAGTGCGGGCTGAATGCCGTTGCCAGCTTTTCGGCGAGATAAACCGAGCGATGCTGGCCGCCCGTGCAGCCAATGGCCACCGTGACATAGCTGCGGTGGTCCCGCGCCAGTGCCTTCAGCCAATGGCTCAGGAATCGTTCAATGTGCGTGAACATGTCAGCCACTTCCGAATGCGCCTTCAGATAGTCCACAACCGCTTCATCGAGCCCGGTCAAGTCGCGCAGGGCTGACTCGTAATGCGGGTTGGGAAGCATGCGTACATCAAATACATAGTCGGCATCCAGCGGCACACCACGCTTGAACGCAAACGACTGAAATACCAGCGTCAGCTGCGTGGGCGGGGCTTCGATCAGTGACTTCACATAGCCCTGCAGCTGCGCGGGACGGATCATGCTGGTGTCCAGCACGTGTGCCTGTTCGCGCATGTCGCCAAGCAGCTCGCGCTCCAGTTCAATGGCATCGACCAGCGCCCGGTGCTGGTCGGCGGCATTGGGACGCGACAGAGGGTGTAGCCGGCGGGTTTCTGAAAATCGCCGCACCAGTGTTTCGGTGTTGGCGTCCAGAAACAGCGAGTGCACGGTCACGCCTTGCTCCTGCAGCTGTCGAAGCTCCCGCAGTTGCTGGGGTACAAGAGGCAGTGAGGTGGCACTCCGGACATCGATGGCGATGGCCACTTTTCGGGCACCGTGTTTTTGCTCCAGCGCTATAAAAGGTAGCAGCAACTCAGGCGGCAGGTTGTCCACACAGTAATAGCCGGCATCTTCCAGCGCATGCAGTGCCACGGATTTTCCGGAGCCCGACATGCCTGTGATAAGCACCATTTCCAAATCTATCATCAGTGTCCCAGCATTTCTTTAGCGTGTGCAAGTGTGGTTCCAGAAAGTCGTTCCCCCCCGAGCATGCGGGCGATTTCGGCGACGCGTTGTTCGCCATTGACATGGTCCACGGTGCTAAGGGTTCGGCCTTTTTCAGTGTGCTTGGCCACCACCAGGTGCTGGTCGGCGCAAGCGGCTACCTGGGGTAAATGGGTGACGGCCATGACCTGGCGGTCCTTGCCCAATTGCTTCATCAGGCGGCCAACAGTTTCAGCCACAGAGCCGCCCACACCGGAATCAACTTCATCAAAGATCAGTGTCTGTGCCTGCCCGAGCTGGCTGGTGGTGACCGCGATGGCCAGGGCAATACGGGACAGCTCGCCGCCCGACGCCACTTTGCCCACGGGCCTTGGCGTGCTGCCGCTATGGCCCGCCACCAAAAACTCGGGCTGCTCCAGCCCATGCTGGGCCGGCTGCTCCAGTGGCGTAAGCGCCACTTCAAACTTGCCGCCTTGCATGCCCAGGCCTTGCATGGCCTGGGTGATGGCTTTGGCGAGCAGGGGCGCTGCCTGGCGGCGCGATTGGGAGATCTGGCGAGCCTCCTTCAGATAATCAGATTGGGCTTGGCGCTCGTTTTTTTCAAGTTGAACCAGGTCCGCTGCCTCATCGAGCTTTTGGAGTTCGCTCTGCCAGGACGCCAGCAAATGGGGCAGCTCGGCAGGGCTGCGCTTATAACGCCGTGCCAGACTGACCCAGAGTGCAAGCCGCTCGTCAAGCTCCGCCAGTCGCTGCGGCTCCAACTCGGCATGCCTGGCGTAGCCGTGGAGAGAGTGCACGGCATCTTCCACCTGTGCCAGGGCACTGTCCAAAACCTCAATAAGCCCTTTAAATTCGGGCTCAATGCGCGCCTGATTTTGTAGCGATGAAATGGCGCGGCCAAGCAGGGTGGCTGCGTTGTTGTCGGACTCCTGCAGGAAGTCGACGGCGCTTTGCACGGCCTCACGCAAGGCTTGCGCGTTCGACAGGCGACCATGTTGGGCATTGAGTTCGCCCCATTCGTCAGCGCCTGGCGCCAGTTTGTCCAGTTCGCCAATTTGCCACGCCAGGCGTTCACGCTCGCGCTGCAGGCTGTCTTGCGCGTGACGTGCTTTCGTCAGCGTTTTTTGGGTCTCGTGCCAGAGGTGCCAACGCCGTGACAGATGCTCGGTGGATACCGCCGCGTAGGAGTCCAGCAGGCCCCGCACGGCATCAGGGCGGGTCAGGCTTTGCCACGCATGTTGGCCATGGATATCCACCAGCTGGCCCGCGATGTCCCTGAGTTGCGCTGCGGTTGCCGCGCTGCCATTGATCCAGGCCCGGCTTTTGCCTTGCGCGTCAATCGTGCGTCGCAGCAGCAAGCTGTCGCTCGCTTCAAAGCCGCTTTGTTCCAGCCGTTGTGCCAGATCGGTGGGGCTGTCGAATTCCGCACTGATCTCGCAGCGCGGAGCACCTTCGCGCACCACGCCAGCATCGGCGCGTGCGCCGAGGACCAGTTGCAGCGCATCAATCAGTATTGATTTTCCGGCCCCGGTTTCGCCCGTGAGAACCGTGAACCCACCCGATAAGTTCAGGTCCATTTCGTGAACGATCACGAAATCGCGAAGAGAGATGCTTTTGAGGCTCATAACTTAAGTCCCGGTCAGGTCCAGAGACAAACTCAGGCCACGCCTTCGTTCCAGTGGAGTTTCTTGCGCAAGGTGTCAAAGTAGCTCCATCCCTTGGGGTGCAGAAAGCGGACTTGATGCTCTGAACGTCTGACAGTAATCCGGTCGCCATGCTGCAAGCTGGCCAGCGACTGCATGTCAAAATTGGCGCTGGCATCCCGGCCAGCTACTATTTCAATAGCGACCTCCCCCGCGTCTGAAAGCACAATAGGCCTGTTTGATAGCGTATGCGGCGCAATCGGAACCAGAATCCAGCCCTCGATGGAGGGGTGCATCAAAGGCCCCCCTGCAGAAAGCGCATAGGCCGTGGAACCGGTGGGCGATGCAATGATCAGGCCATCCGCGCGCTGGTTGGCGACAAAACGGCCATCAACTTCCACACGAAGCTCAACCATTCCCCCGGTCGCGCCCCGGTTAACCACCACGTCGTTCATGGCCGTAGCGCTGAAAACGCACTGGCCATCGCGCACGACCTTGGCTTGCATCA
>Ga0123337_10001630_pt1 | contig 28119 bp, 17 predicted proteins | sample frozenSSSSmetaG_FD_89792 | JGI IMG/M metagenome (GOLD analysis project Ga0123337, IMG submission 89792) | Glacier valley bacterial and archeal communities from Borup Fiord, Nunavut, Canada, to study Microbial Dark Matter (Phase II) -... | ecosystem: Environmental > Aquatic > Freshwater > Ice >...
CCTCCCTCCTCGCGCCGCCCGCCGCGCCCCGCCCCCTCCTCCGCGCCCTCGCGCGCCTATCCACATCCGCCCACTGCGCCTTCCAATACCCGATGCTGCGCGTGAGCTCGTCCTCCTCGTCCTCGTCCTTGCCGCCGCTCCCGCGCTCGAGGCCCTGCACCTCGAGGGCGCGCAGCTGCACGCGCAGGAAGTGCAGCTCGCTCTGCGTGGTCTCGAAGTCCGCGTCGCTGCGAGGGGGGGTCAGTCACTGGAGTTGCAGAACGTCGTCGTCGTGTCGGCGGCGCGCGGGCCAGGGGGGGAGGGGGTGGGGTCAGCTGGGGAAGATGTGCGTGTACGTGGACAGGCTGGAGTACAGCAGGTTGAAATGCACGTACAGGTCGGCGATGCGCTCCTCGAGCTCGAGCACGCGCTGCGCGGCCTTCTCGGCGCGCGTCACTAGGAGGTCGTGGATGTGCTGGGCGGGTGCGTCAGCGCTGCGGCTCGTGGGGCGGATACCGCCGCCCGGGGGGGGGGGACTTGCCTCGGACTCCTCGCGCCGGGCGCGGAGCTCCGACACGGTGTGCATGAGCTGCGTCAGCAGCGAGTCGGCCTCGGAGGCCAGCAGGGCCGCCTTCTTGGGCGAGAGGGGGCGCGGGCCCGCGGGCCTGGAGGCGATCGAGGGCGAGTCGAAGAGGCGGATCGGGCTCCTGAGGCCGGGCGAGAGGGGGGCCCAGAAGCGGTCGTTGTCGGGGGTCTGGGAGCGCGGGGTCTCGGCGGCGCGGGAGGGGGCGAAGGGGTGCGCGTGCGGGTGGGGGATGGTGCGGGGGCTCTGCGGCAGGGCCGGCGACTGGTGCCAGGTGCGCTCCATGTGCGCGACGTCGTGGTGCAGGGTGGAGAGGTCCTCGTCGCGGAGGTCCTGCTCCTGGAGGTGCGTGGCGAGGTCGAGGAGGCGCTGGATGAGCACGTCTTTGCTGTCTTGGTTGAGCTCCTGCGTCGAGGCCTGCGAGGGCGACTGCGGCGGCTTGCTGGCGGGCGAGGAGAGCTGGTGGTTGACGATGGGGAAGTCCCGGATTCCGAGGAAGTGGAGGCTCATGATGGGCTGTGGTTGTGGACCATCTGCTGCTGTGCTGCTGTGCTGTGGTGTGTTGCTTGTTGAAGCAGCTGGGAGAGGTCAATTCAGAGACGAGTTCAATTCACTGCGATGTTCCGAGTTAGGCGCTGGTAAGTGGTAGAAGAAAACGGCGTTCAATGCTTCAATGCTTCAATTGCGGTGTCTGGGTGTCTCGGATGATGCGATTCAGGTTGTGTACGGTTCACTGGCACTTTGGCAGCGGGGCATCTATATTCACAGTTCAAGCAGAATAAGGAGGATCCGGATAAAGCTCTCAAGAAGACAAAAGACTCGTATTATATTCAAGAATTATGGTGAGCGTGACCTTTGTAGGTCATCATGTCATGCCACTTCAGATCCACATCCAAGTTGGGAGTTGGTTGTTGATATCCGCATGTTATCGGCATGTTATCGCCAAGACCTTTCGATGTCCGGGCCTACATAGCCGCCCCGAGAATGTTCGGTAAAACTATTCGCCGTGATATTATCCAAAAGTGATGATGACCCATTCGTACATTCGCGACACATGTAAGACGAACGGCAGCGTGGACGTAGGACTATCTCACAATTAAAATTAAGAGAATTGGATAGATTCGAGGGGAGCCGTATTCTTGCACTCTTCAACCGTCCAGAACCCATAACATTATACGCACAATGGCGTACGGAGTAAGTCGAGAGCCTCGGTGACTCAACTGAAGTACCTCTATTGACACCTCAATAGGAAGATCTCCTGCCGTCCCTCGACATAGTTCGAGAAGTCCTCGTCGGCTCTTCAGATGCTGCCCTAGCACCGAATCTCGTCCCAGTATATGCGCAAATCTCCTCCGACCTCATCACCCCCTCCGCCGCATACCTCAAGATCTCAGCCAAGTCGCAGTCCCACTACTCGTTCCTCTTTGAGAGCGCAGCCACCGAGCTCGTTGGGAGATACAGTTTCGTGGGCGCGGGGCCGAAGAAGATCCTTAAGACGGGCGAAGGCCATGGCCCATCCGTCGATCCATTACCTGCGCTCGAGGAGGAGCTCTCGAAATACAGAGTCGCAAACATCCCAGGGCTGGTCCTACCGCCTTTGACCGGCGGGGCAATTGGCTATGTAGGCTACGACTGCGTGCGCTATTTTGAGCCTAAGACAGCAAGAGATATGAACGACATCCTCAAGGTTCCAGAATCCCTGTTCATGTTCTTCGACACCATCATCGCTTTCGACCGCTTCTACGGCGTCATCAAAGTCATTACCTACCTCCACGTCCCCTCCGACCTCTCCAATCTAGAAGTCGAATATGCAAAGTGCAAGCAAACTATTGGCGAGCTCATTGAGATTCTCGAATCGCCAGACACTCCCCTCCCACCTCAACCCCCTATCGTCCTCGACCAAGAATACACCTCCAACATCGGCCGTGACGGTTACGAAGCCCATGTCACAGGCCTCAAGAAACACATCCTCGCCGGCGACATCATCCAAGCCGTCCCATCACAACGCTTCGCTCGCCCAACCACTCTCCACCCTTTCAACATCTACCGCCACCTCCGCACCGTCAACCCCTCCCCCTACCTCTTCTACATCGACTGCCTCGACTTCCAAATCGTCGGCGCCTCCCCCGAGCTCCTCGTGAAATCCGAGCAAGGCCGCGTAATCACCCACCCCATCGCCGGCACCGTGAAGCGCGGCAAGACCGTCAAAGAAGACGAGGCGCTCGCCGAGGAGCTGCGAAGCAGCTTGAAGGACCGTGCGGAACACGTCATGCTCGTCGACCTCGCGCGCAACGACATCAACCGCGTGTGCGACCCGATCACGACACGTGTCGACCGCCTCATGGTCGTTGAGAAGTTCAGCCACGTGCAGCATCTCGTCTCGCAGGTCTCGGGCGTGCTGAGGAAGGGCATGACGAGGTTCGATGCGTTCAGGAGTATCTTTCCGGCGGGCACGGTGAGTGGTGCGCCGAAGGTGAGGGCGATGGAGCTCATCGCGGAGTTTGAGAAGGAGAAGAGAGGCGTGTATGCGGGTGCTGTGGGATACTTTGGGTATGGGAGCTTGGATGCCGAAGGGCAGGAGGTGGAGGGCGCGATGGATACGTGTATTGCTCTCAGGACGATGGTGGTGAAGGACGGGATTGCGTATTTGCAAGCTGGTAAGTCCCAATTCTCCATGTATTAAACTAGGGCTATCGTGCTGACTTCTGTAGGTGGTGGCATTGTCTTCGATTCCGATCCGTATGATGAGTGGGTGGAGACCATGAACAAGCTGGGCGCAAACATGCAATGCATTTCCTCTGCGGAGAAACTGTACACACGCAGCCAAAGCAAGGCAGCAGAGAAGGAAGCCTTAGAAGTGGAAAAGGTGAAGAAATCCGGAGTCCATATAGACTTGGCTGCATAATAGACGGCCACAGCTCAATGATCAAGAAATTACTTCATTCTCCTTGCAACTGTAAATTGTATTGCGGTAGAGAAACTTCTTTCTTATGCTTGGCAAACTGCGAAAATAAAGCCTAAGCATATCTCCCCCAGGCCACCAGGAGCATTTCACAATATTCTGCCCTGCCAGCCTCTTTCCCTCCTATCTCTCCGCTCCCCCCCCTTCTAAAGCACCCCCTCCCCCTCCTCCCCCACAAACCCCTCCCCCCTCAGCACCCTGACCTTAACCCTCTCCACCCTCTCCCTCTCCCCCCTCTCCCTCTTCACCCTCTCATGCACGACCTCCACCTCGCCGCGCGCATACCCCGCCGGCACGTCGTCGTCCTTGTCAAGGTCGATCTCGCCCAGGAGCAGCACGTTCTCGCCGCGCACGAGGAACGTGCCGCGCTGGATGTCGGCGAAGAGGAGGGGCGGGTGGCTCGTGAAGAGCCGCTCCGACGTCGACTGCAGCACGAGGTTTGCTGGGACGCGTTAGCCGGAGCCGGTGCAGATGGGGGGAGCGGAGGGGGAAGGGGGGAGGGGGGACGTGGGACGTACCGAACTGGTCCCAGCTCCGCAGCACGCCGATCAGTTTGCGGCCGTCGCGCAGCGCCACCATGAGTTTCTCTGCGCAGCAGTCAGCCAAGCCCTCTCATCTCATTCCTGCGGCCCGCAATGCAATGCAATGCATCCTCGTGCCCTGCACCCTCGCGCAGGCGGCACCACCCCAGGACCGCGGCGCACTCACTATCCGTCAAATCCAGCAGCTGCGCCGCCGTCGTGAACATCTGCGGCGGCAGCTGCTGCGGCGGCGGCACGCCCAGGCTCTGCGCAGCCTCCTGGTTGCCGCCGCTGCCCGGCCGCTCGCTCACGCCCAAGTTCTCCATCGCCGGCAGCTGTGCCTGCGCCATGCTCTCTCTCTCTCTGTGTGCCGTCCGTCCGTCCGTCTGTCTGTTCTGTCTGGCTCGTCTGTTTCTATCAGATGTGGATGTCCCGCTTGGAGGCCCTGTCCATTGCGCGATGGAAGCGGATGTTGTGGGGTTGAAGGGCGCGCGGAGGGACGCGTGGTGAGGATGGGGATGCTTCGCGGGGAGTGGGCGAGGGTGACGACAGGCAGGGTAGGGTGGTTATCAGCACGTGTGCGCTGGGGGAAAGAAAAAAAATTGGGGAAGGGTAGCAACAGAACAATGAGCCCATTCTACTGTAGAAACACAGCGACGTATAGAGCAGTTCAGATCGATGTCACTTGCTGTGATTGTCCATCATATGCAAGGACATTCGAGTTGAGTTGTTACATTCATGCTTTTTACCATTTAGATCGCTATGTTCTGCTCTTAATGCGTCGCCCATCCCATCCCATCCCATCCCATCCCAAGCCGTCCCACCAAAGACCTCCTTCTATTCTAGATATGTATATAGCAAATAAGATACCCAACAACGCCATCGCCAATGCTTCAATAAAGAGTTTCTGCGGCATGCACGTCATTCGCTTTCCAAGGAAAGATATGCAGAGTGCGAGCCTATAGGCACAGCGACAATGTCTATATGTCATATGCTCTAGAGTCTAGAGGATCACGCACGCATAAACGACGCACGTTTTAGACCGTACAGCAGACAGCCAACCCCCAAGAATCAGAGGAGAAAAAAAAAAGAATTCATGCAAAAAAAAAAGCCCGAGGGCGAGGCAATCGCTGAGCTTTTCATCGTTCCCAACAATAGCCATCACAGGTTATTAACCCCGATATCTCCAGCCTTCGTGTCCCATGCCCCGTCGTCCGGCCTGACTGTGGTATAAAAATATCCGTCCGGTCAAATCATCGTCGAGTACTTCGAGGAACATAGGACGTCGTGAAAACATCGGGCCAACATGGCTACCTCTTAACCGTCGAGCGCTTCAGGGCTTCCGCAAGCTCCGGACGCGGCTGCAGGGCCTCGATAGCTTCGGCATAGCTGAACCATTTCCTGCTCCGCTTATGCCTCTCCGGCCACTCGCTCTTCTCCTCCACGACCGTCGCCTCATAGAACTGGTAGAGCGCCCTGGGCGCATCCTTCGAGATCTGCTTGGGCGCGCGCGTCTCGGAGATCGTGCCGAGGTCGTAGTCGATCTTGCACACGATACCGGCCTCCTCCCACGCCTCACGCTCCGCTGCCTCGATGCACTCCTCGTCCGTCTCCCAGCCGCCCTTGGGCAGGACCCATGCAGCGCGTCGAGTCGACTGGATCAAGAGGACGAAGGTCTTCTCCTTGTTGGTCGGCACGATACCGGCGACAAGACGTTCGCCATTGTCGCTATAACCTGTGCACAAATTCTCGTCAGTTACAGGGCCCTGACAATTTGTGGCATGTGGATGTATATTGTAGCCAGTTCTGAGATCTGGGTCGGTCGCACGCGACCAGGGAGGGAGCCTCAGAACAGCCGATAAAATAATTTTGGTGATTGGATGCAAGGGACTACTTACGCTGCTTGGTCCTTCCCACACGAGATTCCATAGAGCGACTTTGCGCCATAGCAAGATGGCAATGCTGCACCGCGCTGGTGCTGCTGCTGAGCAGGCGGGTGTCGATGATCGGAGGTTTTGACCAGATATCAAAAGAAAGAAAGAAAGATCCGGGCGCAATTGGGACGTCAACTCGGTTTATTCGGGTTCCCAGGGCTTTAGTGTACGGACATGAGAGCTAACAGCGTGGTAACGAGGGATGCGGGGGGGGGCGGAGGGGCGAGGGGCGGCAACGACTTTCAGAGCAACAATAGTAATTGATAATTGAGATTGATGAAGTAACGTCGCAAGCTGGAACTTTTTGAGAATGTCGCCGAATGTACCGGCCGGGTCTGAACGTATATGCTAGGTCGTTGGGTTAAATTTGAGGACGAAGACTGTGCTGAGCTGACTGAATTCCGAAGAGTCAGAGGGCCAGCAATGTTTGAGTATCCTGAGATGAGCATGTACCTGTATGGCAGGCAGTGCCAGCACTTTTGATATGTGCTGTACTCGATAATAGCAGGGCGTTCGAAGGTGAGAGCAATGAGCACGGCCTCTAAGGAGTCAGCGGCGCAGTCGGCGATGTTGCTAGAGCACTGGCGACCTTTCTCGTATGTTACGGTATGTATGCAGCCTCAGCCTTAAGGAATGAAGAGCAATCTGAGTTGCGTACAGATTTTATGTTGTTCTCCGAAACAAACAAGCAGAAATGGTGGTGGACCTGACATGTATATAAGTATTTCACTGAGGGGCGACGAAGCTGTCAGGAAAACGGTTGCGGTTGCGCCGGTCTCTCCTCGTGCCTGCCCTCGTGCTCTCTCTCGTCCTCTCCTGCTGTAATTTGAAAAAGTCTTACTAGACAAGAGTGAGGCTGAGGATGGGGATCAGAAGGCACTCTGTGCTTCTACTCTAAAACTAATATCTTGAGATATATGCCCCGGAGAGGCAGGACATATATCTGTCTACTTGGCTGTACCTGCACTGGCCAACATGAAGGAAGCTGGGGGGAGAGTCGGAGAGTCGTCCCCCCACGATGTCCTGTGAAGCCTAGCAAACGCAGTGGGCGGCGAAAATGGCCATGCCCACACGTACATACATACATATATGCATCTATACATATATACATATATACAAGCATTATACATACATACGTTGTACGTATGCCTTTGATTCTCGGGCAATTGGCGGAAGTCGAGTAATGGGGACGGACTACTCTGGATTCCTCCTGAGGCGGCGCGCCTGACTGTCTTTGTCGTCCTTCCAGCGTGGAGGTCCACACAGAGAGCTAGAGGAGCAGCCGCGATGTTGCGATGTTCTGACGTGAGGTGAGCACCTCTAGCAGGAGCAGGAGTCAGGACTGCGGGAGTGAGACGAGGTGGCCAAGATGTTCATGCCTTGAGAGTCTCTGCATCTGCATGCGCTGTGAGGAGGAGTGCGGGTTGCCGTCACTACGGAACATTCTCTAAAAAAAAAACATGATCTATTCACCATGTTCATTTGCTTCTCGTCTTTGGGGGAAGGCAAGCCGCATATGCAAAGACCATGCAGCTGCATGAAACATCTCCGTCTGCCCTTCTCTCACTCTGACCCTGACGGTGTTGAACGTGGTAGAGCTGCCCATGTCCATGATTCGTTTGTGGCCATAATTTTATAAGGATCCCGTATCTTCTTCTCTGGCGCCCAACATTGCCATGCCATCTATCAAATCATCAGCAAACCCATACTCAATCATGCAATAATACCTACCACTCCATTCCCACCACAATCATCTCCACAGTCAGGCCCGTTGCGACTTTGGGCCGCCTTAAACCCTTATTTCTGCCATCCATATCCGTCATCCGTCATTCTTCCAGCCTTGTCACGTTATATGTTGTTATATGTGCGGCCTGTGCTGAGCTTCCCCAAACAGCAGCATCAGGCATCAGACTCAGCGCCACTGCTTCAGCACTTCACCTCCCGGTTCTTGTCGTCGTTCTTTTCTTCTTCTTCATCAATTTACGTCCACAAAACTCGATCAGCCCAGATTCACTGTCACTGCCGTCCGTCCATTTGATCTGTGGCCAGAATTAGTTTTGAGTCAGTCAGTCAGTCAATCAGTTAGTCAGTCAGTGATTCCGACGACGGCATACCTTAGTGTTGGATGCGGTGCTCCTGCAGGACATCCCTGCCGCCAGAATGAGCATCTCGACCTCCACCACCAGTGGGCCTGAGACCCCATCTCTCCTTTCCCCAATAGGTTAGTCAGCAGAAAACCCTAATTGCACCTGAGAGTTCCTCTTCTCCATTCATTTCACAACGTGGGCGGATCCCTTGGGTGACATTTTGTTGCACTTCCAACGCTTGGTCTCCAGGACAGTATGTACTGTACCAAATAGCGTTTCTGGCGTTTCTTTTTCTGCGCTTCGCTTCCTTCATGGCCCCCATCGCCCATCGCCCATCGTATAGCAGAAAGTGCCGCCAAACAGTTGAGGAGAGGATATCATGGCCTTCGGGAGGACTTCGTACAGTACATATTATGTACTCCTCGTCCCGAATGATGATCAGATGCACTCTCAAACCCACGTCCCCCACGCAGTTTAGATATAAAGTTGTCAGACACGTCAGAGGGCGCTGGCATCACAAGATGTGAATGAATGCGTACGTACAGTACATACAGAATAATCGCTGATGAAGAGTGTTGTGTAGGTTACAGAGGCGGCAATCGTTGTGGCTATTGCAAGAACAAGCGAGGCCCTTCAGGAAGTACGCATTCATCTCAATCTCAACATCCTCACTGTCTACTTCTGTCCCTGCCTTGAAATTTGCGTCGTCTTAATTCTCATATTATATCTGTGGAGCTTGCATGCTGCCAAGCTCCTTTATTTTCGTTTCCTTTCGATCTGCCTGATGTTGATCCCAAAACTCATTCTTCGCAGGCCATTCATTCTATGCCTCGGCGCAGTCATTGAGCCCTTCGTTCTATGAGGATCTAATATGTAGAGGCTGGAGACGTTCAGGATCTCTCCTCTACAAGCCGGATCTCAAAAATTCATGTTGTCCTCACTACACTATCCGCCTCGATGCGTTGGAATTTAGAGCCACGAAGGATCAACGACAAACGCAGAATCGCTTCAACCGTTACATCCTCGGCGATGACTATATAAAAGAGAACGCAAGACTTCATCCCAAATCAAAGGAAGAAGCAGCAAGGTACAAGCAAGAGTTTGATCTCTGCGAACGAGTCCACGAGAGTGAACGCGATGTCTTGAAGACACCACCAGAAGCGGCTCATGAGCTCAAAGTCACATTGGAGCATGACACCTTCACAGAGGAGAAATTCCAGCTCTACGAAAACTATCAGCGCATCGTGCACAAAGAGGCTCCTGAGGATATTACTCCCAATGGTCTGAAACGCTTCCTCTGCTCCTCGCCAATACAAAGAACCACGCGAACCATCGACGGTAAGGAGCAGAAGCTCGGCTCGTACCATCAGTGCTACCGCATCGATGGGCGACTTCTCGCCATTGGCGTTCTGGACCTCTTGCCACATGCCGTCAGCGCGGTGTATTTCATGTACCACGAGGACTTCCACAAATGGAGTCCTGGGAAGCTCAGTGCACTGCGAGAGGCAGCTCTGGCCGTTGAAGGAGGGTATAGATGGTATATGATGGGATTCTACATTCATAGCTGTGTCAAGATGAGATACAAGGCCGACTATCATCCGCAATATCTACTTGACCCAGAAACTTACGCCTGGGATCTGCTTGACGATGATCTACAGAGTCGCCTGGATGTTCGAGAGTATGTGTGCTTGTCGGCCGAGAGAAGAGATGGGATTCCCGCACCGAGCAAGGATGAAGTCTCCGCTGCCAATTCTGCGAATGAAGAGGCTATGGATATCACGCCTATCGAGAAGACGTTGCGGTCAGTAGTAGTAGTAGTAGTAGTAGCTCAATAACACTTGAGCATTGGGCTTGCTGACACACGGATAGCGAGGACGAGGAAGATTCTGACGATACCATCCCCATCTTCTCCAAAGACATGCCGGGCATCATGGCACGCTCCGACCTCGAGACCCTCGTTGATCTCGACCGCATCAAACTCAGCATCCGCGGCCGACTGGTTCACTGTGGGGATTTGGTCATATGGGACACGAGCTCTATCGACGACCCGACGTGCGTCAAAGGAGCAATTGCTGAGCTTGTCGCCGCGGTTGGGCCGGATCTTGCAAAGAAGATGGTTGTTACGTTTTAGATCGATGAGGAATATATATTAGATGAGGCAGGACAAGTAGTGTCTATGTCTGTTTGTCAACAGTGGCCTTCGCAGAAGATAGAAGATATGGAAAGAGAAATCGGTGAGCGTGTGTCCCCCCCTACAATGCCGCCTTCTCCAACCCCGGCACTTCCGCTTCCAACAAATTTTAATTTTTTTTAGCCTTCATTGATTAGCATCTTTCATCTCCCATCTTTCATATTTCATTGCAATCCTCTTCCTGTTGCTTCAAAGTCATTGCACGAATATTGAAGGTCTCTGAGTGGTTCCGTGAATCTAACCTGCTGTCCGTCGGTTTCGGTAGGCTTGCTGCAGCTGTGGCAACGACGTATTCCCAGATGGTTGTTTGGGAATGTTATATACTGGTACTGCAATATATATTGATTCAAAATGGATGTATAGTTGAGGGTTTCATGATTGTTTATGATAGAATGTGAGGTGTAGAGCTATTCCTGGGAGCGAGAGAGTGAGATGTGGACATTTCAGAGATCTCGCATCTCCCTCAGCCTTGCGCTAATAGAAGAGGCTGAACCACGCTAGTGAAATAAATGTCAACTGGGCGCAACAGCCTTCCTCATCCATATCCGGCCTTCTTCCCAGATATCTCGCCCTAGTTATCTTCAACTCTACGAGTCATTCCATTCGTATAATGCATCCAACTTTGTAAAGAGCCTCAAAACCAGAAAATCACGCCGCCATGGCGCCCACAGCAGTCCAACAGGTCCTCCTCTCCCCCGCCGAGCTCTCCTACCTGCACACCTCTCTCTCCCTCGCGCCTCCAATCCGCCCCGACGCCCGCACCGCAACCCAGTTCCGCCCTCTGAGCGCCGAGACAGATATCCTGCCTGGTACAAATGGGTCTGCGCGGATATGCTTCGCCGACGGCACGGAAGCAATTGTGGGAATCAAGGCTGAGGTCGAGAAGTCGACGCAGAAGTACTCTGGTTGGAGATCTGCACCTGAACCGGCGGAAGGGGATGATGATGAGGCGGAAGCAGCAAATGGAGGCGATGAGGGGAGATATGGCGATAGTAAATGGCTGGAGATGAGCATTGAGGTCCCAGGCTTTAGGGATGATGATGCCATGCCAGTTTTTCTAGGTAGTGTGTTGACAGAGGCGTTATTGGCGGATGGAGAGTTTACAAGACGATTGTGGATCAATAGGCGGTTTCATTGGAAGCTCTACATCGACGTATGTGTCTCGTTTCCCCTTTCATATTTACTTCCCTTAAACTAACACCTAACCAGGTTTTACTTCTTTCTCCGCCATTATCATATCCCCTCCCCTTACTCTCTCTCACCACCTACCTTGCGCTCCTCTCAACGCGCCTCCCCCGCCTCAAATCCGAAAAGGACGAAGACCCCCTCTTCGACGACGACTGGGACGCCGCCGTCCACCTCTACCCCCGCTCACAGACCAAATCCGCACACTCCCGTCCCCCAGTAACACTCCTCGTCATGTCCGTCGGCGAGAACATCATCTTCGACCCGAGCAAAGAAGAGCTCTCCGTCGCCGACGTCGTCCTCGCCGTCTCCATCGCCGACAAGGCAAGCCTGGCGACCGCCAATGCGCCGAAAGACGACGAGGCTATGGATGTCGATTCCTCTCCGAAGAGAGACTTGCGCCTTCTCTCAGTCCGCACGATCGATCCGCCGTCGAGGCTGACGCCGCCTGGCGTGCCGAATTTCCTGAACAGTGCGACGGGCGGATCGGCGCCGGCGGCGAGTGGGCAGTCTGCTGCGCAGTTAGAGGGAGAGATGCAGGGGGTGTGGCAGGCGCCGAGGGGCGGGGCGAGGAGGAAAATTGTGAGTAAGATGATTGCGAAGGTGTTGGAGGCGGGAGGGGTGGCGGACGACGTGTTGGACGGACTGGAGGGTGTGGATGTTGGTTGAGCGTAGAGGGGTAGCAAATGAAAACAACATCTTCGAATGGTTCTTCTAAATGCAGTTATTGAGTTCTGAAGCTGAGCGGGCGGCGATGGGTGATAGGTGATGAATTGAGAAGCCGCGTAACGCGTTGTGTCATATTAGCCTTGAAGAAGCTGATCGACCGGCAATATAAATAGAGCATCTGCGGACCAAATAGATCTCCAGTAGTTGCGTGCCAGACCAAAATTCAGCAAATGCATGTGCTGAATCGCTCAGTCACACCCATGACAATGTATCGTACAGGGAACCAATATCACTCTCAAGCCCAACCACGGAGTTTCCGTTGTCCTTAGTATTCTCGTCACCATCCACCGCTCCCACTGCAAATCCCCTCGCCACCACTCTCCTTACTTGCAAATCCGTCTCTGTCATCATACAACAAGACTTTATTGCCATGGTCAATTCTCCCCTCGCCTCCCGCCTCTCCGCCGTGGCCAGGGCAATAGTGTTCGTATCCATGTTGGCCAATGCCGCCAGCCAATTTATGTCGCATATCAGGCAGGCTGCCCAAAAGTGCGTTGTTCTTCTAATTCCGTCTTCGGAATTCCTCTTAAATGTGGAGCACAACGCACTAGGCCTGCTTCAATATCATATGCAAGACTCTAAGCTCCATAATGCCGTTGTCTTTTCAGATCTGTGCATTTTGCGTGGTGTATTGACATTTGAGCACACTTATGATGATATATGTTTATTTCCTCTTCTTCATCTACCCGCTCTGCTCCGTTCTGCTCCGATCTCCTCTACTCTTCTGAAAATGTCGGCAGCTGAGAGGTGCATGGTGTACAAACTCATCTTCATCTTCACCTCATCTTCAGATGCTAGAATACATTATCCCCCTTTGTTCTTGTTTTAACAAGTCCGCCCTCTAAGTCAGTCTAACAGGAGAAATCTAGATCTTTTAAAGCATAAATCCATTGAAATCTTTACATCCCTAGTCTAGCTAGGGAGACCTTATACATATGTTTTCCATAAAAGATCCTGTCGCGCGAGAATAATTCTAGATCGATTTTCAAATGCCTAACCGCTGCACACAGTAGATAATTAAATATAATTTCTTCAGCTCTCTCCATTCATGTGGAATCTCAGTTGCGAAGATATCCTTCTCCTCCTTTAGCAGACCATTGACCTGCTTAAACTTCAACGGATCCTGTCTAACGTCTGCACTAGGATCAAAGAGTCAAATACTGTCTTCCTCTCCAAGCGTGATTTTCTAGTCATATCGCTCGCCCATATCACTAAACGGAAATTCCCTCAGCAAATTAGTAAGCACATAGAAAACTTAACTGTATAAGCAAAGACCTTCATTGCTAACTAACTATCTATAGCCCCCCTACCTCTGCAAAGGACAAAGCTGTAGTTTAAGCTCGTAAACTACAAGCTAGCTTGCAGGGTATAAAAAGGGCCAAAAGATAATTAGTGAGTTATGCGATTTTGAAGCAACGCTATTGTCGCAAGTTGGAAAGCTGTTGAGAACGACATAAGTTGTTCATTGCTGAAAGTCGGAAAGCTGTCGAAAACAACAAAATATAAATCGTCCATTGCTTAAAGTCGGACCACTGTTGAAAAATTTCGTTTACTGATAGCTCGGCAAACAATGGCAATGTAAGGAAGAAGGGAGAGTCTGTTGAGATCATAGAGCTTCAGCCTGTACAAGGTTGATTGCAGACCTATGTAGGCAGCAGTGGTTGGCAAATCTAATCCTCATCACCACTCTCATCGTCATCGCCGTATTGTCTTAGTGGCTGCGATCTAGAAAGTCCAGCATAGCTAGTCGAAGTTGTCAAAGGCGTGAACGGAATTCTAGGGATTCTAGCGCTTTTCTAGTACAAATAATTAGCACAACGCTCTGTAAAAACTTAATTAAGGGAATCTCACAATCTTTGCAAACCCATTGCTGTAGGGCTTTGAAGAAACAACATTGCCTGGAAGTATGGTTGGCTTAGAGTATGTCTCAGAGGCGTTGGTTCCCGAAATTGAGTTTGCGTAAGTAGTTGAAGAAGCTGTGGTCCTTATGTGGGCTTGGCCAGCTGGGTCATAGGCTGTGTATGTTGTCCTCTTCTTTGCAGCCATCTGCCACTTGCTGCCATCTAAATCTGCAGCTTTCTCTGTTGTGGAGGATCCACATCCAGTCGTATTAGTCTTCTTACTCTCAAATGGATCGAGCTTCGAAAAGGGATCGACGAGACCTAGGCTGATAGAAGGACTGCTGCGAGTGTTGCTTGCACTCGTTGAACTAATGCTTCCTAGCCGGCCATGAACATCTCTGTTAGGAAGAATCAAACTAGCAGGCTCTAGGATTTGACGTGTGGAGTCAGCATCATAGGTAGTGGCTAGCGCAGTCATGGTGTTGTTCTCGGTAGTGATAGTCGGCCAGTTGCCGATCTACAAAGAATTAGTCACCTAGAGTATATATGGAAGATATAAAACTCGCCTCCATCTCGTCTTGAGAATCTTCTCCTCCCTCATCAATGTCATCTTCATTAGGACCCTCAGGCAACATGTCATCTGGGCCTGGACGTGGTAGAGTCTCTGTTCCAGGCTCAACCAACTCTTGCCAGTTAGAGCAACGCTTGCACCAGGCGTCTGATGGACGAGTGCGTGCACTATAGCTGAAGTCATTCTTGGATAGGACCTTGTAGCAGTTCTGGCACTCAAGCTCATGGGCTGGATCACAGGCGCAGTGGCGGCATCGGAGTTTGGCCGTGAACATATTCAATCTCTGACCATTGTTTGTTTTCTTTGTGTACGTGTTCAGCTCTTTCTTCGAGAAATTGGCATTGTTGGTGTTCTTGATTTTGAGGCAAATTCTGCACTGAAACCTTTATATAATAAGCATCGTTGATGGAACTAAGGGGAACGGATTCTTACTTTGGTGGAAGATCTCCCCTGTTCCCATAGTCAGGGCTTAAGTGCAGTTTTGTTAGCAATTGTCTGTTTGGTGTAGACGGAAATATGGGAAATTTACCTTGTCATAAGATGAGACATTGCAATGGATTTTGATGACGAGCTTGAAGTGTACTGTTCGACTTGTTAATAAACAAACAAGATATGATGATACAGAAACCTAAATCTGCTAGAGGCGAAGTAGAGATCTTCCTTACCTGAGACATGTGGCAGTGAGATCAAATGTATTACTGATTTCCACTCGATCTGAAGTTATCCTTAACTCTTGAAGATCAACTTAAGAATGTTGAGGTCCCATAAACCTCAAAAACAGTTGTGGGAAGAAAACCCTTTTCGATATGGAGGTAGATATTTAGAGGTTGTGAAAAAAAGAGTTGTTGATGTGAAATTAAACAGGGACTTGAGGCTGTAAATAAATGACCTCGTCAGACTACCATCTAAACCATCTAATAGAATTCCCAAAATGGAAACAACTGTCTACCTACCATTTCACTTGTAAGAAGACACTCACAGAAAAGTCAAATTAGACACATTGAGACAACCTCATGCAATGCTTTCTAGATGAGAATATTCAGACATCCTCATATGCACAAGACTGATATCTCTTCTTATTAAGTGGTCCAGTTCCAGTTATTGCTGCTACCTCTAGCAAGTTCAACTAGCTCTTCCTCATCAGATCACCGACTTACTCTACACAAGTACTTGGCTTCTAAGGACCATCCATAGGTATTTCTTAACTTGTGAAAGGGCATCATAAATATCCGAAAGGGATGTAAGATATTGCTAAGAAATCTGTTGTCTCTTCTCCACCTTTGTGTGAATGATACTGATTCTTCTCCCACATCCAAGACATGTCTGTACTTAAAAGCGCGATGAGGTCTCTCAGGAACAGTGCAGTTGCACTTACTCCACGGCATCAAGGAACAGAAAGCTCGAATAATCAATACTTGACAACCAAAAGTTGTTGGCATCTTTCCTGTTGATTGAACATACACCGCAAAATTAAACATCTATGTGGAGTTTGGAGCGATAATATATGTCCAACAAATTCCGTCTTCCACAAATTGAAGATGTGAATGACAACACGAGACCTTGTCTCTAGAAGCCGCAATTCACAGTCCGCCAAATACATGCCATCCGTGGCACTACTGGATTGAACAAATGAGAGAATATAAATAACCGGTTGGACATCTAATCCACGACAGTATGAACAGTGGAAAGTGTAGAAGATATCATAGGCGTAAAGTTCACATTTATCAACCCAGAAATGAAATGAATACGAGAAGAGTCTGCTAACTTCTGTGGCTTTAGAGTAGATGGAGCAATGGATTACAAGCCAATACACCTATAAGTGATGAAAAAGACGCTGCGAAAGATCAACATATCGTTGAATCCAAAAGCAAGACTGTGAAATGGCAAATAGGGAGAGGAAAGATCACTCTAAAAACAACCACCAAGTCCCCGACCCATGGTAAAACTGCTCCGGCGGCCCGCCATCATTCTGCATGCCGTCATCCCTTTTTCGTGCTTTGGGGAACTGCTGTGGGACCTAGACTGACGGCGAACCGGAATATGGGACAGGTACCCGGCGGCGGCTCCACATTAACGCACTATCTTCAAGATTGCCTGATGTGTCCTGCTCCACGTGCAAAAAGGAGATGGGAAGAGAGTTCTCAGTGTCCTAGGATCAACGATTTGAACAGCATGAGATCCCGCAGACAGCTTCATTCTTCAGAGACAGACATAAAGTTTGGTGATAGTACTGCACTGCTGATTATTGTGACAAATACATGGTATGTGGTTCCATCACCAGCACGGGCAGATGAGGCACGAATAGGTACAGTACGTATCCTCATCCGAGATCACCATCTGTGGGATTGGGCTGCATGAAGGCACTTGTTCGGTTTCGCTCAGTTGATCAACGCAATGCACGGGGTTTCGAATGCATGTATGCACCAAGATGCAGGACAAGGCACGGATTTGACTGTCGACTACATACTACATATCCATATATACAGTTCTCTGTGCACCTCTAGAGAACTATATGACTATCTCTCTTGAGGACTGTCATCTTGAGCACATGATGAGGGGCCATATCACTGGGGAGAGTCCTCGAGGTTGCGATGTTGAATAGTGGCCAAAATTGACTGATGCATCTCCTATGTCGTTTAAACCTCAAAGCTGATGTTTTACAGTATCGCTGTGGCACCAGACCTACATACATTCTACTGTGCATCCGTACGTCTCCTTTGGGATGCCAAAGCCTTCTCACTTCTCACATCTCACATCTCACACGGGACAAGAGGATGATGAAAGAAGAAGGCTGGGCAACGCTCGTCTTTAAGAGTTGCTCCAGAGTACCTAGTCTGGTCAGGCTCCCAAGCAGCGATGGATTCGGCGGACCGCATGTTCATGTTACCGTGAGACAATTTCCTTCAACAGACCACCACTCAGGCAGGGCCAGGGCCAGGGCCAGGACCAGGACCAGGGGCATCTTGGCATAATTGATAGGTACCTAGGTACCTCCCCATTGATATTGATGCTACGAAGTACGGATAGGCTGACACCAACGCAGTGACGGCCGCTGGGTCAAACCCCAAAGGGCTAACTAAGTGGACCTTGGCAACTCGGAGCTTACCACCCCTTGAGACTCTCTGAGGCTTGCGACTCTTTGAGGCTAGTTCCCGACGCTTCCAAACCAGTAAGGGACCTCGCCGACTCCACTTTCCATTCTAATTCAGGGGAAGTCGCGACGTGACGACGATTCGATGGGAATAGGCAATATGCAATATGCAATATGCAATATGCACGGGGGAGGGGGAGGACGTGGCGACGTGACGATGGTCGATGGTCGTGTGTGGCTTCGCGCAGTCTGCGTGATTTGTGATTTGTGATGTGTGATGTGTGATGTGTGATGTGTGATTTGCTTTTCGCTCATGGGCAGGAAGGTCAGTCATGCTCTGCTACTGCTATTGCTATTGCGATTACAGTGTGCTACTACTGCTACTACTCACAGTTTGTGCTTGCCCCTTTGCCAGCCAGTTTTCTGACACACGTTGTGGCACAGTACAGTACAGGACAGTACAGAGCACGGAGCAGAGCGGAGGAGTGGGCACTGTCTTCAAACATCATCTGATGTGGGCCGCGGCACAGTATGTGCATAGTGTATGTATGTACATAGTGTATGTACAATGTACTGCCACGACACTCACTAACTCTGCTTGCTGGCTGTGCTTGACGTACTGTACTGTACTGCATTTCATGGTACTGTACCTTTCTACCTTTCTACCAGTCAGGAACGAGCTGGCAGTGGCAGGGCAGTGAGTGTGGTACTCTAGATACTAGAGTACTCACTTCGTACACTAGGGCACAGCTGTAGTACTCTGTACACCTACTACTCTACTCCGCATTATTCACAACTACAACCCAACCACCTCCCGACCACATTATTTACAACCACAACCACAACCACAGCCAGCCAGCCAGCATCAGCATCCAAGCGTTCGAGCGATAATGCCCATTCCTCGTAAAGCGCAATCCTGCCTCCCCTTCTTTCTTCTCCCTCACCTCGCCAATACAGACTACAGTACAGTACAGTGCAGCACATAATAACGACTCTCATGCGCCCAATAATGCCTCACTACTGTCCTTAGCAATTAGCATCCATTCACTCCAAACAAAATCTACCCTGAGCAAGGACTCCCTAATAGTGTCGAGCCGTGCCCCTCCCTATATTCTTCCAGGTCTCTCTTCATATCATCATTGATTGACATTCCAACTCGACAACGGTCAACGGTCAACGGTCAATGATCAACGGCAACAACCCATCAATATCTTCATTGTTCGCCGCCGCCACCATACATAAATAGATAGCTATTTTGATCGAGGCAACGCTACCTACCTACGTTTAGTACCCCGAAGAGCTCCTATTCCTTCAAGAGCAACAACGAAAGAGGAAGCATAGCCGTCAAACTTAGCGAAATTGGCCATTTTATACAGCACACACAGCACAGCACAGAACTGCACCATCACTCCTAGAAGGGCCCAGGTCAGAACAGTCACTGTCACATCCTGCGACGAAGATTGCGACTGTTTTATGCGCAGCCCACGCCTTTATCCACGGGCCTGAATTTCTCCACTCACGCTTCTGTTGTACATATGTACTCCCTATGGTTGGTCCCAGGTCTACATCCGCAGCACCACTCTGATTTCAATCACCGTGACTCAATCCGTCTCACCACAAACCTCACGACTCAACATCAGACCTCTCTCCATTATTCATAGTTCGGATTTTCATATTGTGGGAGGCACCGCTGTCATATTGTTGACGACGCTCTCCTATCCTCACACCGCACTCCGTACACTCAGTGGGTCCTGAGTGCTGAGCCAGGATCTACGAAGTATAGCCCACTCTCACGGGCCCCAACGGCTACTCCCCCTAGTCCTTCCACCTGGGGCCAATTTCACCCTATCCTACCAGACTTTCGCTGCTCTTCTGGAACTTGAACATACATACAATAATTCATTGTCAACATTGTTGTCGCTCAAGGCCACTGTCATTTCGAAGACGTCTCCGCGTTCTCAGCCTTTCAAGAAATCAACTCTGTGTCTATATTCGCGTTGGACCCTGAATGCCCCGGTAACTCACGCGCTGCTCTTGCCAGAGGGCACGCCAAAGGCGGACGATGTGAGTACTATTGCTTGCTTTTCCCACCGCAACTTCCGATCAAAAGCTGATAAAAGCCTCCAATAGTCCGGATCATCAAAGAATCGACGTCCTCACATGCAATCGTATTCGAATTTCATAGTCTCTTAGGAGTTCCCAAACCCAGATATGACACTCGTATATGATAATGCCCATCGAGGGCATCCGTCGCACCTGACCTCGAATACTGGGACAGCACTCGAGGATCGTTTCGAAGTTCTGAAAGATATCGGTGATGGAAGCTTTGGAAGTGTCGTCTTGGCACGCGTGCGTGGTGCAGGTTCCAATATCGCACGGCGAGGGACTGTGGTAAGTAGTTTATGCTTAAATGATACAGAAGACCCTTCTAATACAGTTCATAGATTGCGATTAAGACGATGAAGAAGAGCTTCGAGTCGTTTGGCCCTTGTCTAGAGCTACGAGAAGTGGTTTTCTTGAGGACACTCCCCCCTCATGTACATCTGGTTCCTGCGCTTGATATCTTCCTGGATCCGTATACCAAGAAGCTTCACATCTGCATGGAATATATGGATGGTAATCTTTATCAATTGATGAAAGCTCGAGATCACAAATGTCTGGACGGAGCTAGCGTCAAGAGCATACTCTTTCAGATCATGCAGGGGCTCGAGCACATTCACGACCATCAGTTCTTCCATCGCGATATCAAGCCAGAAAATATCCTTGTGTCGACTTCGGGACAGCAAGAATCCAACAACAGCTTCCGTCGCTATTCAGCACTAGTCACGCCTCCATCTACCCCACCAACATACACGGTTAAGATCGCCGACTTTGGTCTTGCTCGTGAGACTCATTCGAAACTCCCATACACAACCTATGTCTCGACTCGATGGTATCGTGCGCCAGAAGTTCTGTTACGAGCTGGAGAGTACTCGGCACCAGTGGATATTTGGGCCATTGGCGCCATGGCCGTCGAGATTGCTACTCTTAAGCCTCTCTTCCCTGGTGGAAACGAGGTTGATCAAGTATGGAGGGTTTGCGAGATTATGGGAAGCCCAGGAAACTGGTATAATAAGAATGGAGTTCGAGTTGGAGGTGGCGAGTGGAAAGAGGGCACAAGGCTTGCTGGCAAACTTGGATTCTCGTTCCCCAAGATGGCTCCGCATTCGATGGACACAATTCTCCAGACACCTCAGTGGCCAGCTGCGCTCAGCCAGTTCGTCACATGGTGCTTGATGTGGGATCCAAAGAATCGGCCGACGTCCGCTCAAGCGCTTGCGCATGAGTACTTTAATGATGCTGTCGATCCTCTGCGTCCGAAATCATCGGCTTCTAGGATGCTTGGACGTAAACAATCAGACTTAAGCTACAGAGGATCTAAAGACTTCTCGGCGGAGGCAACAACAACATCATCAAAAGCATCCTGGTTCCGAAAGTCCTTGATCGGCCGATCAGAAAACTCGACATCTTCCTCTCAGCCAGCATCTGGGAAGGAAAATATTGCCCCACGTCCAGCGCCTGTGCATGCATCTACAACGAACGAGATCATGGCTACCAAAACACGTCCACAACCCGGCAAGCGCTCAACTTGGTCAAATGGACCATCGAATATGGCACCGATGCCTATTCTTCCAACCATTAGGCCCATCTCGCCACTATCTGATACTGTTACAGCCCAAGCCAGTAACAGGATTCCCTCGTATGGTGCACATCGAACGTCAGTTCTGGATGAGAAGATTACTCAGAAGATTGGCCGCCAGTTGTCGGTGGCTTCGAATAATCATTATGATGCCGAGGTTCATAGGCAGCAGGCAGAAAGGGCTCTGAATGGCAACGGTGGACTCATATCTCCACCGAGCGGCCAGAAAGAGAGTTTCTTTTCTCATCTTCGCAAGCGAGCAAGGAGATTTTCAGGGCGGCATCAGACACCAATTACTCCGACTGTGGATGACTTAGAAGCGCAAGTGGGCTGTGGTCCATGGCAGAGCAACCGGTCATCAATGGTCGTAGATCCTTGCCAACTTCCAACTCCTTCTTACAAGACCGATACGCATGAGGCGCTCGACAAGGCACTTCGTGCAGTAAAGGATAACCTCGAGTCGCCATCACCAACTCATGGCTATGCTCCTACCCCTCCAAGCCATCAGATCAACCCCAGCAGTGTCCTGAAAAGACACCACTCTTTGAATCAGCAACAACAAGCACGGTCAGTCGACAACTTGATCGGAGCAGCGCGAAATAGCGGGCCTGTATCCAGCAGGACACGGCGAGCACAGGCGCATGGGGTGCATCAGTATGAGACACCAGACGAAGAAGACGAACTGCTTGACGAGGCTCTAACATCTGCCCATAAGGCTATGAGACGCATAAACCGAAGCAGCTCAACTGATTATGTTCAGAAGGACACCAACGAGTCTGTAGTTGACCGCAAGCCGCTACGGCAGAGTCAGAGCAAGCCAGCCATGACAAATCCATACCCCACGCCGTCACCGACAGCTAACGGAAACGCGGTCCTTTTTGGCCAAGACATCACCTCCACATCTCAACCGCCCAAAGGGAGCACACGAAAAGACCCGAACGACTCTCGTCACAAATGGCCCACTCCACCGTATGAGGGAAACGAATGGTCCGATGCGGCGGTCGCCAGCATCTGGGCCGCGGGCAATCGATTCTGATGAGCGATAAAATATCTAATTGTACATTTCCGGGGAAGGGAGCACATCACATCACATGGCGTTAGGGGGATACAGGGAGGCCGATGCAACACTGCAACACTCGCTAAACATTTTTATATATATTTACACATCTGCATTGCAGAAGCAGAACTGAGGGACGGCGTTCTTTTGTCATATCCTGTTCATACCCCCTCGGCCGCCAGGCAGCTATGCGGGGCCCTGTTCCTATTTTCTTTCTGTTGGGGGGATCCGAGGATATCCTCCGTTCTATATAGACTGTGCTACACCATACTGCTCACCAGCGTACATATGTTTCCTTTGTCACCTGTTTCAACTCGGCAGCCGCTGGCGGGATGCCGATTTCCGGCTCGCCTGCCTGCGCGCGTCATCTGTTTATTTATCGAGATCTCTCTGGGGGAAAGGAGAGAGTCTCTTGTCACTTATATGGGAGTATGCCTGGAGCGTTTGATTGACAGCGAGCGAGCGAGATGGCCGTTGTTTGTTGTTTGTGCACGAACTGGTGTGGGATGTTGGGGTCGGTTGGCTGTACTTAGATGTGATGGATGGGGAGGGGATGACTATATATATATACACTTAATAATTGGAGATAGGAATTGATGAGATTGAGGAGAGAACGAGACGAGAGACGAGATGCGAACGCTGGTGCATGTCAATCAAACTGTGAAGAGGAGCGCACGCACCCACCAGCCACGCAGTTGGGACATCTGATGACTGTTGTGGAAACGCTCTGTTTTGTAAACAGCGAACTCCATGCCGACGCCGACTGGCTCTCCGCACACGCGCGATCAAGCATGCAGGCAGGCAAGCAAGGCTGATGGAACGAAGCTCTCGCTCGTCTCTCAGAATCTGACATCTGATCCGAGCCTTCTCGCGGGGCTGTGCCAAGCGCGAGGCGCGACGCTGTGCACGTCCGCCCGCGTCCGCGCCCAGCATGCGGTGTGCATGCGCATGTCGACAGGGCTGTTGTGCTTGTGCATAGTAGGTAGGTAGCTCCCTTTGCGACATGGAGTGAGAATAGAGTGAGTATATGTAGGTAGGTAGGTAGGTGCATCGCTCTCCTCATTCATTCTTCTTCTTCACGAGGAGCTTGTCTTGGATCCTTGATTCCCGCCTCTGCAGCATACATAGATACATACATACATACCTATCCACGTCACCAGATCCACGCGCTTGCTGACGGGCGACGATCGACAAGGGTGGGAGCTCGAGCGCTAAGTCGTTTATTCTGCTGCCTTGAGGCGAGGCTGGAGGTGTCTGTGTGTGTTGATGGTGGGGTAAGAGTGAAAAATCGAGGAGATGGATTTTTGGAGGAGAACTGCATTGTGCTTCTTCCGTGCTCTTGTGTTGTCGTCGCCGCTGTGAAAGCATTCTTGCAATAGACGGGACGGGACGGCGACGGAAGTTAAAGCTCGGGGACTCATGCGAGCGACAGAAATACAGAGTACAGACTACAGAGACACGTGGACGACCTTGCTCACAAGGCTGAGCGAGTGCAGACACCACAGCGGCCCAGAAGGCACCTCGCAGATCCCCCCAGAGGGCGCCGCGACTTGCAGAAAGACGGAGGAGATCCCGTCGTGGCAGCTCCTCCCCTCCCTGCCATCGACATCGACATCGACATCGACACGCTGAACCCGAGGCATGGTCGCCCGCGCCGCCGCCATGAACCTCGACCTCCCCATCCGCAGCGCCTCGCGCCGCAACGACGACAGCCGCAACTACTTCACGCAGCAGCACACGCCGCCGCCGTCCGCCGAGGCCATCGCGGGGCCCATCCGCGAGGCCGCGCCGCCGAATGATCGGCTCATCGTGGGCGTGGATTTCGGGACTACGTATTCGGGGTGAGTGGACCGCGTTGTGGGGTGTCGAAGCTCCTGAGCGGGTGTTTGGCTACGGGCTGGGGAGTTGGGGAGTTGGAAGATCCTTGCTGATTGCGTATAGCGTGGCGACGGTGTATACGTCCACGCCGGATGATGTCGAGATCATCAAGACGTGGCCGGGGGGCAACGGCATCACGAGCGACAAGGTCCCCACGGAAATCTCCTACGTCTCGCCTCCCTCGCCCTCGCCCTCGTCCTCCTCGTCCCCCTCCTCCTCCCCTCCCCCGCTCAAGACCCGCTGGGGCTTCCAGTTCGCCCCCTCCGAGCCGCGCCTCCGCTGCATGAAGCTCTTCCTCGACCGCTCCCAGAAACTGCCCTTCTACGTCTCCCCCAAGGACACGGCCACCCAGCTCAAGAAGCACAACAAGACCGTCGTCGACGCCGTCGCCGACTACCTCACCGAGGTCTACACGCACACCATGGACACCCTGACCCGCCGCTACGGCTCGGCCTTCATGTCCACCACCAAGGTCGAGTTCGTCCTGACGTGCCCCGCCGTGTGGTCCGACGCCGCAAAGAACACGACCCTGCTCGCCGCCGAGAAGGCCGGCATGGGCGCCCGGGACGACATCCAGATGATCTCGGAGCCCGAGGCCGCCGCCGTCTACGCCCTCAAGACCATCCAGCCGAACCACCTGAGCGTCGGCGACAACTTCGTCGTCTGCGACGCCGGCGGCGGCACCGTCGACCTCATCGCCTACAAGATCATGTCGCTCAAGCCGCTGCGCGTCGAGGAGTCCGCCGTCGGCACCGGCGGCCTCTGCGGCTCCGCCTTCCTCAACTACCGCTTCGAGGAGCACGTGCGCGCGCGCATCGGCGCGGAGCATTTCGACGACATGCTCGCCCGCAAGCAGAAGACCTGGCAGATGGGCCTAAAGTACTTCGAGGAGTTCGTCAAGCGCAACTTCGACGAGGACGAGCAGCACGCCGAGGTCAACGTGCCCTTCCCGGGGCTGCCCGACGACGAGGCCGCCGGCGTCGACTGCGGCTTCCTCGTCATGACGGCCGCGCAGATCAAGGACATCTTCGAGCCCGTCGTCAAGGAGGTCTGCGACCTCGTGCAGGGCCAGGTCGCCGGCATCCGCGCCGCCGGCGGCGTCGTCAGCGGCATCGTGCTCGTCGGCGGCTTCGGCCAGAGCAACTACCTCTACAAGCGGCTGAAGGCGCACTTCAGCAGCGCGGCCCCGCCGCCGTACAGCGTGCGCCCGACGCATGCGCAGGCGAACGAGCCGCTGAATGGCGCGAGCGTGGAGGTCATGCAGCCGGTGTATGCGTGGACGGCGGTGGTGAGGGGAGCCGTGCTGAGGGGGCTGGAGGGCAGCATGGTGGTTAGTCGGAAGAGTAGGTATCACTACGGGACGAGCTATGCGACGGTGTATGACGAGGATAAGCATGCGGTGGGGGAGAGGTATTGGAGTCCGCTGTGGGAGAGGTGGATGGTTAGTGATCGGATGCAGTGGCATATTGCCAAGGTTAGTCTTCCCTCTCGTCTTTTCGCTGGTTTCTGCTGCTTTACCCGCCGACTGTGATGGTTGAGGAGAGGATGGGTTGAGTTGAGTTGAGTTGCTAACGGAGCAATATCCAGGGAGAGGCATTGTCCCCTCTAACCCCCATCTCCTTCCACTACACCCGCAACTTCCGTCCCGGCCAGTCCCTCATCGTGACCGACGACCTGATCGCCTGCGAAGAGGACACGCCTCCCGCCGCCTACTCCCGCGACCTCATCAACGTGTGCACGCTGACCACGGACCTCGGCGCCGTGCCCAAGAGCCTGTTCACGAGGCTGACGACGACACGCGGTGTGGAGTTTGACAATCTGGATTTTACGCTCGAGATGGTCGTGGGCAGTGCGGGGCTCGGGTTTATGTTGAAGGTCGATGGGGTGAGGTATGGGAGCGTGGTTGCCGAGTTTCATTGAATCAATGAAGGGTGAGACGGAAATGAGGTGAAGTGAATGCGAGGAAACAGGAAGACCTGGAAGGAGCATTTGATATGGAGTATATATATACATGCATGTGGGCTATGGTGATGAGATATGAAACAAGGAACTTCAAACTACCTACTGCAACAACATCTGCCCACACAACGCTTACGAGTGCTGGCACTAGGCAGACCGAATCTGATTTGTCTCATGGTCCAACATGGTGGGCTTCTGCTTCATTCGATCCTTCGTTCAGACGTATCGAAATGTGATGGGACAACTGCGTCCCCTGTGTCCAGGTGGAGTCCATGCTACCTACCCCCCAGCACATTTGGGCAAGTGCTTTCTAACATGGAGAATTAGAGAGGCTGTCGTGCTCCTGATTCATGAAATAGACCCCTGCACAGGGCTGTATGTCATCGAAGGATCTACACAAAAACACGGCGATGCCAACTCCTAGTCACTTGTTCACTTCGATGAGATATATGCACGGAGTATGACAAAGATTCAACAGCAACAACAAAACAACATGGAGGCTTCACTGCCGACCTCCGACCAATCATGGAATATTGAGAGTATGAAAGTATCCTTACCTATATCCCCATACACTCGAGCCTTGAGCTTATGCTGCAGAGGGCGCAGTATCAGTGGCCGTCTCCATGTGAGTCTTCGGCGTCAAACCTCGCAACCCAGAGTCCGAAATCCTCCCCAGTCCTTACCTAATAGCATGTGCCACGACACGTATCTCACCCTCTATCCCAACTCAGATGTGATTCTTATCTCTTAAATTGCATTAGAAAGCACCTCATGGCGATCCGCTGGGCCCAGGCAGGGCGAGCGACCTGACGAGGCGCACCGCGGAGAACAGGTGACCCTTCAGATGTCTTCACAGTACGTCTCGGAATCATGGCAGTCAGCACGGTGCCGGAAACTCCGATAAATGAATGTGTGAGTCTGAGTCGCCGTATATGTGGCAAAGAGTCTAAAATATATTGATTATCAATTTATATGTTCTGTTCGGAATCGAGCTGAATAGCTGATGAATGCACGTCGCATTGTCTCCGGTCGTATGTTGGCGAGGCTGAGATGTATAAGGTTTAGCGACAGCTATCGAGTTTTTAGGGTATCAAAATTTAAGAGCAATGGGTTCCCACAAAACCATTCGACAAGTTGAAGCCCTGGAATACCTTCTTATAGATGCTGATTGGAACTGGGATGAGCTGAGTGAAAGTCTTATACTAACTGGCTCTTGTTTTTGATTTATTGTCCAATTGTAATTTTCGTGGTCGGGTATAAGGTCGACAGCTCATCAGATTGTTGGGCAGCGTTCTCACATAACCCAGCCAGCGCGGGCAATACGTCTCGTTATACGAGCTGACACGATGCCGGGAATGCATTTATTCAGTAGTGTTTCTTCTATTCTAGGACCCAAGATGGTCTTCGGTGGAGGTCCAGTTTCTGTCAAATCTTCCTGAAGGTCGGAGTTCATCGGAGTTCGTGAGTGATGCTGACCTGGCCTCGTGGCAGCCTAGAGCTGCGTTACGCCTTCTCGCAGTCTAGATTCAAGAACTGTTGTGGAATGAATGTACCATCAAGAGCAAAAGCATCATGAGAGACGGAGACTCGAGCTTTGCGGAGGAACGCCGGCGGGAGATGGAACGTCACAGGAAACATAGCTCAGTTGTGCTCTCCTGGCCGAAGGATTGCATTGACGAAAGGGGCTGTCGTCCTGAACATTGATCCTCTCTGCCGTATGGAAAGGCAGCAGATTAGGGCATCGTCCCATGTCCAAGAGGAATAGGAAGAGAAAGAGGAAGAGGAAGAGGAAGAGGAAGAGGAAGAGGAAGAGGAAGAGGAAGAGGAAGAGGAAGAGGAAGAGGAAGAGGAAGAGGAAGAGGAAGAGGAAGA